>ERZ781275.1034-NODE-1034-length-23169-cov-3.227611_pt1 | contig 23169 bp, 23 predicted proteins | sample MGYA00375853_ERZ781275 | MGnify/ENA primary metagenome ERZ781275 (study PRJEB29790, sample SAMN03653691) | human gut metagenome | host: Homo sapiens | place: USA: Dallas, Texas | collected 2012-07-23 | study: EMG produced TPA metagenomics assembly of the Gut...
GAAATAATATAAATACACATCATTCAAGTCTGGCTGTACCCTACGTCCCGACAAAGAAGAAGCGTCATGTGTAATCAATCTGGCAAATAATGCATTCTGCTCATAATGCAGATTACTGATCTGATATTTTTTCTGTAAATTGTTTAATTCTGTTTCTGTCACTTGTATTTCCATTACATTTTGCTGCACACTTCTCAACAATTCCTGTGGTGTAGCTTTCAAAAGCAGTTTTCCTTTTTTTAATAAGATTATCTGATTAGCGATAAATTCTATATCACTGACAACATGGGTCGCAATCAAAACAATACGTTCCCGGCTCATACGAGCAATCAGATTTCTCAGCTCGATGCGCTTTTGGGGATCAAGACCTGCCGTTGGCTCATCCAAGATTAAAATAGAAGGATTTCCCAATAGGCTCTGTGCAAACATCGCCCGCTGCTTCATACCACCGGAAAAGCTGCGGATTTTCTTATAAAGTACATCCTGCAATTCCACTTCTTCAGCCAAATGCTGAATCATCGCATCCAAGCCGTGCTTCGCCATCCCCTTCAAAGAAGCGATATACAACAGATTTTCCTGTAATGTAAAATCATCATACAAGCAGTTTATTTGTGGCATATACCCGATGCATTTCAGATAGGAGGACCCCATTTTACGAATATCAGCCTGATTTAAGTACACCTCTCCCTGTGTTGGCTTTAGCAATAAACTGAGAATATTCATCAAGGTGCTTTTCCCGGCACCGTTGGGTCCCAAAATACCATAAATCCCATTCTCTAATACCATATTCACATGATCAAGTGCTAACTCTCTATCGTATTGCTTACATAAATTCCGTATTTCAAGTCTCATATCGTGCCTCCCTGTTACTCCAGCTGATAGAACTTCAGCCGTTTATCAAAATATCCAGTTTCATTATCCTTTGATCCGATATAGCCATCCTGATAGTGCTGATATAGGTCGATTCCTATTTTATATTCTGGATATAAAAACTTCTCTTTTTCTGTGTCATAAATCTGATAATGCACCTTGCTCTGTCTTGTACCAGGGTGTGTCAGATAGCTTAAGCGAAGTAAACCATCGCTGCTCATTATATTAAAATGAGCTTTTTCTTCAAACGGAGTAAACGTCGCAAGCTTTACCTTTTCTTTTGTTTTCACATCATAGGAAAACAGATCGTTACTTTTTTCATTTGCACCATAAAGCTTTCCCTTATACATCATAGACGTTGAAATTGTATTTTCAGAATTTATACAGCTAATTTCCCCTGAGGAAATGGTGTATGTATAAATCGGCTTTTCTTTCTTTGTGTATACATCATCTATATAATAGGCTTTTCCATCCTGACAGCCAAGGTAGTAAAAGTATCCGTCCTGATCATTGCTTGTCGAAGCTATCCTTTTCTCTTTTTCTTCATTCAAATCATATACATAGAGGCTTGTTTCAGTAATACCTCCCTGTAAATCATCAATTTCTCCCATCATATTACAAGAGAGAAACAATGTATCCTGATACAGAATTGCCTGATTCAGCAAGGCTCCTTGGGGCAGCGTATAGGCAACACGCCGGTTATTCCCATCCGAATCCACTTTCATGATAACATCCTGAAAGCTTGTTGTTCCATCTGACATATAATACAAGTATAAAGCATTTTTATATGGTGTAAGCATCCCTAATCTGCGACCTTCATATTCCCCTAATTGCACAGCCGGACATTCCATGCTGTCATGTTTACAATTTGCTTTGCTACAAAGTGGTACGGAAGCTTTCTCCTCAGAATCAAAATATTTTACATTTTTCAAGACATTTCCATCTGCAGTTTCTTCTCCTACCTCTTCGATAAAGTAGATTCCTTCCTCTGCATCTGTTACAGCTACACCCGAAAATTCCTTCACTGCATCCGGATCCCAGTTTATTTCATCCTCTCTTGAGCATCCACTTAAGGTGCTAAGTCCGATGCATGAAAGGATTACAAGCATACGATTAAAACATAAATTAATTTTTTTCATAAGCACTCCCTATTCGCGTTTCAGATACTCATCCAGCTGCTTTTGAATATCGTTTATTATGCGGTTTAATTCTGTCTTCTTAATTTGCTGATTGATAGCATCCAGCTGTTCTACTGTACCCTTGCTCTGATAATAAGGTATTCCTGTATCCTGAGCATAATATTGAGTCAGCAGTTTCTGATCATCTTCACTAAGCTGAGGATAAAAGCCATCAATAGATACCACAGGAGTATGTTCCATATATGCTCTGATTTCCTTTTGCCCATCCATCCCCATAGCCTCAGAGGGTGTTATAATGAGGTAATTCCCTGCAAAGCCTCTTCCGCTAATGGTATCCGGTAGGCTGTTATCATGCAATGCATATACAAGTCCATCCCGTTTTTCGTAATCTGTACCTTCCAGCCCATATATAAATAATTCAGAAAGCTCCTTATCTGTATTGATCAATGAGAGTAGTTGTACTGCTTCTTTCTTATATTGTGAGTCCTTGTATACTGCAGTGCCCCCCATACGAATAGCTTGCACCTTACCAAAAGGAATCTGTGTTTTTCCTGCATAACGCTGCACATGTTTCTGCAGCTGTACAGGATAATATCGCCCCGTAGTCACAAAGGTTCCCTTTTGCATCTGCTGCTCATACTCAGACTGCTTCAGATTTGCACCTGTCAGATTTTTCTGATTTAATTGTTCAATCCACGACATAGTGTCACTGAAAGCTTTTGTTTCATTCAGATTTACAACGTCCCAGCCGCCCTTCGTATGCTGATATCGCAGATAATTGCCAACAGGTAGAGGAAGGGGATAATACATATTCGTATAGACATCCATCTGTTCCAAGTCCTGATAGGAAAAAGGAATAATGTTTCCATGCTGGTCATCATAGACCGTTTGCATCGCTTCTGTCAGCTCTTCCTTACTCTGTATGGCACTTACATTGATTGCGCTGTTTTCTGCCAGCTCATTATCAATGATATATGCGTTTTGATATGCATACAACGCAATCTTAGGAATGTATTTTAAAATCCCGTTAACCCGTTGTGTTTCCCAATAGGAAACTGGCATCGAGCTATAAAAATCCTTTGCATAGGATTCATGCAAATATGCATCGAGATCTGCCATATCCTCATAATTATTTGTTGTACTGTCAAAAAGATCTATCTGAGCTTCTTGATCAGCTAAAGTTTGTAAGGAAGTATGTGTTACATCCTGTGTGAAATTTTCCGAATCAAAAGAGGAATCAACATCCATTATTTTAAATTGAACATGATATGGAAATCCCCTATCCTTCAAAATTTCATTTAGCTTGTCGGTATATGCATTCTTTATTTCCTCATCATTCTTATAGGCTTCATCATGATACCATACAGAGGATTCCATACTTTTAATGTCTACCCACCAGACGATTGTTTTCTCATTATATTCATCTTTGGTTTTATTATTTGTGCACCCTGTTAAACACAGTATACAGCACAACATAATGACCCTAAGTTTATTCATATACGGTTTCCTCTCCTTATTCATAGTAATTGCATTATAGAAAAAGATGAGTCAACTCATCTTTTTCTATATCATTCTATAAGCTCCAGGATCCAATATAATTTGGAGCATAATAATCACAGTTCACTCTATTCATACTATAGCCAGTTTGAGCAGTTCTTGAATAGGATAATTGCCCCTGTACAGATGGAGATGTAAAAGAATACCAGCCAGATGTTTTTCCGCTATCAGAATCATATTGATTATAGTGCCCACTAACCTGTTTCCATATTGTAGGAGAACCTCCAGATTCCGTGATTCTTGCAATAAATCCTTTTTTCCATGAACCAGAATAGGTATAGCTTAAACCGGTCGATACCTTATTGGCCGCTCCTACAGCAGTGAATGTTAACATACAAGCAAATGCTACTGCGAATACTTTAATTATCGTCTTTTTCATTATAATCCTCCTTTTCTCAATCCTCGACACGATTTCCCCCACCTCTTAAATGAACGCCTGATTCCATATCACAATGATTACAAATACAAGTTATAGAACACAGAATCAGGCATACAGCAGGCAAAAACAATTTTTTCACGGCTACCATAGTGTATCCCCTCCTTATTTACAGTTAAATTGTAACCGTTTTCTTAAGTGCTTACAATAGAATCTAAGCAAAATAAAAAAAGCATGAAAATAAAGATTTTAAATCATTTTTTTCGTACTTTTTTCAGTTTTTCTTCCCATTCAAACATGGCTTTATAGCTTTTCTTCCGTTGACATAACTTATATAACTCATTTTCACACATTTTGATATATAACTCATCATTTTTTTCTAATACCGGTAATATGCATTTTAGAATATATCGTTTATTCTCATTATTCGTACGCACATCGTAATGCTGATAGAACCTATATACTATCAAGTCTATTTCATCGCCTTTGCATGTATCCGTACAATTCACATATTTTTGAGGGATTCGATAATCCAGCATATGATTTGCATAACAGATGCAATTATAACAGCGAAGCAATTGGGCTTCAGATATCTCAAGTGCTTTTTCAAGATACTCAAGACAAAACGAATACATTTCTCTGTGCAGATATATAGTGCCTAAATTCATGTAGGTGATAAATAACTGATTTCTGCTTACAGCTGTATGCTCCATTATAAACAGAAGCTTATCTCTATATAGATCCATTGCATGCGTATCGATATTTAAAAGAATATCTATTAACTTCGTATACAGTACCATTAACTGCACATGATTGTCCGTTTCAATCAGCTGCTTTTCTATTTCATAGCTTTTCTGCAAGACGAGAAGATAACGGTGCTGTCTTTCATATACTCTGGTACTAAACAACCGATTAGATAATAAACATGAGTTCTCATAAGAATATGTATGCAATACATGTTCAAGTTTAGCGTCCTCATGATAGTTTGCATAAACATATAGATAATAAATTGCAAGATCATATAGCCTTCCTTTAAAAATACCGGAAATCGCATCCAGCATATAAAATTCATCCTCGGTAATCATATGACTGCGGTTTTTCAAAAAGTCTCTTACTATCTGAAACAGCCATAAAATCTCTCCATAATACAACACATTCTGAAATTCCTGCATATCCTGAACTGCTTCATGTAACAGGCGGATACATGCTGCCTCTTTTTTAAAATCCATAAGCGGGAATAATTCCTCCGTAACTGTATTGATTTTCGCATCCCACTTTCTGGATTCCCATATGCGTTTTCCTAACTTTTTTGCCGCAAGCTCATACACCTCATCCCTGACACAGGCTTTCTGCTTCTCCAGAGAACAGTAGACACTGGATGAACAAACAGGAATATGCAGAGCATCTTTATAAAAGTTAGCCTGCTTCCATTGCACATCCTTACTTATTTTCAGATTGCGAATTCTGTAATAAGGAATCAGGATATTCAAATGCTGCTTATAGGTATTGCTGAATGTCATATACTCCCCTCCCTATCCTATACTTCTATTTTACAGTTTATCTAGCTATGTGTAAAGAAGGCATCCCATCGGACGCCTTCCTTTCCTTTTTCATTATTCCACGATGCAGCCAATCAGATTTTTCCCACTGCCATTAAAGAAAACCTTTGCCTCCATCTTCGCTTTTCCTTCCAGCTGCAGCTCATCTGCCAAAATCAGTCCGTCAGCACAGGCAATCGCATAACCGCCGTCCACCATACCGATGATTTCTTTGCAGGCAGCATTTCCCTTTTTGCTCAATCTGCGCACCTTATGGAATTTCAGCTTTTTGCCGTTTACCAGAACATAGGCACAGGGTGCAGGAATCAGACCACGGATATGATTATAGACGCTTTCAACATCTCTGCTGAAATCGACATGCTCCTCTTCCTTTTGAATGGTATAGGCAAACGTTGCCTCCGCTTCGTTTTGTTCCACGAAGACAGCACTTCCGTCAATGATTTTCGGAATGCTTTCACTCAGCAGCTGTGCTCCGGAAACGGCCAGCTTATCATACAAGGACCCCATCGTATCCTCATCCGCAATCGCCACATGGCTTTGCGCCATGACAGCACCGGCATCCATTTTCTTCACCATGCGCATGATGGATACACCGCTTTCCGCATGCCCTTCGATGATCGCCTTATGGATGGGTGCTCCACCTCTTAGCTTCGGCAGCAGCGATGCATGCACATTGACAGAGCCATAGGTCGGATGCTCCAGCAGCTTTGAAGGGATGAACTGCCCGTATGCACAGGTTACAATCAAATCGATATCCAGCTGCATCAGCTCCTCATAATCATCCCGTATTCGGGTTGGCTGATACACGGGGATATCATGTGCCAAAGCTGCCTGCTTTACCGGCGGCATCTGCAGCACCTGCTTTCTTCCTACCTTTTTATCCGGCTGACTGACAACACCAATGATTTCATAGCCGTCACTCCACAGCCGTTCCAGCATAGACACGGCGATTTCCGGCGTGCCCATGAACAGAATTCGTATTTGTTTTTTATCCATGCTATTCACCTCAGTAGGCATTATACCATGATGTGCGTGCGTTTGCATCTACTTTAACAAAACGTCTTCCTCTTGGGTATGACAGCTAATGCAACAGACCGTCAAACACATCGGAAAACATCTGTACGCATCCCTTCATCGTGGAAACAATCGCCTCGCTGCTGCTCTTTGCAAGCTGGGAAGCGCGGTTTTCCTCAATATCCTTTAATGCGACCGGATCGTTTTGCGCTTTCACAACACGATTCTGCGCAACATCTGATTCAAAGCTCTCCACCTGCTCCTGAACGAGATTTCGCGTATCGTCTGACCCCTGCTGATTGATATAGGAGCCGATCGATACAAGAATACAAATCAGAATGGCATCCGCCAGAAATCGCTTCATATAAAATCACTCCTTTGTCAGTACATCATGAATACCGTCTGCGATAACATCCAGGGAGTTTGAAACCTCCTCGAAGGTATTTACATCACCGCCAAGCTCCATCAATACAATGTTTTTGGCAACCTCCTGATTATAATAGGCCTCCCTTGTCATGACCCCCTTCATGATACCATTCTTCTTTGCATTGATCGTGTCAGTTAATGTCGTGGACAGCTTGGTTGCCGTCTTGGCATTTTTCCCAAGACCACCGACAACAAACATCCCCTTGGCATAATTCTTACCATCGATATTGATATAGCTTGCTTCCCTTGGAATACTGTCACGATGCAGATCCAGACACATATCAAAGCCGCCGTAATTCACAAGTGCTTCGTTTAGATATTTATAGGATACCACATAGGATTCATTATACGTCAGTCCATGCGTATCACGGTAGCGAATGAAATCATTGGTTTCCAGAACCACCTTGATGCCGCGGTCCTCCAGCTTCTGTGCCAGAATCGCTGCAGCATCCAGCACCGTTTTACCGCCCTTATAGCTTTCATCCTGGTGGGTGTCGTAGATATAAACCCGTTTTCCGGTACTCTTACCTTTTTTATCCGCAGATTTTTCTTCCGTTTTCTTGTCACTGCTTTCAGCCTTATTGTTCTTACCGTCATCCTTGCTTTGTGAGGTATCCTTTTGCTCGTCTGTTGTCTTCGGCACCACACTTGGATTATCCTGTGTCGTTTCCACCTCCTTGATGTCCTCCTTGGGAATCGTCAGATTGGAATTGTAGGATAATACATTTAAAGAATCCTTCAGTGAGAGGGAGCTGTTGATTGTCTTTTGCTTATAAACAAAATTATTTAAAAGATCATCCGCATTGCGGAAACAGTGCTTCAAGCCGCTGGCAAACGGTGTCAGATAGAGAAAGGCAATCAGTACGAAGACTTTAGCAAGAAGCTTACATGTAGATTTCATAGAAAAAAGCACTCCCTTCTCTACCACCATATGTGGCCGGGTGTGCTTTCATGTTAAACTATGGATGACAAAATGCGACATTACAGCTGTTCATAGTTGGGATGCAGGAAGCGATTCAGACTTTCGGAAACGATATAGACCAGATGCTTCAGCTCATCATCCATCGATTTTGGCGTTACGACAAGGTTCAGATAATTGCTGTCTTGTATCTTCTGCAGAATATGCTGTTTTTCCTCTCCGCTGACCTCGAGGGTTTCATGCAGGATGGCACCGATACTGGTAACCGTTGCCACGCCGATGGCGATGACAGGAATATGCAGGCTTTTCTCACTAAGTGACATACGGTGATTTCCGACGCCGCTTCCCGGCTGAATACCGGTGTTGTTGATTTGAACAACGCGGTTGATCCTTGCGATATTACGGGTAGCCAGCGCATCAATGGCAATGACCAGATCCGGCTGATAGCTTTGCGCAACGCTTTGGACAATAGACAGCGACTCCAGTCCGGTCTGTCCCATAACACCCGGCTGCAGCACCGCAACATTGCGTGTTCCCGTTAAATAGGCAGGATCCTCATGCTCATACAAATGGGCGGTCACCAGAATTTCATTTGCCGCCTGCGGCCCCAGTGCATCCGAGGTAATGAAGCGGTTTCCCAATCCAACCACAAGAATTTTTTTCAGCGTCACATGCATGTTATCACTCATATGCTGTAGATTCTCCTGGATTGCATCAATCATATTTTCCCGGACGACATGATCATCCAGATCACGGCATTCAATGGAAACGTAATCCCCCTTATGCTTGCCCAGCTCATTTTCATCACAAAGGACCTTAATATAATTGCTGCGAATGTAATCATTCTTTTTTTCGATATGCTCATAGGTTTTTGACTGGATATCTGCGGATATGATTTCATCCGCAAAATCACTACGTATCTGATATGGTTCTGCCATTTTTATACACCTCTTCCATAGTATGGTTTTTTTTCACCTTATTATTGCATTTTCATATTCTTTTTGATATAATTTACTGGCAATTGAAAACTAGGAGGTGCAACATGCCACAGATCCAATCACAGAAAAAACGTGTAAAAACCAACAACAAAAGAAACTTGGCTGTAAGTGCTCAGAAATCTGCATTGAGAACTTCCATCAAAAAAGTTCTGGCTGCTGTTGACGCAAAAGACGCAGCTGCCGCAGCTGCTGCTTACAACGAAGCAAGTTCTAAATTAGATAAAGCTGTTGCGAAGGGTATTCACCACAAAAACTACGCAACAAGACAGAAATCACGTTTGGCTAAAGCAATCAACGCTATTGCTGCATAAGAAACAGGACAGAGGTTCTGTTTTTTTTCATTTCATGCTATGATAGTATAGATGGGAAAGGAAGGATCGTATGAAACGCTATGTCGGAATATTGCTGACTTCCCTTGTCTTGTTCGGCTGCAGTGCCACGCAGAAGACGGAAGTGAAAGAACAGAAGGATCCCGCTGTTGAATTAAAGCAGATATCCATTCAAAACAGCAAAGCAATCAATGAGGACACCTGCTATAAATACCAGCGCTCCCTGCTGCATGAAAATCTGCAGGATGATTATGACCGGCTGTACGGTGCTTTGCTGCATCATGAATCCTCTGTCCTACTGGATTGCAGTATGCCCTATGTCATGAAGCTCTTTGATGCCGTCACCTTCGATCATCCCGAGCTGTTCTGGTCAAACTACGAATACAATTATAAAGAATCCGATGATAAGGAAAGTGTCACGCTGTATCCCTCCTATGCCTACGATCAGGAGGAAACCGCAAAGCTGCAGAAGCAGGTGGATGCCGTCGCTGCAAAGATATTACAGGAGGCAGAAGCAAAGCAGACAGATTATGAACGGGTGAAGCTTCTGTATGACTGGATCATCGATCGCAGCGATTATGTAAACAAGGAAGAAAACAATCAGAATATGCTCAGTGTATTTCTGGATAAAAAGGCAGTCTGTGCCGGGTATTCCAAAAGCTTCAAATATCTGCTGGATCAGCTGCATATCCCCAATGCGATCATATTGGTACAGGTCATTGAAAACCCGGAGGAATATCATGTCATCAATATGGTGCAAATGGATAAGCAGTGGTATTATCTGGATCCTACCTTCGGTGATATCAAAATCGAGAAAAGTTATAACAATTACCGCTATGCCTATTTCGCAATGACCAGCGAGGAGGTTGAAAACATCTATGTCCCACAGCAGGAAATCAAGCAGACAGCTGCATATAAGGACAGCTTCTTTTATCAAAGAGATGCGTATCTGAAGAGCTATGATGAAAATCAGATCATCGCAATCATTGCCTCCAACATCAACAATCCCGATCCCTGTCTGGCCATTAAGTGTGACAGCAAACAGACGTATGAGCAGGTGAAGCAGCTGCTGCGCTCCCAGCATGTTTTTGACCTCTTTCAGAGTGCAGGCTACAATCCACAGGAATTTGAGTATTACAGTCTGGATGAAAATTACTGCTTCTTTTTGAATTACTGGTAAGACATGCGTACAGATCAGCTGTAGATTGATAAAGATTTCGTTTACCATGGTACAGAAGCCCGCGCATCGAAATCTTTTTTCTTACTGTTTTTTCGCATACTCATTTTGTATCGTAATGCTATAAGGATGCATCCGACTTTTATATCGCAGCCTTTACGAGAATGAAACCGAGTATTTATTTTAATTTCCTGATTTTAAATAAGAAATCCTGCTGTACATCCTCCCCGCGGTTTTTTCGTCCAAGCGTATTCAGCACGCGGATCAAATCATCTGCACGTGCAAGTTCATCATGGTATTCCAGTGATCCCTTCTGCAGTGTTTTTCCAGATATGTATCCATAGGTGAAGGTACCGTCTGTGAAAAACAGCTTCACACGTACCTGAACCTTTTCTGAGCCGGATGAAAATGCATTCCCTGCCCCGATTCTACCGATATTGGCAAATGCATTTTCTATTGGAGTACCTACATATGCCAGTGACCTTCTGGCTTTTTTTACAGCATCGTAGGAATAGATGCCGCCATCTCCCAGCACAAAGGTAAAGCGTCTTGTGCGTTTATCAAACAAGGCGATATTATCATAGTTTTTCGTATATGCAAAGGGTTCCATTTTATTTCTCCTTTCTTCCTATGCTGTTTTGCTCTTTACAGGCTGTTGGACATCGCTTATTCGCACGTTCAGCTAGATGCATATTCATAAGACAGCCTGCCAGCACATATGATGCAGCACCTCATACACGAGACATAATCGTTTTGAGGCATTCTCTCGCTGTATGCTGATTACCTGTACAAGCACCAATCAGGCAGAAACAGCAAAGTATCAGCTCACAGCTTGCTGTTTTCAGGATTTCATAAAAATCAATAGCTCGCATCTCCTAAGGTTTCTCCTTCTTCATCTGTATCCTAAAGATGCAAGCACCATTCCCCTCTCTATACACTATAAGACAAATACACAGGAACCGCAAGTTCTATGGGCAACATACGGCAATAAGAAAAGAAGCAGTATGTGACCTGCTTCCTTATGAACGATACTATGTCAGAACAAACGCGATATATCATTCCAGGTTGCCAGAACCATGATACCGACGATCATCAGCAGACCGGCCATCATGATGGCACTTTGTATACGCTCGTTCAGCTTGCGCCCGATGAGGGTTTCAATCAAAACGATAAAGATACGGCCGCCGTCCAGAATCGGTATCGGCAGCAGATTGAAAATACCGACGTTGACAGAGAGCAGTCCAATCAGTGCAATCGTGGACAGCAGACCAGTCTGCGTGATCTGTGCCGTTACCTGATAGATGCCGACAGGTCCACTCAGATTTTTCAAACCGACACCCTGTACCAGCTTTCCTAGTGATTCAAAAATGGTCGTTACCGAATCTACCATTTTCTCTGTACCGTATGGTATGGATTCCAGCAGGGAAATCTCCTTGATTTCATTTTGCTGAAGAACCCCGAGAATATACTTGCTTTCATCCTTGACATACGTTGGGGTGAAATGCAGCATTACCTGCTTTCCATCCCGCAATACGGTAAATTCCGTATCACCATTATAATACTGGATAAACTCGACAACATCATTGAAGGTCTTCGGCTCCAGAACCTCTTTTCCGTTCTTCACACGGATGATTTCATCCCCGGCCTTCATTCCGCCCTTCTCTGCTGCGGAATTCTCCTGTACGGATGCAACCAATGCCCTTCCCGGCACACTGACAGCACCCTGATACGCAGTAATACCGATAAACAGCACCCACGCCAGCAGGACATTCATGATAGCTCCTGCCGCCATAACAACAATCTGCTTCCATGGCTTAATGCCGTTTAATGTCCGCTCATATGGAATGTTCAGCTCATCTGCTTCATCATCGTCCTCTTCTCCGGCCATTGCCACAAAGCCGCCAATCGGCAGGGCACGAATGGACCATGCAGTTTCACCAACCTGCTTCTGATAAACAACAGGTCCCATACCGATGGAAAATTCCTTGCAGTAGACACCGAAACGCTTAGCAGCAATCAAATGTCCCAGCTCATGCACAATAATGATGACGCTCAGAATCAGAACAAAATAAATAATGTTTACTATATTGCTCATACCAGACACATTCCTCCTTTCCATGCCCTACGCACGAACTCCCGTGCCCAGGCATCACTCTCTATAACCTCATCCAGAGAAGGATGCGCGATGTATGCAGCAGCTTCCACTGCCTTCATAATATAACGCTCGATATCCAGAAATCCGATTTTCTCATCGAGAAACAGCGCAACGGCCTCCTCATCTGCACCATTCATGACCGCGCCCAGATTTCCTTCTTTTCTGCCGACCGCAAAGGCCAGCTTCAACAGTGGATAGCGCTCTTCGCTGGCAGGAGTAAAATGAAGAGAAAAGGTACGCTGAAAGTCAAACGGCTCCGCATTTTTCATTTCCAGACGGGATGGATACGACAACGCATATTGAATCGGCAGACGCATGTCTGCTGTTCCCAGCTGTGCCATGATCGCATGGTCACGATACTGCACCATGGAATGGATAATACTCTCGCGATGGATCACCACATCGATGGCATCATAGGGAATATCAAACAGATAATGTGCTTCGATCACCTCAAAGCCCTTGTTCATCATGGTAGCGGAATCAATGGTAATGCGTCCGCCCATGTCCCAGTTGGGATGCTGCAGGGCTTCCTTTACCGTGACATCCGCAAGCTCTGCACGGCTGCGGTCACGAAAGCTCCCGCCACTCGCCGTAATAATCAGCTTATCTACCTCTTTCAGCGCATTCCCCTGCAGGCACTGGAAGATTGCGGAATGCTCCGAATCAATGGGATACAGCGCAACTGGATGCTCCTTTAACGCACGCTTTACCAGCGGACCGCCGGCAACCAGACTCTCCTTGTTGGCGAGCGCAACCGTCTTGTCATGTTCGATGGCTGTCAGTGTCGGTACAAGTCCGCGAAAGCCAACAACCGCATTCACCAGTACATCATAATCCGGATTTTCAGCAAGCTGCTTCAATCCGGCATCGCCAAAGCAGAAGGAATGGCTGGGATAGCGTTTCTGCATTTCTGTCATATCCGCTTCCTGAGCTACACAGACATGCCGCACCTTTGGCAGCGCGTCCAATATCTCTGCCAGCTTTTTCATATTATAGCCAACACTTAATCCTATGATTTCAAATTCAGAACTATGATGCTTTACCACATCCAGTGTCTGGGTGCCGATACTTCCGCTGGCACCAAGCAGCATTATTTTTTTCATAACATCAACACCACCAGTATCAGATCAAAACAAATAAAATTAAAAACAAGAGAATCCACCCGATCCAATACACCGCCATGTCCCGGCAGCAGATCGGAAAAATCCTTAATACCAAAGTTGCGCTTAATAGCGCTGAACGCAAGGTCGCCAATCTGTCCGGTCATCGTCAGAATTGCGGAAGCGATCATCATCTGGAGCGGGGTCATCGTATCGATCATAAACCAGGCAAAGGCAAAGGACAGCAGAGCGCCGAAAAGCCAGCCGCCAATGGAGCCCTCCCATGTCTTTTTCGGTGAAATGCGTACATTCAGCTTATGCTTCCCCAGAAACCGGCCACAGAAATACGCAGCGGTATCACACGCATAGGTGGCGATGATAATAAACCACACATACATGCGATTGGTTCCGTAAATATGCAGAAAGCATCGTGCGATTGCAAAGAAGAACGTCACATAGGCAATACACAGGAAGCCGTCCTTGGCATGAAAGCGATCTGTGAATACCGGTATGGATAAAAAGACAAGTGCTGCGACACCCAGCAAGGCAACATGCAGCCGTTCATCGCTTAGAACCAGCACAAAGACAGCCGCAATAGCAAGTGCCTTGATTCCCATAGGCCATTTTGCATCCTGCTCCTTCAGATTCAGCAGCTCAATGCCGCCTGCAATAATAATAAACGCGATCAGCAGATTGATCAGCCATCCGCCGTATACCAATGGCGGGACAACACAGAGGATGATCAGCAGCGCTGTAATAATCCTGGTCTTCATATTACAGACCTCCAAATCTGCGGTTTCTGTGATTAAATTCATCAATAGCCTTATTCAGTTCCTCCTGTGAGAAATCCGGCCAGGCCACCGGTGTGAAAATAAGCTCCGCATATGCCAGCTGCCAAAGCAGAAAATTGCTGATGCGCAGCTCTCCGCTTGTGCGTATCATCAAATCCAGTTCCGGCATATCCGCTGTCATCATATAGCTGCCAAAGGCATCCTCGTCGATATCCAGGCTCGCCTTCCCCTGTAGTACATCCTGCGCATATGCTTGTGCAGCCAGTGTAATTTCACGGCGGGAACCGTAATTGACAGCCAGACAGAGGATCAGCCCCGTATTCTCCTGCGTCTGCTCTACAGCTGTGGTAATCACACGGCGTGTCTCTTCCGGAAAGCGTTCGATTTCTCCAAGAAAGGTTACCTTGATATTATTTTTTTTCAGCTCTGCCAGATAGCGGTTAAAAAAAAGCTTCGGCAGCTTGCACAGATACTCCACCTCATCCTGCGGGCGTTTCCAGTTCTCCGTGGAAAACGCATAGCAGGTCAGCGCCTTAACGCCCAGCGTATTGCATGCTATGGCAATTTTTCTTATATTTTCCGCTCCCTGCTTATGACCGGCAGTTCTCGGCAGCCCTCGTTTCTTAGCCCAGCGTCCATTTCCATCCATGATGATGGCAATGTGCTGCGGTATGACTCTTGTATCCATAAGGATTCATCCTCCTACAATCATTATCGCATGTTCATCAGAACAGAATTATTATACCATACTTTCCATGAACTACCATACTTTTACAGCTATACAGCTGAATTTGATTCCCTTTTTTTACATATAGCACAAGAAAAGAGATGCTGCTTGCCAGACATCTCTTGTATGCTTTTATACCTTCATGATTTCCTTTGCTTTAGTATCCACAGCAGAATCGATGGACTTTCCGATTTTATCCGTCAGCTTCTGGATTTTCTCCTGCGCATCCTTCTTCAAATCCTCCGTCAGCTCCTTATCCTTTTTCACAGCATCGTTTGCATCACGGCGAATATTACGGATGGCGATTTTTGCTTCCTCTCCCATTTTATGAGCGGATTTTGCCAACTCCTTGCGGCGCTCCTCTGTTAACGCAGGAACATTCAGACGAATGACTTCCCCGTCACTTTGCGGAACCAGACCGGTATCACTTGTCTGAATCGCACGTTCGATATCCTTCAGCGTCCCGCGGTCATACGGCTTGATGACAAGCTGACGTCCCTCGACAACCTTAACGGATGCCACCTGATTGATCGGTGTCGGACTTCCATAGTATTCAAACTGCACATGATCAAGCAGGGATGCATGTGCAATGCCGGTACGAATCGTTTTCAGATCCTCCTCCAGGACAGCTACAGCCTTCTTCATTTTTTCTTCAGCATGATTTAAGATTTCCATAGTATTACTTCCTTTCCTTTGTGATAACGGTTCCCGTAATATCCCCCTGTACAGCCTTCAGGATATTTCCGTGCTCATTCATATTGAACACGACCAGATCAATGTCATTGTCCATGCACATGCTGGTAGCTGTCGTATCCATAACAGCCAGTCCTTCCTGAATCAGGTCCATATACGTGAGTGTGTCATATTTTACAGCATCCGGATTGGTTTTCGGATCCGCATTGTAAACGCCGTCCACACCATTTTTCGCCATCAGAATCACATCGGCTCCGATTTCGCTCGCACGAAGAGCTGCTGTGGTATCCGTTGAGAAATAAGGATTTCCTGTTCCGGCACCGAAGATTACAACACGGCTTTTTTCCAGATGACGGTTTGCACGACGCACGATGAACGGTTCAGCCACCTTCTGCATTTCAATCGCTGTCTGTACACGGGTAGGAACACCTTCCTGTTCCAGCGCACTCTGTACTGCCAGCGCATTGATTACGGTTGCCAGCATTCCCATATAGTCCGCCTGCACTCGCTCGATTCCCATCGTCTCCGCCATCTTGCCGCGAATGAAGTTTCCTCCGCCGACAACGATAGCCAGATCGACACCAAGCTCATGCACCTGTTTCAGTTCCTTTGCCAGTGAAGCAAGAATTTTGGGATCAAAGGAATTCCCTGGAGAGGACAATGCTTCTCCGCTTAATTTCAGCAATACTCGTTTGTACATAATTACGTCCACCTTTATCATTTTTTATGTATGGATTATGAAATCCTTTCGTTCTTATTATAAAGAAAAAGCTATCAAAAAGGAAGAGGATTCTGTTGTTTTTTCCATTTTCCTCTTCCTGCGCACCGGATGCTGAACCAAGCAGCAGGAGGAATCAAAAGACTACTGCTTCCCCTGCATTCCCGCTTGCTCTTCTCCCCTGTGCTCACACAGGGTACGGTGCCTTAAAAAAAGGACACAAAGAGTGTCCTATTTACCAAATGCCTGGTTCATTACTTCCTCAGCAAAGTTATCCTCACGTTTCTCGATACCTTCACCTACAGCGTAACGAATAAAGCTTGCGACAGTGGAAGCATGCTCCTTCAGGTACTGTCCAACCTTCTGGTCAGGATTCAGGAAAAACTCCTGCTCTACCAGACAAGCATCCTTCAGATTCTTGGAAACCTTTCCTTCGATGATACCGGCAAGAACCTTTTCCGGTTTGCTAGCCAGCTTCTCATCGTTTTTAACGATTTCAGTCTGTACCTTACGCTCGTGTTCAACAACCTCAACCGGCATGTCATCACGTGTTACGTACTGTGGGTTCATACTTGCAATCTGCATTGCCATATCCTTAGCGACTTTTTCATCCGCACCCTTTAATACAGCCAGTGCAGAAATCTTTCCGCCCATGTGCATATAGGAAGCGAAAACTTCATCGTCTGCCTTTTCAACTACAGCCATACGACGCAGAGAGATTTTTTCTCCGATGGTAGCTGTTGCAGTCGTTACCAGATCTGCAATGGTTTCACCGTTCACCGTGCAAGCCAGTGCAGCATCCAGATCCGCAGGCTTGTTGGCAATCAGCGCGTTTTTGATAGTTTCCAGCAGCTCCAGGAACTGCTCGTTCTTTGCAACAAAGTCTGTTTCGGAGTTTACCTCAAAGATAACTCCGGTGTTGCCTTCCACACCGACACGTGTCAAGCCTTCTGCAGCGATACGGTCATTTTTCTTTGCAGCCTTTGCGATACCTTTTTCACGCAGCCAGTCGATAGACTTTGCGATGTCGCCATCACACTCCGTCAGAGCCTTTTTGCAGTCCATCATTCCTGCGCCTGTTTTTTCACGTAATTCTTTTACTAATGCAGCAGTGATCATGATCTTTCCTCCATTTATATACTTATGTTTATCTGCTTATTCAGCAGGCTTTGCTTCAGTGCTTTTTGCAGCATCGTTGTTTGCCGGTCTGCTGTCAGCTGCCGGTCTGACATTTTCACGTCTCTGGTAAGGAGCCTTTGCGTTACGTCCGCGGTTACGGTCATAAGGACGACGGTTACGACGTTCTTCATTTCTCTGACGACGACGTCTTTCGTTCTCTGCAATCTGCTCTTCCACGTTGATGATAACATCCTTCATCGTTACATCGTTTTCGTTCTCATCGATGTTGTGAGCAACGCTTAACAGACCACCCTTAGCCTCAACAATAGCGTCAGCCATCAGTGTTGTAATCAGTTTTACGGAACGGATTGCATCATCGTTGGAAGCGATTGGGTAATCGACTGTTTCCGGGTCACAGTTTGTATCTACCATAGCAAATACAGGGATTCCCAGCTTTTTAGCCTCTGCAACTGCATTGTGTTCTTCCTTTGGATCAATAACGAAGATTGCGTTTGGCAGCTTCTTCATTTCCTTGATTCCGCCCAGGAAGTTTTCCAGACGAGCCTTCTGCTTCTTAACCTGTGCGATTTCTTTCTTAGGGTACAGGTCCAGTGTTCCGTTTGCTTCCATCTCTTCGATTTCAACAAGACGTTTTACACGTTTCTGAATCGTACGGTAGTTTGTTAACAGACCACCCAGCCATCTCTGATTTACAAAGAAGCTTCCGGAACGAAGTGCTTCCTCAACAACCACAGCCTGTGCCTGTTTCTTCGTACCTACGAACAGTACCTTTCCGCCTTTTTCAGCGATATCTTTCATTGCCGCATATGCAGTGTCCAGCTGTTCCAGAGTTTTCTCCAGATTGATGATGTAAACACCGTTTCTGCTTGCATAGATGTTTGGTTTCATTTTTGGGTTCCATCTGCGTGTCTGATGACCGAAATGTACACCAGATTCCAATAATTTTCTCATTGTTACTACTGACATGATATATCCTCACTTTCCGTTACGCCTCCATCACTTCCACGCGGCAGCAACTTGTCACCGGCGCATACACTGCGTCTCAAAGCACGGGCTGCCGAATCCATGATGTGTGTAGTGTGCGTATTCGCACCGTTGTTTATTATATCACATTCATTGTTCTTTTCAATAGTTTTTTTACTTTTCTTGTGCCCGCGGATGTGCCTGCGTGTATGCCCTCTTTAAGCGATCCTGCGTCACATGCACATATACCTGCGTTGTCGAAAGCGATGCATGTCCCAGCAGCTCCTGCACCACACGCAAATCGGCACCGTTATCCAGCAGATGAGTCGCAAAGGAATGGCGGAACATATGCGGGTGCACATGTACCGATAACGCGCAGGCGTCCGCGGCCAGCTGCATGCGGTACTGGATGCCCCGTGTGGTCAGTCCATTTCCCCGCTGATTGATGAAGACGACAGCGTGCTCTTCCTTCATCCATTGCGGACGCACCTCCTGTAGATAGCGCTTTAGCAGTTCTCCTGCCAGCGCATAGAAAGGGACAATGCGCTGCTTACTTCCCTTACCGAGAACGGTTATAATGCGATCGTGCAAATCGACGTCGCACAGCCGAAGGGCTGCCGCCTCACTCACACGCAGTCCACAGGCATACATCAGCTCAAACATCGCACGATCCCGCAATCCATCCGGAGTTTCCAGATCAAAGCTGCTCAAAAAGGTATCCATTTCATCATAAAACAGAAATTCCGGTATCCGTTTGGCGCGTTTCGGTGTCTTGAAATAGAGAAACGGATTTTGTGCGATTCCCACATATTCATTCAGATAGCGGTAAAAGGAACGAAGAGAGGAGAGCTTGCGGGCAATCGTGGAATTCTTCATTTCTCCGTTGACACCGGGCTTCTCACGTAAGGCGGCGATGTAATTCATCACGATGATGCGATCCGCATCCTGCAGCTCCGCAATTCCCTCCGCCTGCAAAAAAGAGATAAACTCGCGTATATCTCTTTGATAAGCGGAGCGTGTATGCACACTGCCGCTGTTGAGGGAATCCATGTATTGCAGAAACCGCGCAAGCAGCTCCTCCATCAGTCAAACTCCTTTTTGTATGTATCGATTACGGATAGCGCCTGCTTGGCAAACGCCTCCTTGCGCTCCTTCTTCTTCACCTTTTCCAATAGTCGCATAATTCCGAAGTTGGCATTCATCGGCTGAAAATAGCGCTCGCTGGCATGAGTGATGTAATGTGCCATAGACCCGATCACACAGGTATCCGGCAGCTCTACAACCGCCTTCTCACGCATGAGGTTGGCCATATTCATCCCAGCCAGAAGTCCGCTTGCCGCACTTTCGACATAGCCCTCTACGCCGCACAGCTGACCGGCGAAGAACAGATCATCCCGCTGGACATGCTGATAGGTGGGGCGCAGAACCTTCGGTGCACACAGATAGGAATTGCGGTGCATGACACCATAGCGCACAATGGAAACATTTTGTAAGCCGGGTATCATGGACAGCAGGCGCTTTTGCTCTCCCCATTTCAAATGCGTCTGAAAGCCGACGATGTTATACAGGCTTGCCACGGCATTATCCTGACGCAGCTGTACAACGGCATAGGGTGTTGTCCCATCCGGACGCTCCAGGCCAACCGGCTTCATCGGACCAAACAGCAGTGTCTGCCGGCCACGGCGTGCCATTTCCTCAAACGGCATACAGCCTTCAAAGTAGGTTTCATCCTCAAACTCGTGCAGCTGTGCGGTTTCCGCATGAATCAGCTCCTCATAAAAGGCATCAAACTCCTCCTTATTCATCGCGCAGTTGATATAGGCAGCCTTTCCCTTGTCATAACGGGATTTGATATACGCCTTGGAAAAGTCAATGCTGTCCTTTTCTATGATCGGAGCTGCTGCATCATAGAAATGGAAATACTCTGCATGGGTATATTCCTGTATGGCTTTGCTTAAGGCATCGCTTGTCAGCGGCCCGCTGGCAATGATGCAGGGACCATCGGGGATCTGTGTTACCTCTTCCTGAACAACCTCAATCAGCGGATGCTGTTTCAGCTGTTCTGTAATACGCCGCGAAAACGCCTGACGATCCACCGCCAGCGCACTGCCGGCCGGAACTCGTGTGGCATCCGCACTCTCCATGATGATGGAATCCAGATGCCGCATTTCCTCTTTCAAAATCCCAACTGCATTGTTCAGGGAATCCGAACGGAGGGAATTGGAGCACACAAGCTCCGCAAAGTTCTCACTGTGATGTGCCGGTGAGGATGTTTTCGGCCGCATTTCCACAAGCCGTACCGGAATATTACGCTTTACCAGCTGCCACGCCGCCTCACAGCCTGCCAGACCGGCTCCGACAACGGTTACCTTTTCCATCATGATTCGCTGCCTTCCTCTTCTGTGCTTGCAGCTTTCTTAACGGCTTTCTTCACTGCCTTTTTCACGACCTTTTTGGTCGTTTTCTTGGCAGCCGCTTTCTTTTTCGGTGCTGCCCCATCCTGAGCATCACGCTTTTCCTTCTTCGGCTCCTTTTTGATGTAGCGGCATTTTGGATAATTGCTGCAGCCGACAAAGGTCGTGCCGAAACGGGATTTTCTTCTTACCAGTTCATGACCGCAGTCCGGACACATTTCTCCGGTAGGCTCCGGTTCTTCCTTCGTCTTGTTGCTCTTGATGTATTTACAATCCGGGTAATTGCTGCAGGCCAGAAAGGAGCCATAGCGGCCTTTTTTCGTCACCATCTTGCTTCCGCATTTCGGGCAGACCTCTTCTACGGCATTCTCATCCTCATCCTCTCCCTTGGTGTAGCGGCATTCCGGAAAGTTGATACAGGAGATGAATTTACCGAAACGCCCGATGCGATACACCAGATCGTTTCCGCAGTCCGGACATTTTTCTCCGGTGCGCTCCAGCTCCTTCTTTTCCATATTCTCATATGCATTCTGCAGCAGCGGCTCGAATTCGTTGTAGAAGGTGCGAACCTCCTCGATATTGTTTCGCTCCCCTGCCGCAATCTCATCCAGGTGATGCTCCATATTCGCCGTATAGGATACGTTGATAATTCCACTGAAGAATTCCTGCAGCTTGGTATCGGTCAGCTCCCCCTGTTCACTCGGGATGAAAACCTTCGTCTTGCTTCCCTCACTCGGGCGCTCCAAAGAGACATAGCCACGCGCCTGCAGTGTATCAATGATGATTGCATAGGTGGACGGACGTCCGATTCCCTTTTCCTCCAGATCCTTAATCAGGCGGGCTTCACTGTAGCGAAGCGGCGGTTCTGTAAAGTGCTGTTTTCCTTCCAGCTCAACATCCTTCAGGATTTCCTGTTCTTCCATGACCGGCAGCATTTCATCCTTCACGGTTTCATAGTCGCTGTAGATTTTCAGATAACCGTCAAAGGTCAGAATGGAGCCGTTTGCACTGAATTCACAGCCATCGGATACAATTTGTACATTGACGACATTGCTCTTGCTTGGCGCCATCAGGGATGCCAGCGTTCTGGCATAGATCAGCTTATACAGCTTATATTGATCATTTGTCAGATATTCCTTGACGCTTGCCGGTGTATTCAAAATACTCGTCGGACGGATAGCCTCATGCGCATCCTGTGCATTTTCACTGTTTTTCTGACGGGCACGTCCCTTATAGTCCTTCCCATAGGTTTCTTCTATATAGCTTTCCGCATCCTTGACAAATTGATCACTCAGTCGTGTGGAATCGGTACGCATATAGGAAATCAGACCCTCGCTGACTCCTCCCGCAAGTGGAAGCCCCTCATACAGCTTCTGTGCAATCTGCATGGTTTTCTTCGCTCCAAAGCCCAGCTTGGTGCTTGCCTCCTGCTGCAGGGTGGAGGTGATAAACGGCATTCTCGCTTCTTTCCTGCGAACCTTCTTTTCAATGCTGCTGACGATAAAATCATGACAGCAGCGCTCGATCACGGCATTTACCTCTTCCTGCGTCTTCAGGTCAGCCTTCTTGCCGTCAATCTTGTTCAAGGATGCACGAAACGTCTTTCCATCCTTTTCAATATTAGCAGCCAGTGTCCAGTATTCCTCACTCTTAAACGCACGGATTTCATTCTCTCGCTCGACGATCAGACGTAGTGCCACAGATTGTACACGGCCTGCGGATTTGCTTTTTATTTTACTCTGCAGCAGCTTGGACAGCTTAAAGCCGATGATTCGATCCAGCATACGGCGTGCCTCCTGAGATTTCACAAGGTCCTGATCAATCGTTCGCGGATGCTCAAACGCCTCCACCACTGCATGCTTTGTGATTTCGTTGAAGATGATTCGGTTTTCTTCCTCCATGTTCAGCTCCAGCACATTTGCCAGATGCCAGGCAATCGCCTCACCCTCACGGTCGGGGTCACTTGCCAGATATACATGATCGCTTTTTTTCGCGAGGTCCTTCAGCTCCTTAACGACTGCTCGTTTGTCACTGCTGACCTTGTAGGTCGGCTCGAAATCATTCTCAACATCGATTCCCAGACCGCCCTTGCCGCTTGTCGCAA
>ERZ781275.1046-NODE-1046-length-22770-cov-4.728197_pt1 | contig 22770 bp, 15 predicted proteins | sample MGYA00375853_ERZ781275 | MGnify/ENA primary metagenome ERZ781275 (study PRJEB29790, sample SAMN03653691) | human gut metagenome | host: Homo sapiens | place: USA: Dallas, Texas | collected 2012-07-23 | study: EMG produced TPA metagenomics assembly of the Gut...
AAGACACAATATTTAAAAATGGCATCAACCACATTTCCTTAGGTTGATGCCATTGTGCTGATAAACAGGCACTTTTTTATTTTGGCACAGGACTTGCTAGTAAATGAGTGAAGGTTATAGGAAAGGAGTAAGTTATGGAGAATAATGTATGGGTCTTCGTCTGTACACATGGCAGATTTGGTGAAGAGCTGATGAAATCCGCGGAGATGATTGCCGGTGAGGCAGAGAATGTATTTGCATTTTCCCTGATGCCGGGAATGCAGCCGGAGGATTACAGAGCAATGCTGGAGAAGCAGCTGGAGAAGCTGGGTGATGGGAAGGTTCTGTGTCTGGTGGATCTGTTTGGCGGAACACCGTGTACGACATGTGCAATTCTATCGAAAACATATGACATGCAGGTGATCTCCGGATTGAATCTGGCAATGTATATCGAGGTGACCTCACAGAAGGGAAATTATGCTGTGGACGAATTAAAATCAATAGGGCTTGCCACCTTAAGGGAAAGCGGCAAGGATGTTGTAAAACTGCTGAATGAAAGATAGGAGGAATTACGATGGCAGCAATTAGCTTGATTCGAATAGATTTTCGTCTGATTCATGGTCAGGTAGTCACTAAATGGGTGAAACAGGCAAATGCAGACCGGATTATTATTGTAAATGATGCATTGGCGAATGATGAATTTTTAGGGAGTGTATATAAAATGGCGGCTCCATCCGATGTCCGCGTAAGTATTTTCACAATAGACAAGGCGATTACCAAATGGGAGAAAAATCAGTTCGGCGAAGGGAACGTACTGATGCTGTTTAAATCCGTAGAGGATGCCAGAAGTATGCAGAAGCGTGGATTCCCGATGAAGTCTTTGCAGATTGGCGGATTGGGGGGAGGAAACGGACGTGTAAATACACCAAGTGGAATATCCTTTGATGCGAAGGACGCTACACTGTTAAAGGAAATACAAAATGAGGGGTGTGAGGTATATATCCATGTTGTGCCGAGCCAGCAGAAATATGAAATCAATAAAGTCATAGAAAATCTTGAATTTTAATAAGAGAGAGGAGAGAAAATTATGAATACATTCTTATTAGCGATGTTATGCGGAGTCTGGTATTTCTTATCGAGTATTGATTTTGGTTACACCATTAGTGAAACACTGGGATCGCCGGCATTGATCGGAGCGGTTCTGGGTGTTGCGACAGGACATTTGCAGGAAGGACTGATCCTCGGCGGTACCATCGAGCTGATGTATTTGGGTATCATTTATCCCGGAGGAACCGTGCCGGCAGATGGCTCGGCAGCAGCCTTGATTGCCATACCGATTGCCATTAAAACAGGTATGGAGCCTACAGCTGCATTGGTTATCGCTGTGCCATTCGGTATTCTGGGTGGATGGGTATATAACCTGAAATACACGGTGAACTCCTTCTTTGTACATAAGGCTGACAAATATGCAGAGGAAGGAAATGTTAAAGGAATGATGCGCTGTGCGAGAGAATGGCCGCTGCTGTTCATGTTCTGTATCACTTTCCCGGAAATCTTCCTGGCGAATATGGTAGGACCGGAGGTTGTATCCAATGTATTGAACATGCTGCCGGAATGGGCGATGCACGGAATTGAAGTTGCCGGAGGTGTCATGCCGGCAATCGGATTTGCGATTGCTGTCTACACGATCGGAAAGCGTGATCTGGTACCGTTCTTCGTTATCGGTTACTTCCTGGTTGTGTATTTCGAGCTGGATGTTATGGCAGTGGCAGTCTTCGCGACATCCATTGCACTGCTGATTTACTGGATGACGAATAAAAAAGAATTAGCGCCTGCTGCAGAGGAGGATGATGACTAATGGAAACAAATGAAAAGAAGCTTACGAAAAAGGATATAACCCGTTCTTATATACAATGGCGTTTACTGGCTGAGGTATCCCATTCCTATGAGCGATATCAGTCGCTTTCTATGGCGGTGACTCTGTCAAAGCCGCTGCGAAAGCTTTACACGGATGATGAGGAGTATAGACAGGCACTGGTTCGTCATATGCAATTCTTCAATACTGAGGCAACCATCGGTGCCATCATCCCTGGAATCGTGTTATCTCTGGAGGAGGACAGGGCAAATGGTGCTGAAATTCCGGATGAGGTAATTGCTTCCATCAAGACAGGACTTATGGGACCTATGGCAGGTATCGGAGATACACTGTACTGGGGAACCATTAAGGCAATCTGTTTCTCACTTGCGGCTACCATGGCCTTAAGCGGTAATTATGCAGGTATGGTATTTGCCTGTATCCTGTTTCCAATCTGTGGATTTACAATCGGTTACTTCATGTGGCATATGGGCTATCGTATCGGTAGAACAAGTATTTCAAAAATCTTACAGAGCGGTGTTGTCAATAAAATCATTCAGGCCTGCAGTATCCTTGGTCTTATGATGATGGGGGCCCTGTCTGCCAGCTATGTTACACTGACAACGACAGCCGGTATGAAAATTGAAAACAGTGATCCGATTCTCGTACAACAGATTTTGGATGAGATCATTCCCGGCATCCTGCCGCTTGCTGTTATCGCACTGATCTTCTTCGCCATCAAGAAAAAGGGAATGAAGTTCAATCTATATATCATTATCATTATTGTCCTGAGTCTGGTCGGCGCGTTCTTTGATATTGTATAAGGGAGACACTTATGGATAAGGATGAGATAAAGAAGCTGAGCAGTGAAATCGTAGACCGCAAATTTGACCAGTTATGGAAGCTGGCCTCCTATATCCATGCAAATCCTGAAATCGCCTTTGAAGAGAAGAAAGCAGCACACGCGCTTTCTTCTTATCTGCAGGAGCTGGGATTTGCAGTGAAAACGGGAATTGCCGGTCTGGATACGGCTTTTCAGGCTGTATTCAAAAAAGGAAACGGCCCAAGAATTGCCGTATTCGCGGAATATGACGCATTAAAGGGACTGGGGCATGCCTGTGGTCATAACCTGATTGCAACCAGTGCCCTTGGCTGTGCCGCCGCAGTGAAGCAGGTTCTGGAAAGCAGTGAGCTGGAAGGCAGTATTGAGGTTTATGGAACTCCTGCCGAGGAAGATGGCGGCGGGAAAATCATCATGCTTAAGCAGGGAGTGTTTGATGGCCTGGATGCGGTCTTCCTGATGCATCCTACAAGTGCCATGGCAAGAATCGGCGGAGAATGTGCTTCCTTCACCGACTTTGAAATAGAGTACATCGGTAAGAGTGCGCACGCAGAATCCCATCCGGAAAACGGCATCAATGCTCTGGATGCGGCAAATCTGTTTTATCAGGCAGTAGGACTTGCCCGGCAGCAGCTGCGCGATTCCATTCATATCTGCTGTATCATTGCAGAGAGTGAACGAGATATCGGACGCATACCGGACTATGCACGGCTGGAGGTTGAAATCTCTACCATGCGTGTGAAGGATATTGAAACCACAAAACAGAAAATCATAAACATTGCAGAGGGCATGGCGCTGGCCAGCGGCTGCAAGGTTCGCTATAAGGAAATACCGGGGTATTACGGACGTATGCCGAATGCGGTCCTCGCTGAGCTTTGCCGTCAGGAAATGTTAGCGCTTGGTGAACCGATGATGGAAGGGATGCCGTGTGATGCAGGCGGAGAGGATTTGGGGAATGTTTCCCGTGTGATCCCTGCATGCAATCTCTATATGACACTGCTTCCGGATAAGAAGATATCCGGACATACGGATCAGTTTCGCGAGCTTGCGATTTCCGATGCCGGTAAGCACTGTCTGAGCATTTCCAGCAAGGCAATGGCAAACAGTATCCTGACGCTGTATCAGAATCCACAGCTGCTGAAGCAGGCCAAAGAGGAATTAAAGCGCCGACAGGAAGAGGAGGCACGCTATGAATAATATCGGAGTATATGGACTGGGTGTCATGGGGCAGTCTCTGGCACGCAATATCATGCAGCATGGCTTCTCTGTAGCTGTATATAATATAGAAACAGAAATCACAAAGCAATTTACGCAGAAATATCCAACGTTTGACGGGTATGCGTCTGTAAAGGACTTTGTGAACAGTCTGGAAAAACCGCGTAAAATCATCCTAATGGTGACGGCAGGACGTGTGGTGGACAGTGTGATTGCATCCCTGAAGCCGCTGCTTGCGAAAGGGGATATTCTGATTGACTGCGGCAATTCCTATTATGAGGATACACAGCGCAGAATGGAGTCATTGAAGCAGGACGGTTTCTATCTGATTGGAAGCGGTGTTTCCGGTGGAGAGAAGGGGGCATTAAACGGACCAAGTATCATGCCCTCCGGAGAATACGAGGCCTACTGTGAAATTGCGGATATTTTTACGGCGATGGCTGCAAAAAATGAGGATGGTACATCCTGCTGTACCTATATCGGAGGAAAGGGCTCCGGTCATTTTGTGAAAATGGTGCACAATGGTATAGAGTATGCGGATATGCAGCTGCTTGCAGAGCTTTATGCTATTCTGAAAAGGATGTATCCTAAAAATCGTGCTGCTGTGCAAACAGCATTTCACCAGCTGAATCAAGGCAGTCTTGCATCGTATCTTCTAGATATCACAGAGGATATTCTGGATAAGAAGGAGCAAGGAGAATGGCTGCTTGATAACGTATCGGATGTCGCAAAGCAGAAGGGAACCGGGAAATGGACGGCACGTGTATCTCTGGAATACGGGGTGCCTGTACCCAGCCTGCTGGAGGCTGTAGAGGCAAGATTTCTATCCTCAATGAAAACGCAGCGACAACACGCCCAACAGTGCTATGCATGTACTGAGAATGAAGAAACAGCTAATGAGCAGCTTGCCGACTGTCTGTATAAGGCGATGCTGCTGGCCAAAACAAGCATCTATGCACAGGGCTTTTCACTGATCGATGCCGTGAATGCGGAATGCGGCTACAATATCGATGTTAAACAGCTTGCCGTAATCTGGCAGAATGGCTGTATTATTAAATCAGAATTTCTGAAGGATATTTATCAGGCCTATGACAAAGATGAAAAGCTTATGAATCTGCTTGTGTCCGAGGGCTTCATCGACTATGTGAAGCAGGGAAGGACAGCATTACAGCACATCATCACCTATGCATTGCAAAAGGGGCTGTACATACCGGTTTTATGCAGTGCGCTGAATTATGTCAACGGGTACACCACGGCAAAGCTGGAAACAAATCTGATTCAGGCACAGCGGGACTGCTTTGGTGCACATACCTATGAACGTGAAGACCAGCCGGGGATATTTCACACGAACTGGCAAAAATAAGGAAAAAGAAAACAAAAGCAGGCATCTGGGATAATCACATAGGATATTACTTTCTTCCCGGCATGCAATTCTACGTAGACAAGGAATGCCAGTTTCGCTCATATCACAGAAATTCATTGGATGATCAGAACTTGTATAGACGAATTGCAAGGGAAAGAGGACACGAAGTTTCTTTTGATAAACAGAATTAAGAGCATTCCTGCTGTATTATTCATAATAGAAGGGAATCCAAGCTATTGCGTATACCAATAGAATTTGGATTCCCTATTTTCGTATCCATCATAAGCATCAACGCAGCTTCCTATTTCTATATAATATATTTATAAACAGGGGATACTGTTCTCTTGCAATTGTGGAGAATCATCAATCACACATAGTACAGGCTATGGATATACATTCCTGTATGGTAAGGCAGCATCTGAGCATTTGAAGCCGAATGCATGTTCGCTCGAAGGATTCATTACGAACCCTTCATTTTTTTATATCCTATAGTGAAGACTGAAAACCGGATACCGCATGCGGCAGGCAATAAGCGGTTGCTGAAGCAGATTACGGGGAATTCTGTATGATGACAGGAAATGATCAGCAAATACAAACGATCCTATAAAATATAAATTTCGACAGATAACGACATCGGTTTACTTCTGGACATATTTAAATTATTGTTAGTGTGTGGAATCAGAGAAATGGATGGAGGGAATTTTATGATGGATACATTGACAAAGGAATTATACGAAGAGGTTACGAATCTTTTGCATGACATGGGTACACCTGCACACATTAAAGGACATTATTATCTGCGCAGCGCTATCCTGGAGGTTTATGATCATCCTGAATTATTAAAGAATATGATGAATGGATTATATGCAACGATTGCCGAGGCTTATGATACGACGCCTTCCTGTGTAGAGCGAAGTATCCGCAATGCAGTGGAGGCAACGCTGGATCGCGGGGATGTGGATTTTCTGTATTCTGTATTTCGCAATACGGTGAGTAAGAATAAAGGCAAGCCGACCAACCGGGAGTTCATTATGATGGTTGTGGATGTTCTGCGGGTTCGGCATATGTAGCCTGCGTAATGCAATCAACAGGAAATCCTTGAGGATACACCAGCCGCGCTGTTACAAGGAAAGTCAGAATGTGACGGCATCTGCTGTTTTTCTCATCGGATTTAGAAAATAAAGGAAAAGCGGCTTGACTTATTTAGATTTGCAGGTATCATATAAGAAGAAACGCGAGGAAAAGTGTGCAATACGTAAGATATCGTATTGGATGCTTTTTTGTATTCGGAATAGAAAGGATACCTGCAAGCCTGTATCATCGGATGTAGGCAAAGCAGGAATAAAGGGATGAAGCTGTGAGATTAACGGTAGATGATATTAAGCGACAGACAAAAAGTGAAACAAAGCTGATCAAGGCCAGAAAGGTGCAGCAGGAGAACCTGATCAGAAAAATATATATAGCAAAAACACAGAGTGAGTACCATGTGGAGGCCCGGATGGAGACTCTGAGCGGGAAGTTTTATGCGACACTGCAGTTTACATTAAATGCGGAGAGTGACGTGGATTATTATTTCTGCAGCTGCAAACGTACGAAAATATGTGAGCATCTGCTGGCAGTGCTGTACCAGATTCATGATCTGCAGCCGGAGAAGTTTCCATATTCCTATGAAAGAAAAGCGGAGGAAAGCATGACACAGCAGCCCGCTGTACAGCTTCCCCAGCTTCAGCAGAAGCCGGCACCGCCGAAGAAAGAGACGCAGAGGTCTTGGACAGAAAAGGAAGCGTCCCCTGTGAAAAAGGGAAAATTACAGATGGAAATCCGGAAGGAGCATCAGAATATCGAGGCGATGGTGAAGGAGAATACCCGCCGCAGGGAGCTGATGAAGCAGTTTGCGACCTCCAGCCATATTCTACAGGAGAGCAAGGTCTATTATCAGGAGCTGCAAAACCGTGAGCATGTGGAAAAGGTGCATCTGTTTGTGGAGGCTGAGGTCACTGATCAGCAGCATATGTATATTGCATTGAAAATCGGGGATCGGAAATGGTATACCATTAGCAGTCTTTCGGATTTCTTTGAACGCCTTGCCCAGCAGACCTATGCACAATATGGTATGTCTCTGGCATTTACCCATTCCATCAGCCGCTTTGACGAGGATAGTCAGGAGCTGATCCGTTTCTTAAAAAATTGCTTTTATGAGGGGAAGACACTGGTATCCAATCCCAGTGTGATGGAAATTCCTCCGCTGTATATGGATGAGTTTTATGAGCTGCTGGGACGCCTTCCACAGCGGTATCGCAACATTCAGATGAAGGATAAGCGGCAGCTGCTGGACATCCGCGTAAAGAGCGAGGAGGATTTTGTTCTGCTTACCTTCCGTAACTGGTCGCTGCTGAAAAGCGGTATTCGGGGACGGCATCATTTGTATCGGATGCAGGATGATACGCTGTACCGCTATCGTTTTGATGAACAGGGAAAGTGCCTGGAGCTGATCGATTCCCTGAGTGAACAGCAGCTGTATGTGCGAAATGAGGAATTTGCGGATTTCTATAAATATGTCCTAAGTGAAATCCGTGATTATGCAAATATGTATGGAATTGCGAAGTATGCCTATACGCTGGAACCGATCGGTCTGGAGCTGTATGGGGATATCGATGAGCTTGGCCGGGTGTATTTCCAGCTGGATGTTCTATATGAGGATGAGCGGATACCGGGCTTTCAGAATACACAGGAATATCTGCCTCTGCGCCAGGAGATTGTGGAGAATTTCATAAGACAGTATGCGGACATCATTCAACCGGAGGAGCATTGCGCACTGTTTCATGATGTGAGTGAAACCCTGCTGGAGTTTATGCGGGACGGGCTTCCGTTTCTATCTGGATATTGTGAGATTTTTGTCAGTGATGTATTGAAGAATATGAATAAGAAGCATGTGGTTAATCTGCAGGCAGGACTGCGCCTTGCAGGCAACCTTCTGGAAATCGATCTGCACAGCCGCGATATTCAGAAGGAGGAGCTGCTGGATGTGCTGCGTGCCTATCGCAGGAAGAAGCATTTCTATCGCTTGAAGAACGGAAAGCTGCTGAATCTGAAGAGTGATCAGCTGGAGGAGCTGGACACGATGATGCAGGAATTCCATATCGAGGACGCACAGCTGCAGCAGAATTGCATACAGCTGCCGGGCTATCGGCTGTTTATGCTGGATGCGTTTACGAAGGGCAGTGACTCTATCGCCTTCCATAAAGAGGATGTCTTACAGAATATACTGAATTCCTTCCAGCAGATCAGTACACAGGATATTGAAATCCCGCAGCGCTATAATGAGCTTTTACGTGATTATCAGAAGGATGGCTTTCGCTGGCTGAAGCTGATGCACCGGTATGGCTTCGGGGGCATTTTGGCAGATGATATGGGACTTGGAAAAACACTGCAGGTCATCGCTTTTCTGGAAAGTGAAAAGCAGGAGGGGCGTACCAGTATTGTCATTGTTCCAAGCAGTGTGCTGTATAACTGGGAGGATGAGGTGTGCAAGTTCGCAAGTGATCTGAAGGTTTGCTGTATCACAGGCTCTCAGGCAAAACGGGAGGAGCTGATCCGCGGCAGTATGGATATGGATCTGTTGATTACCTCCTATGATTATCTGAAGAGGGATATCGGGTATTATGAAAATCGGACGTTCTTTTATAAAATACTGGATGAGGCACAGTATATCAAAAATCAGAGGACGATGAATGCGACGAGCACGAAGCGGCTGAAGAGCCATCATGCACTGGCTTTGACAGGTACACCGATTGAAAATTCACTGGCTGAGCTGTGGAGTATTTTTGATTTTCTGATGCCGGGCTACCTGTTTGATTACCGCTATTTCTCCCACCATTTCGAGAAGGATATCGTTCTTGGAAAGCATAAGGAGAAGCAGGAGCAGCTGAAGAAAATGGTACAGCCGTTTATTCTGCGAAGAGTGAAGAAGGAGGTGCTGAGCGAGCTGCCGGAAAAGACGGAAACAACACTCAGTATCGCTTTTGATGAGGCAGAGGAAACGATGTACATGGCGAATCTTGCACAGGTCAACAAGGAGCTGCAGCAGGAGCTGGATCTGGTGAAGACCAATCGGTTCCAGGTCTTGGGCATGCTGATGCGTTTACGGCAGATTTGCTGTGATCCGCGTCTTGTGTATGATGAGGTAACCCAGCCCTCCAGTAAGCTGAAGGCCTGTATGGAGCTGGTGAGCTCTCTTGTGGAGAATGATAAGTCCGTACTGCTGTTTTCCAATTTTACCTCCATGCTGGATCTGATTCAGGTCGAGCAGCAGCATCTGCATATACCGTATTTCCGGATGGATGGAAGTACGGGCAAGGAGGAGCGCCGGGAGCTTGTGCAGAAGTTTCAGGATAAGGAAAAGAAGGTGTTCCTTATCTCGTTGAAGTCCGGCGGTACCGGTATCAACCTGACAGCGGCGGAGGCGGTGATTCATTATGATCCATGGTGGAATGTTTCGGCGGAGAATCAGGCGAGTGACCGGGCATATCGTATCGGTCAGAATTCCCGTGTGCAGGTGTATAAGCTGATCATGCGCAATACGGTGGAGGAGCGCATCCAGCATTTACAGCAGATGAAAAAGGAGCTTGCGGATATTTTCGTGGAAGAGAATGAGGCGAATATCATGCGGATGGATAAGGATCAGATTCTGGAGCTGTTGAAGGTGAATGGCTGAATGCGGAGAGCTAATGTATCTGCGTGGGGATAAAGGGAGAGCGTCTTTAATGTCAGTATTCAGGGGTGTTCCTGCACGGGGGAGGAATTTTTGGATGCTTTGATTTATGTTTGTATTATATAGAAAAGGAGAATTCAAATTTCTGAGCAGTGTTTGAATTCTCTTTTTTTCTGTTTGGTTTTCTAAAAGAAAGGGGTAGCCCGTGTACAATCAGCTCTGGTTGATGAAGTTCCTTGGATTTTTATGGTACAGGATTTCCTTTTGCTTGTTGGAGCTGATGTGGGTGTAAATCTGCGTGGTGGTGATGGAGCTGTGTCCGAGGATATGCTGGATGTAGCGGATATCGACATCTTCCTCCAACAGCTGTGTGGCAAAGGTATGGCGAAACATATGGGGCGTCAGATGCTGGGGGATTTTCAGAGCTTTCTCATAGCGGGCAATCAACAGCCGCACGGATTGCTCGGAGAGTGGATTACCGAGCTTGTTGATGAAGAAAAAGCCGCTGGATTCAATTTCCTTTTGGAACATGGACCGATAGGAGTAGAGGATTTTCAATACATCTGGGTTGCCGATTTGCAGGATGCGCTCCTTTGATCCTTTTCCATAGATGCGGACATACTGCTCCCGCAGGTTGATTTCTTCATCTCTGACATGGCAGAGCTCGGAGACTCTCATGCCGGTGGAGAAGAGAAGCTCCATGACGGCGGCATTGCGAATACATACCTTGCGCTGGTAGCTGGTTTTACAGTCCTTCATTTCATCATATATGCGGTTGAAGATGGAGGAAAGGTGTGTGTTTGGTATGGTTCTGGGCAGTAGCCGGGGTTCCCGAAAGGTGGTACGCAGACGGCTCATGGGATTGATTTCCATCAGATCATGAAAAACAAGATAGGAGAACAGGGCGTTGATGCTGGCAATCTTGCGTTTTATGGTTTTGGGTTTCTGGTATGTCTTGTGCAGATGCAAAATATAGGCATGGAGAGATTCCTTTTGTACATCGTATGCATAGCGTTCCATGAAAGATAAAAACTGCTTCAGATCGATCTGATAGGCCTTCAGTGTGTGTGCGTTCAGCTCCTTTGCGATACTGCATTCCTGCAAATACTGGTCTACAATTTTCTTGGTTAAGATATAGTTCATGTTTTTCACCTCAAGGTTTATGCTAATTTATATGGAAAAATATGTAAATATATAATGATTGGAAAATAATGGTAATATAGATATTCTAAGCAATGACAGATTAAGGCTGAGATGTTTAAAATGCTTGTAATTTCATAATGTTTATCCATTTAATTCTATAAACATTAAGATAAATGTTCGTGTGGGAAAATCTGCAATAAAAAACAAATAATCTTTACATGGTAAGCTGATTCTATTGTATAATAAAGAAAAAGAGTGGGGAAAATACGGGGGCTTTTTGTCGTATTCTCTTTTAAAGAACAGTATCAGGGAAAGCGGGTGTTAAGGAAAAGACGAATAAAATCTGTTTAAGTATTGTAATTTTAAAAGAAAGGAATAAAGGATAATATGACATTATCCAATCATAAATATGAAAATTAATAACATTAAGTATTTTAATCGTGTACTAGACGGTATTCTTAATCATATCAGAGTTCTTGTAATTGTCATAATATCGTTTATTCTATATGTAACATATATCAATTTCAAAGAAGATATATTGTCTTTATTAAAGATACTTCCAGATAACTCAATATGGGCGGATTTAATCGTAGGTATAGCCCTTATGTTGATTTCTACCTTCTTTAATTTAATCTGTTCTAAATTCATTTCAATGAAAAAGTTAGTTTCCTCGCTAAAGATTTGGCTCTATAACAAGCTATTATATAAAATAAGTGTATCAGATAAACGAAGAAATTCCAAAATATCATTGATATCCCTCTTCTATACATACGATCGTCAGGAAATAGAAGAGCAAAAGAATGTATCGACTTCCATCTTATCTTTTCTCAACAATCATGAACAACAATCAGAACAGCACTGCATTTGGATAGAAGGTGGCGCTTACAGTGGGAAAACAGCAGTGATAATGCATTTGTTGAGAGATTTAATTACAGATAATTCTTATGAAGAACTGTATGCTAGATTAGATGGTAGAATATATTATTTTGATATGGGTAGAGACGACTTTGATTTAAACTATATTTATAATGAGTATAATGATAATGCTTTTAAGACCGATATTGTAATTTTCGATAATCTGCATAAATTATCTTTTGAACAATTTAGTAGCAAATTATTAAATATGATTAGCAAAAAAAGATATCAGCTATTGATTTTTCTGACTAGAAAACCTGAGGACTATATATATGATAATTTGAAAATCAGAAAAATGAATTCTATCATGAGCCAATATGGCATACATAAGGAACTTAACACACTAAGTAGTAAGGATGTTTATAATATAAATAATATTTCATTTATACCAGGTGTTAATTTCAGTCAAATTTCAGATAATATCTTATTCCATTTTATTTCTTTATTAAATCAGGAAGCCAAGCACGATATAATACACGACTTGCGTTGCTTTTTAACTGGTGAAGTGAATAATATGTGTTTTGATGAGGCTTTTATGATTATATTATGCAGCAGTTTGTTTACAGGAAGTTTCAATGCATCCTTGGCGATAAATTTAAATCCTGAAACGGATATGAGTTACTTTAAAACAATGATTAAAAAATTGAATGAAATAGGGTTTTTAATGAAATATCCTGATAATGATAAAAACTATTATTTTCTAAATGAAGAGATTGCAAAATACTATTTTGAATGTGGGTATAAAAAAACAAGTCTTAAGAGCTTAGTAAAAAAGGTATTTTATTATTATTTTGATTATTATTATAAAAGGAATATTCTATTAAGCTTCCTCTATAGTTTAATGAATGAAAAAAGTGAACACCATTCGCATATTTTATTCAAACAGATTGCTCCAAATGTTAATTTTAAAAATATCTATGATGATATGGATTATCTGTTTTCACTGGAGCCAGAGCGTAAAGTACATTATTATAAAGAGTTAGGAATTATATGTGACCGTATGGGGAAATTAGCTTTAGCACGTAGCTATTATTTAAAGGAAAGTGTAGAGCTTAATGCAGAGTTATTTTATCGTTTGGTACAAATCGATCATAGTTTTTATGATAAGAAGGCTGAGTTGAATCTCACTCATCCTAATTTATATTTGAACATATTAGCAGAATATTGGGATATACATATGAAAATGCATACCGGAATATTTGATTTTGAAAATATAACAAAACTTGCTGAAACATGTTCACAGAACTTTGATGAATTATTAAGTTACGATATGTATGATGGATTACACCTCATGAGAAGGATATATTTTGATGTATATAGAATTTTTTATTTAAAGGGTATTTTAGATTACAAAACACTCATACAAATTGAAAGAAATATTAGTAATTTAAAAGTTAAATTAAGTCAATATCTACATGAATTCGATAGTTATTATAAAAAATTTGCAATTGGATTATTACTTGGTTATGATGTGTTATTCAATCAAAATATACGGAAGGTATATATATCAGAAGAAGAATTTTTAAATCTTTTTGATCGGTACTTAAATAGAAAAGATTTTCCACTAATGCATATATGGTCAGATGTTTGTAAATGCAGTATCAAAATACTTGAAGAAGCAATAGATGAAATGCAAGAAATTGCTGATAAAACATATATTTTTGTAAAATATCATATGTATTCTTTAAAAATGTGCCTTATGGATGGTAATACTTCAGAATTTGAAGTATATTATCAAGAATATAACCAGTTTGCAGAAACAGAAAACATTATTGAATATAAAGTTTATGCTATATTATACAATATAAGATTAAAGTTAATCCAATATTTCAATTATGATGAAATTGGGAATTTAAATGAAATGGAGCGGGATTTCAAAAAAAAGACTTTATATGATTGCTTTGCAGATATAAGGAATAAACTTAAGCAATGTTCGTATAGTAATCAATATGAATTCATAAGGATAGATTTGCTAGAATGTCTATTTACTTTCTTCAATCACAGGAATAAAGATGTCCTAGAAGAAAATATTAAGGTAATTAAAAAAACAGCAACAATATATAACTACCATAGAGAATTATATATTGTTGCCTATATTGAAAATAAAAATTTTCAGCTAAGTGCATTAGATTTAGTAAAAATAATAAAATTCTATCCAATAGTTGCACAATAAATTGTTATATATCGATTTTTCTATCATCAAAATAAAACATTAAATCCGCGTCTGTAATTGGCCTGATTACTTTGCACGGATTACCTGCAGCAACACAATTAGCTGGAATATCGTTACAAACTACACTACCTGACCCTATTACACAATTCTCTCCGATAAACACTCCAGGATTGATTACAGTATTGCCACCTATCCATACATTGTCACCTATCCTTATTTGGATGCCAAATTCATAGTCTGTACCCCTTACTGTGGGGTGTATTGGATGAGCAGCAGTGAAAATAGAGACATTTGGAGCTAATTTTACATTATTTCCTATGTATACAGGCGCTACATCTAAAATTATACAGTTATAATTGGCAAAAAAAGAGTCACCAACATGAATGTTATAGCCATAATCACAGTGGAAGGGTGGTTTTACACGAATATTTTTGCCAGATGAACCAAATAGTTTTCTTAGAATTTCATCCATTTTATTAATTTCATTTGACTGACAATTATTAAATTCATAAAATAACGAACTGGCAAATTCTCTTTCATTCCACAAATTAGAATCGTTTGCTTTATAAAGCTTTTCAGATAACATTCTTTCTTTATGATTCATTTTACTTAAACTCCCTTTGTTTTTCTTTTAATGGTTTTAATTCTGAAATAAAGAGTTGCGATTTTAAAATACTATCTGTGCTTAGTTCACTACTATAATAAATTTCTGATATTAATGCAGCTAGGGAATTTATATTCACTTCGTTTAGTCCCTGTAATGTAGCAGCTGCGGTTCCCATGCGAATGCCATAGCCTAATTCATAGGGCAATTTTCTATAATTCACCAATAAGTTACATTGTTCCATTTTTTTGTAAAAATCGAAGGCTTCATTTTTAGTCTTCATCTTAAGCCATAAATGATGATTTTTGATCATATTTGCATCTGACTTTATAACTGGCAGCCCTGCATTTGATAATTCTTTTTCAAGAGATATACAGTTTTTTAGCATACTCTCTGAGTAAATCTTTAATAATGCTTCCTGCTTAGCTACCTCTTCGGCAAGAAAAATATTTTCAATGTGAAGACTGGATACATACATAGAAAGCGCATCTTGAATTCTATGCCAAATATAATTATTTTTCTTAGAGCATACCATTGCCTTTTGTGGTCCAGGAAAGTTTTTATGTAAAGTCGACATTATGATGTCAAATCCCATATCAAATGGTGATTTAAAATCAGATTCGAGTATATTAGTCAGGTATTGAGAAGCATCAAATACCTTGATACATTCATAAGGTATCTGATTTATCAAAGTCGTAAAGTCTTCATAGTAAATGCCCTCACTTCGATCAATAAAAATGATATTTGGTTTTTCTTTTTTGATGATATCTAGCGTTTTTTCAAAGTCTACAGTAAATGTACTATTATCAGGTATTGCTTCAATAACAGTATAACCAAGTCTTTTCAGAATTTCAGGAGTAGCATAATGCCCTCCTGCTTTAACTGGAAGTATTAGAACTTTATCACCTATACTCCCTAAGCCCATAAACAGAACGATGTGTGCATGAAGTCCTGAAAGAAGACGCATTGAAAAGCAATCTGATTTCATTCTTCTATTCCAATTCTCATAAATACGCAAAACACTCTGGTTCATTTTCTCATGACCGGAGAAACCAATAATTGAGTTTATAACGATTTCATCAGTTTTTGGTTTATCAGATACATAAAGACCATGAATCGAAGAAAAATCTGAATCTATAACTAGATTGGGAAGATTTTCCACAGGATTTAAAATCAATTGCTGCTGTAAGTTATTTTCTTTTATCAATATTTCATACCTCAATGCAGGATAATGTCATATTATCCTGCATTGAATTAATGAATGAAAGAAATTCGTATGGATACAGGCATATATAAGGCGACTGTACCTATATCATTCATGATCTAAACCTTTGCATATTTGTATAATGTGGAATAGTAATCATTGAGGATTGTAATTAAACTATTTTACAAAAGCGCTTTCATGTAGGATAATGAATTAGAAGGCAAACCCCGAGGGAGATTTTGTTATGAAAAAAATTGTAAACACTATATTGTCTTGCATGCTGATAGCCTCCTGCATGACAATTTCGCCATTAAAGGCTGAGGAACAGCCGATATCGCAAGATGTATCTGGTCTTTTGGATTATACGGATGAATACGGTACAAATCAGGGGATATCAAAGCAGCAGGTTGTTATCAATAAAAGAAGTAGAAGTGTTCAACCGAAAGAGGTAGGATATATTGCAGTTTTTATAGAATTTCCTGATAAAGATGTGCAGAAATATCATCTCGATGATCCTGCATCGCTTACAGCTGCAGAAAATCTTATGAATGGTACAAATGTCTCCATGACCGGATCTTTGGGTAGTGGTACAGTTTTATCAATGAAAGAGTATATTAAGCAATACAGCTATAATAAACTTGACGTAACAACGAAAATTTTTCCATACCAGGATGGTAAAGTTGTTTCTCATATCTCAAGTAAGCCACGTACCTATTATTTAAAGCAGTCCGCAGAAAATCCTGATGGATATACACCTGCGAACAAGCTCGCACGTGAAAAAGAGCTTATTACTGAAGCGGTGAATGCCATACAAGCACAGGTTGGAGAGCAATTCAGTGCAGATCAGTTGGATACCAATCATGATGGAGTGATCGATGCTATCTCATTTTTTGTTGAGAATAAATCAGCAATGGAATCGGATGAAATCAACTGGCAGGATTTGCTATGGTCCCATAAAACAGAAAACTATATTGAACCAACAATCTTGGGAAAACGTGTTGCTGTTTATAATCTGATTAATACCTACAGTAATGCCAGTCCAGGCGGTATATTTACACAAAACAGATCCAGCTATGGAACCATTATCCATGAATATCTGCATACCTGTGGACTTCCGGATTTATATCGTGCTACAGAAAATGGGAAGCCGGTTGGATTTTATGATATTATGGCCTCTACAAAAGGGGCTAATCCACAGTCGTTTTTATCTGTAATGAATGATGATATTCTCGGATGGAGAAGTCCATTAAAAGAAATAAAGCAATCAGCTGAAACCATTACAGTAAGCAAGCCGCAGTATCGCAATACAAATGAGCAGAATGCTGTTAAACTTTACTCGCCGTTAAGTGAAGAAGAGTATTTTGTGGCAGAGTATTATAGCAATCCGTCTTTTAAAGTAGATAACTCTTATGCAGACAGTGATGGACTATTGCTGTATCGTGTGAATGAGCATGGTGAATGGACGAATATCAGTGGTAATCCCGGACAGCAGAATGATTATATTTATGTTTTCCGTCCAGGTGATACGCAGTTGAATGCAGGAGGCGGTGATTTAGCAAAGGCCATTTTGAATAAAGAAAGACCTGCTTTTGGTAAAACACTGGATCAGACAGCCGCAGTCTGGGATAATGAAACATTATATCTCTCAGATGGAACAAACAGTGGTATATCTATCAGAGTAACTGCTCAGGATAACGGATCTATAACGTTTGATGTAAACATTTCAGAGGGGTTGAAGGGTGATGGTACAAAAAGTGATCCTTATCAGATTACCAAGCCAATAGATTTCAGTATTCTGAAGCAAAAGCCGAGTGCATATTATAAGCTTATGAACGATATCGATATGAATTCCATAGATGACTTTCAGCCAGTTGAAAGCTTTAAGGGGCACTTTGATGGTAATAATAAAGTGATAAGAAACGTAACTATGAAAAATGGGGAAGGCTTTTTTCCGTATATTGAATATAAAGCAGTGGTTGAGAATATCGTGTTTGAAAATCTAAATGTTACAAACAAACAGGGTGGTCACACTGGTTCATTTGCAGGCTCAGTTCAGGGAACCGTTCGGAATGTCAGAGTGAAGAGTGGCTCTGTCAGCGGTGGTGACAGTCAAAATAGTATGCAGGGTGTCGGTGGTTTTATAGGGACTCTTGGAATGGATGGTGTAGTTGAGGATTGTTATACAGGAGCCAGTGTTAAATCAGGAGTAAATATTGGAGGATTTATTGGTCTTTATCAAAACGGATCTATTAAGTATTGTTATGCGAATGGAATAGTAGAGTCTGGAGGAGCACATACAGGTGGTTTTATTGGAGGTGTGTATCTGATTGATGGTCAGATTGTAAAGCCAGTACAATCCTATTATGATATGTCTGCAACAGGGCAAGGAAAAGCAATTGGTGATCGTGATGATTCACTTGGAATTGTCGGTTATTCTTTGGATAAGGAAATTATGCTGCATAATGAGGAAATTAGGATACCATTTACTATTGATAGTAATACAATAATACCTGATCTAAACATAAGCGATATTGCAATAGCAGTTGTCAATAAAAAAGCAATGACAATTTGTGGTGTAGCAAATGGTACTACTAAATTATTAGCTTCAATACCGTGTGGTAATAACATGATTCAACTTGAAAGTAAGGTTATAGTGAATGGAATACAAGAAAGTAAGCCTATTGTTCCTGAAGGTATTTCGTTGAATAAACGTACTATAGATATTTCAGAAGGCGATCATTTTCAGCTGATAGCCTCAATTAGCCCAAGCAATGCTTCAACAGGCATTCACTGGACCTCCGATAACGAAAATATAGTTACGGTTTCTGCTAATGGTTATATTACAGCAATTGCATCGGGAGAGGCAATCATTCATGTTCGTACAGATAATCATGTCGAGGCGGTATGTCGCGTTATAGTAAAGCAGCGTGAAATTCCAATAACATCTGTATCAATTTCAAACACGTACCTCTCCCTTGTGCAAGGACAGGATTATAATATAAGTGCAACTATATATCCATCGAATACAACAATGGGTAAAGTAATACGATGGTATTCACAAAATCCTGAAGTAGCACAGATAGATAGTAATGGTAAAATTCAGGCTGTTTCTATCGGGAATGCTACAATCATAGCTGAATCGATAAATGGAAAAAGGGCTGAATGTAGTATTCATGTACAAAAAAAGGAAGTTCCACCAATAGTCTCACCACCATCATCTGAAACACCATCAGTTCCAGATACAACAGCACCACAAGTTAATAAAAAAGCAGAGGGATTTTATCAATTATCAAGGAGAGTTCGTATATTCTCATCACCTAATGCTTCAAAGTATTACCGGTATGATCCCTTTAAAAGGAAATGGTTGGGTAATATGAGCAAGTATAATCAGAAGCCATTATTACTTACCAGAGAATATGTAAATGCGAGTGGTACATCTTACTGGTCAGCGTATTACAATGGAAAATGGATCGGATATATAAATTCATATGCTTTGAAGAATACAGTAAAAAAAGATACTTATTTTGGCTGGGGAGAAAACAATAGTCGTTATTTCAATACGCCAAATCCACAAAATTACTGGCTATATAATGCAGGCTCAGATAAATGGTTAAAACGTATGACTCAATATAGAAACAAGAAATTTATGATTAAACGCTCACTTGCAAGAGCAGATGGAAGTTTGTATTATTCATGTTATTTAGGTAATAAATGGATTGGATATGTGAATAGCTGGGGATTTCAGAATCAGTAATGAATGATAGGTATAAAAGCTGTCCTTTGAAAAAATGAGGGCAGTTTTTATATATGATAGATATGTGATACTTGAAAATTCATAAATTCTGGTACAAATAACAATTCATTATTGATGTATAAGCATAAAATAAGGTATATTTACCCTGATTTTTTAAAATTAGATTTTATTAAATTAAGTTGTATGGTAGAATAGGATAGGTATGAAGGAGTGGCTGGAATGATTGAGAAGATATTTGAAAACAGTCTATATAAGAATCATAGGGAGATGATGCTGTGCTTTTTTGATTTATGCATCGTATTTGTATCCTTTCTATTGGCTTATTGGATTAAGATAGAGTTTAGAATACCAAATTTTGGAGATATCTATATAGGAAACTTTGCGCTGGCAATGCTTTCAGTTTTATTGGTTTACATGATTTGCTTCATGTTGTTTAAAATTCACAAAAGCTTATGGAAGTATGTCGGGCCTATTGAAACCTTGAGAATCGGTTTGGCTGTTGTTTTGGCTACTGTAGTATTGTTTGCTTTGGCGATCGTATTTGAATTGGACAGAACTTTTCTTAGCGTTATTGTTACTGGTGGATTATTAACAGCATTGCTGATGTTTAATGTTCGTGTGTGTTACAGATTGTATAGAAGAATGTCATATAAAGCGGCAAATAAATCTGAGAAAGCTATCATTATCGGAGCTGGAGATGCTGGGTATATCCTGGTAAAGGAATTGGCTCAAAATGATAATTTCAATGTCAGTGTTGTGGGTTTTGTTGATGATAAGAAAATCAATAATGAAATATCAGGATATAGGGTTTTGGGAGATACATATGATATTCCAGAGATTGTGCAAAAGTATGATGTGAAAATCGCATTTATTGCTATGCCGAGTGCTGATAAGGATACTGTGAGAAGGATTTATGATTTGTGTCAGTCTGCAAAGCTGGAAACCAAAATTATGAAAGAAGGGGACGATTTACTAGTTAATGAGCTAAACTCACCTAAAAAGTATCCGGTTCAGGATATTAGCATTGAGGATCTTCTTGGGCGAGGTGAGATTAAGCTTGAACAAAATGAAATCAAAAGCTACTTAACGGATAAGGTTGTAGTTGTAACAGGAGCTGGTGGATCCATTGGGTCTGAATTATGTCGGCAAATTGTGAAATTTAAACCGAAGCAGTTGTTGATGATTGATATTAATGAAAATTCCTTGTATATGCTGGAACAGGAATTTAATAGAAATCGAACACATGGAACACTGAATGAAAACATTGAAATAATTTCATTGATCGCATCAATAAGAGAATACAAAGCGATCAATGCTATATTCAAAGAATATAATCCGGATGTTGTCTTCCATGCGGCAGCACATAAACATGTTCCATTAATGGAAACGCGTCCTATGGAAGCTATCAAGAACAATGTATTTGGAACCAATAATGTGATTAATGCATGCATTAAGAATAGCGTTTCCAGATTCATTATGATTAGTACAGATAAGGCAGTTAATCCAACCAATGTCATGGGCGCAACAAAACGAATGACAGAAATGATTTTGCAGGCAAATGGTAATAATGGCGTGACAAAGATGGCTGCTGTTCGGTTTGGAAATGTTTTGGGATCAAATGGTTCCGTAATCCCAATCTTTAAGCAGCAGATTGCGGAAGGCGGTCCTGTCACGATAACAGATAAAAACATCATACGTTACTTTATGACGATTCCAGAGGCAGCGCAGTTGGTGCTGCAGGCCGGTTTCTATGCAGATAAAGGTGAAATCTTTGTTCTCGATATGGGAGAACCTGTGAAGATTTTGGATTTAGCTGAAAAAATGATTCGTTTGTCAGGATTCAAACCTTATAAGGATATTGATATCGTTGAAATTGGATTACGTCCTGGAGAGAAAATGTTTGAGGAATTAAAGCTTGATGGGGAAACAACAACAAGAACGAAAAACAATCTAATTTTTAAAAACAATGTCATGGCCATTACAAAGGATGATATTACAGACAGATTGGTCAAGCTTGAAGAGGTATTAAATGATGTCGAGCAGCGTGATGATATTAAGAATAGGTTGTTAAGCTTAATCATAACAGATCAGGATCAAAGCGTTAGTATGAAATAAAAAAGCGAAGGTATATCATATTTTGGTGATATATCTTTTTTCAAATTCTGTCAGTCATCATTACATTATCTTATAAAGTCATAAATATGTTAGATATTCAGACTCGAATAAAGTAAGAGAGGTTGCAATATAGTTACATTTGTAGTATTATATTTCTAGTTAAAATGGAAAGTGTAAAATTCATTTTAACAAAGGATAATAGACAGTTATCCAAGGTTGAAAAGAATGCTGAGGGATGGATCGTTGCTATGTCACGTTCATCACGAATGTATGGTCAGATGTTAAAAAGTCAAACCTGAAAAGAAGTTTGATAGGCGAAGCCTACCCTATTGGAGGAAGCAGCATGAAATGGTATGTTGTACAGGTAAGAAGCGGTCACGAAAGAAAGATCGCAGAGAAGTGCCGGACCATGATTTCAAAGGATGTATTGCAGGAATGCTTTATACCTGAGTATATCCGAAAAAAGAAATATATGGGGAAATGGTATGATGTAAAGGATATCCTGTTCAAAGGCTATATCTTCATGATAACGGATCAGATCGATCAGTTGAATATCGAGCTAAAAAAAATACCTGATTTCGTGAAGGTTATCGGTAAGAAGAAAGCAGATATATTTCCTTTAACTGAAGAGGAAGTTGCTTTCATGAAATCATTTGGAAAAGAAGAGCATGTTGTAGAGATGTCAACAGGCTTCATACAGGGAGAGCAGATATTTATAACAGAAGGACCATTACAGGGGAAGGAAGGACAAATCATAAGAATAGATCGGCATAAGCGGATCGCCTATCTTCAACTCAGTATGTTCAACAAAGAAACCACAACAAAAGTCGGATTAGAGATCATAAGCAAGTGCTGAAAAGGGACTTGCTTTTATTTTGGAGGGATAGATTTGGAGAAA
>ERZ781275.1057-NODE-1057-length-22596-cov-15.876980_pt1 | contig 22596 bp, 21 predicted proteins | sample MGYA00375853_ERZ781275 | MGnify/ENA primary metagenome ERZ781275 (study PRJEB29790, sample SAMN03653691) | human gut metagenome | host: Homo sapiens | place: USA: Dallas, Texas | collected 2012-07-23 | study: EMG produced TPA metagenomics assembly of the Gut...
GTTCCCAGCTTCCAGCACCTCATTCAGCACAAACTTACCATACTTCTCATTCGGACGAACCATAAGCTGAGAGGCAGGCATGCCAAACACCTCCTGCATGATATACATGATACCCCCGGCAAACTTCCACAACCCCAACTCCTTCAATTCCTCCTGCACCCTATCAATAGCAGTAGAAGAGCGAGCTGCAGTTGCAGAAGAGTCAGTAGAAGCAGTTACAGAAGTCATATCCCCAATAGCATCCCGGCGGTCCCATCCCGCACAATTTGGCGAGACCTTTGATGGTCCGCCATCCTTAGAGCGTAGCGGTTCCGAGCACCGAGTAGGGCGGTTTCCTCCCTCTCCCCTGAGGGTGAGAGGGTCGGGGTGAGAGGTGGAGCCCTCTTTAAGGGGAAAAAGCGATGCCAATGAGTGCAATGAAAGCTGCTTTCAAATTGCCGAGTGCAGCTCGCTTTATCAACAAAGAGGGACGGGGTGATTTTCGAAAAGAGATACCACTTCACTATTTTCTCAATACCCTTCTCAAACAAGAGAGATACCACCCCAATTCCTTCTGCAACTTGCGAGAATCGAGTATAAATTCTAGCCTTTATCATTTAAAAGAATCTAAAAATCAATAAATATCATTACGAGTTCCCATAGTGGGAACTCTCATTTATTTTATTTTTTCTATCTTTGCAAAAGATTACCACTTTGGAGGCGCCACGACAAAAACAGTAATTTGTGAATCTCTACTTCCGAAAGCCAACGGAGGCGGAGACAGGGGTATTTGTGTCCGAAGCCAAAGAGCGATACCAAACATTTTCTGCTCTGTTCACGGTGACACGGTGACACGATGACACTAGTTTTTCAACTTTTCGCCTCGCACGCGGGCAGGCAGGAACTTTCGGCTTGATTTTTCCTGCCTGCCCGCGCGAGAGTAAATCTTCAGAAATCACTGTCATACGTGTCACCCTGTCATCCAGAAGCAGGTTACTTCCGAATCAAAAGTCAAAGACTTACGGTGCAAAAGTCAGTCACTTACGACGCAAAAGTCAGGGACTTACGCCCTGTAACCCCCTGGCTTACGAACCGCAATCCAATCATAAAGCCCTTAAAAATCAAACAAGCCAGGCATTTAGAAGTGATACCAAGCAAGGCATGTAAAAGGGCTTACAAACACCAGAGCAAAGAGAATCTATGAAAAAGTATGAGCAACTGTGAGCAAGTATGAGCAACTGTGAGTTGCCTCCTCACCGATTTCGTATCTTTGCATTGTGATTCAGAGATACTCAGCGGTTCCAATCAGCAAGCTATAGTAAGGCGTCCCCATAGCAAGCTATCCCCAGGCGGTCCTATCCCGCACAGCCATGGCAAAGACCGCTTTGATGTGATTTGATAGCCAACCTGCCAGGTATTAAAAAGAGAGTGGATTTGCGACAACCAGTTCCTATATAAAATAAGTTATAAGCTCGGGGAGGAATGAGTTTGAACCAATCGTCAAAGTTTAAAGAATACTAAAAGTTTCGTTTCCGCTTGAAAATTTCTTTTAAAATGCCTATATTTGCAATGCCGTTAGTAATGGCAGCAGACATAAAGAGGTAGCAACTAAGCTTAGTTCGGACTGAGAATCTGGACAGTTCGCAGTACACAAGAATGACAGTTCCAGTTGTTTGCCCCAATATGTATACTCATATCCATCCCGCTTCTGTGGGATGGGTATCTCTATTTAGTTAATTTTGCAACCGAATTATCAACCCAGTCTGAGTAACATGGATTCATATTCTGGAATCATCATAGAAGAAAGTAGAAGGTCTGAGCAATTTTCAGACTTTACTCCCATACCTTGCAAAGGTTTCAACCTTCTTTGCAAGGCAAAGCGCTATGGCAGATGGTGGGTACTCAAGGGGTTGAAGGAGCCATACCGTCAAGACGAAAACTACAAGAACCTGCTGCACAAAGAGTTCGATATCCTCATATCCCTGCAGCATCCCAACATCGTATCAGCCTACAGCATGGAAGAAATACCGGAAATGGGTACCTGTATCGTAATGGAATGGATAGATGGTATCACGCTGGAACACTGGAGCGGTAGGAAGACTGAGGGAGAAGACATCTTCCTCCAGTTGCTTGATGCTGTGCATTACATCCATACCAAGCAGATAGTACACAGAGACTTAAAACCTTCCAATATCATGATTACCCATAACGGCAATCATGTAAAGCTCATCGATTTCGGACTTTCAGATACCGATGACTTTGCCATTCTCAAACAGCCTGCCGGCACACCGGGCTACATCTCACCTGAACAGATTGTATCCCAACAGGCAGACATCCGCAACGACATCTTCAGCATCGGTTGTATCCTGGAAAAGATACTTCCAGGCAAACCGTATACTGCCATCATCAAACGATGTAAGGCTCCCATAGCCCAGCGATATGCCAATGTGGATGAACTCAAAGCCGATTTCATGGCTCGCAGAAACAGGCATCAATCCGTTATCAAGCGTATCGCAATCGCAGCTTTGGTCTGTATCATCTTATTAGGTTTCATCAGTTACCCTTTACTGCATCAGCAGGAAAAGAGCATTAGCATCACCCCGGCACATCATGAAACCAAGAAGGATACAGTCATCCGCCAGCAAGCCGGTGAGGCAACCCCACTCTCAGAAAGCAAACATTCCCAGCAGCCAGCAGCTGATGAGCCATCTTCTGCATCCCAGACACAAACTGCCGAACTCATATCAAAAGGCCAAAAAGCAATCGATAAAATGTGGAAGGAATCCGGCATAGACACCATCCGGTCTGTAGAGAAAAAGAGCGAGGCATTCTATCGGTTTATAGATAAGAGCAATGATTTCATCACGACCACTTATCCGCAGACATTCTCTAAAGACATCGCCGGCAAGGCAGATATCATCTATGAGCTATCCTCCTATACCGCTGAGAGATATGTGAAGCCCACCTTGGCGGAATTTCAATCTTCCAGATAATGCTCCACGATAATGCCATTCTTCTTACCTATGGCATAAGTAACCGGTTCATCAACTCCATGCTTCCAGGCATGAAGATAAGCAGGCTCATGATTGATAAAATGATGGCACTCAAAAGTATCATCTTTCGCCAATCTGGTATTTTCTGATGATACCACCTTGAAATCTCCGTTTCCCTGATACCTGATGATGCAGGTTCTGTCGGGCAGCCAGGAAAGTTTGAGCATCTGTCCCTCATAAAGATCATCGCATGAGATTTCCTTGCCGATAACCATCTGGCTCTGCTGCTCTCCCGTCCCTTGCGACAATCCGAACTCCTCCAAGTCTGCATAACCGAGAAAATTAGCCAGCACATTCTTGGTAAACTTACTGGCAGAAACCCCTTCGCTCACGTATCCCCAAAACCGTCGCAGCGTAGAGGCACTCACCCTCTGCTGGGTACGCTCCTCCACCTTTTCGCTCAACCAAGCGAAGTCGCGAGGCACAACCATCTTGCGCCCCACCATTTTTTCTATCATTTCACGTAATATCTGTTCCATGCTGCAAAGATACTGAAACAAATCCAAGCAACACACAAAAAAGCCAATATTTCGACTAAAAACGCCCTATATTTTGAACTTGGAACGGAATGGAACGCTGAAAAAGCAGAAAAAACACCTATTTTTGCAAAAAAATCAGCTCACAATGAACAACTTTAGAAAAAAAATGGTATATTTGCAGTGCTGTTCTAAACAAGCAGCAGACATGTTAAGGAAACAACCATGCTTGGTTCGTACTGAGAATCTGGACAATTCATTGTACACAAGAACGAAGACAGAAGTTGTTCACCCAACCGTGTATTATTGTATCCATTCCGCTTCGGCGGGATGGGTATCAACATATACCCATTGGTGTGAGCTGATTTTCATTCTTTGTGTACAGGTAGTCCAGAACCTTCAGAACAGAATGAAATTGGTTCGCACCTTTTTTGTGCCTAAGAATGAAATAACAAACAAGTAAATGATAAGCGTATGGAAGAATTAGAAATCAAAAAGCCTGAAAAGCTACTGATAGCCATCAGTGCATTAGGCAATCATGGCAAAACATTAAGTGCTACCAGATTGATAGAACTTTTAATTTCACATCGTGAAGGATGGCTTTATGACAGCCGTTCCATCATTCTCAAGAAAGAGCAACTGGCTATTCTACAACACAATGGAACGGCAGAAATTGCTGTTATTACCATTGGTGATGGAGTAGATTCCAGATTTGAAGATTGGTATAATATTGTAGCAAGCATTCCAACTATCAAAATCATTGTTGGGTGTTGTCGTACTAAACATGGGACATTCGCCTATCTCAAAAATTTTGCAATGACTCATCAATATACAATGGTTGTAACGCATCCATATTTTCAAGAGACGCCTGTTTTGACTAAGGGTTCACCTATTGCAAACTATTGGAACACAATTTTTGCAAACCATCTATTAGGCATGATACATTTACACTTGTAAACAATATTGGGAATAATAACAAATAAAAACTATAAGAATATGAAAAAGATTTATCTAATCATGATACTCTTCTTTGCGATAGCATCGGGAGTATCTGCACAAACCACCAACATTGTCACCCTCACGCTAAAAGCCAAGTCTGGCGAAGCAGAAGCACAGAATGCTCTGGGCGAAGCATATTATGATGGGAAAGGGGTTACGGAAAATTTAACTGAAGCTGTAAAATGGTATAAAAAAGCTGCCTTCCAAGAAAATGCTAAAGCACAAAACAACTTAGGCATCTGCTATTACTATGGCAATGGAGTAGAAGAGGACCGTAAAGAAGCCCTAAAATGGTATACAAGAGCTGCAGAACAAGGAAATGCTGATGCACAAAACTCCTTAGGATACAGTTATGAATATGGCGAAGGAGTAGACAAGAATCTTAAAGAAGCCGTAAAATGGTACACAAAAGCTGCAGAACAAGGACTACCATTGGCACAATGCAACTTGGGAATCTGCTATGAATATGGCAACGGGGTAGAAAAGAACCTTGAAGAAACCATAAAATGGTATACAAAAGCAGCCAACCAAGAATATGCGAAGGCTCAATACTTACTGGGAAAAGCCTATGATAAAGGCGAAGGTGTAGCTAAGAACGATTCGGAAGCTATGAAATGGTATCTCAAAGCGGTAAAAAACAATTACCCACAAGCAGCCTATTATTATGGTGGAATGCTCTTAAACGGTAACAAACAAAAGGGTATAACAAAAAACATACCTGAAGGTGTCAAATATTTGCGCAAGGCAGCTGATCTAAAAAACCTTGATGCAATAAACTCATTGGTTGGTGCCCATTACTTGAAAATGACAGGTGAGAATGATTTTGGTATTAGCAAATATCTTTCTTACGCTGACTTTGTAAAGTATATAAAAATTGGCGCAGAAGAAGGAGATCAAAACATGAAAACTTTTCTGACCAATTTACCAAATTTAAAATCAATGATAGCACAAGAAAAAAGTCTTGTAGCGAAATATGGACAGAGAGCATACGACAACATCAAAAAGGGAAAGGTTTATATAGGTATGCCAGAAGGTATCCTTACCGAATTCAGGACTTTTGAGACTGATGGTAGCAGATATCAAATGTACAAATACAATGGTCCTTACAGAGACTTAGTTGGTACTTACAAACAATATATCCCTTCCTATGCTCTCCGACTGGTCAATCTTCTTGGGCAGGTATTCCCCAGAATCGTAAAGGTTAGAAATGGAAAGGTTACAAATGTCATATATTAATAGCATTATTAAGCGGACTCATAAAAGCATTACATTTATTATGAAGCATTCATTTTTACAAACATTAAGCACCACTTTTTCCTCTAAAATCGGAAAAAGTATCATTTTAGCAATATTCGTTATGCTAACAGGAAGCCCAACCTTCGGACAAGCAAGACGAGGCACTACACAAAAAGCTCATACAACAACTGTCACTAAGCCAAGCCCAAATTTGGTGAACGACTTTAACAAAAAAATCAAAAACCATTATTTCTTCAACAATAAGTCGAACAAAAATGAGTGGGACATCGTATTCAAACCTGCTAATACTGAAGGAAAAGGCGGTGGAAATATCGTGATACCCATCTCTAAACATGGCCTGTCATTCTCATACAACATCACTGCAAACGGAAGCATCTATATCAAAATTGACAACGTCAAGATGAAGGAGGAGAAGATAACATGGCAAACTAATCCCGATGGGGTCATTTTAGAAGATCTATTTTTCCAATTGCAGAGCGACTCACTTAAATACGATGAACTTGTAAATTGGAATCAGAACGAAGAGCCTGAAGTATTCCCTACAATAAATTACTACGAGGCCCAAGAATTTGACACCGTTGATGAAAAGCCATCTTTTCCTGGTGGTGAAAGTGCTATGAAATCTTTTCTGAGGAGCAATATAAAATATCCTATTGTAGCACAGGAAAATGGCGACCAAGGATGTGTATTCGTACAGTTTATCATAGAGAAAGACGGCTCCATATCTGACGTTAAGGTTGCTAGAAGTGATGCCCCATCACTTGACAAGGAAGCTATGCGTGTTGTTAAGGCTATGCCAAAGTGGAATCCTGGTAAACTGAAAGGTATTCCAGTACGTGTAAAAAACGAAGTTCCTGTTGTATTCAGATTATAATAAGAATCTATACTAAAGACGTGAAAGTGGCTACTATAAAGTGTTAATTACAGATTACAAGACAATGAAAAAGAAACATTTTTTTATCATGATGCTTGTCTGTTTCACAACAAGCATCATAAGTTGCTCCAACAGCAATAGAAACAGCTCTGAAAATGGAATAGACTCAGCTGCCATAGCACAAGCTAAAGCTGACAGTATCGCTAGGGTTGACAGCATAGTTCGTGCTGATAGTATTGCAAGAGCAGACAGTATTGCTAAATCAAACAATTTGGTTGTAGGAATGTCTGTAAAGGAGGCATTACAGAAGCCTGGCGTCAAGAAAGATTGTGCAGATGCATTTGATGGTCAACACGAAGGAGATGCCTTGGTTTTGATACAAAACGGCAAGAAGTTTCTCACAAATGTTAGTTATCACATGAAGAACGGCTTTGCTGAATGTGATCATCTCAACTTTGACCTTTTGCCAGACAGTTATGAAGGTGACATCACTCTGGTTAGAGCCAAGGACTGTGCTGCATCCGCAAAAATTGTAAAGGAAATCAAATGACAAGCCTCATGAGACATTCTATTATCACAGCATTAGCCGTTTGCCTAGTCGCATCATTTACCGCCTGTGGCAATAAACAGACTAAAGATGCTAAAGCCATAGACAGTACGGCAATACAAGACACCATCGTTTCCGAAAAAGTAGAGCCACAAGTAGACTCTACAAAAATCTTTAGCGACACAGTTGCACAAAGAGGAAAAATGGTATATAAGGTAACTCGCCAAGTTGAAGACGACATCGTATATGATGACGAAAGAGACTTGGATAAGAGTACTGCCACAGAATCTTTGCGCCTCACCTTCAAGAACAATGGCAAAGTCAGCATCAAAGAAACATTGCAAGACGACGCTACTTGGAGTGGAGAATGGGAAGCGAATGGCTATGACATAACTGTTTACGCCAACGATCTAGTCCTACGAGGTACAGTTTCCAAAGATTACAAGACACTTGAACTTACCTCAGAATCTATCTTCAAAGTAAGTTGGACAGGTTCTAGAAAATTAAGACTTCAATAAACCAATTACACTCATGGCTTTCCTATTGATATAATAGCGAATGCCATGAGTGTTTTCTTTATTTTCATCCTACGGGAGAGGAGAAGAGCATCTTCTAAGAGACTAAAGGTTAACTCCGCTAGAGACAAAAAATATGAAAACCACCTTATTGTGATATCAATCTTCCAAATGATGGCACTCGAAGGTTTCATCTTTCGACAATCTGACATTTTCAAAATCCACAAAAATATGGTTAGAAGGGAAACTTCTAGAAATCAGATAGAACCCAATGAAGGTTGGCTCCCTGAACTTAGATCTCAGATTGACTTTCACAAATTCTTAAGATAACCGTCCCATGACATACGAAGAATTCAAGCATTTGGCTGAGCATCCACAGCATCGGGATGTTCCTGCCATCTTCAAGCTCGAAGTTTTAGAAACGGAAGAACTGGAAGAGAAAGACAGGATCTTCCGCCAGGCTCACGACTGCAGCTACAGCAACAAGGAACAAATAGAAAAATCTGAAAAGTGCGGCTGTTTCTTCTGCGGCGAAATCTTCTCGCCATCCGAAATCACGGATTACCTCCCTGATGAGCCGCCTACAGCTGAATGTCCCTTCTGCTATACCGACTCCGTAATAGGTGATGCCTCCGGCTTCTCTATCACCAAGGATTTCTTGAAGAAAATGAAGAAGAGATGGTTCTAGGCAAAATAAGGAAAATCGCCCTAAGATGAGACTTCCATCCATCATACCGTCAGGAGACTGTAAATCCTTGAAGTTAGCACATAAAAACGGGTACACTATACCAAAATTAAAAAAATCTTTTAATTTGCTTGGTTGTTTAGAGAAAAAAACGTAATTTTGCTGCTGTAAATTGATATTTCTGTCATGAAACCAAAGAAAACAAATCTAGAACTTGCCGAAGAAGACAAGGAGAAAGGCAGAGTTACCCATTGGAATTCTGTTGATGAAATGTTTGATACTATCTTAGGGGAATAATGTATAAACTTGACACTACTAAGAGATTTGACAAAGCTTTAAAACTTTGCAAAAAGCGCGGCTATCTATACAGTTAGAGGGGTGCTATTAATAAAAAAAAAAAGCAGGATGGAAGACTGGTCCACCCTGCTATTTTTATTAGAATACCTTTACGATGCGGTCGATGTCAACCGAAAGTCCCACTGAGAAGGTGCGGCCGGTGGTCATCGCAGAACTCCAATAATAGTTCTTTGGCGTATAACCGAAAAGATTATCTACCGTGAAATTCAGATTGACGGCATCCAGGAATCGCTGCTGAAGCGTGAACTTCCACAACTGATAACTGCTGTCATGCTTCTTGATGTTCGTATCAGGAGAAGACAGGTATCTGCCTGACAGAGCGGCATTGATGCGATAGAACGAACAGAGCTGGCGGTCGTAGTCGAGACGCCAAGTAGCTGAATGCGGACGAGGCTGGGAGAACTGGGAATCTACGCTTCTGCCACCCACATGGAGATAACTGTAGTCGAGTTTCACACCGAGTCCCATATCCGAACGGTACTGGGCACTGAAGTCGATGCCGCTCACCTCTACTCCATCCTCGTTGCAATAACGGGAAGCCACATCCGGCTGACCGGTTCCCGGGGTATAATCGGCATAATCCTCGGTAGTGATGCGCTTATCATACTTATTATAATAACCCATCATGGTAAGACTATACTGACCGGTAAAGAAGCCAGCATTCTTCACCCTTCCGGTATGCTCCAGCGCCAGGTTGTAGTTGTTGCTCTTCTCCGGCTTTAGATCCGGATTACCGTAAATCATCTGCATACCTGCCATATCAAAGTTCATATACATCTCCTTGAGCGTTGGGGCACGGAATCCGCCGGCATAGTTGGCACGGATGGAGAAACCCTTCCACTTGGTCATCAGAGCCAGACGACCAGTAGTGGCATGCTGGCTGGATGCAGAGAAGTAATCATGACGAAGACTTGCCACGATGTTCAACCACTGCAAAGGATTGTAATCGAACTGGGCGAAGGCATCACATGAATTCTGATTCTTTGATTCATTATTCTCAAACTGATAGGTGGTAAGATAATCGTTCAGGAAATCTGCACCTACCGTCAATGTATTCTTGCCGAAGATATGGGAATAGAGGGCACGGACGATGTTCTGACGGTTGGTATAATCATGGTCGTGAGTACGCTCATCATTCACATATCGAGCCTTGTCATACTGGTCGAAGCCGTAAGAAATCTCCAGATTATCATTCTCCGAAAGATTCATCACGGTCTTCAGTCCAGCAGAATAATCCATGTAATGATCATCATAGTTGCTGCGCTTGCTGATACGATTGAAATAACCGCCACGACCTATCAGTTTTACCTTATCAGAGAGCTTGTAGGTAAGACGCTCCTTCACATTGAAGGTCTCTCCACCATAGATATGGAGGATGTTGGATTCTGTATCAAAAGGACTGGTGAGCTGAACCTCATCCGATGTGGTGCGCTGGATGCTGGTCTGCGAATTCCATTTTCCGGCATTGAAGCTGAAGCTTCCACCGTGGCGCCACTCCTTGTTGAAGTCGTTGTAGCGGGTATTGACATTGGCAGTCCAAGGTTCGCTGTTTTCACGGGAGATGATGTTGACAACTCCGGCTACAGCATTGGCGCCATAGAGCGCCGAAGCAGCACCCTTTACTATCTCGATACGTCCTACATTATCCAAGTTCAGACGACTATAATCAACATTATCCATGGTTTCGCCAGCCAATCGCTCGCCATCTACAAGGAAGAGCACGGCATTTCCACCGAAACCATTCATGTTGAGAGAAGTCTCCTGATTCATGGCATAACCGAATTCCAGACCCGGCATCTGCTCGGTGAGGAGGTCCTGGATATTGGTAGCATCAGCTATCTTGATATCATTGGCGGTAATCAGACGGGTTACCACAGGAGCATCCTTCAAAGCCTTCGGAGTTCGGGTTGCGGTAACTACCACCTGATCGAGGGCAGTAGCATCCGGTTGAAGGCGAAGCACATGCTGCTCACCTTTTCTCTCATCCGCTTTCAGTACGAAAGTCTGAGTCTGATAGCCCACAAAGCTCACCTTCACTCTCACCGCTCCATCCTTACTGTAAGGAATGCGGAAATATCCGTCTTCATCAGTTGTTACCCCATCCTTTGCATGCAAAATCTGGACGGTAGCACCCGCCAGAGGTGCGCCCGAATCATCGAGCACTCTACCCACGATATCGCCCTGGGTTTCGGCTTTCAAATTCAGGCACAATCCGCAAAGGATCAGGAATAGTGCGAATATTTTTTGTTTCATCGAGTTATATTACTTCTTAGTAGCTTCAAATTTACCTACCATTTCCATAGGCATACCCCCAAAAACAGAAGTAAAGTTCAATGAAAGAGTGTTATTCTTAAAAGAACCTTCCAGTTTTACTGTATACTGTTTTTCTTCACCTTTGACATTTAGACCAGTACCTGTATATTTCGTTTGAGCTAAGACATATCCACCATTAGAACTTGAGACTTTAACTGCAGGTACTGTAAATTCAGGCAAAGTCATCATACCTTCACCAAATGAAGGCAATGTAATCTTTACCGTATTATCATCAACAGCTTCCACTTTTATAGTTTTATCTTCATACGTAGAAGATTGTCCCATTACAGTCACATTTAAAGTACTTGTGTATGTTCCTACTATTTCCTTAGCGCCGCCAGCAGTATTGTCATCATCATCACTGCTGCAAGAGCTGAATGCTACACACATAGAAACCAAAGCCAACATCATGGCCATCATTGTCTTAAACTTTTTCATTTTTCTTTATTTTTCTTTTAGTTACAATAATATTTTCTGTTTGAGGGGATTTGCAATCCCCGCTTATTTATCTTCCGGAACATAGATGATTTCGCCATTCTCCAGCTGGTAAGCAATGCCCACCTTCTTTCCCTTGTTGCCAGATTTCTGGCTCTGGTCTTCAGAAGGAGTATAGCGATTGATCTTCTGTCCATCCTTGGTAATGATTTCCATATTCTCCTTGCCAGGGTTCTTCACCATCGTGAAGTTATCCTTGCTGAACATTTCCGTCATATTATAGCGCGAAACGAGTGCCACCATCAGGGCAAGGGCAAACACCATCGCCACATCGAAGAGGTTGCTCACTACGCTCATCGGATCATCATCCTCGCCATCATGCGAGAGACAACTTCTACGTCTTTGTCTCATATTCTTTTCAAGATGTTAAGGAGTTACTTTTTCTCATCAATCAGGTCTGCCATAAACTCGAGGTTGTTCATATCCTCGGTGTACCAGCGGTTCTTGGTCTGCTTGGTTACAAAACCGATGGCTGCAGAGAACAATCCTACTACGGTGGTAGCGAAAGCCACCTGCATATTGTAAGCCATCGAAGCAATATCACCGGTAGAAAGACCAACCAGGGCTGGACCCATCGGAATCAAGGTACCCATCAAACCGAGCATCGGACCCATTTTCAGAAGAGTAGATGGAAGAGAAAGATCCTTCTCAACAAACTGGGCATACTGGTCGAGGATGCGATTCACCTGCGCCTTGCTCTGACGGTTGTCCACGAGTTTCTTCATATAGGAAACGATGACAGCCTGCTTGTTCTTCGGCAAGCGATCGCCCAGGGTATCGATATTATCGAGCGTCAGGGTGTTCATCTGTTCACGAATCTCCGCACCCGACTTGCGCTTTACAAGATACTGTCCGAAGAAACCTCCAAGGAGCAGCAAGGCTCTGAGGAAGAAGAAAATCAACAAAATAATCACAGGAACCAGCATGCCTGTGGAAATCCAAAACAATACGTCTGATATGTAATTCATTATACTCTATATTTTTTAATTTGATAATTGTAAATTGCCCACCCTATTGCCATTCCTACGATGACGATGGCGATGACGCCGAGAAGCGAGAGGGCATCGAAACTGTTGAATCCTGCCACCGCTGTCCTGCCATTCTCCGTACCGATGATGCCCATCAATCCGAGCAGCACCTCTACCAGGAAAAGCAGTTCCAAGCGGATTGGTCGCTCCGGCAAGAGCCATCTCAAACCATAGGTGAATACCGGCGTCAAGACTAGCAGCACTACGGCAAGCACCCATGCCACTACCTGGAACGATACGCCAGGAAGCAGGAAGATGGTCATCACCAGAACACTGAACAGCACTGGGAAAAACAGCAAACCCGGGAAGTACTTCAGGAAGATGAAGAACACCCATTTGCGGCGACTCACATGTTCCGAAGTCTTCAGATCTACGTGGTGCACACAGAAAAGCATCGTGAGTGCCACGTCGATACTCAGCAGCACCGCCATATCGAGCATCAGCTTCTGGTCGGCTATCCAGGCCGCAATCTGCGTCTTCGACTGTTCGATGGCAAGTGGCCAGGTCATTCCCACGAAAAAGGCTACGAGCACCGAGATGATCATAATCTCCTTCACTCCGTGGAAGGTCTGCTTCAGCACAAAACTGAAGCAAACCAATATCATCATTACTAAAACTAATGTCTCCATTTCTATTCAACCATATTCTTTCTTCTTCTGCGAATCAGAATCGCCAACATCACGAATGCTACGATGACGATGACACCTACTACGATGCCGCTCACCACAGTGGTGGTCTTCTGAGCATCCTCATTCAGCGTCTCCTTCTTCATCACCATACCCTTGTCGCTGCTGTTCTTCGCAGCCTCAGCATCGCGGATCTGCTCTACATTCTGCTGATATTCCTTGGCAGAAGCAGCATCGGTCTTGCTGGCGATATAGTTGCGCAGCTTGGCATTGTCGCAAACGAAACCGGAGCATGAAGGCTTATACTTGTTCACAGTCTCGGTATGAAGCTTGGCGATGTCCTTGAGCTGCTGAGGAGTAGCCTTCCACATTCCCTTTCGGGCACTCTCCATCATCACGGCGGTCATCTCCATCAGCGCAGCCGGATTCTGCTTATCGAAGAACTCCTTGGTTCCGAGATTGTACTTGTCCTTGACATATACATTATATATCTCGTCCCACATCTCCTTGTCGATTGCCTTTGGCTTCATCACATTCCAACCGTAGGTATTGGTTACGATTTCAGCGAATGTGCTGGCACTGCTGGCTCCACCCTTCATTTTCTCCTTGATATAGGCTGGGTTGAAGATGGTGGTTCTGCTCTCGATGCCAATAGCCTCCTTCACCTCCTGCATTCTCATATTGCTATGGTTGCGATAGTCGGCGAGATAAGCATCCGGATCCTTTCCGGTTACGTTGCGCACAGCGAGGTTCATACCTCCCATGAATTCATATACGTGGTCGAGACTCAAAGCACCCCAAGTGTTGCTCTGTCGTGGCTGAACTACCACATCAGTACGGGTCAGCGCTGCCTCGAAAGCTGCCTTGCGAAAAGTCTCCCAGTTTTTCTCATCACCATAGAAGGCACCCATATTGTTCATATAGACCTCGGCAATCTGACTCTCCTTATCCCAGCGGTCGCCTGTTGTTACCATCTCCTGGATACCGGTGCCATAGTTGCCGTTTACGCCACCAAAGACACGATACATACTCACCTCGCGGGCCTCCTTTGGCGACATACCCTTCTCTACGAGCACTCGTTCCGATTCAGTAACACCGGCTTTCACCAGGTTGTCGTACTTGTCACCCTTGGCATTTGCCGCCATCTCTATCGCCTTGTTGATGAGGAAGAGACGGGATGCTGCCAGGTCGCGGAGCTGACCGGAAGTCTGAACCACGACATCGATGCGAGGACGCCCCAACTGCTTGGATGGGATAAGACGCAGATCGGTAACACGACCGAAGGCATCTCTTACCGGTTCTACACCGAGCATATAGAGAATCTGAGCGATGGTAGCACCCTCTGTTTCGATAAACTCGCTACTCCAGAGCGTGTAGCTCACCTTACGAGGATATTCACCTTTATGTCGCTCACGATACATCTTGATGGTATTGTCGCAAAGTTCCTTCGCCTTCTCCCAGGCATCCTCCGAAGGTGTATTCTCCACATTGATGGAGAAGAGATTCCTACCGGTAGGCAGGGTGTTCGGATTCACAATCAGATCACCACCTGGAGATGGAGCGGTAAAGCCGCCATTCAGGGCATTCATCAGAGAAGACATCTCGTTGAGCGGACTCTGACGGAGCGCCTCCGAATACTTGCCCACATTCTGCAAGGCATGCTCTACGGTAGTAATCGCCTGAGCCAGATGAATCTGCTGACGGGTATATTTAGGTGCCTTCGACATCATCATACCCTTATCTTTAGGAGATTTTTGAGACGCCTTGCCGGCTTTCGCCATCTTCGCCTTCTTCAAATCCTCCTGATACCATTTCTGTCCCTTCTTGATGGCTTCCATCATCTTGTCAGGGAAGTGACCGGTCTGCTCCATCTTCTCGAAAGCCTCACGACTCATCTGCGGAACCTTCTTCTTATGAGAAACCTTGGCAGCACGGAGTTCGCTTACCGTACGGTGGTCCACCCTCTTCGGCTTCGCCTCCTTCGCTCCACCTATCTGGTCTGCCATCTGCATCATCATCTGGATAGGATCCGGAGCTGCCTGCATCGCCTCTACCTTACGAGCCATCTGGAGTTCGGCAGGAGTGATTCCTACATAACGGCAGATGTATTCATCAGAAACCGAGGCTGAACCCAGAAGCTGGGTCACGGTATTGCGTGCCTTGCTCAGATAGAGACGGTCGAAAAGCTGTTTGTGCTTCTCCACAGCCTCCTGAGCACGACCTTTCAACTTATCTACTGCCAGCATTCCGTAGGCAATAGGATCTGTAGCCATCGCATAGACACTGGTGCGGACATCATCATTATCGTATGGCACACCCAAAGTATAGAGTTTGCCGGTAATCTTCTCGTTTGCCAACTCTTCCGCAAAGTTCTCTACTCTCGCGATTTCCTCTGCAGAATAAGGCTTGTTCATCTGCTTGGCATCGAGTCCCAGTTCTCGGGCGATTCCCATCTTCACGGTCAGCGCCTTCACCTTGAGCGACTGTTCGGTAGATGCCTTCTTCTCGTATGACTGGATGGCATCACTCAACTGCTTATAGGTCTGTCGCAACTCGCTCTCCTTGAAAGGAGGAGTGAGATAGCTCTGGGTCTGGGCATAGGTGCGGCGCTTGGCAATCATCGCCTCGCCCACATTGCCGATGGTATATATATAAAGATGTGGAACCACACCAATCAATCGGTCACTCCAGTCGTTGCTGTCGAGTGCCACCTGCTTTCTCGGAGTATATTCCAGCGAGCCGTGGGTTCCGAAATGGATAAGTGCATCGGCACTGAAACCATAACGTGCCCAGAGATAAGAGGCAACATAGGTGTAAGGAGGTGCCTGGTCGGTGCCATGCACAATCTTGAAGGAGTCGCCTCCCACGCCTGCCATCACCTGTGGAAGCAGAGCCACATTACCAAACTGCAGTCGTGCCACCGCCAACTTACCGTCATCGGTAGCCATATATTTGCCAGGAAAGGAACCATAGAGCTGATTCATCTCCTTGATCATCTTCTTAGACAAAGCCTTCTGGGTCCATCCGGCAAACTGCTGGGCGGTTACCAGGGCTGGATGTCCAGACTTCAGGAACTGGGTATAAGCACCCTCCGCATAGGTTCCGAAGACGGCACCCTGAGCCTGGATCATCTTTGCCAGTTCCTGAGGATTGGCTGGCAACTTGCCTACATTATATCCCTCATTCTTCAAGCGAACCAGGAGATTGTAGAGCGATGAAACCACTTCCATTCCCGAAGCGGTAAGTGCATTCTGACCCGGACCCTTGAAGTAGAAGATGGCGATGCGCTTGCTACTGTTCTTCTTGTTCTTCAGATTCACATAGCCCTGCACGCTCTCCACGAAACTCTCCATTCTGTCTGGGATGCCGTAAACCTCCTGCAAGTCCTCCTTGTTGATGCGCTGACCGAAAACCACGTATGGACGGATGGCACCATCAATCTCCGGAGTCACGATGCTCTGCGACATGAAGCCGCCGTTCATTCCCTGCTTGTCGTTCTCCCAATCGGTGGTCAAGCGGTTGATATTAAGAGGTGAGAACAATAGAATATTCTTCTGCTTCAGGAACTCAACGAAGTAATCGCCCAGTCTGCCATGCGCCATATTTACTACGGCATTCGCCTGGATGCTGTCGGCATGATGACCGGCGATAAAGCTCTGCAGCTGGTTGATGCGATACACCATGAATCCCTTCTTCTCGAAAGCCTTCTCCATATCAGGAGCCGCACCCATAAAACCGGTGAGCAAGATGGTAGGAGCCCCTTTCTTATATAATCCGTTCTTCGCCAGGAAGGCATTGTACTCACGGATGCTGTTGAAACCCAGTTCATCACCCTTTTCATCCTTCGGGTCGAAATGAGTCAGGAGATAGTCTGGTCGCTCATCCACACGTTCCGGTTCTGGAGCCATGAACTTCTTTCCGTCGATAAACTTACGGATGTAAGCGAGCATACTGTGATAATTCTTCTTGCTGCCGTTCTCGATGTACTGCATCAGATAATCTGCATCGAAGTTATCTACCGATACGATATTGTTGGCTGGGTTGGTAGCAGCATGAGTCAGGGTCGGCACCTTGTAGGAAGCCTCTTCCAACTGCTTGCGCTGGTTCTCGTCGATTCGGAGACCCATACCATTCACGATAATCATATCATAATCATCCAGATGATCGAAATCATCTGTCGTAATCTCACTCAGTTTAATCATCGCATTGTCGTTGGCATGCGAAATCTGTCCCAGCTCAATAGCCTGATAGTTGAGGAAAGCGATGCGGGTAGTACCCACCCAGGCAGAGTAAGCCTTCGCCAAACCTCCCAGAACAATCACAGCCAACAAGGCCAGGAAGATGTGTTTCTTTTTAATCTTTCTGATTTTTCCTAATCCTTTTTTCATATCTATTCTTTTTTTCGGGTTGCAAAGGTAAGTTTTTTTTAGAAATTGTACAATACCGAGAAATTGCGATTTTCACATTTTTTATACTTAGAATTAAGTATCAGGTTAAATGAATTAATATAGTCTGTACTAATAAATAAGTAGTGTTTTCAGGACTTTTTCTTTCATTTCAGCCCTCAAAAAGAGGAATTATTCCGAAATATGCAGAAAGAGCGTAATCACCATTACGGCAATCACGCTCTTTCTACTTATAAACATAAAACATTACGATGATGAAAGAAAAGCTTAGCAAACCTTCTTCTTCCGCTCACAATAGCGTTCGCATTGGGCACAGATGTCATATCCCAGCATGGCACCCAAGATGAAATCCTCCTCCGGCGTAAGCTGGCACAACGGTTTGGTGATTATCATGCGGATAGCATCCAGACATTCTTTCTTACCAAAGAAGAGATTCAGACGGTCGTTGCCAACCGGCTGGATGATATAATCAATGTTCTGACGCTCTAATCTAGTTATGGCAAAAGACTCATATTTCTTGTTGAAGGTGTAGAGCACCAGGCGGCGCACGCCCTTCTTATATTCATATATATGATTCATCAGAACCTTCAAATCTACTGGTGTTGCGATTTCCTGCTGCATACTATCCGAATTTATCTGTTTTTAAACCAAGAATCAGAGAATTCCATCATTCTCCAATTCTTGAAAAATATTTTTGTAAAATTATAACGCTGGCTTGATGTCCTCGAGCCAGGCATCGATACGCTCCTCTGTCTTGTCGTCCTCGTTCACCTCGTCGAGTGCGAGTCCCAGGAACTTGTCACCATCAATTGCCTCACTGTCATCATAGGTGTATCCGTCTGTAGAAACACCAGGCAATACGGTAGCACCCGCCTCAACGACAGCATCATAGAGTTCCTTCATGCCGCCACAGAATGTATCAGGGTAAGACTCGCTGTCGCCACAACCAAACAGGGCTACGATCTTGCCAGCCAAGCCGGCACTCTTCAATGTCTTCACGCCATCATACCAGTCATCCTGCATCTCACCGGCACCCCATGTAGAAGTACCGAGAAGAAGATTCTCATGACTTGTGATAGTAGCATCATCGATGTTAGCTACATCTACAGCTTCCACGCCCAACTTAGAGGCGATGGTTTCGGCAATCGACTGGCATGAGCCAGTAGAAGAGCCATAAATTACGATTGTTGTTTTCATTTGTCTATCTTACTTTTAGTTACATTTATTTTCGGGTGCAAAGATACATCCTTTTTCCATCATCTGCAATACCTAAAAATGATGGTTTCGCAGAAATACCTAAATATGGGGATAGATAAAAAGTTTTAGGACGATTCATCCTAAAACTTTCTAAAGTCCCACGGATTTCACGGATTTACACTCTCATTGGAGAATTTTAGTACATTCTTGAGTCCTGCGGGTAAGCGTATAGACATTGTGCCTCTATATGCAATGTCATCGCTTTTCTGAATATCTGTTGATTTCTGAAAAACAAAAAGAGCATCAAAAAGTATTCTGTAAAGCCTACATACTAAGCAAAAATTGCACTCCCATTCCATCAAGAGGTCATGACCTGCAGAAGTCAAATCTGCATCTCTTCAGACATTATTGAATGTTAAACTTAAGGAATTTGTAATTTTTATTCTACCATCGAATAGGTATCTATATATCGGCAACTACGGAAAACCACAGATAACATCCTATGGAAAACCATAGTTTTGCTTTTCTGTGCAGTAGTTTGTGCTGCAAAAAAAATGAATTTTTACGTTTTGTTTCTAATTTTGTAAGAAATTACAAAACAAAAATACATTTATTATGAGAAAAATCATTCCTTTTATGATGCTTGTAGGTATAATAGCCATGTCGGCATGTGGCAACAAGACAACCGCCAACGCATCGCAGCAAGACTCCGTGGCAGCAACTGACTCTGTGACAACAAACGACTCCGTGGCGACCGACAGCCTTAACACTGCAAAACAGGCTGGCGAGACTACAGAACAGACTGTACAGGCAAAGCCTAATGCCAAGAGCATCGAGGCAGGCGGCACCACCATCACTGTAGGCGCACCACTTGCCGAGTCTCTGAAGAAAGCCAAGGGCGTAACATTCGATTATAACGCCGACTTTGGCGTCTCCGCTGTTATCGGCAACGTGATAATAAATATTCCTGACGAGGACATCACCAAGGATGGACTAGACTTCGTGAACGCTATCCTTGCAGACATAGAGCCGAATATCGACTTTAAGATTTCCTACATCAAGCCATCGGCAAAGATAAAGGATTTCGACAAGAATTAATCTATCTACGGACCAACATAAAAGTTTTAAGATACAACAATCAAAAGCGCAGGCCATTTCTCGTCTGCGTTTTTTTTACAAACAAATAAACACTCGGAATTATGAGAACCAGAAGAACAAGAACATTGCTTGCCATACTGTCATTGGTACTATTGGCAATGCAGACTGCGACTGCGCGAACGTACAATGCCAAGGAAATATACAACTATTTTGAAGAGGCGAAGAAATTGGTGGACAGCGGTAAGAACATTGTGGGGATACCGGTGTATTTTAGCAGCACCGATTCAAATGCGAAATACCGCTATGACCAGACAAACAACTGTGTGGTGATAGAAAACAAAAGTGGTAAATATGTAGATAATGCCTCCATCATTTGTCCCGACACACGATTTGCCTGCAGTTTTTCTATTGATGGAGAGACGGAAAACGAATATGTGTTAACCCAGAGTGAGATAAGTATTGATGAGAAGGGCGGACTTCCTATAAACTGGACCAATGAAACAAACTCACCGCTGCAAAACGACATAACACTCGAATTGGGCATGCCCTCAAATGCATGGATAAAGATTTACAGCATCACCATCGGTGAAGATGTGAAGCCTCAGTTTGAGTGGAGCAAAAACAGCTTGACCGCCGTCCTTGGTGAGGAAACAGCCTTTCCAGAGATGCTGTACGATGCGAATTGGTTTTATGACTATAAGGGGCTCAAGACAAAATACACGAGTAGCAATGAGAACGTGGCAAGAATCGATGCCGACGGAAAAGTAGTTGCCCTGTCATACGGCACGACAACCATCACTGCCGCAGTGGAGCGTACGGAGAATCATCCTGCCGCCACCGCATCATACACTCTCAATGTAGTGCCTTTTACCATTACGGGCAGCGTGGAGGACATCACTCTCACCGAGCCGAACACTCTGCGTGACAAACTCATCGATATAGAGACGACAGCCATCGGTTCGCTGACGCTGCACGGCAAGATGGGCAGCGACGACATTGATGTGCTGCACAGCAATGCCAGGTTCAAAAAACTGCAAGTGCTTGACATCAGCGATGTCAAGCTAGTGGCAGACGAGGGACTTTACAGCACCATTGCAACAAGAGAGGGTAGCGACATTGGTCTCGGAAGTACGACATACAAGTATTATCTCAGCGAGCGTGAGGAGGTGATTAAAAATTCTTCATCGACAGGGCTTGGTGGCGGAAACACGGTGTATAGCAACTACACTATGGACCTCGGCGGCGCATTCTACGGAATGCCAATCAAGCAGCTCAGTCTGCCACAAGGCATGACGCGCATAGGTGACCGCATCTGCTGGTGTTGCGCAAATCTTATAGAAGTGAAAAATGTCGCAACGGCTGATGCTGTGGAGGATAAAGCCTTCTACGGTTGCGAGAACCTGCGCTTCTGTAGCATTTCACAGCCTGCTTCTGTGGGAGAAGGAGCTTTCAGCGGAACGAAGGTGACAGACATCGACCTCAGTAAGGCTACCGTGATAGGCTACCAGGCCTTCTATAAAAGCTGGATTTCAAAGGCCGACCTATCAAGCCTCACAGAGGTGGCACGGGAAGCTTTCTACGATTGTGGAAACCTGAAGGAGATGACTTTCGGAAACGGTCTGACCTGCATCCGCCAATGGGCTTTCTGCAAGAGCGGCATCACTTCATTGACATTGCCAGAAAGTCTCACCACTGTTGAAGAGGGAGCGTTCTCCAACTCGGAAGTGGCGACCATCAATGTGCCGTCATCTCTTGTGCATATAGGAGGATATATGTTGGACGGTACTCCATGGATGCAATCGCAGGAGGCGGTGGACAATGTGATCTATCTTGGCAGCATCGCCCTGAGCGGTGAGGCTTCGGTGCGTTACGGCGTAAAACAGTCGGCCGACATTCGTTTCCGTGAGGGAACGACCACCATCGCCGATGACTTCATTTCTACCTATATAGAAAACAGTTCATCTGCTGTAAAATATACAAAAGACGTAAAATCCGTAGAATTCCCTAATTCCGTGAAATGGATTGGCGACAATGCGTTCTCGTTTTGCACAAACATGGAGTTTACGCTGCCAAAATCCGTGGAACACATTGGGGAAAGTGCATCCAGCAGCAACTCTAAGGTTTTGACACTTACCCTCCCGGCTACTTTGAAGCACGTGGGGAGCAGAGCTTTTAGAGACAACACCTCGCTCATGCACCTCACCTTCAACGCTGTCGATGCAGAATGTGGAAGTGCACTCTTCTGGGGGTGCACGTCTCTTGAGAAAGTAACCTTTGCTGCGAGCATAAGCAACATTCCTGAATCTTGTTTCGAAAGTTGTAGCAGCCTTTCGCGAGTGGAGTTTGCCGAGAATGCGTCTGTCGGAACACGCGCAAACGAAGCATCAACCAACATAACGAATGAGCCACTGGAATTCCGTGCTTATTGTTTCTCTGGCTGTACCAAGCTCAAGAAAATCGATTTCCCTGCACGCACAGACTCAATAGGTGACTGTGCTTTCTACGGATGCGCTTTGACAGAACTGGATCTCACAAAGGGTGGACGCCATATTGGAGACTATGCATTTCGTAGCTGTCCTATCCAGACCTTACTGATGGGGCCATCGCTCGAAGGCATCGACGATAAAGCATTCTATACCTCAGTTCGGGATAAGAAATAGTGCCTAAAAAAGTTGGTAATCTCCGATATTT
>ERZ781275.1058-NODE-1058-length-22586-cov-3.416271_pt1 | contig 22586 bp, 16 predicted proteins | sample MGYA00375853_ERZ781275 | MGnify/ENA primary metagenome ERZ781275 (study PRJEB29790, sample SAMN03653691) | human gut metagenome | host: Homo sapiens | place: USA: Dallas, Texas | collected 2012-07-23 | study: EMG produced TPA metagenomics assembly of the Gut...
TCCGGGAAGCGATCCGACGCGGTACGACCCATGTGCGGGGCCACATCGACGTGGGCGTGTTCGGGCTTGCCGAGCTTGAAGACGCGGCCCGCGCCCGGGAAGCCTTCCGGGACGTGCTGGACATCGAGTATGTCGCCATGCCCTCAAACGGCATCCTGAACATGAAGACCGATCCCGAACAGACCATTGCCGCGGCCCTGCGCGCGGGAGCCTCCAGTATCGGCGGGGCCGACCCCTGCGACCGGGACCGCGATCCCGTGCGCTCCGTGGAGCTGACCCTGCGTCTGGCCGCCGAACACGGCGCCAAAGTGGATCTGCACCTGCATGAGTTCGGTTCGATGGGGCTTTTCTCGCTCGATCTGCTCTTCAAGAAAATCCGGGAATACGATCTCCGCGACCGCGTGACCATCAGCCACGCGTGGTGCCTCGCCAACCTCCCCGACACCCGGTACCAGCCCATAGCCGAAGCCTTTCAGGAACTCGGCATCGGCATCATCACCCACGTCCCCGGCCATGTCCCCTTCCCCTCCCTCAAGCAGGCCCGGCGCTGGCAGGTCCGTTACGGCGTCGGTACGGACAACATGCGCAACCTCTGGGGGCCCTACGGCATGAACGACATGCGCGAACGGGTCATGCTGCTGGCCTACCTCAGCGACTTCCGCCGCCGTGAGGATCTGGAAATGGCTTACGACGCGGGCACATACGGCAGCGCGTCCGTGCTGGGCCTGCCCGACTACGGGCTGTCGGAAGGCTGCTGGGCGGATCTGGTCGTGTTCCCCGTCGAAAACAGGGCCTGCGCCCTGCTCGAAGGCCCCATGCCCCGGTTTGTGATCAAGCGCGGCGTCCTTGTCGCACGGGACGGCGAGTTGACGGACGCCGTCCCGCCGTGCCCGGAATAACCCTCGGTCCCTTCCACATCAGGAGAACGCGTATGAAGCCTTTTTTCGACATGTCCTTACTGATCGCATTCGGATTCTTGTCTCTGCTTCTCCTCCTCGGCGTCCTGCTTCGGGCCAAGATCAAGTTTCTCCAGAATTTTATGGTTCCCGCCTGTCTCACGGGTGGGGTGATCGGCTTTTTCATCCTCAACACCACGGGCTTTCCGCAGGTCCAGCCCGAACTGTACCCGGCGCTGGCCTACCACTTCTTCACCATTTCCTTCGTCTGCATCGGGCTGAGGGGCATGAGCAAGGTCGACCAGAGCAAGGGCTCCGCGACCAGGGAAATGGTGCGCGGTTCGATCTGGCAGGCGCAGATGTTCCACATGGGCCTCTGTTCGCAGCTCATCCTCGCTACGGGTATCGTCTACCTGCTCAACGCGCTGACCGGGCAGCATTATCTTGAATCCATCGGCTTCCTCGCGGCGCAGGGGTTCGCGGCGGGGCCGGGGCAGGCCATTTCCACCGGGCTGGTCTGGGAAAAGTTCGGACATTCCGGCATGGGGCAGCTCGGAATGACCTTCGCCGGGGTCGGCTTCATCGTGGCGTTCGCCATCGGCGTGCCGCTGGTGCGCTGGGGCGTGCGGAAGGGGCTGAACACCTACCCCGTGGGCAGCGTCCCGGAAGAAGTGAAGACCGGCCTGCTCGCACCGGAGAACCGGCCCTGCGGCCTGCGCCAGGTCACGCAGAACTCCAACGTCGATTCGCTGGCCCTCCAGCTGGCGCTGGTGCTGGGCGCATGGATGCTGGCCTATTACGCCGTCGAGGCCGTGGCTACGCGCGTACCTTCGAGCATCGGCGGGACCATGTGGGGGCTGTTCTTCCTGATCAATATGGTATCCGGGATGCTGATCCGCTTCGTGATGCGGAAGCTCGGCATCGTCCATCTCATCGACGGCGACTCCATGACCCGGCTGACCGGCTGGATGATGGAATTCCTGCTGCTCAGCACCCTCATCGGCATCAAGTTCGCGGTGGTGAAGGACTACATCCTCCCCATCATCGTCCTTTCCGTGGTCCTCGCCGTCTTCACCCTGTTCTTCATCCTGTATTTCGGACGCCGCGTCCCCGGCTACTCCTTCGAGCGGACGGTCATGATGTTCGGGACCTGCACGGGGACCATCCCCACCGGGCTCATCCTGCTGCGCATGGTGGACAGCGAGCTGAAGACCACGGTTTCCGTGGAGGCGGGCATGTGGAACATGGCCGTGTTCATCTTCTTCTACGTCAATTTCATTTTCCACGGCTACGTCGTCTACGACTGGGGGATGCCCGCCACGCTCGGGCTCTTTGCGCTGACGTTCCTCGCCAACTACATCATCCTGAGGGTGTTCAAGCTGATCGGGCCTAAGCGGTTCTAGATCCGGCAGCACCTATGGCAAAGCCCCCGGAAAGCGCTTTCCGGGGGCTTTTTTCAATGGATGCCCTCACCGGGCCTTGCGGGGACGCGGCCTAGACTTCCCCGCGCTCTTCCAGATCCAGCAGGATGCGCTTCAAGAGCGTCCGGAGCTGCTCCTTTTCTTCCGGGGAAAGCATGGTAAGCAGCCGCTTTTCCATGTCCGTCTGGGCGAGGAACGACTCGCGGGCCATCTCCAGCCCCTCCGGGGTCAATTCCACAAGGACGTTCCGACGGTTCTCCCGATCCGCATTGCGCCGGATCAGCCCCTTTTCCTCAAGGTGATCCATGACGTTGGTGATCGCCCCCGGAGTCCGGTAGGCCTGTTTCGTGATGTCTTTCGGATTGAGCGTATACGGTGGCCCGGCATGAAGCAGCGCCGACAACACGTCGGCCTCCACGTTCTTGATGCCGAAGGGCTTCATTGTTTCCGTACTTTTATGGTTATGGTAGCGCGCGATACGGAGAATCCTGCCAAGGATGCTTTCAAGCCCGATGCCGGGAAACACCGTTTCCCATCGTTCGTTGCGGCGTTGCGTATAATCTTTGGGCATGAACTCCCTCATAAGATAAAAAGATTTTCAACCGGCAAGCAGAGCATACCTCAGAACACCACGCGCGGGCAAACAAAAACAGCGCCGGAGAATGCCACATTCTCCAGTGATCCCACCTTTCCGGAACGCAACCGATATACTGCATCCTCCGTATCGGGCGTGGCGGCCTCAGCCGTCACGCCTCACCGCAGTGGCGCGGAAGGAAACCGATGCCGGGGATTCCGCCAGCCCAGACGCCTGAGCCAATGGCCGTGGAGGAAAGCATTCGTATTCCGGAGCGGCCCGGGGACGGAACGCTTCAGATTGTTCCTTCAAATTTTCGTTTTAAGGCATTTTTAAAAAATCTTTGGCTCGTATTTCATGGAAGACATAAAGAGGCGTAAACGACGCGCTGGACGCCTGAACAGGAAAACAGCTTTGGGGGCGGTTTGCTATTTATCTTAATAAATGTTAAGTTAAATAGAGAATCAACCGGAACCCTAGGGCTTGGCATGGCAACGCTCCCTGAAGTCATCTCCAACGGTGAACTCCCTGTCTTGGACGACTGGGAGCCTCTTAGCAGAAAACGGATACTGCGGTACTTTGACCGAAGCCTCGAATACGCGGACGTCTCGGCCTACGTATCCGCACAAGGTGAACTGCTTCCCGACGAGCGCATCATCCTTGTTTTCCTCAATGCCGTTTACACGCAATCGCTGGCGACAGTGGAACTGTATTGCCGCTATGTCGTCGAGCTGTTGAACTACGCCCGGAAGCCTTCGTTCTCCGTTACGGCCCGTGATGTCGAAAGCTATATCAGGCAATGCAGGATGAAAGGCCTCAAGCCCCGTTCGGTGAATACGATTATCGGGGCTCTGAAAAGTTACTTCAAACGGCTGGCAGACACGGGCGCCATTGCCCTGAACCCCACGGCATTCATTAAAAAACGGAAGGACGGCGCGGGGATTTCACTCCCCGGGAACCTCACGCACAGCCTTTCTGAATCGGAGATGCTGCTCCTGTTCGACCGCCTTGCGGAACACGGAGCCCCGCAGCGGGACATTCTCCTTCTGAAGACACTCTTTATGACCGGATTGCGCGGCGAAGAGGCCGTTTCCCTCTGCTGGAAAGACATCACCGTCTGGCAGGGGCAACGCTATTTCAATGTCCTGGGCAAGGGATCAAAGGAAAGGCGCATTTATCTTCCTGATGAAATTGACGAAGGCCTTAACGAATATGGAAAACTGACCGGGACGTCTCCAAATCAGCCCATCTTTGGGAACCTCAGAAAACCATCCCGGCGGATCGGGCGCCACGCCCTGTACCATATGGTCAAGAAATGGCTGACGGCACTCATGAACAGGCCGGATGTCTCCCCGCACTGGTTCCGCCACTCCTGTTTTACCTATCTCGCCAGCAAGGGGGTCCGCCTTGAAAGCATACAGGCGCTTGCGGGACATGCTTCCATCGACACGACCATGCTGTACAACGAAGCGGCGCAGCTGATGGTCCCGGCGGGGACCGCCTTCAATAAATCCCATTCATATGAACCAATAAAAAGAATAGAATAAGGATGGGCAGCTCCCAGAGCTATTGGGTTCAGGCTTCACATGGTTCGGGAGATTCCTCTTCCCAAAACCAATGGGAGGACCGCCCAGTGATCCATCCTTTCGGGAACATACGCCATCGCCATGGCAGAGTCCCCGCTCGAAGTTCCGGGCAGGGCCTCTTTGCGCATGTTCATCTGATATGTTCACCATAGCGAGGCGCTTTCTTTTGTACGCGGAACAGCCTAACGGATCGAAAGCAAATGCTTCTTTCGGATGAAGCCTTTCCCTTTATCCATAAAGCGTCCCCCTTCATGCCGGATGAAGGGGGACGCGGGAAACGTCAGGAAACCACGGCTGCGCCCGGCTACTGCAACAGCCCGAACATCCTCCAGAAGGGAATGGACACGATGAAGCCGAGCGTACAGATGACCATATAGGCCGCGCTCAGCTTGATCATGGAGCGGTGGTTGGCCATCTTGCCTTCAGTACCGAGGTCGGCACACAGGTAGAATGCGTTCATATACTTGAGATACCAGATATCGCCCCCGGCAAACGCGACCATGCAGACGATCCACGGGTTCATGCCCAGCGGGATGAGCAGCGGCGGAAGGATGAGCACGAAAATGGCGGCGGCCGACGACATGGAGACGATCAGCAGGCGGATGACGCACATGCTCAGGATGATCGCAACGATGAGCGACGCCGGGCTGCCCACGACGCTCAGGAGGTAGGGCTTCAGCGCAACGCCGAGCCACCTGTCGACGTGCAGGGCCTGTATCACGGCGGCAAGATTGAGGATACTCCCAACATAGACCACCGAAGGCCAGTCTATGCCGTTCTTGAAGTCCTTCCGATCCATGACCTTGGACATCAGCAGCACGCACATGGCGGTCACGGCCACTTCGCCGGAGGAAATGCCGTGCCACGCTTCCGTCATCCACAGGAGCAGCGTGATGATGAGCGTCCACAGGGTGATCCGTTCCTCGCGGCTCAACGGGCCGAGATTCCTGATCTGTTCGGCCACGTTGTCCTTGGTGAGCCGGACGCTCTTGCTCGGCTTGTAGGCCCAAATGATGTACAGGCCCATGCCGACGAGCATCACGAGGCCCCACGGCAGCGACCAGAGGAGCCAGTCCAGCCACGTGACGCCGCGGTATTCGGGGGGGAGCATACCCACCAGCACGTAATGGGTGAACGAACCGCTCATGAACATGTGCCCCGCGAGTACGAACCCGACATAGCACGCCCCGAAGAGGCCGCAGGCCCCGGCCTTCTTGCGCTCCAGATCCAGCTCGTCGCTGATGCTCAGCGCGATGGGCGTGGAAAGCGTTGCCTTTGCGTTAATGCTTGGAATGAGCGGAGAAATGACCGTACCCGAGGCGATGAGCCCCCAGACCTGCCCCGCGAAGGACGCCGGGAACAGATGCAGCACGCACAAGGAGATGCGCTTGAGGAGCCCCGTCTTGCCCGCCACCGCGCCGAGGGCGAACGCCCCCACCATGATCCACCACCCGGAAGTGGAGAATGTGGCGAACGCAGTCTGAAAAGGAACGCATTTCGTGGCCGCCCAAAAGACGCACATGAGCAGGCCCGTAACATATTCGGGCACGATCTGCGTTATCCACCAGCCGACGGCCCATACCGTGATCCCGAGGGCCTTCATGGTCTGCGGGGACAAGCCGTCCGGAGGGGTGATAAAGGCGATCCAGACACCAAGAAGGATAAAGAGAAACGAAAAAACTTGACGAACGCGCTGTATTGCATTGGGAGAAAGAATCATCGTATCCTCCTGTCACAGGAGACAGTGACCGCTGGGCGAGAAGCTCTTTTCCGGGAAAACCGTCTCCATGTTGACACGACAGCTATTTGTCCGTAGGTAAAGGAAAACGAGTAGATGCGCGATGCCGTCGATGCATGGGGGCAGCACGGAAGAACCGCTTGCGAAAAGCGGCCCTCCGCGGCAAAGACGTTGCCCGAAGAGGAAAACCCGCTGGTTTCCCTCCATACGGCAAACGCCGCCCTTTCTGGTTTGCCCGCGATCCGCAAAACCGCAGGCAAACCACGATGTATCGCCTTTACCCGTTTCGCCGCCAGACGGTGCGCTCCCTTGCCGTGGAACACCGCGCTGGCTGTCCTTGCCTGCCATATGCCCGAACCTGCCAGTTCAGGCCTGTGGCAGGTTTTTTATTTGCCCGGCTGGAAAACGCGGGAAGCCTGCAGCGCCGTCAGGGCGATGAGCTTGCACCGCTTCACGATGGAAGAAGGGACAAGGTATTCGTTGAGGGAGTGGATATGTTCCCCTTCCGGACCCATGTTGCAGATGGTGGGGACGCCGAGGCTGGAACTGAAGCCGGCTTCGGACGCGCTGTCGTAATGCTGGCCCTTGATGGACATGCCGAGGAGCTCCCCGGCGTCCTTGACGAGCCCGAAGAGCTTGTCGCCCGCTTCGCAGCGCTCGAAGGGATAGAGGCGCAGCCCGCCGCTGATGGAGGCCGACGTTCCGGGGATCACGGTGCGGGAAACGGCGTCACGGATGCCCGCGACGACCTTTTGCCCATCCTCAAGCGTCCTGTAGGTCAGATGGATGCGGGATTCGGCCCACGGAGCCACGGAGTTGGCGGAAGTCCCGCCGCTGATCAGGCCCGTATTGACGGTGAGCCCACGCTCCAGATCCAAAAAAGTGTCGATCGCCAGCGTCTTGTGCGCGATTTCAAGGATAGCCGAAGCCCCGTCCGCATAACAGCGCCCGGCGTGGGACGCCTTGCCCTGTACTTTCAGGAACATATGGCCTGAACCTTTGCGGGATACGGTGACAAGCCCGCCGGGGCCGCCGGGTTCCGAGTTGATGGCGGCGCGTGCGCCGGGCAAGACCTGCGCCAGAGTCCGGGAAGCCGAGGGGGAGCCCAGCTCCTCATCGGGCGAGAACATGAGAGTCATGGGGCAATCGATCAGGCCGAGCCGCTTCAGGGCCCGCGCCGCAAACAGGTTGGCCACAAGCCCCGCCTTCATGTCGGCCACGCCGGGACCGGTGGCCCGATCGCCCTCTATCTTGAAGGGCCGCGCCTGTGCCGTGCCCTTGGGGAAAACCGTATCCATATGCCCGAGGAACACGATCCCCGGCTCCGCTTCGCGCCCGTGCGTCTTGGCCATGAAGACGTGACCAAGATCCGCCTGCCACGGCTCGTCGGCGGGCGCTTCCGTCTTGGGCATCATGAACGTCTGGAAATCCGCCTCACGCAACCAATCCGTCAGGACGGTCCCCAATTGGTCCACATCCTGCGCGTCGGTCGTGAAGGAATCCATGTTGACGATCCGCTCCAGCAAACGGAGCATGTCGCCTTCCTGAGGGTCGAGATACGCATCAAGCTTGTCTTTCCATAACGTGAGGTCCATGCGGGGTTCTCCAATCGGCAAAAAGTTACGCTGAAGAGGAAAGTCGCCTTTCCGTGCCGTTGACACATCAACCGTCTCTTTCCAATGCATTGGCATCGAAAAGCACTTTGGGACCACGAAGGCGCGGGTCATCGCGCATGGGGGAAGATTGCGGAAGCGCCGCGTAAAAAACGGGAGGAAGGGAATGACAGGAAAGCCGGAAAGAGGGAAGTGGGCGAAGAGGGGGGAGGGGCCGCCGGATGCGGCGCGGCGGTGGCGGGCAACATGCGCTCCCCCTTTCCCGGGACCGCGCCAGAAAATGCTTTTCCGCCACGGCATGGAGATGGCGCGCCATCGCGTCGGAGCAGGCTTCCGCATCCTTGCGTTCAAGGGCATCGATGATCATCAGATGCTCGTTGATGGCTTCTTCCATCCGCCTCTTCAGACGGACATCGTCCGCGCGGTTGTGGGAAAAGAGCTCGTTCAGATGGCTGACAATGTCGACGAAAACCGGGTTTCCGGTCGCCGCCGCCAAGAGGGTGTGGAATTGGGCGTCCAATTCGCCGTCGTTCTCCCCGTGCAGGAGTTTTAACTGCTGATCGCAGACAATGATCTTGAGCTGATGGAGCTGTTCGGCGGAATGCCGTGCCGTGGCTATCCGGGCTATGGACGGCTCGATGACGAGCCTGAATTCCATAATATGGTCAAATGACTTTCCTTCCGTGTCGACAGCATTGAGCAGTGCGGCGGTCAGCGGCGCGAGATCGGAACCGCAGATGTACGTCCCGTCGCCGTGGCGGCTCTTGAGGATGCCCTGCTCCGAGAGCGTGCGGATGGCCTCCCTGACGCTGTTCCGCGAAACGCCGAATGTTTCGGCAAGCGTCCGCTCGGGGGGCAGCTTATCCCCCACCTTGAGCCCGCCTTTTTCGATAGCATCCTGTATTTTCTCGGAAAGCCGTTGATATGCCTTGAGGGGTTCCCGTGTTTCGGGAAGTGGTTCAGCCTTTTGAGATTGGTCTGGAGTCTCTTGTGAATGCGTCATGCGAGGTTCTCCCTTTCTCTTTTGGTAGAACCACTATTGCAATCTTCAACCAATCTTGTCAAGTATCATGTGAAAAAAACAATGATTTACCCGATAAAAAACGGGAAAAAGCGTTTCTATAACCATAATACAGCTAACTCTCATGAGTTATATAATTCACTATTGTGACGAGGTTCCATCAGGAATATACAACGTTCCATTTCCATTCAAATACAACGTCAGAGAGAGCCTCTACGAGTTACGAACATAACCGCTTGTCAATACGTTAAAACAAAGGATGCCCTCCAGAGATAACGGGGGCATCCCTTGCATTCCGCCATACGATATCTGCGGAGCCGGGTTATATGCATCCCGATGCCGGGAAAGCGTTCATGGCGCAGGATACCAATCCGTCCCATGTGTACCTTCCGGTTTGCAGTTGAAATCTCTATTTATGCTGTATTACTAATTTTTTTACTTCCGTGGCGGAAGCGAACGAAACCAGGACCTGCTGGAGAGCGGACATACGATAACCGCCTGCCGCCAACAACTCTCTGCCGCATCCTTGTGCACGCCGCAGACTCCGACGGGCTATCCTGCCGCAACCACGCTTCCCTGAGGATAGAAAAGAACAGGGATAACACAAGGGCATCTCAGGCAATGCGTTCCATGACCCCCTGAATCGCCAGGCGCACCCCTTCCTCCGTATAAAAATTGCCGTTGATGAGGGTCCGGCATTTCAAAACTTTCTCGAAATGCCGCAGGGTTTCGGGGCACGGCTTCTGCGGGTTGCTCCAAAAATCGTCCAGATCCTGCTCTTCCTGCGACGAAGCCAACCCGCGCACCGCATAAATGGACGTGCCAACGCAATAGACGGGTATCCCCCGCTGAAGCCCGGAAATGCCGATCGTGCTGTTGAGGACCACCATCCCTTCGCTGCGGTCCATCATAAGCGCGGCCCTGCCCGACTCCACGAAATGGACCCGGCCTTCCAGCCCGCAGGCATGGCTGAATCGACGGATGTACCTCCGGTAATTGATGAGCCCGTTATCAAGGGGATGGTTACGGATCAGCAAATGCATGGATTTGGGCGCGGAGTGTGCAAAAGAAGTCAGTACATGCGCAATGGCTTCCTTCATCCCGCTGAACGGCGAATAACGGCGGACTTGGGAATCCGAATCAAGCTGGAGCGGGAACAGAAAATAGGGCGCACGCGACCGATAGACTTCCCGGACGCTCTCCGCCGAACGCCTTTCCCATGTACGGCGGGTCAGGACGCGAAGGAACCATCCCCAGACTTCACTTACGGCGCTCTGCGGGCGATGCGTCCGGAAACAGGGGAAAAACGGGCGCAAAAAAATGGTCCCCGCATAATAGGCAATAGCCTTCCATACGCGTGCCGAAAGAGGATTCTGTACGGCAACGGGTGCCGGCGGGGCCGGATGGGCTTCGGCAAGTTCCCGCAAAAGGGCCGGCGAATGGGGAAGCATCGAGTTGCCGTTGACCCCGCCCTCTTCCATCGTGATGTAATGGGGACGCAAATACCCTTCCTCAAATGCCCACACCCGGATATTCCGCAGTTTTGCCACCAGAATGGCCTCACGGTGCAGAGGCCGCCAGTCCCCAAAGGCCAGCAGATCCGTAACGCCTTTGCGCCGCATGAGATCGCCGATCCAACCGCTCCAGTCCGTGGTCCGCCCCTGATACCACACGGCCTCCCGCGAGTGCCAATCCACTACGTCACCGCCGCAGATATTGACGCGCAATACACGATGCCCGGCCCGCTGTAACGCCAGCCCCAGCTCACGAAAAAAACTCCCGTGCGGGCCTTGAAGAAACAAGTAGGTACGCATGATCAGAATACGTTCCTTATCTTTTCCCTGAGCGCCGCAAAGGTGCGCATAAAAAACTTGCCGCGCATTTGCCCTTTTGGCTGGGTAAGCCGGTAACAGATGTCCTCGGGCGTGCAAAATCCCTTCGTCTGCCAATCGTAATACGAAGGATAAAGTATCAGCGTCCCTGCGATAAGCTCCTCAAGCGAAAGCCGGGCTTTCCGGCGGGGGAAATCAACCCGATCATGGGTCAGTCCCCACCCCGCGTAGAAAGGCCCCCCATAAGTGTGGACCTCTATTCCCCTCAGCAATGCCTCGAATCCCGTAAGCGACGTGAGCGTGTGCACTTCGTCGACGATGCCAAGCAGGACATCCATACGCACGTTGCGGACAACACGATCCGCGTACCGTAACGCCTCTCCATCGGGTATGCGCCCTTTCCGGTTCCGGCTTTCCACGTCAGGATGCGGCTTATAGATGATGAAAGCATCCGGATGGCGTTCCCGCACGGCCTTGAGCAAATCCACATTGGAAAACAGCCCGCATCCTCCCAGCCGCACGGAAGCGTCGTCCTCCACCTGTCCGGGGACAAGAAGCAAACGGCCCTTTGCAGAAAAATCACCACGGGTTACTGCGTCAACACCCGTGTTGTATTTGGTAATTCCCTTCTCGACGATAAAACCACGCAAGGCGGAAGCCCTGCTGCACAATTCGGCCCGCTCCGGATGTTTTGGCAAGGTGTTCAAAATGTCTTCCAGCCCACTCGGGCGGGATGGATCATAGTAGATGCCCTTCTCATCCAGCACCAACGAATACGGCCAATTAAAATCGGAACCCAACCCCACCGAACGGATAAAGCCGTCCTCCATGCGTATCAGCCGGACGCCCATAGTCTGGCAGGAACTCCCAAGTCCTATTGTGCATTTGGACGCCCATACCACGACATCGCCGCCGTTTGCTTGCGCCCATTTGATGGCTTTCCACCAATCAGAAAAAAAACGGATGGTTCCCGTGGTCGATTGCAAAAAGGCCCGGGCATGAGGACGTTTCCATCTGGAAAAGCCAACACATGCGTGGAACCCCTTATTCCGCTCATTCTGAAAACGTTGGGCAGCCAAGAGCCGAATGGTTTCATGAATGTCACAACGCTTGGCGGTCACAGGATTTACATAACGCGCATACAACATATACGCCGCGGCAAAGATCTCTTCCACCGTGCGGCGTTTTATCCGTCTCGGACAAGTCAGCCGATCATGCGTTACTCCCCACCCTGCATAGAACGGCATACCAAAACAATGTACTTCCTTTGCGAGCAGCAAGGCTTCAAAACCCATTTGCGAGGTGACTGTGTATACAATATCAGCTTGAGCAAGAAGGGAAAGCGGCGAAACATCCTGTGCGATGATCGCAATGCCTCTTCGCTTCGCCGCCTCGGTCAGATAGCCCTGCTTTTTCCCCGCAAGCACATCGGGATGCGTCTTGACGAACAACCGGGCGGTGGGAAACAGCATCTGCGCATCGTCCAGCATAGCTGTGAAACTTTCAGCATCGGCACGGCCAAGCGTAACGCTGGTATCCCCCTTTGTCTGATCAAGGATAAGAACACGCGGGCACGAAGCATCACCAAGCAATCTTTCAGCAGCACGCGGCGCATGATTATACTTGCTCAGATCGTGACGCTTGATAGCTTCAATGGCATGCTGGGCGGACTGCAACTGCTCTTCCGATTCCCATCCGGAGCCGTTCAGCAAATTCTCCAAGTCGGAAGGCCCAGTGGCGTCGTAGTAGATGCCGGTATGGTCAACTACAAGGGAAAGAGGCTGCGCCCCCTTGCATCCGAGATCAAGGGAGCGCAGGAAGCCGTCTTCAAGCGCGATATAGGGAAGGTTATGCTTCAAGGCATAACATCGTGCCTTATCGGCTGTGGGTTTGTGGCCCCAGCCTAGTAATGCAACTCCTACACTGCTTTTTTGTTTAATAGACATTTTCTTGATAAATAGTACTTGACTATCAAGAAAAATGCAAAAAAAAGGAATTTTAAAAATTTTATAAGAAAGTGTATATAACATAATAATATCTTATGCATTAGAATAACATACATGATATCTAGTCAATTGCTTTTTACATATATTTTATATTAAAATATTTATAAATCAAATTTATATTTTAATGTAAAATCAATATTCTGTTTCAAAGCTACGATAATTATAAATATTATAGTATATAGAATTTATTAAAGTTGTTGAAAAAATAAGCGTTTGAGGACCAACATCAGGATGCGTTTTTATATTAGAATTATTGAATACAAAGAGATTAATATTACTTTTTTTAGTTATAATTTTATTTATATATTCAAATTGCTGTGAATTCTGCGATGTTATAACGTTAATATTCATTAAATCATATCTTTCTTTAAATAAATCAAAAAACTTTTTATCCTTATCTACAGGAAATCCTCCTTGAACAAAATGCAAATCATTAAATTTATCAATATAGTATCTATCTGAGACAATAGGATCTACAGCAACAGCATTATAATCTCCAATAACACCATGATAAAGAGCTCCTGTTCCACCTTTTGAACCTCCAAATAATATAATATTATTTTTTTTAATACTATATTCATTAGATATGTTTTCGATAAGTAACTGTATTCTGCTTTCAAATTTACTATCAAAATTACTATTCAGATAAAAACTTCCCAATACACCACCTATATCAGCAATACGTAGTATGTAAGTATTTTTTGGAATATAGCTTTGAACTTTAATCCAATTTTTATAAAATGAACGTCTAGATATAGAAGCATTTAGGGGAAAATCTGCAATAGAAGAAAATATAACTAATAATCTATTAGATGATCTTTCTATAGTTCCTAAGAAAATGGGTTCTTCAAGGGTATAATAAATTTTGTTCCAGAGTAAAACATTTTCATCACGGAATGAGTGAATGAACTCTTCATGCTTTCTTAACGATCTAAATATGGATATTCCTGTATTTATATTGTGATCGACTAAAAAGAAACCATTATTTGCTAATTCAATTATAAATTTTTTGACAAAACTATTTTTCCTTGCCACAGCAAGAATATTATATTTTAGTCTTTCTTCGTTTGAGTTTCCGATCTGTGATTTATCAATATGAACTTCATATTTTGGTAAATCAACAATAATTTCTTGTAATATATTTTCTTTATCTATCTTAACATAAAGTGTATCTTGCATAGTACCATCTTATTTTTAAAATATTAATCTACATATTAACAATACTAATATGGTATATTAGATATATGATAAAATTGTTCAACACAATTTTTATTATATTTATTAAAGTCTATTTCTACAGGTTTAGGCATTTCCCGACAAGCTTCCAGCAACCCTGTAGCGAGACCATTTATACTGTTTTCAACTAATTTTGCAGAGGAATTCATTAACATTCCACGTGTTGCTGGAATATCTGTTGCTATTATCGGGCGATTCAAAGCCATAGCCTCCAGTAAAACCATAGGTTGGCCTTCATGATTAGAAGACAGTACAAAGCAATCAGCTTTGGCAAGCCAGGGATAAGGATTATTAATATGTCCCATAAGAAATATATTATCACTTAATCTTAGTTCATTAATAAGAGCCATAAGTTCAAGCCGTAAATATCCATCTCCAAGAATTAGAAGTTTAGATTCTGGATATTGATTTACAACTTCAGCAAATGCCTTGATCAATTTTGCATGATCCTTTTCTACAGATAAACGACCAATTGTTATAAAAATAGTCTTTCCATTGAAAAATACCATTTCCTGTTCAGAAAGATCCTGTATTGATTTATTAATTACACTTTGTATATTTAGTAAATTGTCAACATAAGAAAATTTTATCGATTCAATACCCCATGTAATGGCTAATGAATCTCTATTTATTTCACTTGTTGCCTTAGAAACAGAGACAACACTGTCATAAAAATTATATAAACCAAATATTTTAATTAAATAACTATGTCTTGCTGAAAGCTCAGCAGCCATATTCGCATGAAGATAAATAATCTTTCGATCTACATGCTCTCCGCTTGCTGCCAAAATACTTGTATAGAAAGCATTATAACCTTCATAGTTTACAGCAGCTTTAAAGTGAGACTTGCCAAAAAGTCGGTAACACTCTCTCTTGTATGAATTCATTACGATATCTTTAAAGTTATTATTACAGAATGTATTATATTTATTCCATTTTTGAATATACCAATCCTCTTCTAGTGTTACCAGCATATCTCCGCAACGTGGGAGGATATGAACCTTAGACAATAAATGCTTAATTAATGATAATCTTGTATCATCAAGTAAGTTAGATGTATCAATTGTTATATAAACATCTATTGCATCTGCAATACTCTCTATCAAACTAATAAATGCTGTCCCAATACCATTATGCAATAATGTACCACCATAAAATAATACTGCAGGTCGATTAGTCTCAACAGGTTTTGGTTTTTTATTAAATATAAAATCTATAACACGTTCTGTTGCATGGCCGTCATCATATACAAAAAGCTCTTTCTGCCAATCCTCAAGTTCGAGTACAGATAGTGGATTATTCAATGTCCTCTTGAGCTCTCCAAGTGAACGACAGACTATGCCAGGAAATTCTTCAACAGGTACACAAAGACCACGACCATCCATATATTCTTCAACATCATCCACATAATAAATGGTAGGTCTACCGGTGGCCAGGAAGTCAATACCAATGGAGGAATAGTCTGTAATGACAATATCGACAACAGACAATAGCTCATTAGTATCTAACCAAACAGGAGGTATAGGAAATCCTAATTTTCGAAATTTCTTTTCGAGGAATTGGTGCCCCTTGAAAATAACATGGTAACCAGATTCTGAAAGGACAGCCAATGTATCACGTGTTCTTTGCTCCTGCACTTCGAGCGTTTGATAATCTCGCCAAGTGGGCGCATATAATAAAATTGGACGATTATCATCACCTACTAATTGTTGCTTCAATTTTTCTTGATCTTCAGCAGATATATTCAGCATAAGATCTTGCCGAGGGTATCCTGAAATAACGCTCTGTCCGGAAATAATAGAGCGAACATGATACCGATCAAGCATAATATCTTCAGTATACTTATTAGGTTGAATAAGCCAGCTTGCTTGTAAAAAATTTCTACTGACATTTCCATAAGCAAATTGACCAAATCTATTGGCATCTCCAAGACTTTTAAGTGGTGTTCCATGCCATGTATTACAGTATATTTGTCCCTCTCGGCGTATAAAATAAGAAGGAAATGTCACATTATTAATCAAATATTTTGCTGTTGCAATGTAGCGTAGATAAGAATCAGATTCTCTAGATATAAAAACTATATTTTCTGCTTCTCGAAACTGAGGAGGCACACAAGATATGTCATTAATAACCCACACATGAAGAAAACCTGCATACTCGCTGCTATTATATATATATTTAAATATAGCATAAGGACTGCATGACATAGTATTAGACAAGAAACTTTCATAAAGAATACAGTGCTCATCTATAGGAAGTGTTTTACAAAAATTAAGATAAATGGTATTCCTACAAAACGAAGGGTTCTCTTTTATTTTTTTATCACTAAGTCCGTAAGGGCTGACAGGAAGAATACGGCGCGTCTGTGCAAAAGCGACACAGGCATCCTGATAGCATCCTACTTCTGTCAAAGTAACGCCCAATTTCCATGCAAGATATGGATTAAAGTCCGCTCTCGCGAGCTTTTTCTTCAAATTTTTAATACTGGAAAAAGGAATTACCGCGTAGTCTTGGCTTTGAATATAGGCTTTACATGCCTCTTGGTATTCCCCCATCTTTTCCAAGCAGGAACCCAGCCTGAAATAAAACTCCCTACTACCGCCAGCATTAATAGCCTGACGGTATGCTTCACAAGCATTTTTCCTTTGCCCACAGCGCTCATACAGCACACCAAGACGACCATACCAATCTGGTTTCTTTTTTCCATCAAGCGCTATTGCCAGCTCCATCTGCTCGCAGGCTTTCTCCCATTCACAGCAAAAATCTAGTGCCATTCCTAAATTATAGTAGGCCAGTGCATCTACTCCGGGAAACTTATGAACATAGCGAGAAAAGGCTTCTACCGTTTTCGGCCAATTTCCATCAGCTTTATGCAAAAGGCCAGCACCGTATTTATGGTCTTTCTTGCCAAGTTTGCATGCGACTTCATAGTTAGCTATGGCCTCTTTAATTTTTCCTAAATTTTCTTGTATCATTCCAAGATGGTAAAATAATTTTTCATTTTTTATACCACCATCTTTAGCTTTCAAATATGCCTTTTCGGCTGCTTCCGTTCGTCCCAGCTTTTCCAAACAAGTTGCTAACTCATACCACCAAATACCTTTTTTGGGGGAGAGTTGTAATGCACGCTCCATGGCGGGAATAGCTTGATAAGGCTTACCGTTTTTGATTCGTAAGGCTGCTATGCCATGCCACGCATCCGCTTCCTTAGCCCCAAGAAGTAACATATCATCTTCATTAATAGAATCTTCTCCCACAGCCAATCGGCAGGTAAGATAATGCTCTACCCAAGGCAACCATCCTGGACGAAGCTTCAGTGCCTGGTAAAAAAAACTGGCAGCCTCCTGTTTTCTTCCCTGTCGTTCAAGTGCCACACCAAGGCGATATGCACAAAAGGATTTCTTATTCAAACCATTCAGAGCTTGTTCAAGGAATTTCTCTGCTTGTTTCCATTGCTTCTGCTGGAGAAAAAGTGTACCCATACGATATATTACAAAAGGAAAAGTAGATTTACTTTTTTTATAATGAGAAAGTGCAAGACTATTTTTTTTCCTGTAGTCGTAATAAAAACCTCTTATTAACGAAAAAAAATTAATCATCTTTATCCTCCATTGCAGATGAAATTATTCCATTTTTCATATAATGTATGCGTAACTCATATTCGTTTTCGATCTTTAAATTCGGACAATCCACAGCAGAATCAAATTTCTCTTTAGGCAGTTTCCAATCTTTTCCATAGTTCTCTTCCAAATATGTTTCCGGATTATCAGGAATAAGGACTGGAGTGCCTTTGAATTGTATTTCCTTAAGCGTAAAGGGACTATTATGCCAGCTTACTTTTACTCCACCGTGCCAAAAATCATTTTTGTCTCGGTAATGCGTAAAAATATCGATAGGAGTTCCGTTAACATGGCGCACACGGAGACAATGAGGTGAACGCTGGGGCATGATGGAAAAACAGCCTGCAGCATAGATGCCTTTTTTCAAATGGTCAGGCTCAAAACTATCAAAAATGCCTATATCGAGGTCAGTATCATGAGGTAGAAAATTACCACTGCGTACAAAGCCTAGTAATGTGCCGCTTATCAGAAAAACCTCTAGCCCCACCTTCTTCGTAGCTGAAACAAGCGCAGCAAGAGCCTCTTGCGCGAAGAGCTGATTCAGCTGTACTTTAGTCCGAAGCGTTCCTTTTTTTCGTATTCCAACAATATGATGCCAGATTTGCTCCGCTGTCTTATACTCCCCGGCGCGTTGTGCCCCCATCGCCATATTCTCTAGAACTACCACATCATCCAAAGAAACAAGTGAATGACTTACACATTCTTCATAGAGTTTTTGAAGCCGAAAAAAATCATCATGGTCTTCTACAAGATTAGCGAGTTTGATCCATGTTTTACGCCTTTTCAAAATTTGAGGAACGCAAAGAGCTAAAACGGCTTCTCCTCTTTTCTCCATACTGTATAAACAGTCTGAATATAGATATATGGCTTCCTTATGTTCTGGGGCTAGTTTCAGAAAGTGACATATAATAGTCGATGCTTCACCAAAAAGTCCATGAAGATAGAGAGAATATGCATAATAATAAAGTAAGGCCGTATGCTTTTCAGAAATATACTTCAATTTTTTATGTTTTCCATGCAACAAACAATGTTCCCCCCACAAAGCCCATAGCCATGCCGTTTCAGAATGAGGCATTCCTATTAAGGAATGCCTCCAAAACTTAGAGGGATATTGATACCCACAACTCCCTGTTGCAATATGGTAGCAATCTTTAACATCATGAAAAAACATATATTATCCTATATTAGGAGAATCAAACATCTGAACAATGCGTCCTTTTCTCTGTGTGGTGGAAATACCTTCTGTCCGTGGTAGGTATACAACATTGCAATAATTCTTCAGAAAATCGAATTTTCCTTCCCAGTCGCTCCCCATACAAAATGTATCAATCTTATATAGCTTAACATCTTCAATTTTTTGCTCCCAGTTTTCTTCTGGGATGACAAGATCAACAAAACGTAGAGATTCTAGTATAGTTTTACGCTCTTCGTATGTCTGAATACATACCTTATTCTTCATATTTTTATTGAATTCGTCTGTAGAAATAGCAACTATGAGATAATCACCAAGAGATTTTGCTCTTTTCAACAAATTGATATGACCATAATGTAATAAATCGTATGTTCCATATGTCAGAATGCGTTTCATGTAATCTCCTTCTACAATCCCACAGCAACCTTCGTCGCCACGGCAATCTGGTACAAAATCTGGGTGAAATCCTTAGCCAGCTGCATATTCTTGGAATCAAACCGGGGCATGACCAAGATGCGGTCGCCCGGCGCTATGCCCATATTTTGGACTTTGCCCACTTCACCATTCTGCTTGGCGACAAGGATATTGTCCTTGTCCGCACGATCCGAAAGGCCGCCCGCACTCTCTAGATATTCGTGAAGGGACATGCCCTTTTCATAGGTGATGGCCTTGGGTATCAAGACTTCCCCCGATACATGAACGACATCCGTTTTCTGCGGGATAACAATGACGTCGTTGTCCTCAAGCAGGAGATCCTTGACTGTGCCCCCGCGCGAAACGACGACTACGCCGTCAGGCTCCAGCGTTGCGGCACGACGCACAAAATCCTGAATCAGCTCCGCTTCCCGAACCCGGATATTGGCTTCATCCACGGACGAAGACGTTGACGTAAGCGCGCTTTGCTCAAGCCTGCGCAGCGAATCGGCAATAATCGCCTTTTGCTGTGCGGCTACACTTTGGCGGCGGATATAGATCGCGGACGTATCAGCAATGGCCGGCTCAATTTCCACGTATTGCAACAACGATTTGAGGGTCGTGTCTTTGCGGACGGGGAACCGGGAAGCTCCCTGAATGGCCCCTGTAACTGCGGCCATGATGGTGCGCCCACGCTTATCGGCCACGAAATCGACAGTATCCCCGTCCGCAAGCTGAAACTGCGCGAATTCGGCAATGGGGATGTATACGTTGAACGGCGCACGGTTGCGTATCCCGCTGATGCTGACGTGCGAAGCGCTGTTCAACGGCGTAGCGAGATCGAGAAGGTGCGCCCCGGTCGCCGTGCCCATGAATTCATAACGGGCCTGCTGGCGAAGCAGACCAAGAGCGGCGACACTGCTCCCACGTTCATCCACCAAAATCACGTCCCCATCCTTGAGCCGGATGGAAGGCATTTCCCCGCGCAGGGCGAAATCATACAAATCGACCGTCCCGATAAGGGATTTTCCCCGCATCACCTTGATGTGCCGATAACTTCCCCGCTCGGGCGTGATGCCGCCCGCCCTGTCCAGATACGACATGACGGAATCCATCGGGCCACCCGCGTATCTTCCGGGATGGTTCACAAAACCGGCTACATAGACGGCTACAGGCTGGGAACTCTGGAGATTGACGTAAATATTGACGTTATCGGTGAAAACGGAGGAAAGGCTTGAGCGGACAGCTCCTAAAAGCTGCCCCTGCTTCAGTCCGGCCACCCGGATCGGGCCTACTTCCGGTAAAAAGACATTCCCCTGCTGATCGACCATCAGGACATCGTCATACGTCTTGGCTCCCCAAATACGGACCACAATGCGGTCTCCCGGAAGGATGACGTAATCGGCGTTCACACTTTCCGAATAGGTGGAAGCAAAATTCCCCTGAAACAGATTCGCTCCAAAGGGAGGCAACGTTGCCGAGGCCGGCCCCCTCAAGGCCGATTGCGCCCACGCCGGCGGCGCATCGAGTACGGTGGGGACCGGTGAACTTTCGCGGCTGCCCCATACTGAATCCTGTGAGGGAAGACGGTATGTCCCTGGAGCCTGCTGCGAGGGCATGGAAGAAGGGACACCGGGAATCCCTCCTGAACTCGCCGGAAGGGGATTGGAAGATCGGCCGAGCGGCTGTCCGTAAGCACTTCCGCCTGTTTGCTGGACGGTATTCTGCGCTCCCGCCGCATACGGCGGAAGGCTTAGCAAAAGAAGGCTTCCGGTCGCAAAAGCCAGGTATGTTTTCCAGTGCATCATATGATTCATCGATTAAAATCCTGCGTGTTCTCGGATAGAAGCGGTGATGAGCGAACCCAGCCCGAGAAGGAGCAGGGCGCCGACAAAGACATAGGCCGTGAAAAGGAAAGGACGCGGATAAAGGGACTCATCCGGCAACGTAGGCTGCTGGAACGCGACGACATATCGGGATTTGGCCACTTCGTGGACTCTTGCGGACTCAAGCGCGGACATGGCTGTTACAAGCTGTTTCTGAGCGAACTCGGCTTCGATGGTGAGATCCTCATACTCGCCTACCACAGCATTGAGATTGCCCTCCTGCGAGCGGAGGCCCGCCAATCGCTGCTTTTCCTGATCAAGTTGGCTCTCCACAGCTTTCAACCGTGTTTGCAGCGCTTTTGTCGCCGGAGCGCTGGAACGCATGAACGACTGGGCTTCCGCCAGCTGCGCACGCAGTTTGACGGCTTCACCTTCCAGTTCCGTCACCACCCCCTGCAGACCGGCGGCCGTCGCTCTAGGGTCAAGGAGAGTATGCGCATCCCGGAAGTTCCGCATAGCTTCCTGTGCCTTCCTGACGCGCTCCTCCGCCCTCTGGACTTCCGATTGCGCCAGTGAAACGGCGTCCTCCCGGGCACGGAGGTTCATGGTATTCACAAGGGCTTCGCTGCGGGCCAGTACCGCGGCGGCGATCTTCTGCGCCATTTCCGGGGAGTAGGCTTTCGTTTCCAAGGTGATGATGCCCGTATCCTGATCGAGGGCGGGAATGACCGCCCATTTCCAATACCGGAGCTGCTCATCCTGAGTCGGATTATTCGTCAGGCGGGAAAAGACGTCGTGGCCCTTGTCGGAAAAATGCAGATCAACGCCGAGTTCTTTATCAATATCATGAATGATATCTAGCGATTGAATATATTCAACTACGATATGCGCGTCCGCCCCCGTCGAAGACGAGGAACGGAGCAGTGCGGAAGCGATATCCAACCCGCCTCCAGACGAATCCGCGCTGCGAATAGCGAAACGCGTCTGGGAAACGTACATGGGCGAAGCCCACAGCAGGTAATAAAGGAACACCGCTACTGTGGGCAGCAGTACAACACACGCAAAAATCTTCCCTTTTCGCGGCAGCCTGCCCCAGCAGGCACGCACACTGGAAAAAGATCGACGGCCTGACTGTACGGCCAGGGTGAGAGGCGGCGGATTATCGCTTTTGAGCATCACAAATTTCCTGATAGCGGGTAAGCGCGTCCTCCAGATTGGCAAAGCACATCAGCTTGCCCTCAAAGAGAACCGCAGCGTTATCGCAGTTTTTACGTATTGTTGAAACGCTATGTGAAACAACGATGAGTGTTGAACTGGCTTTGCGTTCCTGAAAAACGCGCTCGCCTTTGGCTTGAAAGGCGGCGTCGCCCACGGAATAGGCTTCATCGATGAGATAAAAATCGAAACCGATGGCCATGCTGAGGCCGAACGCCAGCTTGGATTTCATACCTGACGAGTACGTGCGCACCGGCATATCCATATATGGCCCCAGTTCCGAAAAATCTTCCACGAACTCAGTTACTTTCCGGATATCGGAACCATAGATGCGGGAAGTGAAGCGCAAATTCTCCCGACCCGTGAGGCTCCCGTGGAAACCTCCCGCAAAGCCGA
>ERZ781275.1063-NODE-1063-length-22365-cov-3.653294_pt1 | contig 22365 bp, 26 predicted proteins | sample MGYA00375853_ERZ781275 | MGnify/ENA primary metagenome ERZ781275 (study PRJEB29790, sample SAMN03653691) | human gut metagenome | host: Homo sapiens | place: USA: Dallas, Texas | collected 2012-07-23 | study: EMG produced TPA metagenomics assembly of the Gut...
CACAACCCGCTACGGGGGAGACTTACCCGAAATCTGATTTATTCAACAAAGCCACTTAGCGCGTACCAATGGTACGTAGCGACTTTTATTGTCAGTTTGCGTTATACGTGGGAGAGTTCGAGCTATGCATATTAAAAATACCATTCCAGCAGAGTTTGTCTTCAATTCGGCCCTGATGAAGAATATTGAAAATACGCTCATTAAGCAGCACAGAACGATAAATAATGAGCGGATGATTACGGAAATCCAGCATCGCCTGCAAACGGAAAGTAATGAAATACTTTCCGACCTCTATTTGCAGGCGCTGGATATGCTGTCCAGCAAACCTCATCATTAATTAACCCCGCGGAGCTGGCAGCAGGCTCACCCCCGCGGTGCCGGCACGCCTGGGTCTCTATCGGCTAACTGAGGCAAATAAAATGTCACACCATAATACCTGCTATCGTACTGAACATTACGATCTGTGGTTTGATAATCGTTTTCTTCTCTACGGGATGTCGCTGATCCTGAATAGTCTGCCGGCATCTTACTTTCGCAAAAAACATGTTTTCTTTACCAGCGACAATTATTTCGCAGTACTGCAGCACAACTATAATCGTCGGGATACGTTATTTATTTTGTTAACCGAAGGCAACGATCTTAATTTTCTGAGTGAACTGCCTATGCTGCGCTTACCGGCCAATTCAACGCCGGAAGAGTTAAAGATATTTCTGCACCAGCCCACCCGCTACTATAAAACCCACCCGGCGCCGGGCGCCTCGGTGCAGTTTACCGAGCGTGAAAAGAAAGTTATTCAACTTATCAGCAATGGCGAAGCGGTCGCCAGCATTGGCCGGTCGCTGAATCTGCATATTAAAACCATTTATCAGATCCGGCTGAATCTGATTAAAAAGCTCGGCTGTAGCGGTAGGACCGATTTTTTTAATATCAGCCGCAGCGAAACCTTTAAATCCTGGAGCCAGATCCACCTGTAACCCGGCGCGTTAGCCCCGGTCTGCTTTGCGGATCGGGGCGATTAATTATTACCGTGAAAATGGATGCTGAAGCCCTGCTCTTGCCAGTGGCTGAGCAGCTCTTCCTGCAGAGGGGTGGCAGCGCGTCCGGTCCAGACGAAGATATGCTGGCCGGGAAACAGCTCGGGCCGCGGCGACTCCAGCGGTTCGGCGAGGACGTTGACGTGCCAGCCACGCTGGGAAAGACGCCATGCCTCCAGCCACAGACGGGTCCTGTCCTCATTGCTCCAGCCCACCAGCAGCGTCTCCCTGCCGTTCTTCTTACGCGCTTCGGCAAGAAACAGCGCCACGCAGTCAATCAACAGACCATCCAGCATACTGCTAATCACCAGCGAGGTATTCTGATCGAGCTTCAGACGCTGACGTACCGGCACTAACAGGCTGTCGATGAGCGTGTCGACGGGGTGTTGATGGCTTAGCGCCAGTAATTTGGCACGGATTCTGGCAGGCTGCATATAACGCAGAATGGACATCATCTCTTCCTGAAGATGCGCGGATTCGTCGCGCGCCGCCGGCAGGTTATCCTCCAGCAGCGCTTTAACTTTCCCTACTGATACACCGCGCTCTATCCAGCGCTTGATCTCTTCAATGCGCAGAATATCTTCTTCATCAAATTGTCGATGCCCACCTTCGCTACGCTGCGGTTTCAGTAGACCGTAACGACGCTGCCAGGCGCGCAGTGTGACCGGATTGATTCCGCAACGTTCGGCTACCTCACCGATACTGTAAAACGCCATAGCAGCCTCACATCAATCTGATACTTTAATACCTAAACTAACGAATTCAGGCATCCTGTACAACTCTATTTTCTTGTACAGATAAAGATATCAGGTTGTGGCTCACAGCGCTTGGGAAAAAGATGAAAAAATAATTAGCTGATTTCGAGATGGATCATTTTTTCTCTGGCCAGGCGACGGCGGGCAAGCCCCCCAGGCGCGCGCTGGCGAACAAATTCCCTTGAAACTGCGAAATACCGGCTGATTCCAGCCACATCCACTCTTCAGCGCGCTCAACGCCGACGGCTGAGACCGCAATCTCCAGTGAAAAACAGCATTTGATAATCGCCTGTACAATCGACTGGCGCGGCCCATCCTGGTGGATATTGCGGATCAGCTCATGGTCGATTTTAATTCTGTCGGGCTGGTATTGCGCCAGCAGTGACAGCCCGGCAAACCCGGCGCCGAAGTGGTCGATGGCGAGATTGATGCCCGCCCCCTTTAGCTTTCGCACCGCATCGGTAAAATCATCCATCCGCGAAATCACTTCCCGCTCGGTAAACTCGACAATAATCTGCTCAGGAATAAGATCATTCCGCTGAATTTGATCGAGCAGGAAACCCACCGCGTTCGGCGCTTTAACCAGCGTCATCGGTAGTAAATTAATACTTAACGCCTTATTGCGTAAGCCTAATTTCCCCGCCAGCGACAGCGCCACCCGTTTACTGTGCAGATCGGCGAGATAAATGTCGTCCCCGGAAAGCCCGGCAAAATAGGCGCCAGGCGACTGGCCGTCCGGTGTGCGTAACAGCGCTTCCCACGAAATAATTTCGCAGGCGAAAGGGTCGACGATCGGCTGGAAGGCAAAGGACCAGCTTTCCTTATTATCAATTATCGGGGTATCAGGATAGAAAGTATTCTGATCGGGGATGAATACCCAGCTGTCAGCGGAAGGAATCTCAAAATAGTTCGCTTTTTCCGTTGATTCGACGAAGGTACGGAAAAATTGCAGTGCCCGGTCGTCATAGGTGAGCTGATATTTTGAGGTCCCGCGGTCCATCACCGTCTGCAGCACTTCCTCGCGATCATGTTCGCGTAAATCAAACAGTTCCATGCCGACATTACCGAAACGGCGGGACGGCGCATAGTCGCACAGAAGCTCCACCAGGTTATAGTGGCGGGGATCGCGGCAAATATGCTGATAAATATCCCGAACCTTTTCTTCAGGCCCCTCAATGAGTTGAAAAAAATGCGTCCCGTTAAAAAGTAAAATACCGGTGACGTCCGCCTGCCCATTTCTTTCGTTTGCCCTGGCGACCATGGCCTCGATCGATTTGAATGAGACATTGTCGCAGATATGGCTGCGATAAATGATGGTGGTTAGCATAGTGATTCCAGATGGGAGGGTAAGCATTCACAGTAGCAGTTATCAGGCTAATCGTCTTGTAAAACTACGTTTTGTCTTAACAAAAAAGATACACTAAAAATCCCTTTTTTGTGCAAGGCTTTTGCATTTTTCTTTTCTTGTACAACATGCAACGCTAAACCCTACCTTCACAAGCCAGAAACACACCAAACATAAAAAATTAACCGATTATAAATCAAAACGTTAACACGTTTTGAATCATTTCTGTGCAACTTTGTGTGTACAGGTTAGTAAATATTGTATAAGTTTAATAGCAGTTAACAGATGAATGAAATGAAAGGAGCATATATGCAGCAGAATGGTTACATTCCAGATACAGCGAACGCAATTGCCCAGTATTTCAACAAAGCATCGTTACCTTCCCAGCAGGAAACGCTGGGTCAGATTGTGATGGATATTCTCAACGAAGGGCGTCATCTCAACCGCAAAGCGCTGTGCACCAAACTGTTGAGCCGCCTCGACCGCGCTCGTGCCCCAGAGGAAGAGAGTCACTATCAGACCTTAATTGGTCTGCTGTTTGCCGGTCAGGAATAACGTCATCGATCGTCGCCTGTTGCGCCGCAGTAGCAGATGAGGGGCGATCGCTTCCACAAACCTGCTGCTGACCTGAATGCCCGTTCGCAGATTCAGGGAGAGAGTGGCATGCAGAGAGACGGTTATGAATAGCAGTGAAACTGAGGAAATCACCGATGAGATCATCGGCGAGGCGGTGCTCGCGCTTCTGAAAACGAATCGCCCGATTACCACTCCGACCCTGCTGGTGCGACTTCGGTTGATGCAGGCGACAGAGTCAGACCGACAGCGAAGAAAGGTCATCGCTGCCGTGATCGAAGAAATTTGCGCGAAGCTTGCCCGTCAGCGCAAGCAAGCGCCTTTGCAGGTAAAGAAAATCAATGGCCGTTGGGAAACCCGAGGTTCGCCGACACAAAGCGCCATGGCGCTGGAAGGTAAAAAGATCCACTGAGTCTCCCAACCATGGTGAATAACACAGAGTGAGAATGTGATGAGACAGACTATGCATCAGCAACCCGATATTTACGCAGGACTGCAGGACACCGCGCTCTCCGACTATTTCCGTAACGCCGGTGATAAGCTGGTTGATGAGTCCGCCGTGATGTCGCTGGCCATCAACAGTATTCTCCAGTCCGAGGGTCACCTGAACAATAAGGCCATTATTTTATGGTTGATTCAGGCGCTGGAAAGCACCGATGACGTGGTGACCGCAGACGTGATCCGTAAAACGCTGGAGATTGTCGTCGGCTACACCATGGACGATATCTAAAGCCATCACGCTTCAGGTCTACCAGGGCAACACCTTCCCTACAGAGCCTGTCCGCTCTGATCAAAAAAACCTCGCTCACGCGAGGTTTTTTCTTTTACCGCCTGACGGATCAGTGAGCGTTGACCACCACCCACATCGGTCCCTGCCCGACCGCATAGCGGCCTTTCTCCTGCAGCAGCCCCTGCTCGCCGGTAATTTCGTACACCGCGATATGGTGCGACTTCTGCCCGGCGGCAATCAGATACTTACCGCTGTGATCGAGATTGAAGCCGCGCGGCTGGGTCTCGGTCGGCTGATAGCCTTCCACCGCCAGCACGCTACCATCTTCCGACACGCTGAACACCGTGATGATGCTGGCGGTACGATCGCAGGCGTACAAATGACGCCCGTCCGGAGTGATATGAATATCCGCCGCCCAGCGCACGCCGGTGAAATCAGGCGGCATCATATCCAGAGTTTGTACACATTCGATGTTGCCATTCGGGTCTTTCAGCTCCCAAACGTCAATTGAGCTGTTCAGCTCATTGACGCAGTAACCATACTGCTGATTCGGATGGAACACCATGTGGCGCGGACCCGCCCCCTCGACGGTGGTGACTTCCGCTGGCTCCTGGGCGGAGAGGAAACCATCTTCGCTGAGGGTAAACAGGCAGATGCGATCCTGCTTCAGCGCCGGCACCCACAGGGTACGGTTGTCAGGGGAGATATTGGCCGAGTGGCAGCCTTCCAGCCCTTCCACCACGGTGATAGTTTCACCCGGCAGGCCATCCTGCAGCGGGGTCACGCTGACGCAGCCCTGATTGTAGGAGGCGCTGAAGACAAAGCGGCCATGATGATCGGTAGAAATGTGGGTCGGGCTGCCCGGCAGCGCCGCTTCCCCCGCAAAGGTCAACGCCCCGTTATCCGGCGTGATGCGATAAGCTAACACGCGAAACTCCGGACGAACGCCAACGTACAGATACTCCTTATTGGGACTGACCACCATCGGCTGGACCTGACCCGGGGCATCAACCACCTGCACCAGCGTCAGTTTGCCGTCCGCTTCAAGACTCCAGACGTGGATTTGTTGGCTTTCCGGGCTGGCGGTATAAACGGTTTGTTTCATGACTACTCCTTCCCTCACTGCACGTGGATTTTTCATTTTCAGGATAACAGCACCCTGAAAATTATAAGACATCCGCCCATGATACTCGCATCGCCGACCGAATTACCGACGGAAGGCGGCACAAAGGGCATACAGACATTCACGGCAGATGTGGAAAAATTGGTCCTGACGCCACGGCGGTGTACCATCATGGCCAGGTACTTTTCAACATCAACCGGAAATAACACATGACAACACGCGTGATTGCCCTGGATTTAGACGGCACCCTGCTTACCAGCAAAAAAACCATCCTGCCCGCTTCGCTGGAAGCGCTGGCCCGCGCCAGAGAGGCGGGCTACCAGGTGATCGTCGTTACCGGACGTCATCACGTCGCTATTCATCCTTTTTATCAGGCACTGGCCCTCGATACACCTGCAATTTGTTGTAATGGCACTTATTTGTATGATTATCACGCAAAAAAGGTTTTGGCGGCCGATCCTATGTCGGTGGAACACGCGGTAAGCCTCACCGCCATGCTCGCCGAACAGCAGATCCACGGTCTGGCCTATGTGGATGACGCGATGCTTTACGAACAGCCCACCGGGCATGTGATCCGCACCCGCAACTGGGCGCAGGCGCTACCGGAGGATCAGCGCCCGGTCTTCAGCCAGGTCGACTCGCTGGCGCAGGCGGTCCGCGAGGTCAAAGCGGTATGGAAATTCGCCCTCACCGACGATGACATTCCCCGTCTGCAGCGCTTTGCGCAGGAGGTCGGCGAGACGCTGGGCCTGGCGTGCGAATGGTCGTGGCACGACCAGGTGGATATTGCCCGCGCCGGCAACAGCAAAGGCAAACGCCTGGCGCAGTGGGTCGCTGACCAGGGGCTGTCGATGCAGAATGTGGTGGCCTTCGGCGATAACTACAACGATCTGAGTATGCTGGAAGCAGCAGGCACCGGGGTGGCGATGGGCAATGCGGTGGACGAGGTCAAAGCCCGCGCCAACGTGGTCATCGGCGACAATGAGTCCGCCAGCATCGCCGAGTTTATCTACCGTCAGCTGCTGTGATCAGGCGGCGATCGACACGCTTTTGATCTGGGCAAACACCTGCTGGCCTGGCGCTATCGCCAGGTCATCCCGCGCCCACGGGCTGATTCGAGCCCACAGAGGATGGCCGCTCACCCTGAGCTGAACCTCGATCTGTCCGTTGACCTCCAGACACTGAACCACCTCGGCGCGCAAGATGTTGCGGATGCTGGTGGCGGACGGTTGGGCCAGCACCAGCGAAACATCCGACGCCTGAATGCGGATCCGCGCGGTATCACCTGCGGGACGTTCGAGCCGGTTGACCCACAGCATTTGATCCCCCAGCGTCAGCGCGGTCATCGCGTACTGCGGATGCTGCGCGGCGATGGTGGCGCTGAGGATCGTACTCTGCTGTTCCGCCGGCAGCCAGGGGTGCATCACGCTGCTGCTCCAGACCTCCTCCAGCGGACCGAAAGCCTTCACCTTACCGGCCTCCAGCACCAGCACGCGATCGGCCAGATGCTGGATCTCGTCCAGCGAGTGGCTGACGTAAAGCATCGGAATATAGATCTCCTGCGCCAGTCGCTGCAAATAGGGCAACAGTTCGCGTTTGCGCGGAATATCCAGCGAGGCCAGCGGCTCGTCCAGCAGCAGCAGCTCCGGCGCGGTCAGCAGAGCGCGGCCGATGGCTACACGCTGCTTTTCGCCGCCGGATAACCGGCCAGGCAGGCGATCCAGCAAGGGAGCGATCCCCAGCAGCTCCACCAGCTTATCGAACTGGCTGACCATGGATTTCGCCATGCCGTACTGCAGATTGCCGCGCACTTTATAGTGGGGAAACAGGCGCGCATCCTGAAAGACATAGCCGATCCGCCGCTGCTCCGGCGCCAGGCAGATACGCTGCGCGGTGTCGTTCAGCACCCTGCCGTTGAGCACGATCCGCCCCGCCTGCGGCCGGGTCAGGCCGCTGATAGCGTTGATCAACGACGTTTTCCCGGCGCCGGAGACGCCAAAGATGGCGGTGATCCCGCTGCTGGGCAGCGTTTCACGGATCTGCAGACAGTGGCTGCCGAGGGTCTGGGTAAAGTCCAGCTCCAGCATCATTATCCTCCTATGCGCTGGCGGCTCACGCGGGCCAGCCATTCTGATATCAAGAGCGAGACCAGCGCCAGGCCGATAGCGATGAGGCACAGGCGAGCCGCCGCCCCCTCCCCGCCCGGAGTCTGGATCAGGGTGTACATCGCCGAAGGCAGGGTACGCGTTTCGCCGGGAATATTGGAGACGAAGGTGATGGTCGCGCCAAATTCCCCTAACGAGCGGGCGAAGGCCAGCACCGTGCCAACAATAATTCCCGGCAGAGTCAGCGGCAGCGTAATGGTGAAAAATACCCGCCAGCGGCTGGCCCCGAGGGTTCTCGCCGCCTGCTCCAGTTTGATGTCCACCCCCTCCAGCGCCAGGCGGATGGCGCGCACCATCAGCGGGAAAGACATCACCGCCGCCGCCAGCACCGCCCCGCGCCAGCTGAAGGCAAAGCTGATGCCGAACCAGTCATACAGCCAGCTGCCAATAAACCCGCGCCGCCCCATGGCCACCAGCAGCAGATATCCCACCACCACCGGCGGCAGCACCAGCGGCAGATGGAGAAGGCTGTCGAGCAGCGCCTTGCCGGGGAAGGTGCGCCTGACCAGCAGCCAGGAAAAAAAGATGCCAAAGGGCAGGCTCAAGGCCACCGCCAGGGAGGAGACTTTCAGGCTCAGCAGCACCGCCTGCCATTCGGGTTCGCTCAGAAACATCAGCGGGTGGTAAATCCGTAACGTTGGAAAATCGCGGACGCTTCCGGCCCTTTCAGGTAGTCATAGAAAGCGCTCACGGCCGCATTGCGATGGCCATCGACAATCGCCAGCGGGTATTCGACTTTCTGATGCGACGCCTCCGGGAAGGTGCCCACCACTTTCACCCCTTTGCTGGCCACAGCATCCGATCCGTAGACGATGCCCAACGGCGCTTCGCTACGCTCCACCAGCGCCAGCGCGCCGCGCACGTCTTCCGCCGGCGCGAGCTTCGGCGACAGGGTCTCCCAGGCGCCCAGTTTCTGCAGCGCTTCTTTGGCGTAGATCCCTGCCGGAACGTGCTGCGGATCGCCCACCGCCAGACGGCCCCCTTTCAGCAGGCTGGTCCAGTCGGTTTTCTCATCAATGGTAATCGCACCCTGCGCGCTGGCTTTCGGCGCCACCACCACCAGGCTATTGCCAAGCAGGGTGGCGCGGGTCGCCGGATCGATGGCCTTTTTGTCAGCCGCGTAGTCCATCCACTTTTGATCGGCGGAGATAAACAGATCCGCCGGGGCGCCTGCTTCAATCTGCCGCGCCAGCGTCGACGACGAGGCAAACGACGAGACGACCTCGACGTTTTTCTCTTTCTTATACGCCTGGGCGATATCCTGCATCGCGTTGGTTAACGACGCGGCGGCGAAAACGGTCACTTTCCCCTCGGCCGCCAGCGCCTGACCCGCGACGCACAGCGTGAGTGATACCCCGACAACCCCGCGTAACCAAGAACCTGTCATCTGAATCTCCTGTCAATGCGTTATGTACTTGACAATATAACGATATGCGAAACGTTTTTATAGTGATGCAGGACAATAAAACGAAGGGAAATGATGCAGGAGGGAAATAGCACAGCGCCCGGTTAAACCGGGCGCCGGGAAATCAATGATTTTGCTGGCTGCGATCTTTGTGGCCGACAGCGGAGAAGAGGTTGAACACTTCGCCAAGACCGTAAATCAATCCCAGGATGACCGCCATCACCACCGGTACCATGATGACCGCAAAAACCAGACTTTTCAAAAGCTCTAACATGGTTCACTCCAGATAGTATGATTCCCTGATTGTAACGGTTTCAGCCGAAAAAACACGCCCCATTTGTGCGGTGGTTAATGACAAACCGCGCAGAGAGGTTTTGCAACTGGGTGACTATCGGTCACAATACGCTTTTTTGTCAGGAAACGATTATGCAGGCTGAAATTCTTCTCACCCTTAAGCTACAGCAGCGCCTGTTTGCCGACCCCCGGCGGATCGCCCTGCTCAAACAGATTGACCAGACCGGCTCGATAAGCCAGGGGGCGAAGCACGCGGGCATCAGCTATAAAAGCGCGTGGGATGCCATCAACGAGATGAACCAGCTCAGCGAACAGCCGCTGGTGGATCGCGCCACCGGCGGCAAAGGCGGCGGCGGCGCGGTGCTGACCCGCTACGGGCAGCGTCTGATCCAACTGTACGATCTGCTGGCGCAGATCCAGCAGAAAGCGTTTGATGTGCTCAGCGATGACGACGCCCTGCCACTGGACAGCCTGCTGGCGGCCATCTCGCGCTTTTCCCTGCAGACCAGCGCCCGCAACCAGTGGTTCGGCACCATTACCGGCCGCGATCGCCAGCAGGTGCAGCAGCACGTCGAGGTGCTGCTGGCCGACGGTCAGACCCGCCTGAACGTCGCCATTACCGCCCAGAGCGCTGAAAAGCTGGGGCTCGATGAGGGCCAGGAGGTGCTGGTTCTGTTGAAAGCGCCCTGGGTCGGCATCACCCTCGACCCGGCGGTGGCCCGCCAGGCCGAGAACCAGCTGTCGGGTCGTATCAGCCATATCGAATGCGGCTCCGGGCAGTGCGAAGTGCTGATGACGCTGGCCGACGGTCAGACCCTGTGCGCCACTCTGCCGCAGGCGCAGACGTCTGGCCTGGCGGAAGGGACGGAGGCGATCGCTTACTTCAACGCCGATCGCATCATTCTCGCGACGTTATGCTGACCCCATTGACATTGCGCGCCTGAAGTCGTATCCCTGATGCACATCGCTGCAAAAAATGGGATACATCATGTCATCATTGCAAATTTCGCAAGGCACGTTTCGCCTGAGCGATACAAAAACCTTAAAAATAGACCACCTGAGCGTGGCGGCGGGTGAAAGCTGGGCGTTCGTCGGCAGCAACGGCAGCGGCAAATCCGCCCTCGCGCGAGCCCTGGCCGGTGACCTGACCCTGCTCAGCGGTCAGCGCGAAAGCCACTTCTCCCGCGTAACACGTCTCTCCTTCGAACAGCTGCAGAAGCTGGTCAGCGACGAGTGGCAGCGCAATAACACCGACCTGCTCAGCCCCGGAGAAGAAGATACCGGCCGCACCACTGCGGAGATTATTCAGGACGAGGTGAAAGATCCTGCCCGCTGCGCGCAGCTTGCCGAACAGTTTGCCATCAGCGCCCTGTTGGACCGCCGCTTTAAGTATCTGTCCACTGGCGAAACGCGTAAGACCCTGCTGTGCCAGGCCCTGATGAGCGATCCGCAGCTGCTGATCCTCGACGAGCCTTTCGACGGCCTCGACGTCAACTCCCGCCAGCAGTTGGCCGCGCTGCTGGCCGACCTGCATCGCGCCGGCCTCACCCTGGTGCTGGTCCTCAACCGCTTCGATGAGATCCCGGAGTTTGTGCAATACGCCGGCGTGCTGGCTGATTGCCTCCTCAGCGAGACCGGCGAGAAGCGCGCTCTTCTGCAGCAGGCGCTGGTCGCTCAGCTGGCGCACAGTGAAAAACTGGACGGCATCACCCTACCGGAGCCAGATGTACCACCAGCCCGTCATGCGCTGGCAGACTCGGCGCCGCGTATCGTGCTCAATGACGGCGTGGTCTCCTACAACGATCGTCCGGTCATCAACCATCTCTCATGGACCGTGAGCCCGGGCGAACACTGGCAGATCGTCGGCCCCAACGGCGCCGGTAAATCCACGCTGCTGAGCCTTATCACCGGCGATCATCCGCAGGGCTACAGCAACGATCTCACCCTCTTTGGCCGCCGCCGCGGCAGCGGCGAGACCATCTGGGATATTAAAAAGCATATCGGCTACGTCAGCAGCAGCCTGCATCTGGACTACCGGGTCAGCACCAACGTCCGCAACGTTATTCTGTCGGGCTATTTTGACTCGATCGGCATTTATCAGGCGGTGTCCGATAAACAGCATAAGCTGGTGCAGCAATGGCTGGATATTCTCGGCATCGATAAGCGCACCGCCGACGCGCCGTTTCAGAGCCTGTCGTGGGGCCAGCAGCGGCTGGCGCTTATCGTTCGCGCGCTGGTCAAGCATCCAACCCTGCTGATCCTCGATGAACCGCTGCAGGGGCTGGATCCCCTCAATCGCCAGCTGGTACGCCGCTTTGTCGACGTCCTGATTGGCGAAGGCGCCACGCAGCTGCTGTTTGTCTCGCACCATGCGGAAGATGCCCCGGACTGTATTACCCATCGCCTGGCGTTCGTTCCCAGTGGAGACGGTTACACTTATCAGCTCGGCCCCGTGGCCTGACGCCTCCTGCCGGGGATCGAAAGATCCCTGGTATTTTTCAGAAAAATAGCGCCAACCTCATATAACCAATTGTATATAAAACAAAATAAATTAAATGATGTTGTTTCACCCTCAAGTGTAAACGATTCCACTAACTTGTTCTGTGTCACACTTTTCACTTCTTTGATATGCTATCTTCCTCATACACGATAAGCCGAATGGAGCGAATCATGAAAGTTCTGGTTACAGGTGGTAGCGGTTACATTGGAAGTCATACCTGCGTTCAACTGCTGCAGCAGGGGCATGAGGTGGTGATCCTCGACAATCTCTGCAACAGCAAGCGCAGCGTACTGCCGGTGATTGAGCGTCTCGGCGGCAAAAAAGCCACCTTCATTGAAGGCGATATTCGTAATGAAGCGCTGATGACCGAGATCCTCCACGACCACGCCATTGAAGCGGTGATCCACTTCGCCGGGCTGAAGGCCGTCGGGGAGTCCGTCGCCAAACCGCTGGAATATTACGACAATAACGTCACCGGCACACTGAAATTAGTCTCCGCCATGCGCGCCGCGGGCGTGAAGAACTTCATCTTTAGCTCCTCCGCCACCGTCTACGGCGACCAGCCGAAAATCCCGTATGTCGAAAGCTTCCCGACTGGCACCCCGCAAAGCCCCTACGGTAAAAGCAAACTGATGGTGGAGCAGATCCTGACCGACCTGCAGAAAGCCCAGCCGGAGTGGAGCATTGCCCTGCTGCGCTACTTCAACCCGGTCGGCGCCCATCCGTCGGGCGACATGGGTGAAGACCCGCAGGGGATCCCGAATAACCTGATGCCCTACATCGCCCAGGTCGCCGTTGGCCGTCGCGAATCGCTGGCCGTGTTTGGTAACGACTACCCGACCGAAGATGGCACCGGCGTGCGCGATTATATCCACGTGATGGACCTCGCCGACGGTCACGTCGCGGCCATGGAAAAACTGGCTGACAAAGCCGGGGTCCATATCTACAACCTTGGCGCCGGCGTCGGCAGCAGCGTGCTCGACGTGGTCAATGCTTTCAGCAAGGCCTGCGGCAAACCGATTAACTACCATTTCGCGCCGCGCCGCGATGGCGACCTCCCGGCCTACTGGGCGGATGCCGCCAAGGCCGACCGCGAGCTGAACTGGCGCGTGACGCGCAACCTGGACGAAATGGCGCAGGACACCTGGCACTGGCAGTCCCGCCATCCGCAGGGTTATCCAAACTAAGGAACCTTCATGAGCGTATTTAACCCCGTTGACCATCCGCATCGTCGTTATAACCCGTTAACCGGGCAGTGGATTCTGGTTTCTCCGCATCGCGCCAAGCGCCCCTGGCAGGGGGCGCAGGAAACGCCGGCAAAACAGACCTTGCCGGCCCACGATCCGGACTGTTTCCTGTGCCCGGGCAACACCCGGGTCACCGGCGACACGAATCCGAATTACACCGGTACCTACGTGTTTACCAACGACTTTGCGGCCCTGATGACCGACACCCCGGACGCCCCGGAGAGTGACGATCCGCTGATGCGCTGCCAGAGCGCGCGCGGCACCAGTCGGGTGATCTGCTTCTCGCCAGACCACAGCAAAACGCTGCCGGAGCTGAGCCTTGAAGCGCTGGAAGGCGTGGTTAAAGCGTGGCAGGAACAGAGCGCGGACCTTGGAAAAAGCTATCCGTGGGTACAGGTCTTTGAAAATAAAGGGGCAGCGATGGGCTGCTCCAACCCACACCCGCACGGTCAGGTGTGGGCCAACAGCTTCCTGCCCAATGAAGCGGAACGGGAAGACCGTCTGCAGAAAGAATATTACGCCAGCCAGGGCCAGCCAATGCTGGTGGACTATGCCCGGCGCGAACTGGCCGACGGCAGCCGCACCGTGGTCGACACCGAGCACTGGCTGGCGGTCGTGCCCTACTGGGCCGCGTGGCCGTTTGAAACGCTGCTGCTGCCGAAAGCGCCCGTGCAGCGTATTACCGATTTAACCGACGCCCAGCGCAGCGATCTGGCGCTGGCGTTGAAAAAGCTGACCAGCCGTTACGACAACCTGTTCCAGTGCTCATTCCCCTACTCCATGGGCTGGCACGGCGCGCCGTTTAACGACGAAAACCATAACCACTGGCAGCTCCACGCCCACTTTTATCCGCCGCTGCTGCGATCCGCGACGGTCCGCAAGTTTATGGTTGGCTACGAAATGCTGGCCGAAACGCAGCGCGATCTGACCGCCGAGCAAGCGGCCGAACGACTGCGCGCCGTCAGCGACGTCCATTTTCGTGAATCCGGAGTGTAATGATGAGTCTGAAAGAGAAAACCCAAACCCTGTTTGCTGAGGCCTTCGGTTACCCGGCCAGCCATGTCATTCAGGCGCCAGGCCGCGTCAACCTGATCGGCGAGCATACCGATTACAACGACGGCTTTGTGCTGCCCTGCGCTATCGACTACCAGACAGTGATCAGCTGTGCGCCGCGCGACGATCGTACGGTGCGGGTGATTGCCGCCGATTACGACAATCAGAGCGATGAGTTCTCTCTCGACGCGCCGATTATCAGCCACGACAGCCAGCAGTGGTCGAACTATGTCCGCGGCGTGGTGAAGCATCTGCAGCAGCGGAACAGCCACTTCGGCGGCGCGGATCTGGTGATCAGCGGCAATGTGCCGCAGGGTGCGGGGTTAAGCTCCTCAGCCTCGCTGGAAGTCGCCGTCGGCACCGTGTTCCAGCAGCTCTATCATCTGCCGCTGGATGGCGCGCAAATCGCCCTCAACGGCCAGGAGGCGGAAAACCAGTTCGTCGGCTGCAACTGCGGGATCATGGATCAGCTGATTTCGGCGCTGGGCAAAAAAGACCATGCGCTGCTGATCGACTGCCGTTCTCTGGGCACCAAAGCCGTCTCGATGCCGAAAGGCGTGGCGGTGGTCATCATCAACAGCAACTTTAAGCGCACCCTCGTCGGCAGCGAGTACAACACCCGTCGTGAACAGTGCGAGACCGGCGCGCGCTTCTTCCAGCAGCCCGCTCTGCGCGATGTCACCCTTCAGCAATTCAACGCCGTCGCCCATGAGCTGGATCCGGTCGTCGCGAAGCGGGTACGCCATGTGCTGACGGAGAATGCCCGCACCGTAGAAGCCGCCAGCGCCCTCGAAAAAGGCGACCTGAAGCGGATGGGCGAGCTGATGGCCGAATCCCACGCCTCGATGCGCGATGATTTCGAGATCACCGTCCCGCAGATCGACACCCTGGTGGAGATCGTCAAGGCGACAATCGGCGATAAAGGCGGCGTGCGCATGACCGGCGGCGGCTTTGGCGGCTGCGTGGTAGCGCTGGTCCCGGAAGATCTGGTCGATACCGTGCAGCAGGCCGTTGCCAACGAGTATGAAGCGAAAACCGGAATTAAAGAGACGTTCTATGTCTGCAAACCGTCACAGGGGGCTGGCCAATGGTAACACAAACCACCGCGCTGGCGCCGGACGGCCAGCCATGGCAGCAGGTAACCCTGCGCAATAAGGCGGGGATGACCGTCACCGTGGCGGACTGGGGCGCAACGCTGCTCAGCGCCGAGGTGCCGCTGGCCGATGGCAGCCTGCGCCGCCCGCTGCTGGGCTGCGCGAAGCTGGAGGACTATGCCCGCCAGGCCGCGTTTCTTGGCGCCTCGGTAGGCCGCTACGCCAACCGCATCGGCAATAGCCGCTTCCCGCTTGACGGCCAGCTCGTCAACGTTACGCCTTCAAACGACGCGGGCCACCAGCTCCACGGCGGCCCCGAAGGGTTTGATAAACGTCGCTGGCGCATCGTCCGCGCCGACGAGCAGGAAGTGCTCTTCGCCCTGACCTCGCCCGATGGCGATCAAGGCTTTCCCGGCACGCTGCAGGCCACCGCGCACTATCGTCTGACCGACGATAACCGCATCGCGATTACCTATCGCGCCACCGTGGATAAACCCTGCCCGGTGAACATGACCAATCACGTCTATTTCAACCTCGACGGTGAACAGCGCGACGTGCGCCAGCACCAGTTGCAGATCCTCGCCCAGAGGTATCTGCCGGTGGAAAGCGACGGTATCCCGGGTGGTGAACTCAAAGATGTTGCTAACACCAGCTTTGATTTCCGCCAGCCGAAAACCATCGCCGCCGACTTCCTCGCCGACGCCGATCAGCAAAAGGTGAAGGGATACGATCATGCCTTCCTGCTGGACGCCGGAGGCGACGCCAGCCAGCCTGCGGCGCAGGTCTGGTCGCAGGACGGTAAGCTGCAGATGACGGTCTATACCTCCGCTCCGGCGCTGCAGTTTTACTCCGGCAACTATCTCGGCGGCACCCCGTCGCAGACGACAGAGCCCTACGCCGACTGGCAGGGGCTGGCGCTGGAAAGCGAATTCCTCCCGGATTCGCCGAATCATCCGGAATGGCCGCAGCCGGACAGTGTGTTACGTCCGGGCCAGGAGTACGTCAGCCTGACGGAATATCAGTTTATCGCCCGATAATCGCCAGCGCCCTCCGCCGGGGGCGCTGCTTTTCGTCCCCGCCCTCCTCTCTGGCGCCTCTTTTTTCAGCAACCTGCTCTATTTTCCGTCACCAAAGGGCAAAAAAATAACCTGTGTTTTACAAGCACCTTACACTGAGCCACTATTTTCGCTATGGTTAGGGATAAGCATTGCCGTGAGCCAAATCACGGCAATATAATGAGAATAGTTATCAATCAATAACACATACACCAACATATTCAGCGCACCGTTCGCGGCGCGAGGGATGGCGTGTAGAGAGGAGTAAGAGAATGGCTGTAACTAAGCTGGTACTGGTTCGTCATGGCGAAAGCCAGTGGAACAACGAAAACCGCTTCACCGGTTGGTACGACGTTGATCTGTCCGAGAAAGGCGTTAGCGAAGCGAAAGCGGCAGGTAAACTGCTGAAGGCTGAAGGCTTCAGCTTTGATTTTGCTTATACCTCCGTGCTGAAACGTGCCATCCATACCCTGTGGAACGTACTGGACGAACTGGATCAGGCCTGGCTGCCGGTTGAGAAATCCTGGAAGCTGAACGAGCGTCATTACGGCGCGCTGCAGGGCCTGAACAAAGCGGAAACCGCTGAGAAATACGGTGACGAGCAGGTTAAACAGTGGCGTCGTGGCTTCGCTGTCACTCCGCCGGAGCTGACCAAAGACGACGAGCGCTACCCGGGCCACGATCCGCGCTATGCAAAACTGACCGACGCGGAACTGCCGACCACTGAAAGCCTGGCGCTGACCATCGACCGCGTCGTGCCTTACTGGAACGAAACCATTCTGCCGCGCCTGAAAAGCGGTGAGCGCGTGATCATCGCCGCTCACGGTAACTCCCTGCGCGCGCTGGTGAAATACCTCGACAACATGGGCGAAGACGAGATCCTCGAACTGAACATCCCGACCGGCGTACCGCTGGTGTATGAGTTCGATGAAAACTTCAAGCCGATCAAACATTACTATCTGGGCAATGCGGAAGAGATCGCGGCGAAAGCGGCTGCCGTCGCCAACCAGGGTAAAGCGAAGTAATTTCCCCGGTCAAAACAAAAAAGCGTGGAAATCTCCACGCTTTTTTTATGACCTGCGCTAACGCAGAGTAGCTTAGCCGCGACGGGTTTTCACTGCTTCCGCCAGCTGACGCAGGATCGTTTCGGTATCCTCCCAGCCGATGCAGGCGTCGGTGACGCTCTTGCCGTAGGTCAGCGGTTCACCGCTCTCGAGGCTCTGGTTGCCTTCCACCAGATGGCTTTCAATCATCACGCCCATAATGGCGCGCTCGCCGCCGGCAATCTGCTGGCATACGTCGGCGCCCACTTCCATCTGCTTCTTGAACTGCTTGCTGGAGTTGGCATGGCTGAAGTCGATCATTACCTGGGCCGGAAGACCCGCTTTCGCCAGGCCGATTTTCACTTCCGCCACGTGCTTCGCGCTGTAGTTCGGCTCTTTGCCGCCGCGCAGAATAATATGGCAGTCGCCGTTGCCGCTGGTATTAACGATAGCGGAGTGGCCCCACTTGGTGACCGACAGGAAACAGTGCGGCGCGCCGGCGGCGTTAATCGCGTCGATAGCCACCTTGATGGTGCCATCGGTACCATTCTTAAAGCCCACCGGGCAGGAGAGCCCCGAGGCGAGCTCGCGGTGAACCTGAGATTCGGTGGTACGCGCCCCAATGGCGCCCCAGCTCATCAGATCGGCGACATACTGCGGGGTGATCATATCGAGGAATTCCCCCGCCGCCGGCAGACCGCTGTCGTTAATGTCCAGCAGCAGTTTTCGCGCAATGCGCAACCCGTCGTTGATGCGGAAGCTGTTATCCATATGGGGATCGTTGATAAGCCCTTTCCAGCCGACGGTGGTGCGCGGTTTCTCAAAATAGACGCGCATGACGATCTCGAGCTCGCCCTTCAACGCCTCGCGCAGGGTCAGCAGACGGGAAGCGTACTCTTTCGCCGCCGCCGGGTCGTGAATAGAACAAGGCCCAATCACCACCAGCAGGCGGTCATCATCGCCTTTGAGGATCTGGTGGATCGCTTTGCGAGCATGTGCAACGGTGTTTGCAGCATTTTCGGTAGCAGGGAATTTTTCCAGGAGCGCAACGGGAGGTAATAATTCGTTGATCTCTTTAATGCGTAAATCGTCGTTCTGATAATTCATCTTCTTTCCAGCGTTGCCATACTTATTCAATGAAATGCAATCCCTCCAATCTATCTCTTCGCTGAAATAGTGTAAACGTGATTTTACAGTAGTGATGGAATAATCCTGGAAATAGGCAAAAATACGCCATAAAGTAGCGAACCCAGGCTCATGAACTACAATATTTAACTGTTAAAGCTAATTAAGTCTTACGTTTCAGGATTATATAGTGACACTGCGATCGTCTGCGGAGTCTTAAACCATAGCGAGTCAGATCCCTGGCACACTTACCGCTGGAGGCGTTTTTTACCGCTTCCCGACCCAACAGGAGTATCCGATGAACATGAAAAAACTGACGACCCTTTTGCTCACCGCCACCTTAAGTCTTGCCAGCGGCGCGGCCCTGGCGGCAGACACCGGCGCCCAGTCCAACAATGGCCAGGCCAACTCTTCCGCTGATGCCGGCCAGGTGGCGCCGGATGCCCGTGAAAACGTGGCGCCGAATAACGTGGATAATAGCCAAATTAACTCTGGCTCTGGCGGCACCATGCTTCATCCTGACGGCTCGACGATGAGCCAGGACAATATGTCGAGCGATGAGGTACATAAAAACTCGATGTGTAAAGACGGCCGCTGTCCGGATACCGGTAAGAAACTGGACAACGGCGACAGCATAAACCATGACAACAGCAAAACCGACGGCACCACCCAGTAATTGATGCGGTGAGTGCGAACAGAGAAAAGGCGAGCTGGGCTCGCCTTTTCTCTGTTTGTTATCGTTCTCTGTTTATGCTGTCATAGCGTGATAATGATAACTATCAAGGGACGACACCATGGCGCACTCGCATTCGCACTCCCCTGCCCAGGCTCCGGATAACGGCAACGCCCGCCGGCTGCTTTGGGCGTTCATCGTCACCGCCGGTTTTATGCTGATAGAAGCCATCGGCGGCGCGATCTCCGGCTCGCTGGCCCTGCTGGCGGATGCCGGCCATATGCTCACCGACTCTGCCGCCCTGCTGTTTGCGCTGCTGGCGGTCCCCCGAACGCCCGCCATACTTTTGGCTGGCTGCGTTTGACCACCCTGGCGGCGTTTCTCAATGCCATTGCTCTGGTGGTGATCACCATGCTGATTGTCTGGGAGGCCATTCAGCGCTTCCAGCATCCGCAGCCGGTTGCCGGGGTGACGATGATGGTCATTGCAGTCGCCGGTCTGCTAGCCAACGTGCTGGCGTTTTGGATCCTACATCGTGGCAGCGAAGAGCGGAATCTCAACGTGCGCGCCGCGGCGCTACACGTGCTCGGCGATCTGCTGGGTTCGGTTGGCGCGATTGTGGCCGCCGTGGTGATCCTCACCACCGGCTGGACGCCTGTCGATCCGATCCTTTCCGTGCTGGTTTCCTGCCTGGTGCTACGTAGCGCATGGCGGCTGCTGAAGGAGAGTCTGAATGAGCTGCTGGAAGGCGCACCGCGTTCGGTCGATGTGGCGGCCCTGCAGCGGGATATCCGCCGCTCTATCCCGGAGGTGCGCGATGTTCACCACGTTCACGTCTGGCTAGTGGGGGAAAAACCGGTGATGACGCTGCATGTGCAGGTGGTCCCGCCGCACGATCATGATGCGTTACTCAACCGCATCCTGCATTTCCTGGAACATAAATATGAAATTGAGCATGCCACGGTGCAGATGGAGTACCAGCCCTGCAGCGGCCCGGAGTGCCATCTCAACACGATGCACGCCGGGCACGATCATCACCACCATCATTAGCCAGAAAACGCGTGAGAACCTCGCTCACGCGCGCTGTTTATCCACATTCGGCTGCCGTTCAGCGCAATGAACGTCAGCAAGAGATATTCCAGCGACATAGCATAGACGCCCTGACGGGCAAAAATCACCACGCTTATGACGTTGACGATGACCCACAGCAGCCAGTTCTCAACGTATTTGCGGGTCATTAAGATCATCGCCACTACCGACAGCACCGTCATACAGGAGTCCCAGAACGGGAAGGCATCCGGCTGCAGTTCCGGCATCGTGACCTGCAAACCAAGCGCTTGCATCAGGCTGACCGCGATTCGCGTCAGGAAGGCAAAAAACGGATTGATAAACAGGGTCAGCAAGCCGATCGCCACCACGCAGGCCGCCAGCCAGCCCAGGGCTTTACTGCGTGGTAGCCAGCGGATCTGCAGCTCGGCCTCATGATTGGTGCTTTGCCGCGACCAGGCATCCCAGCCGTAAACGTTAGCGGCAAAGAAGAACAGCTGCAGCAACAGGCTGGCGTACAGCTGGATCTGAAAGAAGATGATGGCGAACAGCGTGACGTTGACCAGACCGAATGCATAGTTGATGATCTTCTCCAGGCTCGCCAGCCAGATACACAGCAGCCCGGCGATGGTCCCCACGGCCTCTATCCAGGAGAGATCGTACCCCCCAGCGCCGATGGGTATATGTACTAAAATATTCTGCGTGCTAAAAAAATCCATTTTATCCTCTCAGCGTCAGATGACGCGGCAATAGGTTATCCCCGTAGTGTAGCCGCAAAATCCAGCATCCGGTTAAGGGGAATTAATGCGCCGGTCCGCAGCGCTTCGTCGACGTGGATTTCATGTTCAGCGCCGCCCTGCTCGAGCCCCTCGGCAATGGCTTTCAGGCCGTTCATCGCCATCCACGGACAATGCGCGCAGCTGCGGCAGGTCGCACCTTCACCAGCGGTGGGCGCTTCCAGCAGCGTTTTCTCCGGCACCGCCTGCTGCATTTTATAAAAGATACCGCGATCGGTCGCCACGATCAGCTGGCGCTGGGGCAGGCTTTTCGCCGCCGCGATCAACTGACTGGTGGAACCTACGGCATCGGCCATCTCGACGATTGCCTGCGGCGACTCGGGATGGACCAGTACAGCAGCTTCAGGATAGAGGGCCTTCATACGCGTCAGTGCCTGGGTTTTAAACTCATCGTGCACGATGCACGCCCCCTGCCAGCAGATCACGTCTGCGCCGGTCTGACGCTGAACATAGCGGCCAAGATGGCGGTCCGGCGCCCAGAGGATCTTTTGACCAAGACTATCCAGATGGTCAATGAGTTCCACGGCGATGCTGGAGGTCACCACCCAGTCGGCGCGAGCCTTCACCGCGGCGGACGTATTGGCATAGACTACCACGGTGCGATCGGGATGGGCGTCGCAGAAGGCGTTGAATTCCTCAATCGGACAGCCCAGATCCAGCGAACACTCGGCGTTCAGGGTCGGCATCAGAATGGTCTTTTCCGGGCTAAGGATTTTGGCGGTTTCCCCCATAAAACGCACCCCGGCGACCAGCAGCGTGGAGGCCGAATGGCGGGCGCCAAAGCGCGCCATCTCCAGCGAGTCGGCTATACAGCCGCCGGTCTCTTCCGCCAGCTGCTGAATTTCAGGATCGGTGTAGTAATGCGCCACCATCACGGCATCGCGCTCGCGCAGCAGACGCTTGATTTTGTCGCGGTAAAACTGCTTTTCGTCGACGGTCAGCGGCTGCGGTTTCGGTGGGAAGGGATAAATCGCCGTTTCAGGATCAAACATTACGCTCATCATGCAATCTCGTTTTACTGGCTTAACTCTAAGACCGTCACTATGGCCTGTCTGCGCCTTAACACGGTCATGGTGTTTTATATGCTAAACAAGATAGCGGATTACGAGCAAAAAGTCGTGATGAATTTTGTACATGAGCACCTATTCCCCGGGGATGATGCTACGCATCTTCCCGGGCTACCGGTTCGTGCCTTATGGCGTCACGGTAAGCGGCGGCAGGGGGTCATGCTGAAGTAGGATTGTGGAGAATGACGCATAGCAAAAAGGCGCCTTTAGGGCGCCTTTTTACATTGGTGGGTCGTGCAG
>ERZ781275.1064-NODE-1064-length-22303-cov-3.518833_pt1 | contig 22303 bp, 30 predicted proteins | sample MGYA00375853_ERZ781275 | MGnify/ENA primary metagenome ERZ781275 (study PRJEB29790, sample SAMN03653691) | human gut metagenome | host: Homo sapiens | place: USA: Dallas, Texas | collected 2012-07-23 | study: EMG produced TPA metagenomics assembly of the Gut...
AAGGGGCAGTACCTGCTGCTGACCGGCATTGTACCAGTGAAAGAAATGCTGGTACAGTCAAGAGCCCACAAATGCACCCTGACGCAGTTTATCACAGCCCTTTATTTTGAGAGTATTCAGGAGTATATCCTGGGCCTCGAGAAAAAGAAACGCGCCCGGTCCGGCCATACCAAGGCCAATATCGCCATCAATGTGCCAGTGGACCTGAGAGCCTTTTTTCCGTCCAAAACCCTGCGGAACTTCTTTATCAGCCTGAACCCGGCCATTGATATGCAGCTGGGGGTTTACAGCCTGGAAGAGATTATCGACCAGATCAAGGGCTATATGGGCCTGTACATCAACCAGAAAAATATCAATCGCTATGTTTCCAGAAACGTGCGGAACGAAGAGCTCATGGTGCTGCGCATGATCCCGCTGTGGGTAAAGCGTGTGATTATGCCCATTGTATACAAGCGCTACGGCGAAAGAAGCTACACCAGCTCCGTCAGCAACCTGGGGAGCATCTGGATGCCCGAGGAGGTCCGGGACAGGATTACCGGGTTCGAGATATTCCCGCCGCCCAGCGCCGGAAACAAGCTAAAAATCGTGATGGCCAGCTATGGCGATAAGCTGTATATCTCCTTTGGAAAGACCACAGGGGAAAAGGACATTGAGCGGATTTTTTTCAGAAAGCTGCGAAGGCTGGGAATCCCGGTACGAATCGAAGGGAACCAGATCAATTATTACGAAGTCGAAAAGGAGGATGCCTAATGGCCTATTGTCCAAAATGCGGTGTTGAGGTCGATAATAACGTCAAAAACTGCCCGCTGTGCGATTTTCCAATACCTGATATCGGCGAGGAGCCAAAGGGCGAAAAGCGCTATCCCCTGGCAGTCAATACCTATCCGCAGGAACATCAGGAGAAGAAGAACCGGATTTTTTACGCCCTGGAAATTATTGTGGCGGCAGTATTTTTAATTAATATGGTGTTATACTGGTTTATCCCTTTTAACCCGACCATTGCTCAGATTATTATGATATCATCCGTTTCTCTGGCGCTGTATCTGATGTTTTGCTTTAATTATCTGCCGGCGCTGGTGAACCTTTTGGGCTGTTATTTTACAACGCTGCTTCTTGGCTCTATTATTTATGTGATTGTGGGTGGTTCGGGAGACTGGTTTGTAAATTACGCCATGCCGATTGTGACAATTCTTTTTATTGATATTCTCGTTTTTGGTATCATCTACAAAAAGAACCGTCACCGAAATCAATTCATCTACGCGCCAGTGTTTTTGATTGCTTTCAGCGCTACGCTGTGCCTGGGGATTGACGGTGTGATTTCCTATAACCTTCTGGGGCACCTGCGCTTTACCTGGTCCCTGATCGTGGCGATCTCTGGCATCTGCATTATCGCCCTGCTCATGGGGATTTACCACGGCGTGCCCGACCGTACCAAGGCATACCTGAAGAAAAAACTGCATGTATAGAGGAGGCGGAAAGTGAAAAGACAAGAAAAAATCGAGGCGCGCCTCCTGGAAATGCCCCTTTACGACTATGCCTTTTTCCCGGTAAAGGATATTATTTTCACACAGGATGTGCGCACCATCTGCGCCATGAATGACTGCGGCATGTACGGCAGGCGCTGGGTCTGCCCGCCGGTCATCGGCAGCATTGAGGACTGCATTGCCGAATGCCAGGCCTATGCGCACGCTTTTCTCTTCTCGACCGTGACCGAGGTGGCAGATTCCTTCGACCTCAAGGCCTGCGTTGAGGCCAGAGGCGACCATGAGGCCATTACCTACGATGTCGCCCAGATCTTCAGGCAGGAGACCGAAAATCCGCTTATTCTGTCAACAGGCTGCATTCCCTGTGAGCACTGCGCTTACCCAGACGCGCCCTGCCGCCACCCCGAAAGAGCCTTTAAGACCATTGAGAGCCACGGCATTATGATTATGCAGATGGCAGCCCAACAGGGCCTGGATTACGACTGCGGACAGAACATCGTGACCTACTTTTCACTGGTTTTGTACAATCTTTAGCCAAGAGCGTTGAGCGGCTTGAGAAATGGGTAAAACCATTGTATAATAGAAATAGTTCTAAACAAGGAGGAATCGATATGCAGCCACAGGAAAAAGCAGTCTATCAGGACATACTGCAATGCATTTTTGCCAGATATCTGGAAGATTACTCGGAAAACACGTATTCAGAATTATTAAAAAAATACACAGGCCTCTCAGTCATCGAAACCGGCGAAGCCAGAGAAGCCTCCTATGAGATGGTCCTTCAGCTTCTGAAGCGGAGAACCAGGCGTTATACCGGCCTGGGGCGCATGGCTGAGGGCAACGCCCGGGAAGAAAACATCCTGTATCCCGCTGCCTTCGAGACCCAGGGCGCCGATCCAGAGCTCGCCCGTGAGACCGACTACGGTACAGCCTGGGACGGCTTTGACAATATGCTTTTGGAGCTGCCAGAGGAAAAGCAGGTCGAATGTAAAATGGCGTTAAACAGCCTGGAAAGCATTATCCACGATCCATCCATGACCAAACCCCAGAAGGAGCTGCTGTCAAGTATTCTGCTGGACTGGATCGCCCATGAGCCCGGGGACGTGGGGATTTTGTTTGTCCCCATGCTGCTGCAAATTTATGAATAACAGACAAAGCCCAATCCGCCGTCCGGTTTCGACAGAACCGGCGGTGTTTTTTTGTACAAAAAATTGCATTTTTTATGTATATCTTTTCAGAGATAAAGGTGATATAATGGAGATAAATTAAATACCGGTTGCGCTATTGTTGATTTTAAACGTGTTCATTCAAATTTACCAGTATTCTAATTTTAATTGCCCGCTATTTTTATCAGATTTCTTTTCTGCTCTTTGGTTACTATGTGTATTTGCTCGTTATAAGTTTGAGAAAGGGTGAGAATCCATGAAAAAATATGTGCGAAACGGGATGATCATCTGCGCGCTGTCGCCGCTGATCGCCTATTATTTACATTTTATGGTTGGTACGGCCTCAAACCTTGTTTTTATGACACTGTCCAGCGCCACAGGCAATAGCGCGGTGGCGTATCTGGGATACATGGGAGGAATAGAAATGGTACCAGCCTGGACCATCGCTGTCAATGTGACTGTGCTCATCTATCTGGCTTACCGGTGGGAGACGGATAAAAAGAAAGGAGAGGAGCCATGAGGGCAGTACAGGATGTGTGCCTCCCCTGAGGGATGAAAAGCGGCCAATGTCATTTCTATTGTTAAAAAAGGAGGACATAAAATGCAATATCAAAAATTATCATACCCTGCAAGAAATTACGCCAGTGAGCTGTTTGAAGAATACCGGAACCGTATAAAAAAGAATGTACCTGACGAAAAAGCGTCGGTTATCAACTTTAAACCAGATATGAACAGCACGCGCTATATCTGCGAGCTTCAAAAATTCTTTCATTTCCAGGTAGAGGAAAATCAGGTGATCATTAACCGGTTCTTTGTGGATCAGATGACATGCTTTTATAAGTGGTAAAGATGTAAACGAAAAGTTTCAGCCTGAGAGGAAAACAATGAAAAATAAGATATGTTTAGTCTATCTGGCGGTAGTTCCGTACCTTATTCTGGCGATGGTCACTGTGCACTGGTATGAGTATTACAGGCCAAGCCCGACCACGCTGGCTTTCGAACCCTTTTTGTTTGTTTTCACCATTTTGATGTACCCTGTCATCGGGGTTCTCCTGGCCCTCCTGCACATTATTCCCAAAAGTGTGTATGGTACAAAATGGGCAAGAAGCATTATGGCTGTCAATTTTATGGTACCAATTGCATTTTGGTCCATCTATTATTCTGGCTTCGGCGGACTGGGCGTGAATATGCTGTTCTTTATCAAGGTGCCGTCATTTACGACCTTGTCCCTTTTATTGATGGGCTATTACCTAGTTTTGTTAATGATGAGTTTTAAAAAAGGACAGTGAAATGAAAGGAAAAGTGATATTAATTATTTCCGTTTCAGTATGCGTAAAGGTCATTGAGATCATAAAAAAGCTGGAAATTAAGAGATGGGAGGTCAAAAGTGAAGAAGAAATTATTGACAGTGCTCGCGCTGCTGGCAGTCTGCTGCCTGATGTTTTTTGGCTGCTCAGCAAAAGAAATGGCAAGTGAGGAAATCCCTCTGTCCGAAAGGAGTATTGAGGAGCAGATTCAAAATGGCCGAAGCGACATATTTAAAGAATACGATAATATCAAGGCCTTTAGAGCCGTGTATCAAAATGATCTGAGAACCATGAACGGGCTGGTAGATCCTCATAAATATGATATTGTTTTGAAAAATCTTGAGTATGAGTACCCACAGATTCAGGAGTCTTCAAAGGTAACGGCAGCCTATAAAAAGATTGACAAGGATAAGTATGTGCTGAAGTATTACGATTCATTTGAAGAATACGGCGAATTAAAAGAAAGCGACCTGGCAGCCCTGAACGAATCCGGCAAGGCACAGGGGATCACCTACAAGCCGACCATTGCGGAACTTGTACCAGAGCAGGAAAATATCCGGGCCTATTATGAGAAGATTGTCTGAAAAATTAGAAGAATTGAGGACAGGAGGTGCGCAGAATGAGAGATACCATCAAAAACGGCGTGAGCTGGGTGGTTTACAGCGTCATCATTATGGTGGATATCGTGCTTAACTATCAGCTTTTCCACTGGCTGAGCAAGCCTCTTTACAGAATTAATGAAACACTTTTCGGCTCTGCGGAGCTGGGCCTGAAGGGCCAGCCACCCTTTGTGGTCTTTTTCCAATTCCTTATTCCAGTTATTCTGTTTTTGGTCATTGTGATGGCCGGGTATTTTCTGTGCAAGAAAATTGAGGAAAAGAAAAACCAATAAAATGACCTTTATCTTTACAAAAAAGAGCGTTTGCAGAATAAGAGGAGGAAAGTCCATGAAACTAAAAGCGTATCTAAACAGGCTGCTGCGGGAAGAATCCAAAAGTATGCGGGGAGTTCGTCTTGTCATTAAAATCATTTTGGTGCTCCTGGTTCTGTCGGTATACGCGCTTCTGAACACACTGGTGCTCGAAAGCATACCCGATAGGGCCTATGCTCTGATCAATCCTGAATTAGAAAACAATATGGTGCTTTATCATTATGTTTTTTCCCCGGCGGTTATCCTGGCACTGGTGCTCTCAATGGTATGGATCAGTAAGGACTTTAACTTAAAAAGAAGAAGCAAAATAAAAAAGGACAGCATTATTATCGGGCTAATTCTGTTTGCGTTATATATGATTCTTTATCTCCCATACATTTTTTATAGGTTTCAATCCTCAGCGTTTTTTGTCAGGATGGTACTTTTCTTTCTGTCCAAAGGAGCGAATCGGGCATTTTTGCAGGTGTTGTTACTGCTGTCGGGGTACTTTATCATAAATGGGGTTGTTAGGGCTCCAGTTGCGGGAGATAAAAATTGATTGTGTAAGAATTAGTTGGAGTTTCCTGTTTCGAGTGAAGAAAACTTCGATATTGATAATGAGGTGACAGAAATGAGCGAAAACAAGTTTTTGATTAAAATTGCGGTGACACCATATATTATTTTGGGGTTATTAACAATAAGTAATTTTATAGCTAAATGGCGGGCAGTCAATATTGATGCGATGATGAGTACAGGTCTCTACTATGCCGCGTTCATATTTTTACTGCTTATTTACATCATTTCAGGCATATTGATCGCAGGTTTGTATAAGGACTGTAAAAAGGTAAGTTCAAACAAGGCGTTGAAAATTATTTTAATCAGCAATTTAATTATCCTGCTCGGTTTTTTTGCAGCAGGTTATATTGGGATAAGCATCTTTGTTAGTATTAAAGATTTTTTAACCTTTGACATAGTATTAATGGGCAGTTACCTTTATCTTTTGGTCCAAAAATATTGAACTGCGCACTTTGTCTATCCTCACAGCGTTCTTCTGAATTTGGCAAAAAGACAAAACGACAAGATAATCATATTTTGTGATTATACCAGTTAAATTTGCGAGATAGCCGGTTAGTTTTGCGAAAGATCTTTTATGGCAGGCATAAACATGCTATATTTGTTTTTAACAAGATTAAAGATAGATATCTAGTGCTAAAAAGGTACCATTTGCTTTGAATGTGATTTTTTTAAGGGATAAAAACCACGAGAAAGGAGAAAAAATGAAAAAGAAATTGTTTGTAATGATGCTGGCATTGCTGGTTTTCTCTTTGCCATTGTCAGGATGCACGCCAGATAAAGAAGACGTACAGAAAGAAAACAAAGCGGAAAAAACCATGGAAGAACAAGTAGAGAACAATCAGAACGCGATTTTTAAACAGTACGACAACATCAAAGCATTCCGGTCGGAATACCAAAAGGATCTGGAGACAATGAACGCGCTTGTGGACCCGGATAAAGCGGAATTTGTTCTGAGCGATATCAGCTACACAGCAGGCGCGCCCAGCTCCGATTCAAAAGTCGATGCCACCTACAGGCGAATTAATAAGGAGACCTATGTTCTAAAATACTATGAATCCTGGGATGTGTATAATGAACAGGTAAAAAACGATTTGTCAGCACTCAATGAATCGGTTAAGGACCAGGGAATCGAATACCGTATAGACCGCGCGGAGCTCGTACCAGAGGATAACAGCGTCCGGGCTTATTTTGAGAAAGTGACATAAACGCTTTTATAAATAACGGGCAAATTATGGAAAAGACAGAAAGTACGGGCTTTCTGTCTTTTTTATATGTCTAAAAAATATATAGATATCTTTTATAAGTTGAAAATGTTATAATAAAATAAAGCGTAAATCCATGGATGGAGAGAGGAGGTCTTGAAAATGTTCCGTATTGGGGTGTGTGATGATGAAGCTTATTTCAGAAAGGACTTAAAAAAACGCTTAAAAGCTTATTTTGAAAGTAAAAAGTTCAAATCTGAAATCATCTTTTTTGAAAGAGGACGGGATCTTTTGAAGGTGGCAGAAAAAAAGCCTTTTGATCTTGCTTTTTTGGATATTGAAATGCCAGATATGGACGGGGTAGCTGTTGGACAAAAATTGAGGCGTATAAAACCAGATGTTTTTTTGATTTTTGTGACTTCCCACCACGAGTATGTCACGCAAGCTTTTCGTCTAGGGGCTTTTCAGTATTTAGAAAAGCCTTTGAATGATTCTTTTTTTAAACAGGAAATGGAACGCGTGGTAACGGCTTTTGTTTTAAGAAAACAGGACTATGTGTTAGAGTATAAAGGCGTAAAAACAAAAATTCCAATTTCACAAATGGTTTATCTTGAATCATCAGGCTGGAACGTTCTGGTACATACCAAGGAGAAAGATTACAAAATAGTAGGAAAATTGAGCGAGGAAGAAATCAGACTCCTTGATTATTATTTTATCCGCATTCATCAGAGTTATTTAGTCAATATGAAATATATCAAGCAGTTTTATAGTGAAAAGGTCATTTTATGGCATAAGGATAAAATTTTGCCGGTAAGCAGAAAATATAAAGACAATGCCCGATGCACTTTTTTAGAGTATCAACGTAAGGTGGGAATATAAAATGCAGGAAATTTGGGTGCAGGCTTTTGCCGCTGTGTTTGAGGCGGTTTTGATCTATTACTGGGTACGGGCTTTTTCGAAAAACAAAGCGAACAAAAGGATTCAAATTATCTTTGAAGTAGCGGGAGTAAGCGTTTGGATATTTATCTCTTTGGTCTTTCTAAAAAATCCATTAGCATTAATCTCGTTTACTGCAATAGGCTGTATAGTTATTTTTGGGATATACCATGTTCCATGGAAAATTGGTTTTGTGGCAACACTGATTTTTTGCGTGATTATGGCTTTATGTGATGTTTTATCAACTTATGCTGTAATGATGTTCAGCAATGAAAGTATTGAACATATACGGTTTGCGCCCAAGTATATGCTGATTTCAAATATAATAACAAAATTTTTACTGCTGTCTTTTGTAAGCTTTGTTTACGTTCACTGGAAAGCAGATATTAATCGGCTATCGATGCTTAGAGTGATCTATCTTCTGATATTACCAATAGCGAGCATTGCAATATTGAGTCAGATGCTTCGTTTTAATGATTTCGATAATCCAATAAGCATTATTATGTGTGTATTTGGCATCGTAGGGCTTTTTATTGGAAATATTTATTCCTTTACTTTTTTCGAAAAGGAAGAGAACCTTCAAAAACAGCAGTTAAGAGGGCTTTATCTTGAACAGCAAATTGAAAATCAGCGTTTGTATTATCGCAATCTTGAAGTTTCAAATGAGGAAATAAGGAAAATACGTCATGACCTGAAAAATGCCTTTGCGGCTCTTTCTGGTTATCTAAATGCGGAAAATATAGAAGATGCTAAAAAGTATGTAGATAAACACGTTGAAAACTTGGGAGAATTGACATATAATACAGGGCATCCTGCTGTTGATGCGGTTATTAACAATAAAAAATCAAGAGCAAATGAACTACAAATCCAATTTGATGTTAATATATGGCTACCAGAAGATTTACACATTGACGAAATGGATTTGTGTATTATTTTGGGGAATGCACTGGAGGCCTGTGAAAAAATGCCGTGTGGACAGGGGGAGATCATATTAAGCTTACGTAAAACAGGGGAGATGCTTTTGATCAACATAAAAAACACCTTTGATGAGAAACCGGTCAAGGATTCAGATGAGCTGGTTACAACGAAAAAAGATCAGATAAATCACGGCTTTGGTCTTAAAACAATACATCAATTAACAAAACAATATGATGGGACGATGGGTTATGAGGTAAAGAACGGCTGGTTTTGCTTGTCCATCAATTTAAACTTTAAAGACCCCGTTAATTCTGTGAGATAAACCGTCAATTCTGCGAGCCCTCTTTAAAAGTAAACGCAATCATGCTATCTTTAAATTATCCAGAAGGATAAATTTAAAGATAGCTTTTTTTATTAAAGCTGAGAAAGAGGTAAAGAAAATGAAAGAAAAAATGAAAAAAATAATCGTTCGCTTTGGGCCTTTGCTCACTATTTTAGCTTTGCAGATGGGCATTTTTACATCGAATGCATCGGCGTGTTTTTGGCAGTATCAGCCGAAGGAGCCAGAAGGGATGAAGAAATTTAAAAAAGATAACTAAGATGTTTATGGAAATTTTTGTGGGGTGATTGATTGAAAAGAAAAGTATTAGTAAAGCAACACGATGCAACCGATTGTGGTGCAGCCTGTCTTTCGATGATTTGCTTTTATTATCACAAAGAATTGAGTATTACCAAATTACGGGATGTCTTGGGGACAGATATTAAAGGCACTACTTTGGCCGGTTTGGCAAAAGGGGCAGAGTTTTTGGGCTTTGAAACAAAAGCACTTCGAGTAGATATGGAAAATTTTCAAGAACCTTTTACATTACCAGCCATAGCCCATGTTTTAACAGATGAGGGGTTAGCCCACTACATTGTTATTCGTAAGATAAAAAAAGGTAATGTATGGATATCCGATCCGGCAAAGGGCGATGAAAGGATGTCTGTTGTCGATTTTTACGATGACTTTGATGGTATTTTGCTTTTGCTAAAGCCCACAGAAAAATTTGTTGAATCAAAACAAAAAACAAAGTCGGTATTTGATCATTTTATGAAACTAATCCTAGCTCAAAAAAAATTATTTATTTACGCGATCATTGCCTCGTTATTGTTAACTGTCTTTGGTATTATTTCATCATTATTCAATAAGTTTTTTATGGATGAAATCTTACCATATCATTTAGAAAAAGAACTGCTGATTTACGTTATTGCGTTTGGTCTACTTGGCCTTACACAAGCAGCAGTTGGTTTTATTCGTTCACATATGCTTTTGTATTTATCCCAAAAAATTGATATACCGTTGGTTTTAGGCTATTTCAATCATATTTTCAACTTACCGGTCAGGTTCTTTGCGACAAGAAAGGTTGGCGATATTTTAACCCGGTTTTCAGATAGCTTTACAATAAAAAATGTCCTTACATCAATCTATCTGACAATTATTATTGACGTAGTGATGACTGTTGCTTCAGGGGTTATTTTATATGTTATGAATAAAAGCCTTTTTGCAGTTATTGTTGTAATCACTTTTATCAGCGCAATTTTGATTTATATTTTTAAACGGCCTTATAAAAAAATTAATTATGAACAAATGGAGCAGTCAGCACAGCTTAATTCAACCATTATTGAAAGCTTAAGGGGGATTGAAGCAGTTAAAGGGAATGCAAATGAAGAACAAACGATGGAGTATATTGAGAAAGACTATATAAAAAATCTGCGTGTAAACTTTCATCAAGGGTTCTTGTCAAATATTCAAGGAAGCATTAACGGTGTTATATCAACAATGGGTAACCTTGTTTTAATGTATATTGGAGCTTTACAGGTAATGGAGGGAAATATAACACTTGGGACCTTATTTGCCTTTACTTCTTTATCAGGATATTTTATGGAGCCGATCGGAAGATTGATCAGTATGCAGCTTCAGATACAGGAAGCCAGTATATCGATGAAACGTATGTCTGAAATTTTAGAAGTAGAAGAGGAACAAAATACAGAGATTAAGTATCCGATTTTTAATAAGATTCATTCAGATATTGAGATAAAGAATGTTATGTTCCGTTACGGTTCCAGAAAACCTGTGTTAGATAAAGTCTCTCTGACTATCCCTAAAGGAAAAAAGGTCGCATTAGTTGGGGAATCAGGATCTGGAAAGACAACTCTATCAAAACTATTGCTCCGATTTTTTGACTATGAAGATGGCAGTATCATGATTAATCATAAGGAAATAATGGATTACGATATTCGAAGTTTAAGAAAGTCAATTGGATATGTGCCACAAAATGTAGAGCTCTTTTCAGGAACTGTTATTAGTAATATACGCAGAGGTAAACCTGGAGCTTCCCAGCAAGAAGTGGAATATGCCTGTGAGCTAAGCGGTTGTGACAGCTTTATCGAAAAGCTTCCCGGAAGGTATCAAACATTTCTTGAAGAAGCAGGAGGGGGCTTATCGGGTGGAGAAAAACAGCGATTAGCGATGGCAAGGGCGCTGGTAAAACAGCCGGAATTTTTGATTTTAGATGAAGCTACCAGTAATCTTGACTTTATTAGTGAAAGTAAAATATATGATACGATTTTTAATAAATTACAGAAGACAACGATGCTGATCATTGCTCACCGCTTAAGTACAATTCGGAACTGTGATGTAATTTATGTGATGGATAAAGGAAGAGTCGTAGAAGTTGGGAGCCATGAGCAGTTATTGGAAAATAAAAATATGTATTATCAGCTGTGGATGAGTCAAATTGGAGAGAAAGATTACAAAGATACTGATAGAGAAGAAGAATCTATCGAAGAAAAGGATATTATGGTTTATGTTTAAATTCGCAAACAAAATATAATTAACTAAAAAATTTGTTTTATGGCGTAAAATGGAAAAACAGGAGATTAAATTATGAAAATTAATAATTTGTACACAGATAAACAAATGAGAATGCCGAGAGATTATCAAGCTATTAATAACGATGAGATGGAGTATATTGATGGCGGTGTCAGTTATAGACCAATTTTTAATGGTGCTGGATACTATGTTGAATTAAATGGAGAAGATTGTGCGAGACAAGCAGCATATTTAGCAATTGCAGGCGCTACTATTGGTGGTGTAATAGCTTTATTAGGTGGAATACCTGGTGCAATAGCTGGTATGACTGCTAATGTAGTTTTTGCTGCTGGTGCTGGAGTAATGGGTATTGCAGCAGCTAAAGGAGGATATTATATGCAGTTTAGAACGGGAAGATTGGTAAGTGCGGGTTTTCTTTCTTAAATAGTTAGTAAGTATTTAAAAATCTATTTTACGCTATAAAACAAAATTTTTAGCTAATTATATTATATAGAATAAGATATAATGAGGTGAAATGATGAAAAAAAAGAAAGTGTTTATTGCCATACAGTCGATAATACTGTTTTGTCTGGCATTTATTGCTTATATAGCCTATAAAACAAATTTTTTGACGGTCTCTGAAGTAACGGTTATTGTTTGCATATTTATCGGTATAGGTATCATAATAAACATTTTGAATATTTATTTGGTAATAAAAAAAAACAAAGATGGTAATAAAAAATAATGTGAAAAATCGAGCATTTTTTCTAATTGGCATTGTTAGTTTATTGTTAATAGGTCTATTAGTATTTGTAGCAACAAAAGGTAAAAGTTTATTTGATAATTATATAAACGTATTAACCATAGTAATTGGAGTCTTGTTTGCTATTTTGTTAGTGGTTTCTGTTATATTGCTTGTTTGGAAAAAAAGATAAATTTATTTTGCGCTATAAAGTTATAATATTTTGAATTATTAAGTAAATATTAGAGAGGTAAAAATGAAAGAAATATTGGTAAACAAAGAAAAAAAATTAAAACTTTCCAATTGTATCCAGTATGTTTTTGATCCAAAAGAAAGCAAAACAGAAAGTAAGATAATTAATCAAATGGTTAATTGTATAAGATCTAAAGGATTAAAACAAATTGGGCCGTTAATAACCCATACGACGGTTTGTATTGAAAATGATTTGCCGCGTATTCAGATTGCATATATAATGCAAGTATCAGAAGATACCATTAAAATTAATGAACCTTATGCGTTTTCTCGTGAAATTTATGAGGAAAAATGTTTAATGGCGGAGTTTCGAGGAAAAAATGATTGTATTCAAATAGCATATCAAAAATTATCCGTTTATGCTTATGAACACGAATTAAAATTAAGAGGTGATAACTATACCGTTTATCTGAAGCAAGATGAAAGTAGTAGTATACTTGCACATATATTTATGCCATTATTCTGACATAGAATAATATATTGAGGTTTATATGAAAATTTATCATTATTCAGATTTAAAAGACAGCCGTATTATGTATGATCGTAATCCGCCGGTACTTTTTCCGATTATTGTACTATTGGTACTTGTTTTAGTCATTGTTTTGATTTTTTTATCAATCAGAACGGATAAAACTTACGTTGTCAAAGGGCAGGGAATGGTGCAGTCGAATGAGCTTCGCTATATCATGAGTGAATTCTCAGGAGAGATTATGAATTGCGCAATAGAGGAGAACAAGGAAGTGCAAACCGGTGAAATTTTAGGCGTCGTCAATTCGCCAGATTTAGCTTTGCAAAAACAGCAGATTGAAGGCCAGATTGCCATTACCGACAATCGGATACAGCTGCTAAGCAGACTGGAAAGCAATTTAAAATATGGAACGAATACCTTTGATCCTAACGATTCGGTAGAAGCTGAATTTTATAACCGTATAGCTGTGATGGATTCTAGTCAGGCCGAGCAACAGCTGAGCATTGATCAGATCAATGATGAATTAATGAAAAAGCAAGGCATGACCGATGAACAGATACAGCAGTATAAGGATACCTACCTTAATAAACAACAGCAAATATTTGATCAAACACTTGCTGAGGCTACAAAAGAAAAGGCGCAATATCAGGCTGAAAGAGATAAACTTCAGGTTCAATCCGATACGCTGGAAACTGGTAAAAATGAATATACAATCACTGCGCCGATTACAGGGGTGTTGCATACAACGATCCCGGTCGCAGATGGAATGGTAATACAGGCTGGGAGTGCCATTGCAACACTTTCGGGAAAAGATAATCTTTATTTTGAAACAAGTATCAGTTCATCAGATCGTTCAAAGATAGATATAGGCGACCCGGTAGAAATAGCCGTTAATGGTTTATTAGAAACTGAATTTGGAACCTTGAAGGGTAAGGTGACAGATATAGATGCCGATGCAACCATACAGGAAAAGGACGGCAATATTTATTTTAAGGCAAAAGTACAGCCGGATGCAAATTGTCTGTTTGATAAAAAGAATCAGCCAGTCTATCTTACATCTGGAATGACAGCTGAGGTAAGGGTTAAATATGATAAGATCAGCTATTATAATTATTTTTTAGATGCACTTGGAATACGAGTTTAAGGCTTTAAGTGAATAAATGAAAAACTATTGTAAAACAGGAGACTCCCCCATGATCCACAACCTATCCCAAAAACTAACCACCACCTTCATCCACCACCGCATCATTGACGCTGAAGACCGGGAGATTTATATTTACAGCTTTGAGCTCCTGCTGTCCGCGGTCATCAACCTGGCGGTGGTGGTGCTTTTAATATGCCTCACCGGGCAGGTGTGGGGCGGCGTGAGCTTTGTTTTGGCCTTTCTGGTGCTTCGGCAGTCCGCTGGAGGGTACCACGCGTCCTCGCATTTTTTCTGTATCCTGAGCTTTACGGTCATTTTTTCGGTGTTTCTGGCAGTGATCATTTTTCTGCCGCCGCTTTACTACCTGCCGGTTATTCTGGGAGCCTTAACCATCGGCATCCCGGTCATTGTGCGCACCGCGCCGGTGGCCCATGAGAACAAGCCCCTGACCGGGGCGGAGTGTGCGCGCTTGAGCCATCTGGCAAAGCTGACCGTGGTTGTCTTAACAGCCCTGATCATGACGGGCTGGTACTTGGTGCCCTGGAACGCGGCGTCTGTCGGTGCGGCCCTGGGGCTTCTGACGGTTGCGCTGTCGTCCCTGGCGGCGCTATATCAAAAGAGAAAGCGGGCTTAAGCCTGCCCTGGACTGTCGACAAAGTCAAAAAGTGGTTATAAAGCTAAAGTAAGAGGCGACTTCAATTCTATATTCTTCATTAAATAATCTTTTCTTTAACGCTTTATCTCTTGGAAATAAAATTTGTCGACACTTTAAGCAGAGAGCTTATGCTTTCTGTTATTTTTTTGCTCTAAATAAAGAGAGAAGGAGTTATTATGAATAAAAAAGATTTGTACGCAGTGCTTAAAGACAAAATCCGTATTGCCTGGGTGGAGGTTTTTACAGACCCGGAAGCAGGGGATGGCCTTCGGGTCTGGTTTGAGGACTGGCGGGGGCTGGAGTTTTACCGGAGTAAGGCAACCTTTGCCAGATGGCTGGAGGAATGGGATATTGTGAGCACTGCGGCGGCGGAAAAGGCGGCCAGGGCGCTTCTGCCGGGCAGCCAGCTTCTGCCCATGTACCGCGGCCCAAAATGTACCTTTGTCCAGATTAAGACCAAATCGACCAAAGCCGGGGAGAAGTATGCCTACAGCTGGGTAAATTTGGATTTAATTAATTAACGGCCCCGGGCCTGTAAAGGAGGCGAAATGCCTGGAGCTTAAAAACGGCATGATCGTGCGCCATCTGCACCGGGACGCCACCATAAGGCGCAAGCTGGAGGAGGCAAGGCAGGTGGCGGCTGCGCTGGAAAAAAGATGAAAAAGGTATGTGTTTGTCCCATAAGTGCAAAATAATACCCGATATACAGATGAAAACAGCCATATTTTACCCTTTTTTGCCGGTTTACGCCGCCAACCCGCGGTTTGCGGCATTGGCCAGCGCCCGGTATAATACACCTACAAGCTTGAAAAAACAAAGAACACCGGTGTTCCGAAAGGAACGATCAAATGAATAATCAAATAAACAGAATGGTTGTCACACCCGAGGAGCTGAAGGATCAGCCGGCTATCACCACACTGGACCAGCTGTTCTGCATGGAGCTCATGGATTTGCAGATGAACCGGGAGGAATTATTAAGGGCATATTATAACCGCACGCTGTTTCTGGGCAGGTCGCCGGAGCAGCCCGTGACGGTGGTGTACGGTACGGGCGCCACCCCCTGCTACAATATCCGCGAAGCAGCGGCGCTCATGGGAAAACGAGAAGGCATTGACGCTTTTATCGCAGAGCACAGCGATGCGCTGGGCGTGACCATGCGTATTGCGGCGGCGCCGGACAGGCTGGGGCTGCTCGAATTTCTGCCCACGGCGGACATCGAGGGGATTCATCGCCTGGCAGCGCTGCTGGGCAAAGAAGCGGACCCGGAGGGCATGGCCATCATGTTTGAGCTGTTGGAGGAAAAGGCTGTGGCCTGGGGGAGACAGTGCTATGCATAAGTTTACCATTACAGACACAACCTGCTATGATACGCTCTGGCTGCCGGGCCTTGAGACAATACCGGCGGTCATTGACCCGCCTATGTATTACGGCGGAGAGCCGGAGGTATGGCTGGCGCTGAGCCCGATCCTGCCCCTGCTCGGCCAGACCTCAGCCAGCAAGCTGGCCGGGCTCATCGTTTTGGGAAGCAAGTGCAAGCGCCGGGTGTATTTTGGGGGAAGGCACCGCCACATGTGGATGGTGAACATGCAGGGGTTGCGCGGGCTGCTGCTGTTTATAAAGGACGATGTAAAAATGGAATGGGCGAAGGAGCAGTTTGAACGAAAGGTACACGCCCTGGAAATGCTGCATAAGGGGGACGCAAAGACCTCCATCCTTTACCACTATGAGGAGGGGAGTGAACCGGTTCCAGCCGAGGAATACGGCTGTGAGGCCGGGACACTGGCCCGTGTGCTGATCGGCACGCACCGCCGCTGCCAAAAGCTGGAGGAGATGCTGGAGCAGGTGGAGAATGGGGCTTAACTACCTGGCGGAGCTCAACGCCATGCGGGATTATCTGCTGCTGAGGCCTCTGGCCTCCGGGCAGATATCCCTGTGGCACGGGCTCATGATGATCAATAACCTCTGTGGCTGGAAGAGCTGGTTTACAGCGCCGAATATGACGCTGCAGGCTTTTTCGGGGCTTTCGGACAGTGGAATCCATAAGGCGCGGAAGGTGCTTAAAGAGAGGGAGCTCATTGACTACCTGCCCGGATCGTCTGGGGTGATACCGGCAAAATATCACATTTATCCGGTATCCCTGCGGGTCCGGGAGGCGCGCGGCAGTAAGGGCAGTAGTACAGGCAGCAGTACAGGCAGTGGTGCGGGCAGTGAGACAGGGAGCCGTACAGGCGGCAGTACCACATTCTATAAACAGAACAAACCAGACAAAAAGAGACAAAAGGAAACCACCAATCCTTTTTTAAAAATGTTAAGCGATGAGGAGGAAATGTGAACCGAAACGAAACGTTAAAAATTCTGGCGGTCATCAGGGCGGCCTATCCCTATTATTACAATAACCAGTCGGAGGAGGACCTGAAAACTGTGGTCAGCCTCTGGCAGGGGATGTTTGAGGAGTATGAGTACGGGCTGGTATCCGGTGCGGTGCGGGCCTTTATCGCCAGTGACACTAAGGGTTTTCCGCCCTCTGTGGGCATGGTTCTGGACAAGCTGAGGCTGCTCACCGCGCCGCCGGAGCTCTCGGAAATGGAGGCCTGGAACCAGCTTTCCAGGGCGGTTAAAAATTCGGCCTGGTACGCCGAGGAGGAATTCGACAAGCTGCCGGAGGATATCCGCGGCATTGTGGGCTCTCCGGCCAGCCTCCGGGAGTGGGCATTGATGGAGGCGGGCACCTTTCACTCGGTCATTCAGTCCAATTTTATGCGCAGCTACCGGGCCAGCCGGGGGCGTAAACGCGCCCTTGAGGAGCTTCCGGAAAGTGTGCGCGGCATGATCGGGGAGCTGGCCGCTCAGAAAACCCTGCCGCCTGAGCAGAGGAGGGATGAAAATGCAAGCGGTGAATGAGCAGGACAACCAGGCCGAGATCCTCCGCTTTATCGAGATGGCTAAGCGGGGCGACAAGGACATGAAGCTGGCAGTGGTCAATCTTTTCAAGCCCATGGCTTACAGCATGGTTTACCGGTCTTTTTATGATAAAGAGGAGCGGGAGGAAATGTACCAGGAGGCCTGCTTGCAGATATTGGAGGCCATTGAGGATTTTGACACGGAAAAGTACCGGCATGTGTATTTCCGGTATTACCTTAAAAACCGTCTGCGGTTTATGATTTCAAACCGGATTTGGCGCATTGGACTTGAGAAAAGGCGGTTTATCTACTCGATGGATGAAAAAACAGCCGGAGTCCAGAGAGGGGAGTGCGTGAAAAAGAACCAGCTTCCGGCTGAGGAGAATACGGAGGAGCTGGCCATCAGAGGCTGTATGGCGCAGAAGGTGCTGGAGGTGATGCAAGAAAAGATGGAGCAGAAAACCTATGAGGCGGTCTGCCGGCATTTCATGGAAGGTATCAGCTACGCCGAGATCGCCAGGAAAAGGGGGAAGAGCCGCTCCACTGTCCATAAAAAGTGCAGCCGTGCGCTGGACAGGGTGAAGCGGGAACTGCTCGGGGATGAGGAGTATCTGAGACGTCTGTAAAGCCGGGTGTGCTGGTATCAGGTATAATGGGCCAGAGCTTTTTCAAGCTCCTCTTTCAGGGACGCGCAGAGGGGTTTGGGGGAATGGAGGATCAGGTCGCCGCCAAAGGAAAGAAGGTAGCCTATGAGCCAGTTGTCCACAGGCAGACAGGTGCGCACGTCAAAGTCGCCCCCGGGCAGCGGGGTAACCTGGGCACCGGCGAACTCGTCGTAAACCCGGTAGGCCCGGTTTTTAAGGATGGTAAAGTGGAGCGGGGTCATGACGGTTTTAGCTGTTTCGGTAAAGGGGACGGCGGGATAGGGCTCAAAGGTGTCCCCCAGCACCTGCAGGTCCTGGATGCGGAACAGCTTGAACACGCGGTAGTCCTGTCTCGTATGGCAGTAGGCCTGAAGATACCAGTTGTGGCCTTTGAACAGCAGCTTGATGGGATCAGCGGTGCGCTCGCTTTTCTTCCCGTCGGCGCTCCAGTAGGAAAAGTGGATGGTGCGCCGGTTGAGAATGGCGTTTTTGAGCTCGTCTGAGCGCTTCCGGTCCTGTATGGAACCGCCCCAGCCCGTAAAATCCACCTCGATCCAGCTTTGCTGGTTCTTTTTAAAAAAAGTTCCCAGTTTGGTGAGCAGGCCGTCAGGGTCCGGGTACTCGACGGCTTTAAGGCTTTGAAGGGCCATGAGGATTTCATTCTGCTCAGCGTCGCTCAGGATGGACTTATCCAGGGTGTACCCGTCCATGAGGGCGATGCCGCCGTTTTTTCCCACGTTGGTGTAAATGGGGACGCCGCTAACGCTCAGGCGGTCAATGTCCCGGTAAATGGTGCGGACAGAGACTTCAAAATGGTTTGCCAGCTCGCTGGCGGTCATCTGCCCCTTGTCCAGAAGCAGGTAGATAATTTCGAACAGGCGATGGGTCTGCATGATGTTTCTCCAATTAAAATGGACGGCAGATCTGCCGTCCGTTTTGTTTTTTATACGCTTGGCGCTTCCAGCATGTTTTCGCGGATTTTGTCCAGATCTTCTTTTGTCAGATCGGTTTTATCAAGCAGGTAAGCGTCGACATTTTCGTAGTTTTCCTTGATGTAGTTCAGCTGGATCTTCAGCCATTCAGGCTTGACGCCAAAGAAATCCTTGAGCTGGTCTTTGGAAATACCCTTGGCCTCGTTCATTTCATCGGCCATGATGGTGCCGAGAACCTCGAAGGCTTCATCGAAGGTCAGGTTGGTCAGGGAGTAATCCGAGATGATGGTTTCCTCCGGTACACCGCAGATCAGCAGAATGAGGGCAGTCATGAAGCCGGTGCGGTCCTTTCCGTTGGTGCAGTGGTACAGGATGGGGTATTGGTTGGGGTCGGTCATGACCTTGAGGATTTCTGCGTAAAGCGGAGCGGCGTTTTCGACCTGGTAGCGGTAGATTTTGCGCATGAACGCATCAATGCCGTCAGGGGCTGTAAAGTCGATCTCGTTGTGGCTGAAGGGAATATTTTTGAGCACCGGAATGTTTTTGTAATCTGCGGTGGAGGGCAGCTTGTCCGGCATGGCCTTGGCTTTAGGCGCGTCCCTGAAGTCAAAGACATGCTTGAGGCCGAGTTCCTCAAAGTATTCCACATCCTTATCGGAAAGGTGGGCCAGCTCCTCGCTGCGGATCACCTTGCGCCATTTTGTCCTGCGTCCGTCCAGGCCGGTATAGCCGCCGATATCGCGGATATTGATGGAATTTTCCAGCTGGATCAGCCGCTTGCCCAGGTTGGACTCGTCACAGAAGATCAGGTGGTCTTCGTCCTTAAAATCGGTTTCCCAGGGGTTTTTCTCTGGAAGCGGGAGGCTGTCGTTCTGGCTAAAATCTTCTGCCTGAAGCTTTTTCTGGCGTTTTTTATGAATCAGATATGGGACTGCGGCAGCCGCGGCAATAAGCGCCCCAATGCCTACAAATTTTTTCATATGTTCACTCCTTTGACTCTTTCTACTTTATTATATAGAATATATTGTAACATAAAGACTTAAATTTGTCCTGGTGACAATTTGTTTTTTCATCATATTTTATAAAAAGGAGCGTTTTAATGGAAAATGTCGGAATTTATGTGCATGTCCCCTTCTGCCGGCAGAAGTGCCGTTACTGTGACTTTCCCTCATGGGCAGGTCTTGGCGAGGCTGAGGCCGGGCGCTATTTTGACGCGGTCTGCCTTGAGATAAAGGCCTTCGCGGCTGAGCATGGCAGGCTGCCCGCGGGAACGGTTTATTTTGGCGGGGGCACGCCCTCCTATGTGGCGGCCGGTTATATCGGAAAGGTCATGGACTGTATCCGTGAGTGCTTTAAGCTGCCAGAGGCGGCCATTGAGGCGACCATTGAGGCGAACCCTGGAACCCTGACCGATGCGAAATGCCGGGCTTACCGCAGCATGGGCCTCAACCGTGTGAGCATGGGTCTCCAGACCACAAGCGACAGGGGGCTGAAGGCTCTGGGGCGTATCCACACCTGCGCGGATTTCGTGGCGTCTCTTGATTTGCTGGTAGGCGCGGGATTTGAGAATATTTCAGCGGATTTGATGTTCGGCCTGCCGGGGCAGACCCTGGAGGATGTGCGGCAGGATATTGACCGGCTTACCGCCTTTGCGCCCATAAAGCATATTTCCTGCTACAGCCTGAAAATCGAGGAGGGAACAGCCTTTGACACGCTGTACCGCCAGGGAAAGCTGCCGGTGCCGGACGAGGGGCTTGAACGGCAGATGCAGCACGCCATCATTGATGGTCTGGCTGAGAACGGCTTTGAGCAGTATGAGCTGTCAAACTTTGCGAGAAATGGCTGGGAAAGCCGTCACAACAGCCTGTACTGGGTGATGAAGCCCTATGTGGGCTTTGGACTGGGGGCAGCCTCCTATTACAAGGAAGAGCGCCGAACCAATGTGATGGATATGGAAGACTACTGCGCTCTGGTCACGCAGGGAAAAGCCCCGGTGCTCGAGGCGCATACTCTGGACGCCCAGGAGAAAAAGGGCGACTTTATGTTTCTGGGCCTGCGGCGCATGTGCGGTGTGGATGATGCGGATTACCGGGAACTGTTTGGCAGTAGTTTTTTTGAGGATTTTGAGGAAATCGGAAGCCTTGTAGAGCGGGGCCTTCTCACGCGTGAGGATCAGGTGATCCGGCTTACCCCAAAGGGGCAGGACCTGGCGAATCAGGTGTTTGTAGCCTTTGTTTAGAGTGGGTCTGCTGTGGTGGAATACGCCGTGGACGGCCTTGCTTAAATAATGTTTAAATCTTAAAAACTTGACATTTATCTTATAGAAATCTATTGACAAAGTAAGACCCTGGTGGTATATTATAGTCAAGATATTAGCACTCACATGTAACGAGTGCTAATAAAGAGGTGAACAAAATGGACTTGAAAGAGAGAAAGAAGAAGATATTGGAGGTAATCATTAAGGATTACATCAATACCGCCGAACCGGTAGGCTCCCGGACCTTGTCAAAGCGTTATAACCTTGGCATCAGCCCTGCGACCATCCGGAACGAAATGGCTGATCTCGAAGACCTGGGCTTTTTAATGCAGCCGCACACCTCATCTGGAAGAATTCCGACTCAGCTGGCATACCGCTATTATGTCGATGAGATCATGCAAATTCAAAAATTAGCTAAGGTTGTGAGAAATGACATCCATAATGGGTATCTTAAAATAACAAGGGAGCTGGATAACACCATGAACCACACGGCAAAGGTGCTGTCCCAGCTGACAAACTACACCTCTGTTGTGCTGTCGCCGCGGGTTTCCTGCTTTAACTGCAAGCACGTACAGATTGTTCCTTTAATTAAGGAACGGGTTTTACTCATTGTGGTCACCTATGAAGGGATGGCAAAGAACATTGAAATGACCCTTTCGCAGGAAATTGACACCACTTTGGCTCTGAAACTGAGTAATGTCTTAAACAGCTTCCTCAAAAATATTTCCTTCCAGGAAATTAATATGGAGCTGGTTGATCAGATTCAGGAATTGTCTCCGGACGAAAGCAATTTGCTCCGGGAAATTCTTCCGGTATTAAGGGATACTTTGATGGAAGAGGCTTCAGACATCCACTCCATGGGTCTGACAAATCTTTTCAATTATCCTGAATTCAGTGATGTGGAAAAAATCCGTCACCTGGTCAATGTGATTGAGGAGAAACCGCTGCTGGCGGGTATCCT
>ERZ781275.1068-NODE-1068-length-22228-cov-19.615027_pt1 | contig 22228 bp, 19 predicted proteins | sample MGYA00375853_ERZ781275 | MGnify/ENA primary metagenome ERZ781275 (study PRJEB29790, sample SAMN03653691) | human gut metagenome | host: Homo sapiens | place: USA: Dallas, Texas | collected 2012-07-23 | study: EMG produced TPA metagenomics assembly of the Gut...
ATGTTCTTCACGAAGTCGGCGTGGCCCGGGCAGTCGACGTGAGCGTAGTGACGCTTCTCGGTCTGGTACTCGATGTGGGCGATGTTGATGGTGATACCGCGGGCGGCCTCTTCCGGAGCGGAATCAATCTGGTTGAAGTCGTACTCCGGGTTGACATCCGGGAACTCCTCGTGCAGCACCTTGGAGATGGCGGCAGTCAGGGTAGTCTTACCGTGGTCGACGTGGCCGATGGTACCGATGTTAACGTGCGGCTTAGTACGCTCGTACTTTTCCTTTGCCATTACTTTTGTCCTCCTGGACGTCTCGTGAGTTTCCTGCGCCCTTTCGCACAGGGACTCGCTTATTCTACTGGGTTTCTGGGTTATGTGCCACTTTGAAGAGCCAGAACCCAGTCAGCGGTATACGATATTACCGCTGACTGGAGACACTGGCTACTTCATGCAGTGGCGCGTGTCACTCGCCGCGCTGGGCCTTGATGATCTCCTCGGAGACGCTCTTCGGCACCTCGTCGTAGGAGTCCATCTCCATGGTGAACATGGCGCGGCCCTGGGTCTTGGAACGCAGGTCGCCGATGTAGCCGAACATCTCGGACAGCGGGACCTTGGCGTCGATGACCTTGACGCCGACGCCGTCGGTCATGGACTGGATGTTGCCGCGGCGCTGGTTCAGATCGCCGATGACTTCACCCATGTACTCTTCCGGCGTACGGACCTCGACCTTCATGATCGGCTCGAGGATGACCGGCTTGGCCTTCGGGGCAGCTTCCTTGAAGCACATGGAACCTGCGAGCTTGAAGGCCATTTCGGAGGAATCGACCGGGTGCATCTGGCCGTCGGTGACGGTGGCCTTGACGCCCACGACCGGGAAGCCGGCGAGAACACCGGACTCCATGGCCTCCTTGACACCGGCCTCGATGGGGCCGATGAATTCGGCGGAGATATGGCCGCCGGTGACCTTGTTCTCGAACTCGAAGGTCTTGCCCTCGGTGGTGTCGAGCGGCTCGAAGTTCATCAGGACCTTTGCGAACTGGCCGGAACCACCGGTCTGCTTCTTGTGGGTGTAGCCCTGGTCCATGACGGCCTTGCGGATGGTCTCGCGGTAGGCGACCTGTGGCTTGCCCTGGTTGCACTCGACCTTGAATTCACGACGCATACGGTCGACGATGATGTCGAGCTGGAGCTCGCCCATGCCGGCGATCAGGGTCTGGCCGGACTCTTCGTCGGTCGTGACCTGGAAGGTCGGATCCTCTTCGGCCAGCTTGGACAGGGCGATGCCCATCTTCTCCTGATCGGCCTTGGTCTTCGGCTCGACGGCCACCTGAATCACCGGATCCGGGAAGGTCATGGAGTCGAGGGTGATCGGGTCGTTGATGGAGCACAGGGTGTCGCCGGTGGTGACGTTCTTCAGGCCCACGAAGGTATAGATGTTACCGGCGTCGGCGCGGTCCATCGGGTTTTCCTTATCGGCGTGCATCTGGAAGATCTTGCCGATGCGTTCCTTCTTCTCGCGGGTGGAGTCGAGCACGGAGTCGCCCGGCACGACGGAGCCGGAGTAGACGCGCACGAACACGAGCTTGCCGTAGAACGGGTGGGTGGAGATCTTGAAGACGAGGGCCGCGAACGGATCGGACTTGACCGGGTGACGGTCGATCTCGACGGATTCATCGCCGGGCTTGTAGCCCTTGATGGCCGGCACGTCCTCGGGGGACGGCAGGTAGTCGACAACGCCGTCCAGCATCGGCTGAACGCCCTTGTCCTTGAAGGCGGAGCCGCAGAAGACCGGGAAGGCTTCCTTGGCGATGGTGAGCTTGCGCACGCCGGCGCGGATGTCTTCCTTGGACAGGTCGCCGTCCTCGAAGAACTTGTTCATGAGTTCGTCGTCGGCTTCGGCGGCGGCTTCCACGAGCTTCTCGTGGTACTCCTGAGCCTTGTCCTTGAGGTCGTCCGGAATCTCAGTGGTGTCGTACTTGGCGCCGAGCTCCTCGGTGCCGTTCCACACGTAAGCCTGCATCTCAACCAGATCGACAACGCCAGTGAAGTCGTTCTCGGAACCGATCGGCAGCTGCATCACGATCGGAGTAGCGCCCAGCTTCTCCTTGATGGTGTCGACGGAGTAGTAGAAGTTCGCGCCCAGCTTGTCCATCTTGTTGATGAAGCAGATACGCGGAACGCCGTACTTGTCAGCCTGACGCCACACGGTCTCGGACTGCGGCTCCACGCCTTCCTTGCCGTCGAACACGGCAACGGCACCATCGAGCACACGCAGGGAGCGCTCCACCTCGGCCGTGAAGTCCACGTGGCCAGGGGTATCGATGATGTTGATCTGGAACTTGTCCTTGGTGTCGTGGGACTGACGGCTCCAGAAGCAGGTGGTAGCAGCGGACTGGATGGTGATACCACGTTCCTGCTCCTGCGCCATGAAGTCCATGGTGGAGGCGCCGTCGTGGGTCTCGCCGATCTTGTAGTTCTTACCGGTGTAGAACAGAATACGCTCGGTAGTGGTGGTCTTGCCGGCATCGATGTGGGCCATGATGCCGATATTGCGGACGTCGTGGAGGTCCGAAATCTCTTCAGCCATCTTTTTCCTTAGTTTGTGCTCAGGGCGAGTGATTACCAGCGGTAATGAGCGAAGGCCTTGTTAGCCTCTGCCATCTTATGAGTATCCTCGCGGCGCTTGACAGAAGCACCGAGGCCGTTGGAGGCATCCAGGATCTCGTTGGCGAGACGCTCGGCCATGGTCTTCTCACGACGGGCGCGGGAGAAGTCGGTCAGCCAGCGCAGCGACAGGGTGTTGGCGCGGTTCGGCTTGACCTCGACCGGCACCTGGTAGGTGGCGCCACCGACACGGCGGGAGCGAACCTCGAGGGACGGACGGATGTTGTCCAGGGCGCGCTTGAGCACGGCCACCGGTTCCTGGTCGGACTTCTCCTTGACCATATCGAGCGCGGAGTAGACGATGTCTTCGGCGATCGACTTCTTGCCGTCAAGCAGAATCTTGTTGATGAGCTGCGCCACCACGGTGGAACCGTAGATCGGATCGGGCAGCACGACGTGCTTCTTGGAAGGTCCCTTACGTGACATATCTCTTACTTCGCCTTCTTTGCTCCATACAGGGAACGACCCTGCTTACGGTCCTTGACACCCTGGGTATCGAGCGCGCCACGCACGATGTGGTAACGCACACCCGGGAGATCCTTCACACGGCCGCCGCGCACGAGCACGATAGAGTGCTCCTGCAGGTTGTGGCCCTCGCCCGGAATGTAGGCGGTGACTTCGATGCCCGAGGACAGGCGCACACGAGCGACCTTACGCAGAGCCGAGTTCGGCTTCTTCGGGGTGGTGGTGTAGACACGGGTGCACACGCCGCGACGCAGCGGGCTGCCCTTCAGGGCCAAAGTCTTGGACTTCTTCGGCTTTGCCTGACGTCCCTTACGGACGAGCTGTTCAATAGTAGGCAACTTGAATTCTCCGATTCAGTGGTTTCTCTTGCTTTTGTGTGACCGCCGCACTGCGCCCACACTTTTCAGCACACTCGCTTGGCATCCGCCTGTTGGCGACACCCGACGAATCGGAAAAGATAGCCCAGTCCACCGGCCCGATGGCCTTCGCCCCTCCCGTCGGCGCATTACTACGTGCGATCAGCGGTTTGAAGGATATCCCAGCATGCTCGCCTGTTACATAAGGCGTGCTGCTGGCACACACGAATATCTATACTACGATTCCGCCGGACAACGACGCGCCGGGCCTCGACTCACTAGCTTGGGGACCTCCTGCGCCCTGTACTTCTCCCCTCCTCCCAACGCAATATTCCCGGGAATGCGTCGCACAACACACGCACACACGCCCTCCCAACGCAATATTCCCGGGAATGCGTCGCAAAAAAGCGAACGCCACACAGCAGGTGCCCCCGCGGAGACTATGTCACACGGGGGCACCGCCAAGGAGGTTACATTATGTTTCTTTTCACCACATGCCGCTTCTGCGTTATCTGTTTCCAGCACATCCTCGTGCTCTTCCATATCCGATGGGAACCTCTAGCGACCCGGCCTCTTTGCCGTATCACCTTGCCGCTTTCTGCATTACTAATTATAGCAAAACCGCCCTCGCGAAACGCCCGATACATCAATCGGGAGTAAGCGGGAGCGGCTATGTTATGCGAGGTAGGAAAGGTGAGTGACCGACTGACTGGAGTCGTGCCTTACCCGACCTTTCTCACCATTTCAGGATTTCAGGCAGCGACCTTGGCGGCCTTGTCGGCGTCGAACGGGTGGGCCACTGAAACGGTGCTCTTGGCGGAGCCCTTCTCGCCGTTGTCGGAATCCCAGTGGATCTCGTGCCGGTCGTCATGGTTGCGCCACCAGCTGGACAGGATGGAGCCGGAGATGTTGCGCCACACGGAGAAGAAGGTGGACGGCACGGCGGCGATCGGGTTGGTCGCGAAGGAGGTCAGGGCCAGGGTTGCGCCCAGAGCGGAGTCCCGCATGCCGACTTCGAAGGTGATGGCCTTCTGCTGTGCGTAGCGGAAGCCCTTCGGGTAGATCCTGTACATCAGCTTCGAGAAGCCGAAACCCAGCGAGAGCCGCACAGATTATGCAGGATGACCACCGGGATGGCCATCAGGGAGCTGGCCACGAACAGCTTCGGGCCGTTGGCGGCGACGACCACGCCGATGATCAGCAGGATGGCCACCTGAGAAACGATAGGCAGGGCGACCGTGACCTTCTCGATCTTCTTGCCGAAGATCATGTGGCAGATCACGCCGAGGGCAATCGGGAAGAGCACCACCTTGACGGCGTTAAGGAACAGGGACTGAGTCGGCACGGACACGTACTGAGAAGCGAGCAGCTGCATCAGCAAACCAACCGCTTGATTCCATCGCGACACACCGATGAGCACACATCCGCAAAGTTGTGTATAGTATTCACCTGTTGTGCGAATTCAGCTTGCTGAATACGACACTATGGTGGCCATAGCTCAGTTGGTAGAGCATCTGATTGTGGTTCAGAAGGTCGCGCGTTCGAGCCGCGTTGGCCACCCCAGTAAAACCCTTCCGTTCGCGGAAGGGTTTTGTTTTTCCCTGAATTCCCCGCTCCTGCCGGGAACCACCGCGTTGTACACTCGGGCATATCCAATTCACCGAACATAAGGACAAAAGGTCCGTCATGCTGTCTTTTGAGAACGATTACTCCCGCGCCGCCCATCCCGCAGTGCTTGAAGCCGTGGCTGAAGCCAACAACCATCTGTATCCGGGCTACGGGTCCGACGAACTGAGCGATCAGGCCAAGGCCAAGATCCGCGAGGCCTGCGGCCAGCCGGACGCGGATGTGTGGTTCCTCGTCGGCGGCACGCAGACCAACCAGGTCGTCATCGACACCATCACCCCGGCGTATGCAGGCGTGGTCGCGGTCGCCTCCAGTCATCCGAACGTGCACGAGGCCGGCGCCATCGAGTTCTCCGGCCACAAGGTGCTTACGATTCCCCAACACAACGGCAAAATGGATCCAACCGAACTGGACGAGTTCTGCAAGACCTTCTATGCGGACGGCAACTACGAGCACATGGTGTTCCCTGGATCCGTGTACGTCTCGCAAAGCACCGAATATGGCACCATCTACTCCAAAGCCGAACTGCAGGCCATCGCCGATGTGGCGCATAAGTACGATATGCCGCTGTTCGTGGATGGCGCGCGACTCGGCTACGCGCTGACCGCCACCGGTTCCGACATGACGCTCGCGGATCTGGCGACCATCGCCGACGTGTTCTACATCGGCGGCACCAAGGTGGGTGCCCTGTTCGGCGAGGCCGTGGTGTTCACCAAGCACAACACGCCGAAGCACTTCCTGACCCGCATCAAGCAGCACGGCGCCTTGCTGGCCAAGGGCTTCGTGCTGGGCGCGCAGTTTGACGCCTTATTCACCGACAACCTGTATTTCAAGATCGCCCGCAACGCCAATGAGGCGGCCGATCGTATTCGCGAGGCCCTGCGCGCCAAGGGCTACATGCTCACTTTCGAAGCGCCCACCAACCAGATTTTCGTGACGATGGATCAGCCGACCATCGACCGTCTGGAGCGCGAGGTCAAGCTCGGCTTTACCGAGAAGGCCGACGACACGCATACCGTGATGCGCATCTGCACCAGCTGGGCCACCACGCCTGAAGAAGTCGATCAGCTTATTGAGGTGTTGTAAAACCCTTCGCTAATCTCTCTCTCCGTCACCGTTTCGCGATGCCACCTCCCTCATCAGAGGGAGGTTTTTTCGTAGCTCCCGCCGATGAGGGAGCTGGCCGCCACAGGCGGACTGAGGGAAAGACCTCTCCGCAAACGAGAAGGCTCCTACTCCCCTATCGCCTTGCGTTCCATATCCACGAACTTGTGGACCGAGGCTTCCACGGAATAATGCGCCTTGGTGTATTCGGCGTATTTCTCGCCCCATTCGGCGCGCTCGGCCTGATGTGCGATCCACCAATCGATGCGTCGGGCCAGCAGGGCCGCGTCCCGCACGGGGAACAACGACTCGTCGATCAGCGCGAACTGGCCGGCCGCCGACAATTCGGACGCGGCGATCACCGGCACCAATCCGCACGCCATCGCCTCGATCACGCTCACCGATTCGATGTCGGCAATCGAACAATGCACGAACAAATCGCCCGAACGCAACAAATCGGGCATATCGGCGTGCTTGTGGAATCCGATATCGGCCTTGCGCGCCAGCAAACGCCCGGCGCGGAACTTGAGATACTGCTTGAGCGGCCCAGTACCGGCGATCACCAGCTGAATATCGCCGGCGTGGCGGGACATCGACACCGCCTTGATCAGGGTAATCTGATCTTTCTCGCTGGCCAGTCGGCCGGAAGCGACGACACGGAACGGCACGGGAGCCGAGGCATCCGGATCGGCCGGCTTCTTCGGCGAATACACCGGTGAATAACCATTGGAAATCACGTGCAACTTGGCTTTATACCCGTGCGCGCGCAACAGGCTCGCGGTCATTTCGGTGGGCACATGGATGTGGTCAATGTGCTTGTACAGCCAGTGCTTGAACAGCCAGTACAGGAAGCTGGAAATACCGGGAATGCGACGTAGCGGGCCGGCCGAATACAGCACGTTCTCCGGCTGCAGGTGGAATCCGGCAGTCACGGGAATGCCCATTTGGTGGGCGACTTTAGCGGCACGACGGCCGAATTTGAACGGCATATAGATATGCACCACATCCACGCCTTGGAAAGCGGTGCGGAACAACGTGTCGCTGGGTTCGGCGAATTGCATGAGCTGCTTGGCGGCCACCCACGAGACGAGCGGCACCTTATTCACGCGCGCCGGATATTCGGGCGCCCCTATACCGACAAGCCTCACATGATGGCCTTGCCGCTCCAATTCCGCAGCCCATTGCAAGGCCGAATTGGAGGTGCCGTTGCCCTGATTGCCCACCGTATCGACCACAAGAGCGATAGTCAGCGGACGATCAATGCTCTCTTCAATCCCGTTTTCGCGCATTGCCTCATCCTAAACCACCGCGTCGCAATGGCGTCGGCCGCGCTGCTTGGATAGGCCGGAAATGGTATGGGCTGCCGCATTTTGCCTAATATTGAATCACGCGCTTCGCAGCGCACGATCGACGCGGGCCACGACCTGGAACAACTCGGCGGTGTGCTTGAGCAGACTGATGCGCACCCAGCCTTCGCCCACCTGACCGAAGCAGACCCCGGCATCAGCGCCACGCCGGCCGTGTTGAGCAGCCAATCCACGAATGCGGCGGAATCGCCATGCCACCGCGCCAGCCGGCCACCATATACATTTTGGACAGCGAGCCAAGTTCCAGCGCCACGTCCAGCGCGCCCGGAGTCTCCAGCAGGCTCAGCGAGCGTACGTCACCGAATTCGAGCCCCGCATAGGCGGAATCGTTAAGTACTTCGACTATTGCCAGCGTGCCGGCTTGTAGCCTGAAATGCCGGAACCGGCACGCCGCTATTCGCTATATGTCGCATCCCAAAATGTTGGCCCGACCGCCCCATACTTCATCGGCCGGTAATTGCTAAGGTACGACGGCTCTGTTACGCACGCAATGGCATGTCTATACGCAGTATTTATGGCGGGTTACGGGCATCTGAATCTTCATGGGGCGGCAACCTGCCCATGGGGCGGTATTTATCCCATGGGGCGGTGAAATTCCCATGGGGCGGTAAGGCAAAACGGCTTAATTCCGCGGTTTCACAAAACCAACAAACCGCCCCATGGACTCATTACCGCCCCATGAAGCCGGATATTCCGCCCGTAATTTTGCCGCGCGAGGCACTCCGCTCACGCGACATACCGAAATCATCGCGTCATGGCAGAATGTGGGTATGACTGAGAACGCCGTGAATACTGCCGTGACTTCCGCCTCCTCTCCCGCAATTCCCGCCGAGACTTCCGCCGTCCCCCCCGCAACTCGCGCAGCCAACCACCCGCTGGGCACACCGCTGGGCAAGCACCCCACCCGTGTGCTGTTTTTGGGCGCTGGCGAGCTGGGCAAGGAGGTCACACTTGAACTCATGCGACTGGGCGCATGGGTGTGTGCTGCTGACTCCTATGCCGGCGCTCCGGCCCAGCAGGTGGCGCATGAATACCGCACGTTGGATATGGCGAATGCCGCCGAATTGCAGGCATTGTTCGATGAAATCAAGCCGGACATCATCGTGCCCGAGGTAGAGGCCATCGCCACCGATGTGCTGGCCGGTGCTGCGGCCGCGGGCGCCCAGGTGGTGCCGAGCGCCGAAATCGCCGCGATTTGCATGGACCGCGAGCGCCTGCGCGTACTGGCCCACGAAGAATTGGGCTTGCCGACTACACCGTATCGTTTTGCCGGCTCGCTGGAAGAGCTGCGCGCCGGAGCTTCGGAAGTCGGCTATCCGTGCGTGGTCAAGCCGGTGATGAGCTCGTCTGGTCACGGCCAGTCGGTGGTGCGTTCCGCCGACGCCATCGATGCCGCTTGGACCGAAGCGCAGGAGGGCCGCCGCGCCGCCGATGAGGGCGATGTGTCGCGCGTGATCGTTGAGGCGCTTGCCCCGCTGGAGCGTGAGCTGACGGTACTGACCGTTTCTTCGTCCGCCGGCATTGTGACGTGCGCGCCGATCGGCCAACGTCAGGAGTCCGGCGATTACCGCGAGTCCTGGCAGCCGGCTACCGAGCCCGATGGTGAGGCCGAGCGGGCGCGCGACATCGCACGTACCGCCGTTGAAGGCTTGGTGGCCAAGGCTCAGGCGACCGGCGAAACCGGTTGGGGCGTATTCGGCGTGGAGCTGTTCGTGCTCACCGACGGCTCGATTCTGTTCAACGAGGTCTCCCCCCGTCCGCACGATACCGGTATGGTGACGATGACCTCCCAGCGTCTGAGCGAGTTCGCGCTGCATGCCCGCGCGATTCTCGGCCTGCCGATCACCCCCGAGCATGTGGCGCTCACGATTCCGGCCGGCTCGGTGGCGGCAAGCCATGCGATTGTGGTGGCCGGAGACGGTGAGGCCGAGTTCACCGATGTGGCCGCTGCTCTGGCCGAACCCGGCACGGACCTGCGCATTTTTGCCAAGCCCGAAGTGCATGGCCACCGTCGTATGGCCGTGGCACTGGCCGTCGGCGAGTCCGAAGCCGACGCCCGTGCCAAGGCCGGCCGTGTTGCCGATGCGTTGACGATTACCGTGGAGTAGTCCACGGCCTGATCAGCTCAGCATGGCCTCAATATTATTGCCGTCCGGGTCGTGGATGAACGCGGCGTAATACGTGGGGCCATAGTTCGGGCGCGGGCCCGGAGCGCCGTTGTCGGTACCGCCAGAGGCGAGACCGGCCTCATGGAACGCCTTGACGGCGGCCTCATCCTTGGCGCGGAACGCCACATGGGACGGCACCACCGGGTTGCCGTCCTTCGGAGACTCCAGCCAAACGCTGTCGCCATCCTCGTCATTGGCAAAGCACACGGCGGTCGGGTACGCCACTTTCTTGACGTAGCCCAGCGGGGCCAGCAGCTTCTCGTAGAAATCCGCGTACTGTGCGGCGTCGGAAACAAACAAACCAATATGATCGATCATGACGAACCTCCTTGCACCATTTCGTCACTCCCATTATCGTGCGTGCGCGGCCGTACACTCACGTTTTGTCTATTGACGAACATCTGAGTGTCCGCGTGCTTGCGTAGATACTGTTACTCCGAACGACTATGCGACCGGCAATGAGTCGATTGTCGGACCAATACCGTCCGCCTCCGCCATCCCAACAGCGTATGGCCGTTCGATGCAGCGACGTATGATGCGCTGGCCGCATCGTAGCGTCATGCCGAGTGTTGTTGTAGCCCTCGATTGGTACCCTTTTACCGTTAGTTCACCCAGAAATTCCACTCCTGAAAGGTGAGTCATGGAGAAGCTGGAAAAGCTCTACGAGGGCAAGGCCAAGCAACTGTACGCAACCGACGATCCCGAGGTTCTGTGGGTCGAATACAAGAACACCGCCACCGCTGGCGATGGTGAAAAGAAGGAAGACTTCACCGGCAAGGGCCGCCTGAACAACCTCATCACCACCATCATCTTCGACCTGCTCAAGAAGCGCGGCATCGACAGCCATCTCATCAAGCGAGTGAACGACACCGGCCAGCTGGTGCGCAAGGTGAACATGTTCCCGTTGGAGATCGTGCTGCGCAACGTGGCCGCCGGCCACTTCTGCTCCCGTCTGGGCGTGGAGGAAGGACTGCCGCTCAAGGAGCCGGTGCTTGAGTACTTCCTGAAGAACGATGATCTGCACGATCCGTTCGTCAACGACGATGACCTGGTGGCCCTCGACGTATGCACTCGCGAGGATCTCGCCGAGATCGCCCCGCTGGCCCGCAAGATCAACGAGGCCCTGATCGAGATCTTCGCCAAGATCGACGTCAAGCTGGTCGACTTCAAGATCGAAATGGGCCGCGCCACCGACGGCACGCTGCTGTTGGCCGACGAGATCACCCCGGATTCCTGCCGTCTGTGGGACCAGAAGGACCACTCCGGCAAGGTCGAGCACCTTGACAAGGACCTGTTCCGCCGTGGTCTCGGCAGCATCATCCCGGCCTACGAAGAGATCGAGGAGCGCCTCGCCGAACTCGCCAAGTCCGAAGGCATCGAAGTCGCCGAGTAAGTCGTTTAGGTGCAGGTAGCAGAACATACAGCTGGCTCCCCTCTCTGAGGGGGAGCTGTCGCCGATAGGCGACTGAGGGGAGGTCAAGACGTTCACCGCCATGGCAACTCCCCTCAGTCAGCTCCGCTGACAGCTCCCCTCAGAGAGGGGAGCCAAGTTCTTTTACCGCACTTCTTCAATTTTTCAATAATTTCAAGAAAGGATTTCCATGGTTTTTCGCGTGTACGTGGAAAAGAAGCCCGGCTTTGATGTCGAAGCCCAGCAGCTTGCGGGCGAACTGCGCACGATCCTCGGACTGAACGGCCTCAAGGCCCTGCGCATCGTGAACCGCTATGACGTCGAAGGCATCTCCCAGGAACTGTTCGACCAGACCGTGCCCACCGTGTTCAGCGAACCCCAGGTGGACAATGTGGCCTACGACCTGCCCGACTTCGCCGGAGCCAAGGTCTTCGCCACCGAGTTCCTGCCCGGCCAGTTCGACCAGCGCGCCGACTCCGCCGCCGAATGCATCCAGCTCATCTCCCAGGGCGAGCGCCCGACGGTCCGCTCCGCCAAGCTGTACGCGCTGGAAGGTGACCTGGCCGACGCCGACGTGGACACCATCAAGCATTACGTGATCAACCCGGTCGAGGCCCGCGAGGCCAGCCTGGAGACCAAGGAAACCCTGAAGACCCAGGTGCCGGTGCCCGGCAAGGTCGAGACCATCGCCGGTTTCAACGAGATGGACGCCGAAGCCGGCCAGAAGTTCATCGACGAGCGCGGTCTGGCCATGGATCTGGCCGACCTCGAATTCTGCCAGAAGTACTTCAGCGAGGAGGGCCGCGAACCCACCATCACCGAGATCAAGGTGATCGACACCTACTGGTCCGACCACTGCCGTCACACCACGTTCGGCACCGAGCTGGACGAAGTGACCATCGATGACGCCACCGTCAAGGCCGCCTTCGAGCGTTATCTGGCGATGCGCCACGAGCTCGGCCGCGACGCCAAGCCCGTCTGCCTCATGGACATGGGCACCATCGGCGCCAAGTGGCTCAAGAAGAACGGCGTCCTGACCGGCCTCGACGAGTCCGAGGAAATCAACGCCTGCACCGTCAAGGTCAAGGTTGACGTGAACGGCCACGACGAGGACTGGCTGTTCCTGTTCAAGAACGAGACCCACAACCACCCCACCGAAATCGAACCGTTTGGTGGCGCGGCCACCTGCATCGGCGGCTGCATCCGCGATCCTCTGTCCGGCCGTTCCTACGTGTATCAGGCGATGCGCGTCACCGGCGCCGCGGACCCGACCGTGCCGGTCTCCGAGACGCTGGAAGGCAAGCTCCCCCAGCGCAAGCTCGTGACCACCGCCGCCGCCGGCTACAGCTCCTACGGCAACCAGATCGGTCTGGCCACCGGTCAGGTCGACGAGATCTACCACCCCGGCTACGTGGCCAAACGCATGGAGGTGGGTGCGGTCGTGGCCGCCACTCCGGCCGACCATGTGCGCCGCGAAACCCCGGCCCCCGGCGACAAGATCATCCTGCTGGGCGGCCGCACCGGCCGTGACGGCATCGGTGGCGCCACCGGTTCGTCCAAGGCGCATAACGTGGAATCGCTCGAACTCGACGGCGCCGAGGTGCAGAAGGGCAACGCTCCGGTGGAGCGCAAGCTGCAGCGTCTGTTCCGCCGCGGCGATGCCTGCCGTCTGATCAAGCGCTGCAACGACTTCGGCGCGGGTGGCGTGTCCGTGGCGGTCGGCGAGTTGGCCGACGGCCTGTTCGTGGACCTCAACACCGTGCCCAAGAAATACGAGGGCCTGGACGGCACCGAGCTGGCCATCTCCGAATCCCAGGAGCGCATGGCCGTGGACGTGGCCGCCGAGGACGTGGACGAGTTCCTGATCTACGCCCGCGAAGAGAACCTCGAAGCCACGGTGATCGCCACCGTGACCGAGGACCCGCGCATGGTGATGACCTGGAACGGCGACGAAATCGTGAATCTGTCCCGTGAGTTCCTGGCCTCCAACGGCGCTTCCAAGCACCAGACCGTGCATGTCGAGGCACAGCAGTCCTACGAGACCCCGTGGGGCGAGGGCACGCTGGCCGAGCGTATGAACAAGCTGGTCACCGACATCAACGTGGCCTCCAACAAGGGCCTTTCGGAGCGCTTCGACTCCACCATCGGCGCGGGCACCGTGCTCATGCCGTTCGGCGGCAAGCGTCAGCTCACCCCGAACATGGCCATGGTCGCCAAGCTGCCGGTGTTCGGCGAGACCACCACCGCTTCGGCGATGGCGTGGGGCTTCAACCCGTACATCATGTCCAAGAACCAGTTCACCGGCGCCTACCTGTCCGTGGTCGAGTCGCTGGCCAAGCTGGTCGCGGCCGGCTTCGAGCATGAGAAGGCCTACCTGAGCTTCCAGGAGTACTTCGAGAAGCTGCGCGACGAGCCGGAACGCTGGGGCAAGCCGGCGGCCGCCGTGCTCGGCGCACTGATGGCCCAAGTGGACCTGGGCGCCGGCGCCATCGGCGGCAAGGACTCCATGTCCGGTTCGTTCGAGGATCTCGACGTGCCGCCGACGCTGATCTCCTTCGCCGTGGCCGTGGGCAACATGAAGCGCGCCACCTCCCCTGAATTCAAGGACGCCGATCACCGTATCGTGCGCATCGCGCCGCGCTACCTGGCCGACGGTCTGACCCCGGACAAGGATGCGCTGCTTGAGGTGTTCTCCGTGATCGAGGAGCTCACCGACTTCCACGATGCCTTGGCCGTCTCTACGCCGGGCTATGGCGCCACCGCCGAAGCCCTGTTCAAGATGACGCTCGGCAACCGCATCGGCGTGACTCTGAACGACAGCATCGCCGTGGACGACCTGTTCACCCCGGCATATGGTTCGTTCATCGTCGAGCTGGCAGACGATGCCAAGCTTCCGGCCGTCTCCAATTTGGTCGAGATCGGCGAAATCGGCACCACCACCTCCGAGTACGTGTTCAAGGCCGCCGGCGAGACGCTGGACCTGGACGCTGTGCAGGAAGCTTGGGAGTCCGGCATCGAATCCGTGTTCCCGTACCGTTCCAAGGGCGAGGACAAGGGCGCGACCGTCGAGACCATCGACTTCCACGCGCCGAAGAAGACCGTGTACGTCGGCTCTTCCGTGGCCAAGCCGCATGTGGTGATCCCGGTGTTCCCGGGCAACAACTGCGAGTATGATTCCGCCGCCGCCTTCGAGCGCGCCGGCGCCGACGTGACCACGCTGATCATCAACAACCTGACACCGGCCGCCGTCGCCGAATCCACGCAGGCGTTGGTCGATGAGATCAACAAGAGCCAGATCGTGATGATCCCGGGCGGCTTCTCCGGCGGCGACGAGCCGGACGGTTCCGCCAAGTTCATCACCGCGTTCTTCCGCGCGCCGGCCGTCACCGAGGCCGTGCGTGACCTGTTGAAGAACCGCGACGGCCTGATGCTCGGCATCTGCAACGGCTTCCAGGCGCTCGTCAAGCTGGGTCTGGTGCCGTACGGCGACATCGTGCCGATGACCGACACCTGCCCGACGCTGACCTTCAACACCATCGGCCGCCACCAGAGCCGACTGGTCCGCACGCGCGTGGCCTCCGACCTCTCACCGTGGCTGTCCAAGACTTCGGTCGGCGACATCCACACCGTGGCCATCTCCCACGGCGAGGGCCGCTTCGTGGCCTCCGACGAGGTACTCGCCCAGCTCAGGGCCAACGGCCAGATCGCCACGCAGTACGTGGACGAGACCGGCACCCCCGGCATGGACCTAGATGTGAACCCGAACGGCTCGCTGCTCGCCATCGAGGGCATCACCAGCCCGGACGGCCGCGTGTTTGGCAAGATGGGTCACTCGGAGCGTTCCGGCAACGGCCTGTACGTCAACGTGCCCGGCAACAAGTACCAGCCGATCTTCGAGGCCGGCGTGGAATACTTCGCCGCCTGATAATCGGCGCGTATCGCGTCTGATACGGCACACAGGGAAGGAACTCTCGGGTTCCTTCCCTTTTTGTTCATGCCGGTCATGGGCTAAGGTTGGGGTGTTCGCACTACCGAATCCGCCGCTGAAAGGACCTGTCGTCATGCCGATCAACGAGGCATTGTTCGCCGCGATGAAGGCCGCCAGCTACATCAAGCCCAACGCGGGCAAGTCGTACAAATTGCAGCGCGTGGCGGAAGAGCTTATCGCCAAGCAGGCACCCGCCAATCCGAAATGCCGTGTCGAGGACGCCTTCGCACCTATGGCGGATGGATATGCCGTACCATTGCGAGTGTTCACGCCGCTGGTCGCCTATGGAGCGCCCCTGCCCGAAGCCCTGGAGGAATCTTCCGCCAATGGCACGCCAGTGGCCTCGGCAATATCCGCGATTCTGCCCGCCGTATTACCCAAAGTCCTACCCAAAATACCCATCAAGGAAAGCACATCGAGCGGCAACACCGACGGTATTTCCGGCAATGCCAACACGGAACTTCCCTCAGTCACGCCGCGTGGCACGATCCTGTTTTTCCACGGTGGCGGTTGGACCACAGGCGGCATCAACCTGTACACGCAGGCTTGCGCGCATATGGCCGTACGTCTGCAACGCCGTGTGATCTCGGTCGAGTACCGGCTGGCTCCTGAATACCGCTTCCCTACTGCTGTTGAGAATTGCTATGAGGTAGCCCGGCAGCTGTTTGCTGGGGAATTGCCGATTTCTGGGGTGGGTGGTTCTGTTGATGTTGACCACCCCCAGTCGGCTGCGCCGACAGCCCCCACCGGCGGGGGCGATATATCTGCGACAATCCCAGCACCGGATCCCGACAGCATCGTGCTGTTTGGCGACAGCGCGGGCGGCAATCTTGCGGCCGCCGTCTCGCTCATGGCCCGCGACCGCGGCGAGTTCATGCCGCGCACGCAGATGCTGCTTTACCCGGTGGTCGGCAACGACTACAATCCCGAGACCAGCCCGTTCGAATCGGTGCGGACCAACGGCACCGACTACATCCTCACCGCACAGGACATGGCCGACTACATCGACATGTACCGTTCGTCCGTGGCCGACCTGACCAATCCGTATTTCGCGCCGCTCACCGCGCATGACCTGAGCAATCAGCCGCGCACGCTGGTGTTGTCCGCCGAATACTGCCCGCTCAGAGACGAGGACGAAGCGTACGCCCGTCGTCTGCAATTGGTGAACGACAACGTCTCCTGTTACCGGATTCACGACGGCATCCACGGTTATCTGCTCAACACGTCGGCCGTAGGGCTGGTGTCCACCACTTACCGGATCATCGAGCATTTCCTCGACGACACACCGCTGGTGCCGGCTCCCGGCACCGGCACCAGCGCCAACGCACCGGAGGGAGGCGACGCATGGCAAGACGTACTTGGTACCGACTAGACAACATCGGCAAGTTCTACTCCTCCCAGGCTGGCCGCTCCTCGCAGACCGTGTTCCGCTATTCGGCCGAGCTGGCGGACGACATCGCCCCGGACATCCTGCAGCACGCGCTCGACCATGCCATCGCCCAGTTCCCGAGCTTCAACGTGCACCTGCTCAACGGCATGTTCTGGCATTACCTCGAACAGTCGGACGGCCGGCCGCTGGTGGAGCCGGAACATCTGCCGATATGCTCGCGACTGCATTACGGGCCCAAAAGCATGCTGTTCCGCGTGAGTTATTTCCGCAATCGTGTCAATCTCGAGGTCTCGCACATCATTTCGGACGGTCGCGGCGCCATCAACCTGTTCAAGTCACTGTTGCACGCCTACATCGCCGAGCGGTACGACGTGCCGGGCGTGCCTTCGGATTACGACGGCTCGGACAGCGACAAAGCCGAAAACAGCTTCGACAAATACTACGAGAAAGACAAGGCCGGTGCCGCGCCCGGCACGAAGATCTACCGGCTGGCCGGCCCCATCGACCGGGACGCGCCCACGTTCATGGAATATCACGTCAGCGCCAGCAAGGTGCTTGGTGCAGCGCATCAGTGCGGAGTGAGCCTCACCTCCTACCTCATCGCCGCGATACTGTGCGCGATTCGCGACGTCATGCCCTCGCGCGCCCGCAATCGCGCGATTCGCGTGGATATTCCGGTCGACTTGCGCGCCTTCTTCAGGTCGGAGACCGTGCGCAACTTCTACGGCATGACTTACGTGGCGTACACGCCGGCCGATATCGAAGCCGATGAGGACTCCGCGAAAACTTCCGCAACGGGCCCAGACGCGACCGGCGACGGCCAGCAGTCCGCCGCCCGCACCGCGCACGGCAACGGTATGGGTGGATTGCTGACCGATGAGCCGTTGGCCGACATCGCCCGCCATGTGCAGGAGCAGCTCGACCATGCCACCAGTCGCGAGCGCGTCGAATCGCATATGAACCGCATGATTGCGCTGGAAAAGAATCCGGCGCTGCGTCTCGCGCCCTCCCCTGCCAAGGACTGGGTGCTGGAGCTGGCCCGGTTCATCGCCGACCGCGAGACCACGACCACCGTCTCGAACCTTGGCCGAGTCACCTTGGACGAACGACTCGCGCGCCATGTGCGTTCGGTGAGCTTCCTCACCACACCGGCCAGCCTGAATTTCACGGTCTGCTCGTTTGGCGACGACCTGAGCATCGGCATCTCCACCGTCTACCATGATCTGAACGTCATCAAGAACCTGTGTCGGATTCTCGCCGCGCAGGGCATCAGCGGCCGTATGAACATCGCCGGCGCGCATGTGGAGAAAGGAGCGTCGGCATGAAGCATTGCGATGCCTGCAACGTCGATTTCACCGGCGATATGGCCCGTTGCCCACTCTGTCAGAACGAATTGCACGGCGAGGCCTCTCCCGCCGCATTCCCCGCGCAGCAGATCTATCTGCGTCCGAGGCGTTTGGCGGTGGAGATCATCACGTTTGTAACCGGCGCGATTCTGCTGCTGCATGGCTTCTTCAGCTATCTGTTTTCGTGGCCGATACCGATTGCCAGTGCATCGGCAGCCGCGCTGATCATCAGCGTGCTGTTCATCAACAGTGCGATTCTGCACGCGCCGCGGCCGCTTCGCCTCATGTTTCGATATTTCTATATCATGCTGGCGATTGCGCTGGTCTGGTTTGTGGCGACGATGAATCATGTCGTCACCATGTTCGTCATACCGATCACGTGTCTGGTTTCGCTGGTCTTTGACGTGGTGCTGCTTATCGTGCTGCGGGCCAAGGCCATTGACCAGTACGCCAAGTATCTGGCGTTCGACATCGTCGCCGGTCTGCTGCCTCTGACGTTCATTCCGCTCGGCTGGGCTCCGTGGGATGTGCTGGTGATGGTCAGCGGGCTGGTCTCCCTGCTGGTGCTGCTCGGCCTGCTCGTCTTCGCCCGCCGTCAGCTCTTCTCGGAATTCGGCAAACAGTTCTCGGCCTGATTGCCTCGTGCGCTCAATCGCCCGATTTAGGATGGAAACCATGAGCGAACATGTGGAGCATGGGTTTGGGCCGGTGTGGGATGGCGAGTCGCGGGTGCTGATTCTGGGGTCGATGCCGAGCCCGAAATCCCGAAAAGCGGCGTTTTACTATATGCATCCGCGGAACCGGTTTTGGCCGGTGTTGCAGGCGCTGTTTGCCAACTCCGCTGATCCTACTGACGCTGTCGGCGATTCACCTGAGTCCCGTCGTGCGTTTGCTCTGCGCCACCACATTGCGTTATGGGATGTCATTGCTTCTTGCGATATCACCGGAGCCAGCGATGCCAGCATCCGCAATGCCGCGCCCAACGACTTGGCACCAATCTTGCGCGGCGCTCCAATCGCCCACATCTTCACAACCGGCGCGAAATCAGCGCAACTTTACCGCAAACTTATCGAGCCGCGCCTGACCGAAGCCGGTATCGCCATCGGCATGACCCAACTGCCCTCCACCAGTCCGGCCAACGCCTCAATGCGTTTGCCGGACCTTATCACCGCCTATCGCGAAGCTTTTCAAAAGGCAAACGTGCTAGAGAATACGTATTGGAAAAACTAAGCATGGCGAGACCATCAATCTCGGACGGCAAACCCAGTATCACGAATCCTATCTTGCATTTCATTGGCAATAGCAATACAGCGCGCCCGCGAAATACCAGCCTTCACACCGACACCAGCCAAATCCGCAATAGTGATGTTCTTCCCCTTACCATTAACCGAAGTGGTGTGCTCGCCGTTGATTCCAGGGTTTTCCGTTAAATCATATCCAGGCGACAATCTCCACGCTTGGCGAGAACGATCATAGAGATAAGAGAAATTCTTCGCATGATCGTCGCGGTTTCCGATGAACACGTTAAAGCACATGAGACGGTACAACCGCTCGCATTCCTCTGTACTGTTGCAAACACGCATAGTCAGCCGCATCAATAGTCCGTAATCCAAATTGGGAATACGATGCGACGTTTCCAGCAATCCGCCGGCGGAAATCATATGCACCTTATGTTCGGTGCCATCGTCATCCCGTGTACGGTCAAACCGCCGGACACCGAAATATCCAGAACATTGCGCTGATGCGAACAAACGAGTTTCCGGCATATCAATGCCGCACTCGCGCGCAAGTACAGAAATTTGATACTCCTGTTCTCCGATATTCGCCGAGTCTACGGATGAGGGGAATTTGATAATCCATTCTTCTCCATCAACCTCAGTCAGAATTTTCGGCCGCGCGCCACCGGACGAGCCACCAAGTGCAAAAAGCTGATCCAAATCCTCAGAAAAATCAGTTTCCAGAAGATTCGCGCACTCTCTCGCTATATCGTCCAAGTCGGTAGCTGCAACGCTATTTTCAATAACCGCTGCTGGTTCATATTCCAAGGCTCCCATGCCGCTTGATCCCACAATGGACAGCCTCGTCAAGGTTCCGATAGAGTAAGGGTCTATTCCTCTCTGGCGCAGAAGACGATCCGTGAGCAAACACCCCCACCCGTCTGGCATACTGTCATCGAACACCCCAAACAAACCATGCAGTGGATCTCTTTTGGCGACAAAGACCCCCTCACGTAATGGCAGACTCAGCGGACTTATGCTGAATCCACTGGACAACCACGAGCTTTCGTACGAGAACGCCACTGTTTTTGCCGGCGACAGTGTCAGCGAGCCAACAATTTCACCATCCAAAAACACCCGTACCCGATCAACCGATAAATCCAACGGCACTGTCTCGCTCATCGCGCTTCCCTCTCCCGCGCAGCAATGACATCATCGATAGTTGCATAGTACGGCTGTGAAAACAGTGTCTCAAAATCCTGCTCGCAACTCAGCGCAAACGCGATATTGATGAGCGCCGTCAATGAGATTTCGTGCTGCTGCTCGAACCGTCTGATTGAGCCAAGACTCACACCGGATTTTCTAGCCAGAGCCGTTTGCGACAACTTATGCTCTTTGCGTCTGGCAACCATGCGTTCGGCAATAGCGGCCGAAACATCCCCAGGCATAGGCTCATCCAACAAAGAAAACATACTAATATATTAGCAATTTATGCCTAAAAAGCCAATAATTACTCATATATTAGCAGTTACTGATTGCGGCAAATTGGTCACGGGACTACAACCGGCGTGTCGCGGTAGCCACCAACTTGCGTTCAAGTGGGGTTGAACTGTTTTAATCGAATTGTTAGCGTTCACGGCCGGCCATGAAGAGACGGCGGTGACGATTAATCATCAAGGAGTACACATGAAGTATCGCAGCGTCGGCAAGTCGGGACTGAAGATCAGCGAGGTCGCGCTGGGCAGCTGGGTCACGGATCTCAAGGGCACAGCGGCCGAGAACGTGACCAAGGAGACCGTGAAGCTCGCCTACGATTCCGGCGTCACCTTCTTCGACTGCGCGGACGCTTACTCGGGCGGCGCCGCCGAACGATTCCTCGGCGAGACGCTGAAGCAGTATGAGCGACCTGGTCGCCCAGGGCAAGGTGCTGTATTACGGCGTTTCCGAAGAGTGGGGTTCGGCCCGCCTCGAGGAAGCCCAGCGCATCATCGACCGCTACAACCTGTACCCAATCACCGTGGTTCAGCCGCAGTACAACCTGCAGGATCGCTATATCGAGCATGAGATCATGGGCACCTGCCGCAAGCTCGGCATTGGTATCACCACGTTCTCCCCACTCGCGCAGGGTCTGCTGACCGGCAAGTATCGCAAGGGCCAGCCGCTGCCGGCCGGTTCTCGCGTCACGTGGGCTGACGAATCTGAGACTTCCTCCAACGGGAGCGATTGTTAAGCGCCGAAATCGGTATCGCCTTGGGCCTCGGCCTGGGCGATGGCGGTTTCGGCGTTTTTTGCTGTTTGCTCAATGACCTGGTTGTATCCGGTCAAGGCCGCGAACGGCATGAACTGCGCGGCCCGCTGGTGGCGGGACATGTGCGGATGCTTGCGCGACTGGTGATGGGGCAGGTTGATGATGTCGTCGTATGCCCGGGTCTCTTGCAGGGTCATGCGCGATGGCCTCCGATCTGACGGTTGCGAGCCTGACCGGTGGCACCGTCTTCCATATCCATGGCTTTGATGACGGCGTTGCGGCCGAATTTACGTTTCACATCCAGCAGCGCACGCTGGATATCATGCTCTCGAGCCAACGTCTGTGCGGCGGCATCGTCCCCACAAGCCGGCATACGCCCGCTTCCGTCGCCACCGGATTCCGTGCTATCACAGTCATATCGCATATCGCCATCATCACCGAACAAATCAAGCTGCTCATAGCGTTTGCCCGCCGCCAGCTCTTTGGGCGTGGCCACATCATCGGCAACAACTGTGAGTCGACGCACCAGCAACCGCGCATCCACAATACGCTCGTACAGCATGGTCATCGCCTCGCGAATACGTGCGGCAGACGACGTAAAATCACCCAATCCAATCGACCCCACGGCCGACTTAGGCACCCGACGACCGAAACGGTCAACGGTCACCGGCCCTTGATAGGTCTTTGCCGCGCGTTCGGCGGCACGCCTCATCGCCCGGTCTGCGCATGAATCAAGCTTCGAAGCATCGAGACTGCCAATGTCATAGCCGACCGCCAGTGTCAGCCGATTCGTCATCACCCCCTTATTGACCAAATCGAGGGCGAGCGCATCGGCCATCTCCTTGGTGATCAGCCGGGCCGTGGCATAGTCGGCGGGACCGGTGAGCA
>ERZ781275.1069-NODE-1069-length-22223-cov-3.895029_pt1 | contig 22223 bp, 17 predicted proteins | sample MGYA00375853_ERZ781275 | MGnify/ENA primary metagenome ERZ781275 (study PRJEB29790, sample SAMN03653691) | human gut metagenome | host: Homo sapiens | place: USA: Dallas, Texas | collected 2012-07-23 | study: EMG produced TPA metagenomics assembly of the Gut...
CCGGAGCATGTTCCGGGCTTTTCGTTTTCGTCCTCTGCTCAAGAACAACACAGGACTAAAATACATTTCTGGCGTTATCCTTCCATCCGACAGGGACTCCCTCCGCACGGCCTCCCCACCAGTCGAAAGTTTTTGGAGGGAGAGAGGAGGGGTTTGGGGAGGGGAGAGGGGCCCTTTTTTCAAAAAGGGCCCCTCTCCCCTCCCCAATATTCTCTTCCCTACCCCCTCACAAATTCCACAAAATACGCAATGACGGTCCCAAAAAGGATCACAACGAGCATCCACTTGAGAAGCACGGGCGAGATGCACTTCTGGAATTTCGCGCCGAAATACATGCCGAGCAACCCTCCGAGGCTGAGAAGCAGGGCCATGCCCCAGTCGGGGGCGATGCTCAGGTCGGGATAGAGGGGCGAAATGGCTATGTAGAAGAGAACGCCGGCCAGCGCGTTGACGAAGGTCGCCGCCAGCGTCGCCCCCGCCACCGTGTAGATGGGCAGATGGAAGACGGAAACGAGGAACGGCGCGATGATCGCCCCGCCGCCGATGCCGTAGATGCCGCCGACAAGACCGACCGCAATGGAATAAAATAAGAGGATCGGCACGGAAAAGGAATAGAGATACCCGTCAAATGTGTAGGATACGCGGGACAGGTTCTGCTCCACGACCTCGACATAGGGCTTGGGAGGAGATTGTTCGTATTTTGGGGCGGGCTTGAAACGCATCCAGCCGAACAGGTCGCGGATCATCTCCAGGCCGATGCCGAGCAGCACGAGCGCCACGAACAGCTTGAAAGGCCGGACATCCGCCAGCCAGTTGATGCGGACAAGACCGCCGATGACGACCCCCGGCACGGCCCCGGCCATGACGATCCACGACAGAGGCCAGAGCATCCGTTTTTCGCGGTAATAACGGAACACGCCGCCCGGATTGGAGAACACGTTGTAGAGCTGGTTCGTCGCGCTGACCGAGGTATTGGTGTAGCCGAGGAAAGTCATCTGAAAAGGCAGAAGCAGGAACGCGCCGGAAATCCCACCCATCGACGTGAAGAAGGAGACTACAAACGCGACCAGCGGCGGTACGAACGGCGAAACTTCGATTTCCGCAGTGGGGAAATACATCTCAGACATCCTCCCATTCGGGCGGCAGGTGCGCAACGCGCCACGGACCGGCCCACGGCGGCAAGGCCGTATAGGTTTCCTCTCCCACCCGCAGCCGCACAGCGTGAAGCTTGAGCCCGCCTTCGCAGCGCGGCCCCCCATACTTCACATCCCCCACGAGCGGAAAACCCCGCTCCGAAAGCTGTACGCGGATCTGATGCGTCCGCCCCGTGTGCAGGCGGATCAGAACAAGGCTCCGGCCTTCGCGCACGGTCAGGCAGCGGACCGTCAGGCTCGCGGGCTTCTCGTCGGGCCCACCCATGCGGGATTTCCCGGCAACGACCTTTTCGCGGCCCTGTGCGCCGACTGTGCGTTTTGCCAGATGATCCTCAAGGCGTTTCGGGCGGCTCCACAGGCATTCGCCCTGCACCCACGCAAGGTAGTCCTTGGCGACGCCATGAGCCGCCAGTGCATCCGAAAGGCGGCGTACGGCGGCATACGTCTTGCCGACGAGCAACAGGCCGGAGGTATCCCTATCCAGACGGTGTACCGGAGCGGGGATAAAAGGCAATCCGGCAAACGCCGCTTCAAGCCGTGTCGTCAGGCTGTCCGTATGTCCCGTGCCCGGATGTACGGGCAGGCCGGACGGCTTGCAGAACACGATGACATCATCCGTCTCCGCAACGATGGGGGGCAATTCCTTGCCGCCCGACGACGCGGGGGCGCGTTCCGCTTTCGTTCCGGCCCCGGCAAAGGGCGGAACCCGGATTTCATCGTTCAGTTCCACCCGGTCGAACGGTTTGGCCCGCCCGCCGTTGATCCGGACCTGCCCGGTACGGATCCAGCGGTGCAGGACGCTCTGCGGCTCTTCGAAACGCCGGGATAGGAACTGCAACAGCTTTTGCCCGGCTTCCGCCGCCGTCACTTGCAATGGTTCAGGCATGACATTCCTTTGAAAAATACGGCCTCTCCCCCTACGGAGGGGAGATCTTCATGTCTTTCGTGTCGCCGTGCCCGCTCAGGAAAAGCTGAGGGCGGATTTTCGTGCGGCGCGCAAACCGGAATCTCCCGCCCGCCAATAACGCTTCTGACGGGCGGGAGATTGGGCAAAGCATCCGATCGGCTCGGGCTCACGATCGAAACCGATCCGATGCCCGCTTACAAACGCTTTGGAAGATGAGGGCCTCCCTTACGAGAAGGACGCCCTTCCGTGAAAAGGAGTATTCCCCCGGTTCCCTCTCTTGTCCATTTCCATTTTGAAGCGCGTTTTATTCCAAAGGCAATCTGTGCCGAAAAAGATTGCAAGCAGGGACCGGATAACCACAAAAATCTTTGGAAAGGGGGGCTCCGCTCTGGCGGGATTTTTGGAAGGGAAAACTTTTCTGAAAAAATTTTCCCTCCCAAAAACAGCTTCACATCATCTGAAAGAGCATCCGCTCTAACTGCGGTAATCGGCGTTGACGTTCACATACTCATGCCCGAGGTCGGAAGCGAGCAGCGTATAGCTGCCGGAACCGGAACCCAGCACGATGTCGATGGACAGATCGCGCTGCTTGAGGGGCTCTTGGAGCAGGGCGTCGAAATCCAGATCCGTGGGCTGCCCCTTACGGAACAACTCCACGCCACACAGGGTCACCACCACATCGTCGGGGTTGAAGTCCGCCCCGCTGCGGCCCACGGCGGCGACGATGCGCCCCCAGTTGGCGTCGCGCCCGTACAGGGCCGTCTTTACCAGCTGCGAGTGCCCCACCGTCCGGGCCACGCGCTCGGCGTCGGCATCGGATGCCGCCCCGGTCACATGGATACGGGCGACCTTGGATGCGCCCTCGCCGTCCTTTACCAGCATATAGGCCAGATCCCCGAGCACGGAAGTCAGGGAGGCCGACAGAGCCTTGATCGATTCCTCGTCGGACGCGGACACGCCGGATGCGCCGTTGGCAAGGCCATACAGCGTGTCGTTCGTGGAGGTGTCGCCGTCCACGGTCACGCGGTTGAAGGTCAGATCCACGGCGTCGCGCAACATTGTTTGCCAGACGGAGGCTTCCACCTGCGCGTCACACAGCACGACGGACAGCATGGTCGCCATGTTGGGGCAGATCATGCCAGCGCCCTTGGCCATGCCCACAAGCTTCACCACGCCGCCGGGAAGGGAGACTTCGCGGTGCGAAATCTTGTGGAAAGCATCCGTGGTCATGATTGCCCTGGCAAAATCCTCCGGGGTCGCCTTGCCGAGGTTGGCGGCGAGGGCGGGGGCGGCCTTCTCCCAAAGATCCATCTTGAGCTGCGCGCCGATAACGCCCGTGGACGCGGGCAGGATATCCGACGCCTCAAGGCCGAGGGCGCCAGCCACCAGCTCTTGGGTCGTGCGGCAGTTTCGCATACCTTCATCACCGGTGCAGGCGTTGGCCTGGCCGGAATTGATCATGACGGCACGAGCGGCGGGACGCTCGGCGAGCATGGCCTTGGCGACGAGAACGGGTGCCGCCGGAAAACGGTTCTGCGTAAACGTCCCTGCGGCGACGGCGGGGACATCGCTGACGAGAAGGGCAAGATCCGCGCGGCCTTCCTTACGGAATCCGGCACACGCGGTAGCGAAACGAAAGCCTTTGGGAGCGGTGGACATGTTGCAATCCTCACAAACAGATAGGTATAAAACAAAAGTATGCCACGCTTGCATCCCACAATCAAACAAAACCGGAGTATCCATCCCGGCGAAATTCAAGGGAATTACAAAAGACTTCTCTAGCCCCTTGACCGTAGGGGGGCATACACACTACAAAACTCCAAAGCACTTGTATCAGACAGGAAGTTCGCACATGAGTCAGTCCGCGTTTTACGACCTGGCGGTTATTGATAATGTTCCCTTCGGGCTCACCGGATCGCAGGGACGTTTTTTTGCCCTGCGCCTCGAACGGCCCGATTGGAAGAGTTGGGCGCCGGGACAATTCGTCATGCTCCGTCCTCAGGGCTGGGCGCTCGATATGCCCTGGGCCCGTCCGTTCTCCATCTGCCGGGTGAGCACCAACGAGCTCGTCATCTTTTTCCAGGTGGCCGGCAGAGGCACCGAAAAAATGGCCAAGCTCCGGCGCGGCGACAAGGTGCACCTCTGGGGGCCCCTCGGCAATCGCTTCGCCGTGGAAGGCGGGACCCCGACGCTGCTCCTCGCGGGCGGCATCGGCATCGCGCCTTTCGTCGGGTATGCGGAACGCCACCCCACGCCGGGCGTCCTTTCAATGGTCTTCGGCCACCGCTTGCCAGAAGACTGCTATCCCGTGGAAAGCCTCGGGGAGCGCATCGACGTGGAATCCTTCCACGAGAACACCAGCGAAGACCTTGAATGGTTCCTCAACCATGTCCGCTCGCGCATCGAAGCCTATGCCGAACGCAACGGCCTCGTGCTCGCCTGCGGCCCGGCCCCGTTCCTCAAGGCGGTGCAGGGATTCGCGCTGGCGGCCAAGGCACGCTGCCAGCTTTCTCTGGAAAGCCGCATGGCTTGCGGCGTAGGCGCTTGCCTCGGCTGCGTCACCAAGACGACGGAAAAGTGGCCCGTCGAAGAAAAGGCCGGAACGCCCGTGCAGACATGCACCCATGGTCCCGTGTTCTGGGCCGATCAGATCACCCTGGAGGCTTAGCCATGGATCGCTTCACCGTACGACTTTCTTCCGCCCATAAGCCTTCCGGGAACACGAAACCGCTCGTCTTCAAGAACCCCATCCTGACGGCCTCGGGCACGTTCGGATACGGCGTCGAGTTCGCCAATTACGGCGATCTCACGCATCTCGGCGGCATCGTGGTGAAAGGGCTTTCCCTCAAGCCGCGTCCCGGCAATCCGCTGCCCCGCGTGGCGGAAACCCCCTGCGGTATGCTCAATGCCGTGGGTTTGCAGAATGACGGCGTGGAATCCTTCCTCAAGAACAAACTGCCCCGCCTGCCGTGGCATGAAACGCCGGTCATCGCCAACCTGTACGCCACCTCTCCCGCTGAATTCGCGGAACTGGCGGGCATCCTCGCCGCCGAGGAAGGCATCGCCGGTCTGGAAGTGAACATCTCCTGCCCCAACGTGAAGAATGGGGGCGTGCTGTTCGGACAGGATCCGGCCCTCGCCGCCGAAGTGACCGAAGCGGTCAAGAAGCACGCGGGGAACCTGCCCGTCATCGTGAAGCTGTCGCCCAACGTGACGGACATCACCGCCATCGCCAAGGCCGCCGAGCAAGCCGGAGCCGATGCGATCTCCTGCATCAACACCATCACCGGCATGGGCGTCGATGTGAAGACCCGCAAGCCGCTGCTCGCCAATGTGGTGGGCGGCCTCTCCGGCCCCGCCGTGAAGCCCGTGGCCCTGCGCTGCGTCTGGCAGGTCTGCAATGCGGTCAAGATCCCGGTCATCGGCATCGGCGGCATCACCTGTGCGCAGGACGTTCTGGAATTTATCCTCGTCGGTGCGCACGCGGTGGAAATCGGGACCATGAACTTCGTCCGCCCCGACGCCGCCTTCCGGATCGCCGAAGAACTTCCCCATCTGTGCCAGCAACTCGGCATCAAGAGCCTCGCCGAGTTCCGCGGCACCCTGCAACTGTAATTCATTGACTGGTTAAGTTGGGAGGGGCGGGGGGACCTTTCTGAAGAAAGGCTTTTCCCGCCCCTCCCATACCCTCTCCCCCATTCAAAAGCTTTCGCCTTTTGGGGCAGCCCCTTTTTCTATCAGAGGTTTTTCCCGTCAAACGTGACTGCATAGTCATGTTATGTGCCTAACAAAAATTTCTTTGCGTATCCTCCCCACTTGTCAGCGTTTTTAAGGGTGGGGACCAGGGAGGAGACGCTTTTTCCAAAAAGCGTATTCCTCCGCAACTTTCAACCTCACCGACACACCATGCCGCCGAAAAAACGTTACCAGTGGGACACAAAAGATTCCGAATTTGAGGATGACCGCCCCAGCCGCTCACAGAAGAAGCGCGACAGCACAGCACTCCAGCGTATGGGTGAAGAACTCACCACCCTCGGCTCATCCGTGCTCGCCAAGATGCCGCTCACTCCCAATATCCGCGAAGCCATCCTCGAATGGCAGCGCCTCAGCTCACATGAAGGCCGCCGCAGACAAATGCAGTACATCGGACGCCTGATGCGCGAAGAGGCGGATCCGCAGGCCGTGCGTGACGCGCTGGACGCCATCAAACTTGGACACACGGGGGAAACCGCCAGCTTCAAGCGTTCCGAGAAACTGCGGGATGACCTCATGAGCGCCACCGATGCCGAAATGGATACACTGCTTGCCGCCTTCCCAGCCGAAGACGCCGCCGAGATCCGCGATCTCACGGCAAAGGCCCGCAACGAACGCGAACACAGCCGTCCTCCGCACGCCTATCGGGCATTGTTCCGCAAGCTCAAAAGCCTCCCTGCCGAACAATGATCCGTGACGCCATCATTCTCGGAGCCGGGGCCGCTGGGCTCATGTGCGCCATGACCGCCGGGCGCCGGGGCTTTTCTTGCGCCGTCATCGACCATAGCCCGGTTGCGGGGCGCAAAGTGCGCCTTGCCGGAGGAGGCAAAGGAAATGTTACTAATCGGTATATATCTCCGGAGTGGTATGTAGGCACGCAGAAAGGCTTCCCTGACACCCTGCTTAAACGCTGTTCGACGGACTTTGTCCTGAGCATGTTGGCGTCATTCGGCATCGAATGGGAAGAGCGAGAGTACGGGCAGATTTTCTGCACGGTGCAGGCGGCCCGGCTTGTGGAGTCGATGGCAGCCGCCTGCCGCAATGCGGGGGCGGAATTGCTGTTCAACCGTACGTTCGGCGAAATCCGGCACGAGGGCGGCCTGTTCTCTGTGGAAACGTCCGAAGGCACCCTACAGGCCCCGCGCCTTGTCATCGCAACAGGGAGCCCCGCATGGCCCGCTTGCGGGGCAACGGATGGGGGGATGCGCTTGGCCCGTCAATGGGGCCATAAGGTCGTTCCCGTACGCCCGGTACTGGCTCCTCTGTTGCTCCCCGAGTCATGGCATCTGCACGGCCTCGCGGGCGTCAGCCTGCCCGCCGCCGTATCCGTGGGCGGGCGCACTTTCCGCTACCCGCTCCTGTTCACCCACAAAGGGCTCAGCGGCCCCGCTATCCTTCAAGCATCCTGCTTCTGGCGGCAGAGCGAAGCGCTGCATATCGACTTTCTGCCCGACCATCCCGCCCTAGAGCTTATGCACCAACCCGAGCACGGCAAAAGTACGGTTTTGGGGCTGTTCAAAAAGGTGCTCCCTACCCGTCTGGCCGAACGGCTCATACCGGAATCGCTGGCTTCAAAAAAAGTCGCTCAGCTTGCCAAAAAAGACAGGGAATACCTCGCACTAGCAATACACGACCACACGGTAACACCAACACGTTCAGAGGGGATGGGACACGCCGAAGCCGCAGCCGGGGGTGTGGATACGAGTGACGTAAACCCACGCACGCTTGAAAGCCGCAAACAGCCCGGCCTATACTTCGCCGGAGAGGTACTCGACATCACAGGGTTACTAGGTGGTTACAATCTGCACTGGGCATGGGCGTCCGGTAAGGCCGTAGGAGAAAGCTGGAAGAAGTAAGCTGAACCGAACAGTTCATTTCTTCCCTTTTTCTCTCCCAGAGTATATTCCTGTATACCTTTATTCCGAATATTTTCCACCATTCGGATCTCAATCAGAGTGTTGCTTCATGTCAGCAGAACAGCTCAAACAACGGGACGCCATGCAGCGGCTCACGGATTTTCTCAACGAGGTAGGGATGCTCCGCCATACGCCTCGGAGTGGTTACAAGTTTCTTGGGTCCGGCCAAGAAACCGTGGCCGAACATTCGCACCGGACGACCGTCATCGGCTACGTATTGGCAAAAAAGACGGGAGCGGACGCGGCCCGCACGGTCATGCTTTGCCTCTTCCATGACCTGCCGGAAGCCCGTACGGGCGATTTCAATTACGTAAACCGCCTCTACGATACCTCACGCGAGCGCGACGCGCTGGAAGACGCGGTGGAAGGCACAGGGCTGGAAAAAGACATCATGTCCATATGGGACGAACATGCGTGCCGGACCACGCCCGAATCGCTGCTTGCCCATGATGCTGACCAGCTTGATCTGATCCTCAATCTGAAACGCGAAAGCGATCTCGGGAACCGTTACGCCGACAAATGGCTCGAAAGCGCCGTAGAGCGGTTGCGCACGGATATAGCCAAAGAACTGGCTCAGACCATCCTCAAAACCGATCATACGGATTGGTGGTATCTCGGCCCCGATCGCAACTGGTGGGAAAGGAAGAGCTGACCATCCCAATTTTCCACTGTCTTTCATGAAATAAAAAGGCCTCCGTATGGAGGCTTTTTTATTACGGTGGGATACGCCATATTGTTCCTTACTCTCCACTAATGTGCATAATATTGTTCATATACTGTTCGTAAAACATGTAACACACTTAAATAAAATAATATAATTATATATTATGTTGTTGCATTCTTCCGGCATTTCCGAAAAACACCCCTCCCAGAAGAAAATGCCACTCTGCCTTCTGTTCGTAACCCTGTTTCTTTTCTGTGTATAACATATCAATCATGCTGAAATAAAATAATAAATTTTATAGTGTTAGGGGGCATCCAGTGTTTTGATGAAAGGCTCTGCTCACTTTTTGTTCATAATCCTGAGCATATTTTGTTCGTAACTACAATAACTATGTAAAATAAATAATATTTTTTTACAGTTTTATAAAGAAGACTACTCATTGATACAAGTATTAGCCTCAAAAAAACCCCTCCCTTTTCTGCAAAGGGAGGGGTTTTAGCTTTGTGCATAATATTGTTTATATTCTGTTCTTAACTTAAATAACTATTTTAAATTATAGTATTTTATCATCGTTTTTATTGCGTAGTTCTGCTTCGTGAAGCTCCTTGGGAAGGGCTTCAAGTCCGTCTGCCTCAGGACGCATTACAATGCCGTGCCGCTTGGCAAGCCACAAAATCCCCACAGTAACGGCCAGCACAATAACAAGAATTATATTCTCTACCATGACGCCTACTTGACGATAAGATGCTTGTCATCCTTCTTCTCGGTTTCCGCACGGGGAACCGCCCGGACGCCTCAGCCGCAGGGCATGATATCCAACCCCGCCTTCTTTGCCAGCCGCAGCACCACCAGCGCCGCGGCAATAGCCAATATCAAAAAAAGCGCTTCCCACATACGGGCCTCCCTTGTGACAGGTTGCTGGTCTTCCAAAAGATAACTCAGGGAAACGTTTTGGCAAATTCAGCGGATGAGCATGGCGTCGCCGTAGGAGAAAAAGCGATACTCCATCTTCACGGCCTCGTTATACGTCTCAAGCATCCGTTCCCGGCCCGTCAGCGCCGAGACGAGCATCAGTAATGTGGATTCGGGCAGGTGGAAGTTGGTGATCAGTCCATCAAGGACATGAAACCTATATCCAGGCCAGATAAAACAGTTGATCCAACCTTGGTGCGCCGTTAGCTCCCCTCCATGCGCGCCAGCCACACCTTCAAGTGTCCGGGCGGAAGTGGTGCCTACGGCTATGACGGGCCGCCCTTCGGCCTTCGCCTTCCCAATGGCGTCCACCGTAGCTTGCGGCACTTCCACGAACTCCTCATGCATGACGTGCTCGCGGATATCCTCGCAGCGTACGGGGCTGAATGTGCCGTATCCGACATGAAGGGTCACTTCTGCCCATTCGACGCCCGCAGAGGCCATTTGCGCGCGTAATTCCGGGGTGAAATGCAGGCCCGCCGTAGGTGCTGCCACGGAACCGGCCTTGTCGTCCCGGGCGTAAACGGTCTGGTACGTTCCCCGGTCGTCCTTCGTATCCTCGCGCTTGATATACGGCGGCAGCGGCAAATGCCCTCGGGATTCGAAAAGAGCGCGGATATCGCCCGCCCAGTGCAGCCGTACCCGATGCCGCCCGAATTCCCCCTTGGCAAGGACTTCCACACGCAGATCATCACCAAAAACAAGATGATCCCCTATCCGGGCGTTTTTGGCGGGCTTGATCAGTCCGTCGGCCTCCGCGCAATGCCAGCCGTCCCCTTCTCCATGCTGTTCCAGCAGAGGCATGGGTGTAAGCAACAGAAATTCCATCTTGCCGCCCGAAGGGCGCTGGCCGATCATCCTCGCGGGGACCACCCGGGAATTGTTGGCTATGAGCAGCGTTCCCTTCGGCAAGTATTCGAGCAGATGGGAAAAATGGGAATGTATGCGCTTCCCGGTATCGCGGTCCAGCACGAGAAGCCGCGACGCTCCACGTTCACCGGGATGCTGGGCTATACGCTCGGGAGGCAATTCATAACGATAAGAAGAAAGGAGAAAATCGGCTTCGGACTGTTGGATGGAATACATTGAAATCCTTATATTTTATCTTTGAAAAACGGTAGCCGGCAGGTGTGGTGGGCGCGCTCCTAGAGCGGCATCCTGATGCGGGGCACTCTTCAAAAAGGCTTTCATGGCGTAGTGAAAGATGCATTTTATCACCCAAGCCGTACTTGCGGAAGACCTAAAAAAAGGAACCTCTCGGTTCCCTTTTGTATCATCTTCCAGAAAAGTTCTTTTTTATCTACTTTAAATATTTTCTCTTTTACGAACTAAATATGACTCGCTGAATATTATACTGTATGGTAACAATTCTATTTCAGCCTCATCCCCAAGAAGAAATCTGTGCATTGGTGGACTTCCGCCGAACCTCGATTCGCCTTCAACATGCCGGGAAGCCCTTGCCGCATCACCGCTTATAGTCGGACAGGCTGCGCTTGCCGCTCAAGTATTCTCCGATCAAAACTTTCCTGTTCTTAAAATCATTCATCCGGTTGCGGGGGATACTGCCGCCGCGCGGCGCCACAACCTTGGCGGGATTCACGTATTTACCGTTCTGCTTGAGGCGGAAATCCAGATGCGGGCCGGTGGCATACCCGGTTGCGCCCACATAGCCGATGACCTGCCCCTGCTTGACCCGCGCCCCGCGCTTGGCTCCGGACGCAAACCCGGAAAGATGCGAATACATGGACTCCAGCCCGCCGGAATGCTTGAGGATGACCATGTTCCCAAAACCGTTCCCCCACCCGGCCTTTTCGATCGTGCCGTCGCCGACGGCCTTGACCGGGGTTCCGGTGGGAGCCGCGTAATCGACGCCCTGATGCGGCTTATGGGTTTTAAAAATCGGATGTTTGCGGTTCATGGAATATCCTGAGGAAATCCGCGTGAACGCCAGCGGAGCCTTCAGGAGGGTCTTTTTGAGGCTTTCGCCCTTGGCGTTGAAGAAGGCTTCGCCGTCTTCCGTGGCGAAGTTATAGGCTTCGTACGTTTTCCCCTGATTGGTGAACGTCGCCCCGAGCACTTTGCCGTAGCCCTTAAAATCATTTTCCCGGAACCGCTTTTCAATCAACAGGGAAAAACTGTCACCTTCGCGCAAGTCTTTAATAAAGTTGATCTCAGAGCCGAAAATATCCGCAATGCGCACGGCCAGAATGGGCGATTCACCGGTTGAGGCCAGTGTCTCGAACAAGCTGGAGCGGATGGTTCCGCTCACGCGCACCAGGCTGAAATCATAGACTATCGGCTCGACGTGAGCGACAAGCCCCTCATCCGTTTTCGTGACAATGAGCTTCTTGCGATCGTTGATCTCGTATTCGAAGCGCTCCATGTCCTTGCCGTCCGGGGAGCAGACCAGCGTGTAGGGTTGCCCTGTGCGGAGGTTGTTGAGCGGGTGAAGCTTTTGCGTCACACTCAGAAGCTGTTGCACTGAACTTGCTGACATATATGGTGAAAGCAGTTCTGAGGCACTGTCGCCCTTGGCGATGACGCCGTTGATGACGGAAGGATCGGACGGCGGTTCCTGCTCCAGCGGAACCTGCTGCATCTCGGAAACGATGGCGGCTTCACCTTCCGGCATCTCCTGAGCGAGAGGCTCCTCGGGAAGCACCGCAACAGCGCTCTTTGCCCTTTCCCATAAGGCAAAAAGGGAAGGAGTCACCTGATCTTGGAGGCGTTGCGCCACAGAAGACACCGCGACGGGCTGGCTCTCGGGAATCAGCAGAGAGGCTTCCCGCCGACTGTTGACAAGATACATCGCTCCCACAACGAGGAAGAGGCAGATAAAACTGATGAGTATGGTGCCTGCGGAAAAGGTATTTCGCAAGGGAAGAACCACGCTGTCAGAAGTGGATAGGCATACGCCGGGATACGACACAGTTCAATTTTTTGTATGAGAAAAACTCTTATCTTGTATTGTATCAACCTGTTACGCTATTGTCCAGATCCGGGGTCCGCAGGAGACATGCCCTGCAATACGGGGAGCTTCCGGGCTGTCTCCGCTCTCTTCTGCGCTGAAACGTTTTCCGGTGGGACCGGTTCCCCCCTCCCCCGGGAGCATGGATGAAGGCATCCCGCTCCGGAAACGCCAGGCCCGTTTCCTGTAAGAATTCCACATTTTCTCAGGGGAGGTTCAACAACTTATCCACAGGGGCTCTTTGCTTGTGTAACGTACTTTTTTCTGATATGTTTTCTCCGTTGAAAACAAAGCGTTTTCGCCTCCGTTTTTCACCATCTTTTTCAGCCTGACTCAGGCTCTGGCCCCTGTGGAGCTTCGCAACGCCGTGTCCAAAGAAACGTTACGCAAATACCTCCTCACGTCTTCAGCCGAAGCGATCCCTCAAGCGCGCTCGTCCCTGCTCTCCTGCTTCACCAACGCCGAGAACCCCAAACCCCAGCTTCAGGAGCGTCTTTCCGCCGCTGGCGAAGCGTTGGAGTCGTGCTCGGAAACCGCGTTGCAGAGCTGGTTTGATCCTCTTGAAATCCTGTTGGATCAAGAAGCGGGAACGCTGGCTGTCCGTTTCCCCCACGCCTTCTTCGGCATACGCTTCTCCAGCCTGTTCCAGAAACTGTTCGAAAAAAAGGCCCGTGAACTTTGGGGAAAAGGGCTTTCCATCACGTACGGCGCGGGAAAGTTCACTCCGGCGCCCCCCGTGCCCTTCGTCCAGCCCGCTCCCGAAAGCCGGCAGGACGCCCTCCATCCCGCCGTGGCCAACCCGATGCCTTTTGGGGAAGAATGGACCTTCGACACGTTCATCGGCAACGGGAAGCACAAATGGGCCTTGAGCCTTGCCCGCGACATCACCCGGCGCGCCGTCTACCGGGCCACGCATGGCCGTGCGCCTTCGCTCGACGACATAGGCGAAGCCCCGGGCCTGCTGGTGCTCTGCGGCCCTCACGGGACCGGCAAGACCCATCTGCTCCGGGCCATTGGCAATGAACTCTTCCGCACGCTCGGGAGCGATCTCTACTACGCTTCCCTGAGCGATTTGGAATTGCTGTTCGCCGGGCGTTCGGTCCTCGCCGCCCGTCAGGAACTGCTCTCCAAAGAAGCCATTCTTATCGATGATTTCCAGCACCTGAGCCGTATTCCCGACAAGACGCCCACCACGGCGTCCCGGTTCCGCGCCCAGATTGTCGCCGAGCCGGAGCAGCCCGCCGGGCCGTCCGTGCGCGAGGAGCTCTGTCTCCTGCTGGATCGCTTCATGGATCAGGGCAAACCTGTCATCGTGGCGGGCGTGGGGCGCCCCAAGGAATGGAGCCTCGGCAAGGCGCTGCTTTCGCGCCTCGAAACCGGCCTCTGGGCGGAACTCCCCGAGCCGGATCTCGACGTGCGCCTGCGCTACGCCCAGCAACAGGCCAAATTCCGCCGCCTGCCCCTGTCCAGAGAGCAGCTGCTGCTCATCGCGCAGCACTGTCCGGATGTCCGGCGGCTTTCCGGCGTCATCCTCCGGGTGGCGTCCCACCGCTCCCTGCTCGGCCGCGATCTTTCCGAACAGGATATGCTCAACATCGTGCGGCAGGGCGGCGAGAGCTCCGCGCTGACCCCTCAGCTCATCGTCAGCATCGTCGGTGAGCACTGCGGCGTCCCGGCCAAGGAAATCCTCGGTGAGAAGCGCCGCCCGGATCTCGTGCAGGCCCGCCAGCTCGCCATGTACTTGTGCCGCGAACTGCTTGGCCATTCCTATCCCGTCATCGGGCGCATGTTCGGCGGAAAGGATCACAGCACGGTGATGCACGGGGTAAAAAAAATCAAATTATTACAGGAAAGTGATCGACTTGCGCACAGCATGGTGACAGAGCTGACAAAAGCGTGCCTCGAACACCGCGGCTGAGGTTACGAACACGGAAGCTGTTCCCGCCGTTCCTAACCAGCCGAACAAACTGTAACTAAAAACCATAGCGATTCCACGAAGTTAATCAGGATACGCACATTGCGCGTCTCTTAATAATCTACAACAAGGATCTTCTACATGCTTTTTACCGTAAAGAAAGAGAACATCATCGAAGGCCTTCAGAAAGCGGCGGGCATCATCCCCACGAGAGCGGGTGCGGCTTATCTGCGTTCGCTCTGGATCAAGGCCGAGGGGGAAGTCCTGACCATCATGGCGACCGATGCGAACATCGAGTTCACCGGCATATATCCCGCCGATGTGAAGGAACCCGGCCTCGTCGGCGTGAACGGCCGGAACTTCGTGGATCTCATCCGCCGTCTTCCCGCCGGCGAATTGCGTATCCGGCTTGACGACGCCACGGGCACAGTGATCCTCGAACAGGGCCGCCGTACCTACAAGCTCCCCGCCAACGACCCCACGTGGTTCCAGAGCCTCGCGCCGTTCTCCAGCGAAGGCGCCGTGGTGTGGTCCGGTGATTTCTTCCAGGAAATCATCGACCGCGTATTTTTCTGCGTGAGCGACGACGAATCTTCCGACGCCATAGCGTGCCTCTACTTCAAGCCCGTTGGCGAAGGCCATATCGAGGTGTGCGGTCTGAACGGCCATCAGTTCGCCCTGACCCGCTTCACGCACGACGATCTGTCCGCCCGCCTTCCCGAAGACGGTGTGCTGATCCAGCGTAAGTACGTCGGCGAACTCCGGAAGTGGCTCGGCGGCGATGAGATCGAAGTCAACCTGACGGACAAGCGCCTTTTCGTGCGTTCGGGCGACGGGCATGAAACCCTCAGCCTTCCCCGTGCCGGATACGCCTACCCCGATTACTCGCCGTTCATGACCCGTCTGGCGAGCCCCGACGTGTCCCTGCTCAAGCTGAGCCGGAAGGACTGCCTCGACGCGCTCGATCGTATCAGCATCTTCAACACGGAGAGCGATCGGTGTACGTATTTCGAACTGTCCAGCGCCGAGGCCATGCTTTCCGCGCAGGGGCAGGACACCGGGTCGGCCAACGAGTCCCTTGAAGTCTCCTACAACGGCTCCATCGGGCGCATCGCGTTCCCGACCAAGAACCTGATGGAAATTCTCACGCATTACCAGTCCGGCGAACTTACCCTCACCCTCACCGGGGCCGAGGGGCCCTGCGGCATCAACGGTACGGAAGATCCCGACTACACCGTGCTGATCATGCCCATGAAAATCGCCGAAGAAAGCTATTACGAAGAAAACTAGAGCGTGCTATACTGGAGGAGCGCTTCGGGATGGAAGCGCTCCTCAATTCCTCTTTTCCTGAATGGTTGGAATAGGGGGATGGTCCTCTCATTCCGTCTATGGTATTGTTTCTTTCTAGTCACAACCTTTATCCCCGCTTTGGAACATTCAGCTTTGAAGAGGGACATCTTCAGGAGCCGCCTCATGCCGCATACCTTCCCGGGCACGCGGCATGAGGCGGCCTCTGAGGGGCCCGGGGGCTTTTCCCGGGTAAAGGCCGAAGGGGCGTGGCCTCGCGGAGGCCGCGTTTGCGGACCGTCTGCGGCAGCCCTTTGCCGCCGGAGGCGCCACAACCAACATATGGATTCACGAGCCTATGACAGCCAACGCGAACGCTTATACAGCTGATTCAATCACTATTCTTGAAGGTCTTCAGGCCGTGCGGAAACGCCCGGCCATGTACATCGGCAGCACGGATTACCGTGGTTTGCATCACCTCGTGTACGAAGTGGTGGACAACTCCATCGACGAAGCGATGGCGGGCTACTGCACGCGCATCGAAGTCGTGCTCCACATGGACAACAGCGTCACGGTCCGCGACAACGGGCGCGGCATCCCCGTGGACATCCACCCCAAGGAAAAGGTCCCCGCCGTTCAGGTGGTCATGACCAAGCTCCACGCGGGCGGCAAGTTCGACAACTCCGCCTACAAGGTGTCGGGCGGCCTGCACGGCGTGGGCGTCTCCTGCGTCAACGCGCTTTCCGAGCGCCTTGAGGTGACCGTCCGCCGGGACGGGAAGCGCTGGAAGCAGGTGTACAGCCGGGGCGTGCCGCAAGAGGAGCTCCAGTACATTGGTGAGTCCGACAGCCACGGCACGACCGTCCGCTTCAAGCCCGACGAAACCATTTTCGAGACCACGGAATTCTCCTACGACACCCTCAAGAAGCGTTTTGAGGAGCTGGCGTATCTGAACAAGGGCCTCCAGATCGAGTGCCGCGACGAGCGCACCAGCGAAGTCCATCTGTTCCATGCCGAGGGCGGTATCCACCAGTTCGTGAAGGATCTGAACTCCGGCGAAGTGGGCATCCACTCCATCGTCGACGGGGAAGGCGTGGCCGACGGCGTTTCCGTGGAGTTCGCCATCCAGTACAACGCGGGCTACAAGGAAAACATGTATACCTTCGCGAACAACATTCGCACGAAGGAAGGCGGTACGCACCTTGCCGGGTTCAAGACCGCGCTGACCCGCGCCATCAACAACTACATCAAGAGCCAGCCCGATCTGACCAAGAAGATGAAGGGGCAGGCCCTTTCCGGCGACGACGTCCGCGAAGGGCTGACCGCCGTGCTCAGCGTGAAGCTCCCCCAGCCGCAGTTCGAAGGCCAGACCAAGACCAAGCTCGGCAACAGCGAGGTCGCGGGCATCGTGGGCGGCGTGGTGTACGGCAAGCTCGACACCTATTTTCAGGAGAACCCCAAAGACGCCCGCCTGATCATCGACAAGGCCGTGGACGCCTCCCGCGCCCGCGATGCGGCCCGCCGCGCCAAGGAGCTTGTCCGCCGCAAGGGCGCCCTTTCGGACAACGCGCTGCCCGGCAAGCTGGCCGACTGCCAGAGCAAGGACCCGGCGGATTCCGAACTGTTCATCGTGGAAGGTGACTCCGCAGGCGGTTCGGCCAAGCAGGGGCGCAACCCGAACACGCAGGCCATTCTGCCCCTGCGAGGCAAGATCCTGAACACGGAACGCACCCGCTTCGACAAGATGCTCGCCAACAAGGAAGTCAAGGCGCTCATCACCGCGATGGGCGCGGGCATCGGCGAGGAGGACACCGATTACGACAAGCTGCGGTACCACAAGATCGTCATCATGACCGACGCCGACGTGGATGGCGCGCACATTCGTACGCTCCTCCTGACCTTCTTCTTCCGCAACTACGCGGGGCTCATCGACCGTGGCTACCTGTACATCGCGCAGCCGCCGCTGTACCGGGCGCACAACAGCAGGATGGAGAAGTTCATCAAGGACGATTACGAGCTGAACGCCTTCCTGATGCAGCGCGTGAGTGACGACATGGAAGTGGAGGCCCCTAACGGCACGCTCTTCCGGGGTGAGGAGATCAAGGCCCTCATGGGGCAGATCGAAAACATTTCCCACCGAGTGCGCGATGCCGAGCTGGCGGGCATCAACCGGGATCTTTTCCTCGCCCTTGTCGACGTGGAGGACCGCGTCACACCGGATTGCCTCACTTCCGGAACGCGTTGCTACGACTTCCTCAAGGAGCGTGGTTACGAACTGACAACGGAGACGGAAGCGCACGAAGACGGCGATCGCGTCTTTGCGCTCATCGAGAACGCCAACGGCCACCGCACGCGGGTATCCGTCGAGTTCTTCATCTCCAAGATGTACCTCAACTCATGGGAAGCCCTCGACGCCATCCGGCAGAAGTGCGGCGGCCTCAGCTTCATGCTTCGCAACAAGGAGCAGGAATACGCGGCGTCGGACATTTTCGACCTGCACGCCCTGACGCTTGAGGAAGCACGCAAGGGGCTCAATATCCAGCGTTACAAGGGTCTCGGTGAAATGAATCCCGAACAGCTCTGGGTAACGACCATGAACCCCGAGAACCGTACCCTGCTGCGCGTGACCGTCGAGGACGCCGAAGCCGCCAGCGATACGTTCGAGCAGCTCATGGGCGACCGCGTCGAGCCGCGCCGCGAGTTCATCGAGCGCAACGCCCTCACCGTGCGGGATTTGGATATTTAGTGAAACCGGGGGAGGAGAGAGGGAACCCTTCGGAGAAGGGCTCCCTCTCTCCTCCCCCGGCCCCCCTCTCCCTCCTAAGACTTTTACGTTCAGGGCGAGGGAAGGGCCGCGATAGGGGATGGTTTCATCCTTCGTGCATATTTGACAAGCAGGTACTTGGGTGGCGGAACGATGCCGGAAACGGCCTGTTCCGACCCCCTCGTGGCGTAGCCGTTGCGCCCACCGCCACGAGGGGGTCCGGGGGGAATGATTCCCCCCGGCCGCCGGAGGGGCTGCCTTCGAGGATACTATGTCTCAGAATGTGAATATCGAACACGAAATGCGCAAATCGTACCTGGAGTACTCGCTCAGCGTCATCATCGGGCGAGCCATCCCGGACGTCCGCGACGGCCTGAAACCGGTACACCGGCGCATCCTGTTCGCGCAGCAGGAACTGGCGAACAGCTACAACCGCCCTCCGAAGAAGTGCGCGCGCATCGTCGGCGACGTCATCGGTAAGTACCACCCGCACGGTGATTCCGCCGTGTACGACGCCCTCGTCCGCCTGGCACAGGACTTCTCCATGCGCGATCCGCTGGAAGACGGGCAGGGCAACTTCGGCTCCATCGACGGCGACGCCGCGGCGGCCATGCGTTACACCGAAGTCCGCATGTCCCGTCTGGCGAGCGAATTCCTCAACGACATCGACAAGGAAACCGTCGATTTCCGGCCCAACTACGACAACACGCTGGCCGAGCCCGTGGTCCTGCCCACGAAGGTTCCCAACTTGTTGCTGAACGGTTCGTCCGGCATCGCCGTCGGCATGGCGACGAACATCCCGCCGCACAATCTGAGCGAGCTGTCGGACGCCCTGCTCATGCTCATCGACGATCCGGAAAGCTCCGTCGAGGACCTGATGGACGTCGTGCAGGGGCCGGACTTCCCCACGGGCGGCTACGTCTACGCGGGGCAGGGGCTGTACGACGCCTACACCACCGGGCGCGGTACCGTAAAGGTACGCGGCAAGGTCGAGATCGAGGACCGCAAGAAGGGCTTTCAGTCGCTGATCATCCGGGAGATCCCGTTCGGCCTGAACAAGTCGAGCCTTGTGGAAAAGATCGCGGCGCTGATCAACGACCGCAAGATCGACGGCGTGTCCGACCTGCGCGACGAGTCCGACCGCCGGGGCATCCGCGTGGTCATCGAGCTGAAGCGCGGCACCATGCCCGAGATCGTCATCAACTCGTTGTACAAGTACACGCCGCTGGAAACTTCGTTTGGCATCAATATGCTGGCCGTGGTGGACAACCGCCCCGTGCTGCTGAACCTCAAGACCGCGTTGACCTATTTCCTCGACCATCGCCGCGAAGTGGTGGTCCGGCGTACCAAGTTCGAACTGCGCAAGGCCGAGGCCCGTGCCCATATCTTGGAAGGCCTCCTCAAGGCGCTCGATCATATTGATGAGGTTGTTTCCCTGATCCGCTCCTCGGCGACGCCGCCGGAGGCCAAGGAACGTCTCATGCAGCGCTTCGAACTGTCCGAAGTGCAGGCGCAGGCCATTCTCGACATGCGGTTGCAGCGCCTGACCGGGCTTGAGCGCGGCAAGATCGAAGAAGAACTGCGGGATCTGCTGTCAAAGATCGCGTGGTACCAGTCCATCCTCGGCGACGCCTCCGTGCTCTGGGGCGTCATCCGTGATGAAGTGGAATACATCAAGCAGACCTATTCGACGCCCCGCCGTACGGAAGTCATCCGCGAGGCGCTTTCGAACATCGACATCGAAGATCTGCTGCCCGACGATGACGTGGTCATCACCCTGTCGCGCCGTGGCTACATCAAGCGCACGAGCCTCGGCATCTACCAGCAGCAGCGCCGTGGCGGCAAGGGCGTGGCCGGAGTGCATACCGGCGAAGACGATTTCGTGCAGGAATTCATCACCACGACGAACCACCAGTTCTTGTTGATGTTCACCAACAAGGGCCGTATGCACCAGCTCAAGGTCCATCAGGTGCCGGAAGGCAGCCGGACGGCCAAGGGCGTGCATATCGCCAACCTCGTGCCCATGGAAAAGGACGAGTGGGTCAACACCATCCTGACCGTGCGTGAATTCGCCGAGGACAAGTCGTTCCTCTTCGCCACCCGCCGGGGCATGGTGAAGCGCTCCAGCGCCGCGCTCTATGCCCGGAGCCGCAAGGGCGGCCTTATTGCCGTGGGCCTGCGTGAGGACGACGAGCTCATCATGGTGCGCGAGATCACGGACGACGATTTCGTGGTGCTGGCGACCGCTGACGGCATCGCCATCCGGTTCAGCTGCCGCGACGTCCGCAACATGGGACGCGGGGCCACCGGTGTGAAGGGCATTGCCCTGCGCCACGGCGATACGGTGGTGGCTTGCCTCGTGCTCAAGGAAGACAGCCCGGCGATTATGACCATCTCCGCGCTCGGCTTCGGCAAACGTACCAACGTGGATCTCTACCGCGTGCAGAGCCGGGGCGGAAAGGGGATCATCAACTTCAAGGTCACGCCGAAGACGGGCCCGGTCATCGGTGCCAAGTCGGTTCTTGATGACGAGGCGCTCGTGCTGCTGACCTCCACCAACAAGATCATCCGTATGGGCGTGGATGAAATCCGTTCTGTGGGCCGCGCCACCATCGGCGTGCGTCTGGTGAAGCTGGACGACGGCGCCCGCGTGGTCGGCTTTGATACGGTCAACTCCGACGCGGATGCGGAAGGCGAAGAAGCCTTGTAAAAAAATGCCTGACGGTATAGAAACATCCTGAAAAGAGGGCCCCTTGCTTCGGTTGTTCCGAAAAAAGGGGCTCTCTTGCTGTGAAGTTGGAGGATGCTGCGGCCATACGGAGTACGCTTTGCATGGCCTCTGTCCGCCGTTGTGTGTTCATTGCAAAACAAGAGGAGATTGGCGCATGAAGTATTTGGGCGTCGCCGGGGTATTGCTCGGCCTGTCGTTGCTGGGCGTCCCCGCGCTGGCTGACGAAGCGAAACAGCCGGTCCCGCGCGTCGGGCAGGTCGTTATTGAGAGCATGGGGCCCGCGTCCGGCACAATCCCCAAGGGCAAGCTGGCGACCATCATCAACTACATCCACGCCGACAAGCACACATGGTATAAAAAGGGTTCCCGGCACACGGCCAAGTATCCCTTTAATAAGGGGACGCAGCGGAATCTGCATGACCGGTTTGTCCTCAAGATGCGTTACGGGCTTGGCGACGGCTACGACGTGCGTTTCGCCACGCCCATTGTGATGAACAATTTCCGTGCCCACAGCACCCTCACGCCCAACAGCGTCAGCAGCAAGAGCGGCATCGGCGACACCACGTTTGTCCTGCACAAGCAGTTTTTGAGCCAGCGGGAAGGTTCCCCCGTCGACGTGGCGTGGGATCTCGGCGTCTGGACGCCCACGGGCAGCACGTCCGACGACGGCGTGGGCACAGGCGCTTGGGGCGCGATGGCGGGCCTCGGCGTGGGGCACGCCTTTGACGGAGGGCGGCAATTCGTCGAAGGCGAGATTATGTATTTGTATCGTGGGGTAGGGCATACCTCCCGCGTCGACGTCAGCGACGTATTCCGTCTGAACGGGCGTTACGTCTATGCGCTCTCCCAAAACTGGGACATGGGCGTCGAGACGCAGTTCGAGTATAATACGGATTCCCGCCGTTACGGGCATTCCAAAGACGACGCCAGCACGACATGGTTCGCCGGGCCGTCCGTGACCTTGAAGCTGCCCGAGTACAATGCCTCGCTCGGCGTGAGCGCCCAGTTCAGCCTTTATCAGAATTATGATGCCGTGGCCCGCATCGGGAACGTCGATTACCCCACCGCCGCCTCCCTCGGCGAGCGTTGGAAGCTTGAAGCGAAGCTGGCGATAGTGTTTTAGTACAGGCCGGTTTTGGAGAGGAGAAAGGCATTGGGGAGGGGAAGGGGAAACTTTCTTCAGAAAGTTTCC
>ERZ781275.1072-NODE-1072-length-22157-cov-3.608723_pt1 | contig 22157 bp, 20 predicted proteins | sample MGYA00375853_ERZ781275 | MGnify/ENA primary metagenome ERZ781275 (study PRJEB29790, sample SAMN03653691) | human gut metagenome | host: Homo sapiens | place: USA: Dallas, Texas | collected 2012-07-23 | study: EMG produced TPA metagenomics assembly of the Gut...
CAGAGCATGGGGACAATACGCTTCCGACCAAATATGAAAACAGCTCCCGCCGCAAGCTGCAAATCAGCTTAGAATACGGCGATATCAATGTAAAATTTCAAAAATAAGGAAAGGAACCCCTGAGATGATACCATGGGTGTAACCGGAATACGCCTTTTATGATTTGGTAAGCGCAGTTCCTCATGTTTTATCTCCTGCTTCTTTCACTCAAACGCACGCAAATGCTGAAATTATAAAACAAATCACGACGATATTCTTCAACTTATCGACAGGATTTCTCTGACATATCCAATGCGAGGAAGCAACACGCTATATGTCATGGGGAATCCTTTTTATTGGCTGCTTTGTCTGTTTCCATAATAGCTTGGGTTTGCACAGGCATAGTCTTGTTTACGAATGCGAAAAGAGATGCTTATACTTCAGCCGCCTAGTTTTTATTCACCTTATGCGTATAAAAACTGTCCGCTCTGTTTATTCAATCACTAAATCCCATAGCTTTATCGCTGAAATGATCTCAACATTCGTCCCCCCTCAGCCATGGTTCTATTTCTTATGAAAGGAAAAAGACGACACTCTGGTGATGATAAGTCACACGGGTAATCGTCCGTTTGAAATCATATGTTCGCAAGCTTCCTGTGAAGGCTGTTAAAAGCGATTTCTGAATTTTTGCAAAACTGCTGCGGGCTCCTTGTATGGTTATCTCACTACAACAGCCTTTTAAGGAAAATCTCTTCATCCCATGTTAAGCCTGCTGCTTCTGCCGCTGCCAGATTCTCTCATTCTTGTCCTGCTTTTCCTTCAACAGATGATAGACGTGTTCATATACCTCTGCCCGTTTACAGCGGATGATATAGGACAGCTCTTCTCTTAGCGGTATACATTCCTCAATGAAGCGCACCAGCTCTGCATGATAGCGATTCTCATCGTTTTTCATTTCTTCAAGTACACGGGTAAATGTTTTGGAGGAAGCGTAATTTCTTCCATAGCTGTCGGTTGCGGCATCCAGACTGTCTGAAATGGTAATAATACAGGTAAATAAATGATAGGCTTCTGATGGTGGTTCCACACCCTGCGGATAGCCAAATACACCGTCTACGCTTCTGTGATGATTTGCGGCAACCTCGCTATAGGCTGCAAGCTTCCCAATCCTGGAAAGAATGTGTCTGCCTGTGAGAGGATGATATTGAATTGCTTCAAATTCAAGTCCGCTTATGCTACGGTATTGTGTATTGATGACACTTGTACAAAGCACCTTCCCTACATCATGCACCAGCGCGGCATTGTGAATATATGCCAGCAGATTGTCACCATTCTGCTGGATTGCCTCCACACTGTTTAAGCCCAGCAGACCGATCAGCAGCTCCGGCTTTTCTTTCAGCAGCTGCTGCAGGATAGCCTCACTGCACGCCGCCACCATATAGGTATGAATCAGTGTCTGCGGCTGGCGCAGCATAAACAAATCCATAAAATATCGAATGACATCCTCCGCTTCCTTTACCAAGGAGAGCAGTGGAATAATTTCATAATAAACGGCATGCGAAATACGATATTCCGTGAAGATATCCGATGGAAGAAATGCGATATAGCCAATCACCTTCTCCAGAATCCGCTCAACATGCATCGACATATCAACGTCCCTTGACAGTGCATAAATCACATTGCATAAGGATAATAACAGATTGAATTGTAAATCATCCAGCTCCTTGCGGCTGCGGTTGCACTGATAGGGAATTTGGCTGTCGATCGTCTCGACAAGCGCAGCCATGGCTTCTGCATCCCTGTCCTGTCGCAGATAGTCACACATCGCACATGTCAGCTGCCACTTCATAAGGTCAAAGGGACTTCCGTCCTTTTGCTGCTGCGCGGCCAGCAGAGCCTGATGGGACATATCGTGCAGAATGCTCAAATTGGATGCGGACAGCATTCCCTTCTGTAAATTCAAAACGCTCATCGTAAAGGAATTCATGTAATTTATTTTTAGATACGGAACGATTTCATTGACCTCCAGCGTCCAATCAGCTTTGGCGATAAAGCGTTCATAGCTATGCAGTCCCTTTTGATAGGATGGCAGCAGTGTCTGATTGAAATATGTATTATAATTTTCAACGCTGTCATTATGCTCAAATAAAAGGGTGGACATATAATCATAAATGGATAATCCTAGACTTTGATCCTCCTGAGAAAGCTGCTCATATAATCTCTCATAGCATTCCTGCATCTGGGTGACCAGCTCCAGCGAGCGTGTCCGAAAATGCACAGTATCCAGATAAGCAAAGCAGACAAGCTTGATAAAGCTACACTTCATCAGGGAAATCTCATCATGTCTGCCGGTATAATAGGTGGAAAGCATACAGGCAGAGCGATAGGTGAGATCGGTATCCTCCATCCTTGTACAGTAGCGAAACTGATAGGACAGCAGCGAATCAGCGATTGCGTCCTGCAGACGCGTATTATCCTCTAGGAAATATTCGATATGACGCTGCATCTGTTGATTCCCGGATACATATATGCTGCGCTGAAGAGCAGAGCATTCCTTATATTTTTCTATCCAGCTCTCCACACCATCCTTCGTATGCAGCAGCTCGTTCGCCTTTTGGTTAATGAGGCGAATAGAGGCATAATACTGATTAAAAAATTCCGCCCACTCTTCCCTCGTTGTGAAGCCGTGTTCCAGTTTCATAAGGCAAAGCCTCTCTTTCCTTTCCCGTGTTCCTTGCTGCGGCTGTCATTCTTCGACATGGGTTGCCGCTTCCATTCGCTTTAGCTTCAGGAAGGTTGCCAGGATTTGTGAAATCAGGGAGAGGGAGCTGACCTCCTCTCTTGTCCAGAACCGTGTTCCCGTGCATTCATCAAAGCCGATAAAGCCGCTGAAAATCCCATTGTCATAAAATGCACATTGCAGGGTGGAATGGATTCCCTGACTTGCAAACAGTGCAATCTGCGTCGGTGAAAGGCTTTGAATATCCCGACAGTAAAAGATATGCTCCTCCTGAAACAGAGCTTCATAATCGCCCAGCTCCTTGTAATTCACATTCTGCAGCTGCGCCATTTCAGAGGATATCCCTTCATTGCACCACTCATACGTATTGAAGCCGCGGCTTCCATCTCTGTTGTTTTCAAAAACATAGGAACGGCTGACATCAAACTGCTTCCCTACGATTTCCAGAATGAGATTGACTGCATCATCCAGATTTTCATAATGATACAATATACGGAATACATAACGGGCCAGATTATCCGCACTCTCCGCATACTTCTGTTCCGAATCGATGGCCGCTCCAATGGAGGAATTCTGTAAAGCCGTAAGATTGCTCAACAGTTTTGCATCGTACATGCAGCAGCTGTTCTTTCCAAGCTGCTTCGCCTGATATAGGGCTTTGTCTGCACATTCATACAGCTTCTGAAAATTCTCGCCATCTCTTGGATACAGGGCGATTCCCATACTGCAGGTAACCCGGATCGGCTTCTTCTCTTTGGAAAACAGCCTGCGAAACATGTCTAAAATTGCTTCTGCCTTTTCCTTGGCGGCATCTGCCGAGACAATATTCTTAATAAAAATAGTAAACTCATCCCCGCCGATGCGACCGACAATATCCGTTTTTCTCACCATCCGCTTCATCCCGGCAGCCATTTCGCTCAACACAAAATCCCCGGTAATGTGACCGTGTGTATCATTGATCTGCTTGAAATTATCCGTATCAATCATCAGCAGCGCATTTATGGTATTGGGATTTTCCATCAGATAGCTTTGAATCTGCTGCTTCATCGTTTCCCTGTTATAGATGCCGGTCAATGCATCCTTTTCGGCTTTGTGACGCAGCCGTTCCATCTGCTGACGCTCCTCTGTGATATCCAGTCCGATACTGTAAAAGGATGGAATCCCATCCCAGCTGTCTTCTCCGCTGATATAGCATAATGTTACCGTCCATATGCGCTCCTCTTTGCTGCGTGTAAATGCCCGGGCCTCTAGGACAGCATTGTCCCCTGTATTTTTCAGACCTGCGCATACCTGTGAAATACGGGGAAGATCATCCGGATGGACATATTTTGAACAGCGGGAATGCAGCTCTTCCTCCAGCTGCTCCTTTGTACAGCCGATCATATCCAGAAATATGCCGTTATACCACAAAATCGTATCGAAATCCCTTGCATCAAATCGCACCATACCGGCCGGAATCGTTTTCAAAATTGCTTCTCTTTCCTGATCCTTTTTCGCAAGCTTGTATTCCTCACTATACATATCATAGGACAATTCAATTCTGGCGGCATGTCCAAACCAGTCCAGCTTACGATCCTTAATCATAAAGGTTCGTTTTAATTTTGAATTATAAAATTCCCAGCTATAGGTTTCGTTTTTCTTTAGATGCGCATTCGTACAAAACGGACATGGTGCATCCAGCCCCTGAATAGCCTCATAGCATTTTCTGCCGAGCAGCTGTGCTTCACTCGCCTGCAGCGTATCACAGGATTTTTTGTTCACATACAAAAGCTCGTATGTGTCCATATCGCTGATATACACATTTCCCGTATAGGCTGCCATCATCCATTTAAAATTATCCGTCATTTCCCGATTTGCCGTCAATAGCTGGCGGCGCTCATCCGCCAGCATTGTGCATGGGGTATAGCACAGCAGCACCTCTTGCCCTCCCTGCTTTGCATCCCCTATGGTCCCGGCAATTTCAACCATTCGCACATCATCAGCAATTCTCATGCTGCTGCGCAGCTTCACCTGGCGCTGCCCGCACTCATCTGCCGCACAAAGTGAGGAATACAGTTTTTGAAAATCCTGAATAACATCGGAAAAGCAGGAAGAAAATACAAGGGATTCTTTGAAATCTTCCTGCTTTTTACCCAACATTTGATAAAACGCCGTGTTTGCCCATAGCACGGTCAATGCATCATCCAGCTGATGGAGACTGACTGCCATTTGCAAATCCTCTAGCATTCCCATATCTGCGCTGCCTGCAGCTGATGGCTTCATCTGTACCATATCGTAATCCTCCACTTTATCTGCCCTTTATCCTGTGAGTGAAGCTATTTCACCCACAGGCATCTTACAGCATCCATGTACATCCGTCCCCCGTTCACCTATGCATTCAGGCGCTGTCTTCGGAAAGAAAAGCACGCAATCCTTTCTACATTTCGCTGCAGATATCATTTCTTTCATTATAGCACAACCTGAAACTTTATTTTATTTTTTACATTATTTTAAATAATTTATCAATAGAATCCATACTATAGATTACATCCAATATGACAGAAAACCAAGGATACCTGCAAAGCAGTGGTTAAGCAGGCACAGTCCCTCTCTTTTCCTTTCGCAGGAGTCACATACTCTTTTATAGGGAAATGAGCATAAAGACGTCCCATCACTGCTTCCGGTGCTATTCCTCAAGCAGCTCTATTTCATAAATATCATCCAGCGGTATCCAGGAATGATCACTGCAGATGAGTCTGCGGTTATACTCATCAATTTTCTTTAAATTCATGATAAGTGTACGGTACGCTCCACCGTGCTTACGTTCATCCGGCTGAAAATAGGTTACCCGGATGCGCGGCTGCTCACTGATATGCAGCAGAATCTCCTGCAGTCTTTCATTGTTCAGCATGTTTCTGTTTTCATCCAGAATTTTGCGCTGCTCTATCTGGCGCTGTGCTTCCTGAATGGCCTCCCGGTGTCCTGTCAGCGCGGCAAATGGCGCAAACTGGGCTGCTCTGTCTCGAATCGGCATCTGTGAATGCTTTTTTGATACCGGATGTGGCAGATGAATCATATCCTCATATGTGTCTGTACGCTGTTTTCTCATACCTGTCTCCTTTTATGCCTTGTGACCGCCGATGGTATCGTTTCGCCGGATGGTATTGGCGCCTTCCTCCAGATTCATGCCCTTTAAAACGGCATTCTTTCCATACTTTTTCTTAATCTGCAGGGTAGCCTGCTGCAGAGCCTTCTCCTTTTCCAGCAGCACGCGCTCCTTTTCTTCCTGCTGGTGCAATGCATCATAATCCACAAACAGATCCAGCTGACCTACCGCAGCCTTGCGCGGTACCTGTGTCTCATCCACAACATGATTTGCGGAAATATTGATTCTGCGCACTGTGAAATGCGGATTCACAATTCTGTCAAAGAGCTTCATCACCTCATCGATCATCAATCTGGATGATCCCGTATGCTGTTTGAGATTCGCCGTACCATGGGCATGCTTTGGTATCCTTCTTCCATAACGATCAGTTGTGACCTCCGTTATATAGGGAGCAGCTGTTTTCAAATTCTCGATATCATAGCCGATTGTCAGCACAATCTGATCACAGACCTGTCCCTTATCAACCAGAGAAAGAGCAAGCAAATCCAGCATTTCCTTAACAACCAGTCTTGCTTTCTCCGTATCATAGGGACAGCTCAATACCTGTCCGGTGCCGATGCTTGTATTCTCCGGCTGATATGCCTTGATATCTGCCATCGTACATGGCTCATATCCCCATGCATGATCGATCAGCAGCTCTGCATTCACACCGAACAGCTGATACAGGCGTTCCTCGTTGTACGTATCCTGTGCTGTACCAAGGGAGCATCTGGCAATGTCTCCCATCGTATACAGACCGATTTGTTCCAGCTTTTTCGCATAGCCCTTGCCAATGCGCCAGAAATCTGTCAGCGGTCTGTGATTCCACAACAGCCTGCGATACCGCATTTCATCCAGCTGCGCAATCCGCACACCATCCTGATCCGCCTGTATATGCTTTGCGACAATGTCCATCGCAATTTTGCACAGATACAGATTGGTACCGATACCCGCAGTCGCAGTGATACCGGTAGCCTTCAGAATATCGGAAATGATGCGCTTCGCCAGCTGTCGCGGGGTTGTCTGATAAGCTTTCAGATAGCTCGTCACATCCAGAAAAACCTCATCGATCGAATACACATGGATATCATCCGCAGAAATGTAGTTCAGATAAATTTCATAGATTTTCGTACTCTGCTTTAGATAATAGGCCATGCGCGGAGGAGCTGCGATATAGGTCATTGCAAGCTTTGGATCGGTTTCCAGCGCATGCTCGTCGTAGGACTCTGCGCAAAACGTATGTCCCGGTGCCGCCAGTCTGCGCGCTGCATTGATTTCCTTTACTTTTTGAACAACCTCAAACAGCCTTGCCCTACCGGATATACCGTATTTTTTCAGAGAGGGTGTCACCGCCAGACATATCGTTTTCTCTGTTTTCCCCGCATCCGCAACAACCAGATTGGTAGTCAACGGATCCAGCTGCCTGCTGATGCATTCCACGGAAGCATAAAAGGATTTCAAATCAATCGCCATATACACATGTTTTTTCTGTTCCATGTCATTGCCTCCTTCTGGTATACAGACAGTATCTGTACGTCCTTCATTTTTCATACCGATTCCCTGCAGCTTTCATTTGCATTGTGCTGCCTATTTCCTCTAGTCAAGGGAAACACAGTGGCTGCTTCTCTCACAGGTGCCTAGCACAAGCTAGCAGCATATCGTAACTCGCAGTGTCATGAATCGAAGTCTCTTTATTTTATCACAATTTTGCAATCACGTCTTTGCACAGCTGCCAATATTCACAGTGCCCATATTAAGTCTCTGCCCTGCATTTGCTTGCTGGGAATGCGCAGTTTCCTCTGTCCTGAAGGAAGAAATTACGGCTGTATATTTCAAAAAACAGGCAGCAGGCCCGGCATATGCTGACAAATATGCTATAATAAAAGCACCCGTGAATGAATCAAAAGCAAACAAATGGGATACGGAAAGGAGGAAGCATATGTCCAGAAAGGCATACAGTTCGCAGGAGCGATCCGCCCTGAAAATGAAGCTGCACAACATTGGTCTGGAAATTTATTTGAAGCAGGGCATTCAGAATGTCAAGCTACCGGAGATTTTACAGCTGGCAGGAATTTCAAAGCCATTTTTCTATACCTTTTATCCAACGCTGGGCGATTTGATTATCGATATCATCGATGAACAGCGAATGTCGATTTTACAGCTTCTGCAACAGACACAGGCAGATGACACACTGGATTGGAGAGGGAAAATCGAAGCCTTTTTGCATCCGCTGCTGCATCACAAAGAGCATCGGTTGTTCATTCTTTCTCCGGAGGAAGAGGTATGGCTGTATCAGCGCCTGACAAAGCAGTGCTTCGATTCTTTTCAGAAATCACAAATACAGTTTTATGAAGACCTGTTGACCGCATGGGACATTCCCCTGTCAACAATCTCCCCGCAGGTCGTCGGTAATTATCTGTTATCACTGATCATCGTGCGAAACAATGCCCCCGTCTCTCTCCCCTTTCTGTTTCATGAATATCTGGATGAAACAGCAGCTCTGCAGATTCAGCTGTTTATCGATCATCTGGAGACCCTGCGCCCACAAAGCATACGGTAAACCGTATGTTTTTTTCTTGCATTCTTACCTCGCTCTATGTATAATGAAAATATATACTTACCAAAATTATTTTCAGTAAGTAAAAGGAGGTCTCGTATGGGGTTATTTGGTAAAAAGAAAAAGCTTTGGGATGAAGCACGCGTTCAGGAAAATAAAGCCAGAATGCACGCACTGTTTGAACAGGTTGTAGAGGATGCTGCCGGCTATCAGCTTGTCTACGCATATTCTTCCAGTATTAAAACCAGCAATTACATCCTTGCCAGAAAAACGACTTATACGTACACAAGTCTGATTGTCGGGTTTCGGGAGTCTGATATGAGTATCGTTATTCTACAGACAACACCGGAGCTGGAGGGCTGCAGTGATCCTGCATATTTCAAAAAGGGAGAAATCAAGAAAGCCAAGGTAGTACAGGGCGGCTTTACCATTTATCATAAGGGTGGTATTATGGCCGGCTATACCCAGTTCTATATTTCTGATGAATATGATGATGAAAAGCTGTTTGCGTATTTGCATCAAAGTGAGGAAGCCGCACAATGGGATCTTTTCTGGCCTAAATTTTCCAAGTAATGGATACGATAGCACTTCTTTTCATCGTCATCGTCGGTATGAGTCTTTCTCTGCTGGCGGCGCATCTTTGGGTTGGTGTGATTGACACTGTGATCCATGGTATCAAGCGTTGTTTTCCTATTGAAAAACGGAAGGATATCGCATGGCATACGCTGAAAACGCCAGATGCGCAAAAGGATGCGAATCAGAAAATAAAGCCAAAGGAATAGCCTGTGCAATTATGCAGTGGCGATTGTATCGACACAGACGGTATGCTCATAGAGAAAGCCAATCTGCTTTCTGAGCTTTCTTACGTCATGAGAAATCTGAAAAAAGGAATCCAAGCCTATTGTTTTATCAATAGCGGCTGGATTCCTTTTTAAAGCAGCTAATGCAACGCATCCCTGCAATCAGACTTATATTTTTTACTGTTTATGAGATTTATTCGTAAAATTTTCCCATGTATTCCGCAGCCTCATCTGCACTGATATCACAGTGCCAGTGATGTACTGCCTGACGGTTCACCTCTCCAACAACCAGAGAACGCACCTTTCCGATCTGTTTAAAAATCTCATCAATGGTAGCCTCCGGTGTCATTGCCTTTTTAATTGCGGCCTCTCCTGCTTCTCCACCCGGCTGATTTTTCAGCCAGCTCGGTGTGATGGTAGAGCCAAGCGTTGCCACCATGACATCAACACAGTCTCTGGATTCATAGGCAACAGCTTCCGTCAATTTCGCAATATATGCCTTACCTGCACCGTATTGTGCATTATATGGAGAGCTGGTTACCCCGGTCAGTGAGGAATAGTTAATCACACAACCGCGCTTCTGTTTTGTAAAGATTCCCATATAATGATAGAAGCATTCCAGAAACGTATTGATGTTTACATTCAGCATTCGCTTGTGTGATTCCCAATCCGTATCCTGCAGCTTTCCGAATTTGTGCAGGCATGCGACATAGGACATAAAGCCCATATCCAGATCCTTTGTCTTTTCAAAGATTGCAGCTGCGGCATGATCCTCGCTGAAGTCTGCACGAATGACCATGTTTTCCACGCCGTATTTCTCACTGATTGAAGCACCCAGCTCCTTCAGGGCTTCCTCACGTCTTCCAACAAGCACAACATTCATGCCGTTTTCGGCAATTTTTTCTGCGGTTGCCTTTCCTACCCCTTCGGTAGCTCCGAGAATGATTCCCCATTCTCCGTATTTCTCTTTAAAGTTCATGTGTTTTTCCTCGCTTTCTAAAGAAGAAGATACCGGCAGCAGCCAGATATCTTCTGAATACCCTATGATGTTGTCATCGTGCACGCTGATGCTTACTGCTATAGACATGTCGTGTTCCCTGTGCTGTATCCCTTGCTGCCGTTCCTTACCACAGCATATGCCGTATCAGGGAGCAGTGCGTTTCTACCCTTATTGTTGCACGCGAACACCACACTGTCAACAGCAAATCGCAAACCTTCTTTATATTTAGGACAGCCTGTTTCTATCTGGATTCGGATATTCACACAGCAGAAAGAAAGCGCTATCCAAAACCTGTTTGCGCGGTACCACTGTCACAGATTCCTAGTTAAAAGCGTTCAGCTGCATGTTGGGATACTTTCTGCTCTGCTTTATCTGCAAATCGCTAAGATTTTGAAATCAGCTTTTATCACATATATCTGATTTTGCTTTCATCAACCATTTCCGTTATATACTTCATCATGCGCTCAGCATTTATCATAAGTGTTTCGATATGAAATTTTTTATTTTCCGATGTAAACACTGTGATGCATTCATTTCTTCCAAATCCTGTATCCGCCCGTTTCCATTCCACTCTGGCAATGTCGGAAACATCAAAAGTAAAACGAACCAGTCCAAGTGCTCTACGAACAGAAATCACAGTATCCTTCACCTGTATTCTGAACAGCTTTGTCCACAAGGTCACAAGCGATACAGGAATAAAAACAAACATTGTGATACATATATATAAGGCATGATGCGGTGGAGGTGTCGCTATCGTATTGATCAGTACCAGAAGTACAAAAAACACGAGAATGCATATGCACAGCCAAAATGTCAGCGGCGGATTGATTACTGTAAAAGATGTTCTTGATTTCATTCTGTTCCCCTTCCTCCACAGATCATGATTTGCAGGACAGTCATTGGCATTATGATATGCAGCCATGACTGGTGGTATGTGCAATGCAATCATACCATATTTTATGATTGCATGGTAGGTAGTTTCAATCCAGTGTCAGCATTGTACATGATGGCGTAATCTATGGCTTTTTCATTTTCAGATGCTGAAGCATCCATCCTTCGTATTCATAGCATGTACCGCAGCATTCCGACAGTTTATCAGGCAGACTATGCCTACAATGCAGCTGTCACTCGCTTCACTGGAAGCTGTATCCATATGGTTTTAACAAATAGGAATTCTGACAACATCCAGTAAAAAATCCCAGCGTGCTATCACATGCAGGAAAAAGAGGTGCGTTTTGAATTCACACCTCTATCCTTTTCCTGCAATGATCTGTTTTTGTTCCTGCTATCGTCTTCTATTTGCCGTTGACGATTGCTGCCTGTGCTGCTGCCAGTCTGGCAATCGGTACACGGAACGGACTGCAGGATACATAGCTTAATCCCATGCGGTGACAGAAATCGATACTGCTCGGATCGCCTCCATGCTCTCCACAGATTCCCAGCTTGATTTCCGGACGGGTCTTTCTACCGCCTGCAACCGCCATTTCAATCAGCTTTCCGACACCCTTCTGGTCTACTCTTGCGAACGGATCCTGTTCAAAGATTTTCTTTTCATAGTAATCGTTCAGGAAGCCTCCGGCATCATCACGAGAGAATCCAAAGGTCATCTGTGTCAGGTCGTTGGTTCCAAAGCTGAAGAATTCAGCCTCTTCTGCAATCTCATCTGCCAGTAATGCAGCACGTGGGATTTCAATCATTGTACCAACATGATATTTCATTGTAAATTCTTCGCGTTTCAGAATTTCATCTGCCGTACGTACAACAACATCCTTAACAAATTTCAATTCAGCCTTATCTCCTACCAGAGGAATCATGATTTCCGGTTCTATCTTCCAATCCGGATGCTTGCGATTTACGTTAATCGCCGCTTCGATGACAGCTGTTGTCTGCATTTCAGCGATTTCCGGATAAGAAATAGCAAGACGGCATCCTCGATGACCCATCATCGGGTTAAATTCATGCAAACCGGTAATGACATTACGCAGTTCGTCCAAATCGATATTCATATCCTTAGCAAGCTGTGCAATATCATAAGAGCTTGTTGGCAGGAATTCGTGCAGCGGCGGATCCAGATACCGAATTGTCACCGGAAGACCATGCATTGTCTCATAAATTCCCTCAAAGTCTCCACGCTGCATCGGCAGCAGCTTGGAAAGTGCTTTTCTTCTCTGTCCTTCTGTTTTTGATACAATCATTTCGCGAACAGCCTTAATACGGTCACCTTCAAAGAACATGTGCTCCGTACGTACCAGTCCGATTCCCTCTGCCCCGAATGCTACCGCCTGCGCAGCATCCTTTGGTGTGTCGGCATTGGTTCTGACCTTCAGTGTACGAACCTCATCCGCCCATTTCATAAAGCGTTCAAAGTCACCGGAAATCTCTGCCGGAACAGTTTTGATTTTGCGACCGTAAATATTACCGGTAGAGCCATCCAGTGAAATATAATCTCCCTTATTATAACGCTCATCATTTACAATGAAATATTTTTCTTCCTCGTTGATTTTAATATCACCGCAGCCGGATACACAGCATGCGCCCATACCACGGGCTACAACTGCCGCATGAGAGGTCATACCGCCACGCACAGTCAGGATACCTTCTGATACATGCATTCCCTCGATATCCTCCGGTGAAGTTTCCAGACGGACAAGAATTACCTTGTGTCCCAGTGCCGTTTCCTCGATTGCTTCCTCTGCTGAGAACACAATCTGTCCGCAAGCAGCACCTGGAGATGCCGGCAATGCACTGGCAATCGGTTTTGCACTCTTCAAATCCGCATCATCAAAGCGCGGGTGCAGCAGAGAATCCAACTGCTTCGGTTCCACCATCATCAAGGCTTCCTCTTTGGTAATCATACCTTCATCCACCATATCACAGGCAATCTTTAAAGCGGAAGCAGCCGTACGTTTCCCGTTACGGGTCTGCAGCATGAACAGATTTCCCTTTTCAATGGTAAATTCCATATCCTGCATATTTTTATAATGACTTTCCAGCGCCGCACAGATTTCTGTAAATTTCTGATAAGCAGCCGGAGCGATTTCTTTCAGCTGATCGATGGTCTGCGGTGTACGAATACCTGCGACAACATCCTCTCCCTGTGCATTCATCAGGAATTCACCATACAGCTTGTTTTCTCCGGTACTTGGATTACGGGTAAAGGCAACACCGGTACCACAATCATTTCCCATGTTTCCGAATACCATCATCTGTACGTTGACAGCAGTACCCCAATCTCCCGGAATGTCATTCATCTTACGATAGAAAATGGCACGCTGATTATTCCAGGAACGGAAGACCGCTTCAATGGAGCGATACAGCTGCTCTTTCGGATCAGATGGGAAGTCCTCCTCCAGAGAATCCTTATAGAATTTCTTGAAGCGTTTTACCATTTCCTTCATGTCATCCGCATCAAGGTCGGTATCCTGCTCCACTCCTTTTTTCTCTTTCATTTCATCGATGATGTCTTCAAACTTCGCCTTGTTCAAGCCCATAACAACATCTGCGAACATCTGGATGAAACGACGGTAGGAATCATATGCAAATCGTGGATTGTCCGTCAGTTTAGCAACACCCTCCACAACCTCATCATTCAGTCCTAAATTTAAAATGGTATCCATCATTCCTGGCATAGACGCACGCGCACCAGATCTTACGGATACTAACAACGGATTTTTCGGATCCCCAAACTGTTTTTGAGACAGTTCTTCCAATTTCATTAAATAATCAAAAATTTCCTTACGAATTGCTTCATTGATTGCTTCACCATCAGCATAATACTGATTACAAGCCTCTGTTGTAACAGTGAAACCAAAAGGTACAGGCATACCGAGGTTCATCATTTCTGCCAGGTTTGCGCCCTTACCGCCAAGCAGCTCTCTCATCTGCCCATTTCCTTCTGAAAACAGGTAAACATACTTTTTGCCCATTAAGCATTCCTCCTCTTATGTAATCGTTTACATTTGATATTCTATATTATACAGCATTTTCATTTATTTTCCTAGTATTAGTTAGCAAGTTATGCATTTCACAAGGTGCTCTGTTTACTATATGCAAACAGAAGAATGAATATGTACGTTCTTTCCTGCTTTCAGCCCCTTTCCCTTCCCCTCGCACAAGGATGTCAAAAATGCTCGGATATGCTATACTTTCAGAGATATAGCAGCAGCTGCAACCTCTGGTTGACAAAACGCAAGAGGTGCTTGGTAGCGCAGCTACAGAGTGTTTGCTAGGATATAGGTGTGAGGTGAACAATATGAAATTTGGAGAAAAGCTACAGAAGCTAAGAAAAGAGAAAGGGATGTCACAGGAGGAGCTGGCAATGCGTCTGCATGTATCCCGACAGGCTGTCAGCAAGTGGGAGAATGATCAGGGCTATCCCGAAACAGAAAAAATGCTGATGCTTGGAAACATCTTTTCCGTAACCATGGATTATTTATTAAAGGATGAGGGAGGTGAACAGCAGACGCAGGAGCAGGGCTATTATGCAAGCCGGGAATGTATACAGGGCTATTTGCTTCAGGAAAAACGAACCACCCTGCGCATTGCTGTTGGGACACTGCTTTGTATTCTTTCCGGACTGCCAGTTCTTATCTTCCCGCAGCAGGAAGATGTCATGAGTATTTTTTCCATGATACTGATCGCTCTTGGAATCGCTGTCTTTGTATCCCTTTCCTTTGATAAGGATGAATACAAAATACTCGAACAGGAACCCCTGTATTTTGACCATGATCATCTGCAGGAGCTGAAGGAAGAAAACGACGGTCTACAGAAAAAATTCAAGCGTCTTATCATCGGCGGTCTGCTGCTGATATTTCTTTGCTGCATCATCGCCATTGTCAGTGAGGATGTTTTGCATATGGATGAAGGGCCGATGGATGCCGTTTATCTGCTGCTGATTTCCATCGCTGTCTTCCTGTTTATTTATGCAGGCTGCTCCATGAACGCATACGAGCTGCTGGTTGAGAACGAAGCATACCATCGAAAAAAGCATGGTGACCGCTATTCCTGGCTCTATTATGTCACCATCGGTTGTGCTTCCATCGTTTATGTCGGATTGGGAATGCTGTTTGGCAAAGAGGCATGGAGAACAGGCTGGCTTCTCATCGCCATTGCATGGCTAATGACCTATGGAATCATCAGCGGTATCAATATGCGTAAAAAGTAAATACGCCTTATGGAAATAGCGTAATCCACAAAAGAGCATACGATGTGAACGGGCGCGCTTTTCCTTCGTAGCAGCTGCACGCCGATAGGTTGACACCGATATACCGCCATACAAAAAAACGAACAGGGCTGATCAAATGCAATGCTTTATTTCCGTTATCTTGCATTATCTTATCAAGCTGTCTGCTCGTTTTTTTTATCCTGCAAACTGTGCGTCATACAAGCCCTTTTCCAGATTTCCACTGATAATGATAACATGTCCTGCAAAAATATCATCGTCATCATAATACAATTCAAACTCCCCACCCTGTGACACATTGACAGCTTCTATCCGGATACGGCGTGCAAAATCATCAGCACGCAGCTCATCTTCTGCTTCATCCTGCCAGTCAATTGCACAGCTGAGTAATTGCTCGGCAGCATATTTGCGGGCTTTTTCATCCCATGCAGCGCCGTCCTCCTGCAGCCGGCGAAAAACATACAGTGTCTCATCCGCATGCTTGTCATCTTGCTCATCTGCCTCCAATGAAATCTCAACCTGTTGCGCATTCCACTCCCCCTCTCCCTGAAACAGATTCAGGGAACGATTGAGCTGTAGCTGACAGGTATCTGACAGAGGTAAATAAACAGGCCTCTGATATTCCTGTAACAGCTCCTGCAGCTGCGGGTGCCTCACATCCCGCTTTCGCACATCCACCAGTAGCAGCCAGGTACCGGCAGGCATCTCTTTCCCTGACCATTTCGTTTTTTTCGGCAGGGATTCCCGCACCGTTAAATGATAAATCGTTTCCTTCTTCAACCGAAATACCTTCCCCGGTTTTTTATTTTCCCGGTCACTCAGCATCCACTGCAGCATCCTTTTCTCCTGCTTCAGCTCTGCTGTTTTTACGTCTACATAGGCAAGCAGCCGTATACTGGCTGTCCAGCAGCATTCTCCTTTCATGCGGCAGGAGCCTACATCATCCTGTGTTAGCGCATAAATCTCCTTGACATCTTCCCCAAAGCCTTCCTCAAATTTCTTTTTTTCCGTTCGTTCCTTCCACATAGCAGCTCTCCTTTTCTTCTAAAAAAGGGATATTTCCATTTCGGAAACATCCCGTTATACACAATGATGCGAAATAGAGCTTGCCCTGTTTATCAGTTACATACGGGGACAATCTCAGCAATCTCTTTCGTCTTTGCTTCTCGTCTTATTTTTTTCCAAGTAAGCGGAACATATTCTTCTTATAGACCTCTACACCAGGCTGATTGAACGGATTGATGTCCAGCATATAGCAGGTAATCGCACATGCCTTGAAGAAGAAATAGCACATATAACCGAAGCTTTCCGCACTCATATCATCCAGTGTCAGAATCAGGTTTGGAACGCCACCTGTTTCCTCATGTGCTTCCAGAGTTCCCTGACATGCCATCTTGTTTACCCAGTCAACGGATTTACCAGCCAGATAGTTCATACCATCCAAATCTTCTTTATCCTCCGGAAATTTTAAATCCAGTGTCGGCTTGTCAATCAGCAGCAGTGTTTCATACAGCACCTTTTTTCCATCCTGTACAAACTGTCCCAGAGAATGCAGATCTGTAGAGAAGTTTGCACTGGTTGGCAGATTTCCCTTACCTTCCTTACCTTCACTCTCTCCGAATAGCTGCTTCCACCATTCTGCAACCATCGTCATCTGTGTCTCATAGCTTACCAGCATTTCGACATCTTTTCCCTGATTTTCCAGAATACGGCGGCATACCGCATACGCATACGCTGCATTCTTGTTCAAATCCGGATCCTTTAAATCTTCATATGCCTTTTTCAGACCGCTCATGATAGCATCGGTATCAATACCTGCAACCGCGATTGGGAACAGTCCAACCGGTGTGATTACGGAGAAACGCCCGCCGATATCATCCGGAATAACAAAGGTTTCATAGCCTTCCTTGTCCGCAATCGTTTTCAGCGTCCCTCTGGCCTTATCCGTTGTCGCAACAATTCTCTTCGCTGCTTCCTCTTTTCCGTATTTATCTTCCATAAACTGCTTCAGCAGACGGAATGCCAGCGCGGTTTCCGTAGTCGTTCCGGATTTGGAAATTACGTTGACTGCCACTTCCTTGTCCTTGATATACTCCAGCACCTGTGCGATATAGGTGGATGAGAATGTATTACCGAAGAAAATGATTTCCGGCTTTTCCTTACTGTACATTCCATTGATCATTTCAACGGCAGCTCTGGCTCCCAGATAAGAACCACCGATACCACAAACCATCAGTACATCGCATTTCCCACGGATATCAGCCGCAACACTCTTTAATCTTGCATACTCTTCCTTGTCATAATTGTTTGGCCATTCCACCCAGCCGACATAATCATTTCCCTTACCGGTCTTGTTGTGGAGATCCTCATGACATTTGGTAACGATGTCCTGATAACTTGAAATGTCTTCTTTCAAAAATGCATGCTTAGTGTCTAATTTCATCATATGCGTTTTCTCCTTTTACTTTGTTGCCTCTTCGATCCACTGATCCAGATGCTCCGCCAGTGAAGTAAACCCGATTTTCATCTGCGGCAATTCGTGGACGAATCTGCGTTTTCGCATGGAACGAGCTTTATTTGCTTCTATAGCTTTCAAGGACAGCTTGAAATGCATGCCGTCTTCATCGACATCCAGAATTTTCACCTTCACGCGTTCGTTGACCTTTACATACGTATGCACATCCCGTACGAAGCGCTCACTGATTTCAGAAATATGAATCAATCCGTTGTGCTTGCTGTCCAGATAAACAAATGCGCCGTAGGGCTTGATTCCAGTAACGACACCTTCCACGACCTCTCCAACCATATAATGCATCCACTCACCTCATTTCATCATGCTTATTATATCATATCTTTTCTGATTTTGTGTTATAATAATATGGCAGAGAGCGTAAAAGGCTGATGATTCGCCGTAAAAAGCTGATAGTGGAAGTGAAATACACAGATTTTTCATACAGTCCCCATGGTATGATTTCTGCCGTGTTCCTTATTTCATATATCTGCATCTATAGCGGCCAATCGTTATGCAGACAGCACTCTGGACTATATGAGGTGATACAGACATGAGTTCGATTTACCCCCTGGTGGCTGCCCTTCTGGCAAATGTCATCGCCCAGGTTTTAAAGCCGATCGTGCTTTATTTCCGCACCAAGGAACTGGATGTGCATCAGTGCATCGCCTGCGGAGGCTTTCCAAGCTCCCACAGCTCTACGGTAACAGCCCTGACGATTGCGATCGGCATGAACGAAGGCTTTGATTCCGCCCTGTTCGCAATTACCTGTGTTTTCAGCTTCATCGTTATTTACGATGCAGCCAATGTACGTTATTACGCAGGCAGAAATATACAGCTGACAAAGCAGCTGATCAGCGATCTGGAGACACTGAAGGGTCTGAAATTCAACGACCCGATCTATCATGAAAAGATCAAAAGCGTTCTTGGCCATAAATTCATTGAAATACTTGGAGGTATCCTGCTGGGCATACTGGTATCCCTGTCCATGTATCAGCTTATCCATTAGAGAAAGAAGGAATAGGATGCAGACAAAGATAGATGAAATCAAGCAAACCATTGAGAAAATACGTCCATACATACAAAGAGATGGCGGCGATGTAGAATTTGTATCCTTTGAGGATGGCATTGTCGGTGTACGTCTTCTGGGAGCATGTGTCGGCTGCATGTCCATCGACGATACGATTCAGGGTGGTATTGAGGCAATTCTGCTGGATGAGGTCGAAGGCGTTAGTGGTGTTACACTGGTAGAATAACGCTTTATAAAGAAAACACATGCGGCTTACTTGCTTCATGTGTTTTTACTTTTCCTGTTCATCACGGGTGAACGCTATCCCTATTTACTTGTGATCCGAGTTATATTTTTCAGCTGTATGGAAATCGTTCCATCCGGCTGATTTTTAAATTCCACAAAATCCCGGGAGTTCATATAGTCCACCGGTATGATGATTTCGATTCCTTTATCCGTTTTGATTTTCTGTACCTTATCCGAACGTGCTGGCTTTACATATTCCACTTCAATCGGCTTTTCAACGCCCTGTTTGCGCAGCTCCTCACGAAAATCATCCCGGGCAAGCGGCTTTTCAGCGAACAATAGCTCTGCGACCTCTTCAATTTCAATCGGTGTCTGCTGCTCGATATTCTCTTTTATGATACTTTTCATTTTCGGAACGACCTCCATCTGATCCAGGTCGTATTTATCACTGATTTCCTCTGTGATTTTCGCCAGGGAGGACACGGCTTCCTTGTAGGAGGGGGAGGTGGTGCTTTCCAGTATGATATCCGCAAAGAAGTTTACCTTCTCCGCCTCGATTTCCACCTTGCTTTCCACACAGTGCAGCGCATAATCGCTCAGCTCCACCAGAAATGCCTTATCCGCCTTGACTAAGGAGGAGGAAAGCAGTGTACGATAAGGGATGATGTCATTCCGCATGCCGGCCTCCTCCTGTACCAGTGTATGCGTAATGCCTTCACTGTAGGCATTATCGATTACCAGCAGATAGCGCCTTCCCTCTTCCATCACCTGTGCAATCAGCAAATCGCTTGGATAATATAATGCACATCGAAGCTTTGCATCAAATATGTGGCGTGCAAGCTTCTCACTGAGCTGTTCAAAGCTGAGCTCCTGCAGCTTAAAGCTGTCCAGCCACTGCTTCACCTGTGAGCTTTCCTTGAATTTTCCACTCTTTTTAGAGGAGCTGGAAAAAACCCTGGATGCCTTGGTCTGCATCATTTTTTCAACCTCCGGCTGCAGCTCCTGCATGCAGCTGGTACTCATAATACATGTATTCTGTTCACAGTCCAGAACGTGGACAATCACCTTTTCAAATTCCGGCATAGGTTCCCTCTTTCCTTATAATAGACTTTCATATCCATGTCTTTGCCTGTTTATGATACCCCATTTTGAAGGCTTTGCATAGTATGAATTGACTCTGAATTTAAAAATCACAAAATGTTCACATGATTTTTTCACAGAGTAGTGCTATAGTAATGACGATGTAAAAAAAGGTGGTCATGGAATGCAAAAAGCGATTTTTTCCAGAATAGATTTGAATAACGCCGACAATGATCTGGCTCAGGAGTATCTGAGCTGTATCTTTGACCTACTGCCGCTGGATGATGTGCAGGACCTCAAAGCATTTACACAGCATATGGACACATCAAGATTTCAGCACTCGCTGAATGTCTCTTATTATACATTTCTAATCGCACGCAGATTGCATCTGGATTCCTGCAGTGCCGCAAGAGCCGGTCTGCTTCACGATCTGTATCATTATGACTGGAGGGATTTGGATAAGGATGAGCGTCCCATCGAGGGACGACACTGTGCCGTGCATCCGCAGATTGCACTGGAAAATGCACGCAAGGCAACCTCAGTCAATGCCATCATTGAAGATGCCATCGTACACCATATGTGGCCGATGACACTGCATTGTCCCAAAACAAAAGAGGGCTGGGTGCTGCAGGCGGTTGATAAATACTGCGCCATGAGCGAAATTCTGTTACAGGGTGGAAGAAAGGTGCGGTATTCCAGACATGCAATTTCACTGGCAGCATTGCTTTCCTTCAGCATTCGATAACGGTTTGATCCATAGCATGCTGTGCTCCCTGATAGACGTTCGGAGCGCAGCTTTTTCTTTTGTCAAAAAGGAATCAGACGATCGGCTATTCAAGCTGACTCGTATGTCCCCTTTATCATAAACACGTCCATTCTCAGAGAGATTGGACGTGTTTTTAGATATAGGAAAGCAGCCTGCTTATTCGAGCAGGTTCAATTCCTGCAGCTTTTGTTCCATATAGCTGCGAAAGGCGAACTCCTCTTCCTCCTGCAGTCCCACATGATAGATACGATCGATATCCTCTCCCTGAAACATATACAGCTCCGATGCATCCAGCATACCCTCCGGATACAGCACCGCTGCATAATCATACAGGATACCACTGGCGCGTTCCTCCTGGATTCTTCCGATAATCATTAGTTTTTTTCGCCCTTTCTTCAGGGTGATCACACTGCCAAGCGGCAGAATATTTTTTAATGCTTCCTTTTTCATTCCTTATACCTTCCCATCAGTAATTGATTTTAACCTTAAATCCCAGACCTGCAAGCAGTGAAGCCTTTCCGCCAAACTCCACTTCCCCTTTTTTACTGGAAAACTCTGCGCCAACTCCGGCAGCACCAAGCTCACCGGTACCGCTCAGCGTTATATCTGCGCCAAACAGAGAAAATTTCCCTTTCACCTCTCCCTGTACAGCAGCCACTCCGATTTCTCCCTTCAGCGTAACCTCATCCTTCTTAATCACCGCCTTGGCAGAGCCCTTGGCAACACCAACCCCTACAGATGCTTCAATTCCGGCATGTACATAAGAGGTGCCGATATCAAATCCTGCTTTCAGCTGAGCAAGCGCAGCTTGTGCTTCTGCCTCCAGCTGCAGCTGTGGATTCCAGGTACCCTCCTCATACAGCATCGCCTTTCCATCCGCAGACACACGGGCACTGCCAAGTGCAAACTGAGCGTTTGCCGATGTATATTTGCTGTCTCTTCCCAGATTATAGCGAAAGGCATCAAAGCCGCCGAAAATTCCGGCACAGATACCGTTTTTCGCATAATCGACAAGGGACCTGCCGCTTCCAAAGGTCGTGTGTGTACGATGGGTTGTTTTCCAGCTGTCCTTACGCGTATACCAGGCATCCTGCCAATCGCTGTCACTGGATGGTGTTGCGACCTGGCGCAGCTGAGCAGCCTTATGCAGAAGACGCTGCTCCAT
>ERZ781275.1086-NODE-1086-length-21838-cov-4.386540_pt1 | contig 21838 bp, 25 predicted proteins | sample MGYA00375853_ERZ781275 | MGnify/ENA primary metagenome ERZ781275 (study PRJEB29790, sample SAMN03653691) | human gut metagenome | host: Homo sapiens | place: USA: Dallas, Texas | collected 2012-07-23 | study: EMG produced TPA metagenomics assembly of the Gut...
ATCATAATGATTGTCAAACAGATGACGACCCATTCGGACATTGGACTCCTTTCCTTCCTAGTGCGTATAAATATGTATTGTCTACGCATCGCAGAACCTCCTACATACTTTTATACGTTTCAAACCTGCAAAAATCCTAAATTATTTTTTTATTTTCTGAGATTTTGGAATAACGCACTCAAAAAATCTCTGATACCTTTGTTAAGAGCTATTGAAATTCCATTTGGACTGGGGTATAATACTACTAACCAGTCCCGGGTCGTTTGACCCAAGCAGGAGTAAAGTGCTCGATACACTTTACTCCTTTTTACATAGAAGGCACCAGTCCCAGGAAATGGATGACGTGTTTTTTCACCTCCTCTCCCTGTTCTTACTGTCTATCTGCGCCGCTTTCTGTGCTTCGAAATGATCTCAGCCAGATACCCTGCTTCATGCAGAATACGTGGGCATATCATAATGATTGTCAAACAGATGACGACCCATTCGGACATTGGACTCCTTTCCTCCCTGGTGCGTATAAATATGTATTGTCTACGCATCGCAGAACCTCCTATATATTTCTATACGTTTCCAACCTGCAAAAATCCTAAATTATTTTTTTATTTTTTACAGATAAAGGCATGCATTGGAATTTCTGTGATGAAGCTGTGGTAACGATTTACGATCATGAATGGCAGACTTTTATCGTTTTACGCATATACAGATACAAAGCATTTAAAGAATCCTGCACTTATAAAATACGTACACCATTCTAAAAAAACCTCGAAGTTTTCAGCAAAATACTGAACATCATCCGAGGTTCTTATATTGGTATGTGGTTTTGATTCTATTATATTGAAATCCATCACGCCTGCAATGCTTCACAGCAACCATATCGTTCTCAAGGCATATCAAGCGAACTGGATTCCTTCCTTTATCATCCAGTAAGCGCAAGCGCCAGCCATTCCGGCACGATTTCCCAGCTGTGCAAAAGCAAGCTGTGTATGTGCATAGATTTCTTCATTCATATACTGTTTTAGATATGCTTCCATCAACGGTGCAAACAATTCCTTCTGTGTCATGATACCGCCTCCCAGAATAATGATTTGCGGATTCATCAGACAGGCGCAGCTGCTGACACCAATAGCGATATGGCTGCACAGCTCCTTGATTGCCTGCATACAAACAGCATCTCCGCGTTTTGCCCGTGCACATATGATTTTTCCATTCAAATCAGCTTCCTGTGTCTTCGCTTCCACATGCTGAATCAGTGCCGTGGTGCTTGCAATATCCTGAAAGTGACGGTCCTTTACCCACATGTATCCGATTTCTCCGGCACTTCCGCTGTAGCCATGGTAGATGGTATGATCGATTACCACAGCTCCTCCGATTCCTGTTCCGATTGTCAGCATCAGCGCATGTGCAGCGCCCCTTCCAGCTCCAAACACCGTTTCCCCCAAAGCTGCGGCATTTACATCATTCTCCACCCAGCAGGGCATATGAAAGCGAGCTTCCAGCAGCTGCTTAAACGCCAGGCCGGTATACTCTGGAATATTATCGTTGGCATACTGAATACACCCCTTCTCTGCGTCTACCATACCTGCTGTTGAAATAGCAATACCTTCAATATCCTGCTGCTGCATAGCCTTTGCAATCAGCGTTTCAACGCGCTGCAGGATGCCTGGTCCCTTCAATACTCTGGCATCACTGCTGATCTCATTCTGCATCACAAACACCGGCTGCCCCTTCCTTAGTGTGAAGATACCATACTTGATGGAGGTTCCTCCAATATCAAATGTTATTAGCATCCAATTCCTCCTTCATCCTCCGCAGCAGTTCAACAAATTCCCGCTCGGTTGCACAGCTCACCAGACGCTCGACATGCGCTTCCTCCATCAGGATATCCGCAAGTTCACTGATCAGCTCCAGATGACTGTCGGCATCGACCGCAGCCAGCGTGATAATCAGTGATACCGGATCAAATTTCTCACTTCCAAACGGTATCGGCGGCTCTAAGGTTGTGAAATGTACCGATAGCTCGTTGACACCGCATTCCGGTCTGGCATGAGCCAAAGCAACATGCTTTCCCAATACGATATAAGGACCTACACGATGCACCGCATCAATCATTGCACGGATATAGCGTTCCTCAATTTTTCCGGTTTCCAGCAAATGCTTTGCTGATTTGCGGATTGCATCCTCCCAATCTGCGGCATGAACCCCTACCTCGACATTTTCTTCTTTTATATGTTCTAACATGATGTTTCTCCTTTGCTATGAGGATTGAAAATCCGCAATGAGTTCCTCTAGTTTCAGCTCCTTCAAAGAGGAAAGCTTTCGATAGCAGCCTGTAAAATCACTGGATTCCGTTATCTTGTTTGGCACAATCAGGCACGGCATACCTGCTCTAGCGGCTGCAATCAGGCCGTTACGGGAATCCTCTATCGCCAGACATTCTGTACAGGAGCAGCCAAGAAGCTCTGCAGCCTTTACAAATATATCCGGCGCAGGCTTGATGTGTCTGCTTAATTCCGCTGTGGAAAATGCATCGAAATATTCCAGCAGCTGCAGCCGCTCCAAATGCACCTGCGGCTTTTTTCTGGTCGCAGATGTCGCAATCGCCAGACGCAGTCCTTTTTCCTTTGCAGCAGTGACCAGTTCCGCAACGCCCTCCATCGCCGGAAGATTGCGGGTACGCTCAATAAATTCTGACATTGCCTGTTTCTCAAATTTGCGGATATCCTCATCCGTACCAAGCTTTTGCTTCAGGAAGGCGAACAGTCGCTCACTGCTGGAGCCGACGCACACCAGATAATCCTGTATGCGCAAATCATAATGATAGGCCTTTTTCAACCAATCTCTGTATATATAGTACCATTGTGTTTCTGTATCGACGATGACACCGTCGAAATCAAATACGAGTGCCTTTAACATAGAACCCTCCTTTTAAAAAAGGAATCCTAAAATACGCTCAGATTCCTTTTATCGGTATTATGACCTCGCTGCCTTGATGCTGTTTACAAGCGCATCATATTCCGGTGCATTCAAATAATCCTCAATGGATATGATTTCGATATCCGGCTGTTTCTCATGTGCGACCTGCCGCAAAGACACGTGCGTCACAATGATATCGGCCTTTGGATCCGGCAGCTCCATTACACGGGCATGCTCCACTGTGATATCTGTGATTCCTGCCTTTCGCAGCCGCTTGGCAATCACACTCGCGCCCATGGCAGAAGAGCCCATCCCGGCATCACATACATACACAATACGCTTTACTGTACGAAAATCCGTCACAGTCTCCTTTTCCTCAAACACAGAAGATATCCGGGATTTTTTTCCCTTTAAAGACTCCATCTGCTTTGCGGCTTCCTTCAGATTCTTATTTACATCCTCATCATTCTGTTTGGAATGCTTCACAATCACTGCGGCAACCAGAAAGCTGACGGCGGTGGAAGCAAGCACGGCCAGCAGAATCAGCAGCTGATCTCCGGCCGAGGCCATCATCATGATGGTGACGATACTTCCGGGAGAGCTGACCCCCACAAGACCGACATTGAACAGTGTAAACAGGAAGGTCCCGGTAATCCCTCCGGCAATCGCTGCCAGAACGGTCAGCGGATTCATCAGGATAAACGGGAAGTAAATTTCATGGATACCACCGAAGAAGTGAATAATGCTGGCACCATAAGCGTTTGCTTTTGCATTTCCCTTGCCAAAGAAGCAATATGCCAGCAATATGCCAAGACCCGGTCCGGGATTGGATTCCAGCAGGAACAATACCGATTTTCCAAATTCATTCAGCTGTGTCGTACCAAGCGGCGTCAGGATTCCCTGTCCGATGGCATTGTTCAGAAACAACACCTTGGCCGGCTCGATGAAGATTGCTGTCAATGGTAACAGATTATTGTTTTCCAAGGTGGAAACACCTGCGGAGAACACAGCAGATAGTGACGTAATGGCCGGAGCGATCCAGACACAGCCGATGACCGCGATAACAGCACCAAGCAAAGCAACGGTCAAATTTCCAATCAGCAGCTCAAAGCCGACAGGAATCAACGGTTCCACAACCGCATCCAGCTTTTTCAACAGCCATGCGGACAGCGGTGCGATAATCATGGCGCCCAGCAGCATGGAAATATCCGCACCGATGATAACCCCCATCGTGGTAAAGGCACCGATGACAGCACCTTTTTCTCCATAGATCATTTTCCCCCCGGAAATTGCGATTAAAAGCGGAAGCAGGTACGTGAGTACCGGTGAAATAAAGGCCTTCAGCATATCGTTGGACAGCCAGATTCCCAAAGCGGTAAGAATGCCCCAGCCCATAAATGCTCCCAGATTCGGAAGCACCATGGCACTGAGCTTTCCGCCAAAGCGCTGAGCCTTCACACGCAAAGATACATCTTTTGACATGTTCTTATTCTCCTCTTCATATAATATAAGCTTACGTTCGCTAAACGATAGCGCATGATACATTGCGCATGCTTCCATAAACGATTGCGTAGTTCAATACAGGTAGTCTATTTATAAGAAACATGCTACAGCAGCTTAAAGCGCTACCTCTTTTCCTTCCCTGATGGAACGCTCGATGGCATCAACAACACGCAGCGCATCATAGGACTGCTTCGGTGTGATGACCGATTTTGTATTTGTCGCTACATTGTTCACAAAGGCCATAACCTCTTCTGCCAAATCTCCGCATACCTCACCATTTACATAGTACCAGTGACGGCTGTCCGGATACTGAATTCCCTTTTCGGTAACGAAACGAATACCATGATCACAGGAATCCACATAGGCAACCCCCTTTGTACCAACAAGCTCTACCTTATCATCAATTATCGTTGGAGAGTTTTCCGGAAGTGTCCAGCACGCCTCCATACAGGCTACAGCTCCGTTTTCATAGGTAACCAGTGCATAGATCACATCATTCATGCCGTTTTCCTTCAACAGCACACTGCGATTCTTGGCAAATACCTTCACCGGCTGACAATCCATCCACCAGTTGATATAATCAATATCATGAATCATGACATGCATACTCAAATCACTTGCGCCGATGTAACGCCGCGGTCCGATGATCGGACTATTCCTTCTCACGTAGCAGTGAATGATATCTCCCAGTTCATCGCTGTCCAGCCGCTCCTTGATCATGGCAAAGCGCGGATCGAAGCGAAGCAGGAAGCCTGTTGTAAATACTTTATCATAATCCTTTGTAATTTCATATAAGGCTTTTCCATCCTCCAGCTCCTTTGCCAGCGGTTTTTCCAGAAGAATATGCTTACCTGCCTGCACTGCCAGCTCTACAGCCTCCCGATGCAGATTATCCGGAAGTACGATACTCACCGCTTCGATTGCGGCATCCTTTAACAGCTCCTTATAATCCTTATACAATGTGATTCCCGGAAATTCTGTTGCCAGCTCGCTTCTGCGGTCATCGTTGAACTCACACAATGCACACAGCTCCACCTGCGGTAGCTTCTGATAAATCTGGGCATGATAGGTTCCCATCTGTCCCACACCGATAACACCAACTTTGATTTTACTCATAAAAATCCTCCTCTCATACAGCATGATTCGCTGCCTTGAAATCTCTTTCAATTTCTGACTTCATTGTAAATCCGGACCTAAAAAAAGAGAAGACAACCGTTTTCCATATGAAACGGCAGCCTCAAACCATTGAGCTTCAGCAGCTGTTTCCGTTTTAAACGGCAGCCTCTTCAAATATTCTTCCTGCCGCTTTGCCAGAGGAAACGGCGAAGCCTTATGTTGCTTCCGGATAGTAAAATCTATATAATAAGGGTACCAGGGGGATATATCATAAAGGATGAGGAGGTGGATGCGCTTGTTTCAGTACACGCGATTACAGGACTTACTTGACTACTTTCTGTCGCATCAAGGCTACATTTCTCCGTCTGTGTTAACCAGACACTTTCAAATATCCCAGCGAACACTGCGCAGCGATATCCACAATCTGAATGAGGAGCTATCCGGCTTTGGTGCACAAATCATCATGAAGCGCTCTCAGGGCTATGCCTTGGAAATCAAAGAGGAACAGACACGGACACTGTTGGAGAATATGCTGGTAAATGAGGAGGAAAAGCAGCTGGATTCTGCCGACAAACGAATCAACCACATCATTATCAAGATGCTGTATGCCAACACCTATCTTACACAGGATGAGCTGGCGGATGAGGTATTCGTATCAATCAATACGATAATCAATTATCTGAAAACAATTCGTCTGATTCTTTCCAAGTATCAGCTCACGCTTCAGACGAAGGCAAACCTCGGCTATATCGTTACCGGTGAAGAGGCAGACAAGCGCCGCTGTATCATCGATCTGATCACGACCAATTACCAGCATTACGAATTCCGTTTTTCGCAGGAGCAGACGGCTTTGCTGAATCATGTCAATCTGGAACAGATCAAGGATATCGTCATGGAGTTCAATCGAAAGAACGATCTGCACTTCTCGGACTATAATCTGAAAAATCTGATTCTGCATATCGCATTGTCCATATCCAGACTGCTTGTAGCCAAACCAATCGAGGAGTATGCAATACCGGAGCATGAAGCGCTTCGTACGTTGCTGGATCCCCTCATTACAGAGATAGAGCTTGATTTTCAGGTTGTCTTTACTGCAAATGAAAAAAATTACATCTACTCTCATTATGTATCCAACACAAATGAGCTTCTGGATGCGCAAAAAAACACGGAGTACATCCATAATCTGGTCGCAAATATTCTGGATTCCATCTTTGAATCCTATCACTTTGACCTACGTTCCGATTTAATTCTGGAGCATGATCTGACGCATCATCTGCAATCCATTCTGAATGCCAGATATTATCATCTAAACAAAAAGAATCCGCTGCTGAATACCATTCGCAACAACTATATCCTTGCCTATGAAATCAGCGGAACGGCAATCAAGCAGGCATTCGCGAACGAGCCGTTTGAGCTGAATGATGATGAAATCGGCTATATCTCTTTGCACATCGGAGCAGCCATTGAGCGCTATTTTGATTCCCGTTACCTCAAGCATAAAAAAGCTGTGATTGTATATGACAGCGGGTATGCCGCTGGCAGCTTTCTTGCTTCCAAGCTGAATACACTATTTAAGGAAACACTGGAAATCATCGGCAGATATCCATCACATGAAATTGAGGAACAAAAGCTGCAGGCTGCGGATATTGTGATTTCCACCGTTGCCCTCAAGCAGACAGCACTGCCGGTTGTGGTTGTGGAGATCCCGCTGTCCAGAAGAGATATTGAAAATGTGGCAAGAGCCATTACAATGGATGAGCAGCATCCGATTGATAAAATCACACAGTTTTTCGATGAGAAGCTGTTTATCAATACAGCTGCAGACAGCAAGGAGGAGATCATTCATACCCTATGCGGCTTACTGCATCAGGAGAACTGCATCAACGATGATTTTGAGGCCAGTGTTCTGGAACGGGAGCAGCGCATTTCGACAGCGATGGATGGTGTGGTAGCCATACCGCATCCCCTTAAAATCTGTTCACGGAAAAGCAAAATCGCAGTCGGGGTGCTTCAGCGTCCGATTTCGTGGTCTGAAAAGGACAGCGCGCAGATTATTCTGCTGCTGGGACTTGCCGACGATGCAAAGAAGGATATTGAAAAGCTGTACGACACCTTTGTCGCAATGACGCACAACGCTCCCTTGCAGGAGCTGCTGTTTCATGCCAGAAGTCTTTCGGAATTTCTGAATATCCTCAAACAGAATTTAGACGAAGATGCATACGGATAAAGCAATGACAGAATGAATCCGGATTATAAAAAGCACGCAGACGCTCCATAGATGAGACGAAGAGAAGGCGTGCTTTTCTATTTTATTTCAGCTATATTACCAGAACAGTAATAACAATGACTCCTGCAACGGACTCACTATGGATAACGGATTTGCAGATAGGTTTTAGCGTATTCACACAGCAGTGCCATCCATTCCCTTTTGTATACACAGCTTATTTCCATATGATTTCAGCATATACTTGCCCGTTTACCGCAGCAATACTACGCTCTTTCTGTAAATAGGATGAAGGCAGCATCCTATTTAACCGCGAATTCTGTTATGTCGATACAATATAAAAATTGATGATCCCAAACAGCGATACGAAAAAGCTATTTCAGCTTGGCCTAACCATATGCAGATGGAGTATTTAAAAAGCTGAATACTACCACAGTAGAATCAGCTTCAACACCTGCGTCAATATTATTTTGTTTCTTTATTTTTCAGCTTCTCCTTCAAAGCATCCTATGTATCACATTCCAAATTTATAGATAACAGCAGCATCCATCTGATGATCCGACAGTGTATCTATCCAATCATCTCAATACCATATTTGTGCTCTTCTGCCTTTTCTATAATCCATCCTGCACATATACTACAGACGAAACCCTCATCCGCATTCAAAGCACAGCTTCACTCAGTGTAAATGGACACCCGACGCGTGTGAATCATAAACCGATATCACGGCAAGCTTACCTCATGAGGAACTGTTCGTGAGCTGCTCAGCCCGCTGTTTTCTCATTCGCCCATGCTCTTAAATTGGCTAAGCGCGGTTTGGGGTCAAAGCCCATTTCCTTTCCCATGCTGGAACACATTTCACAAGGAAACTCTGTACACTCCCCGCAGTGCAGCAAATGCTTTTCCTCACAGCAGGCTTTTACCTGACAGGGACTTCCCCAGAACGGCTGCTTCATGGCATTGCAGCCAAGACAATGCACCGCTTCCTTTCTCTCACACGTTGTACAATCCACACCACATCTTGATGAACACATACTACTCTCCCTTCTCCGCCTTAAGGCAGCTCCTTCATTTTCTCTAAGCCATCGCTGTTTTCCAGCTCCTCGCGCAGACTGTCGCACCAGGTACACAGGGTTTCACAAACGCTCAGCTGCTGCTCCAGAATCGTCCTGCCCACATAAGGGATATCCTTTTTCGCTTCCCTTTGTATGCTCAAATATGCTTGTGTATTCTTCAGGCTTTCTGCTATTCGTTGAACACAATCCAGCCCCTCTTCCTTTCCGACCTTGTTCAGACTGACAACGACCGCGTTGAAGTCAAACAGTATTTCAAATGGCTGCGCACTGATTTCCTGCATCAGCTCATGAAAATACCGCCGTCCCTGCTTTGTCAGTGAATAGATGCTTTTCTCGGGCATGTTTCCCTCCCGCTGCCGCGTTGTCATCAGATAGCCCTTCTGCTCCAGCACTCTCAGCTTTTTGTAAACAGAAGGTGAACTGATTTTCACCCAGTGGGAAAGCTTACGATATTCCACATGCTTTTGTATATCATAGGCACTGCGGGGCTGATCATATACCATACCCAGAAGAATTAAATCAATGGAGGATGCCACACTATCACCTCTTTACTATATACTACTATACTATATACTATCTGTCAATAAAAAAAGCCGCCTACTCCTTTGACAGGATCAAGACAGCCTCTTTGAAATTATCCTCATTGAAATACTTATCCCGAACGTGTACAAAATGGTTTCGGAAGCTGCGCTCCATATTCAGATCATCGATTACCACATAGCGTTTAATTTCCGGATATCCCCATAAATACATCTGAATTTCCTCCGCTTTATCTCCGGTATCTACAGTTACATCAACCAAATACCTATCCAGCCCATGCAGGGAAAACAGCAGCCTTAAGGTTTCAAGAGAGCGATGCATCCGCCATGAGGATGTTAATACGATCGACGCCTCACAGACCTCGGCAAGCTGCTGAATATACCGGCTGGCACGCGGATACCAGTCCAAATCCACAGCCGCAATATCATAGGCATTCACCGGCGCAAAGCGTTTATCCTGCGAAACGTAATAGGCCTTCAGTGCAGCTGCGTCACTGCGCAGATACTCATGAGACCCCAGCGGCATCAATACGCCGTCAATATCAAGGAAGATGATGTTCATGCCCCAGCTCCTTCGTCCTGTGGTTCAGTATATGAAGCGCCTGTCGATAACTTTCTTCATCAAAGATATCCGGTGTGGCAACCGCATGCTTTGGAAAGGTCTTCTGCATTGGAATATCATCCAGAATTACATAGTCCTCCACCTCCGGATGTGCATCCAGATATCGCTGAATTGCCCCTTCCTTGAAAAACATCTCCTTATTATCGGTCATGTCGAGGATATAGCTATCCAGTCTCCACAGGGAAAACAGCCGTTTCATTTCTTCCAGACTTCGCATGCACTTCCATGAGGTTTCCAAAACGATAAGCGCACCGCTTTGATCACATAGCATACGCAGCCGCTCTACGGCAGCCTCCTGAAATCCGCAAGCCACACTGCACAGGTCCCAGTCTGTTATGCCTTTTGTGGAGATACCCTCTTTTTGTAATCTGCTTCGCACAGCTTCCGCATGAAAACAGCTTGTCCTTCGGGAATAGCAGGGGTAGAGTACACCGTCGATATCAAGAAATACAATCTTCATGGCGATTCCCCCTTTCTTACTCTCAGTATATCATGAAAACCCTTTCCTGTTTCTGAAAAAGTCGTTTTCTTTTCGGACCTGCAGGTTTATGTGCTTTCTCACAAGGCATACTAAGTATGACAGGAGGTTGTTGTTTATGAATTTAGAGCTAGATGGCAGAGTTGCACTGGTCAGCGGCTGCTCACAGGGTCTTGGCTATGCCTGTGTACGTACACTGGCCAGACATGGTGCAGATATATTCGGTGTCAGTATCGGTGATGACTCCGCATTGAAAAAAGAGGTGGAGGCGATGGGAAGATCGTATCATTCCCTCACCGTATCGCTTACGACACCCGGCAGCATTCATGATGTAATGAAGGAAGTGCTTGCCGCCTATGGACATGTGGACATTCTGTTGAACTTCGCAGGTATACTGAAAAAAGAGGATACCCTGGAAATCAGCAGGCAGGCGTTTCAAAGTGCCCTGGATATCAATGTAACTGCGGCATTTACACTTTCTCAGGAGGTCATACGCCAGTTTATCAAGCAGGGACACGGAGGTAAAATCATCAATGCGTCCGGAATCCTGCCCTACGGCACCAGCGAATACTGTGCCTATTTCACCAGCAAGGGTGCTGTAGAAGCAATGACGAAATATATGGCGCATGAATTTGCGGGCAGAGATATACAGATCAACGCGATCACACTGGGCTTCATGAATGAAGGGAACCGGCTGCAATGCGGCGATGGTCAGCAGGACGATCTCGCTATCCTAAAGGAAATTCCCGCTGGACGCTGGGGTACCTGGCAGGATCTCGACGGTCTGCTTCTGGTATTGTGCAGTGCAGCGGGCAATTACATCAATGGAGCCTGTATTCCGCTGGATGGCGGCTACAGTATCTGATGCTATGTAGGAATGGATGCTTTCCATTCCTTTTTTCATATCTCATTCCAAAAACATCGCTGTGATCCATACCAGAAACAAGCCGATCAGCAGTACAAGCAGCAAAGTCAGGTAAGCCAGTATGATGTCTTCTCTTTTGGGTTCCATCCGTTCCACCTCATGCTGTACTATGCAGAAGTTCTCCATAAATCTAGGCCTTTATCCTATAGATTATAAAGTAATGTTAAAAACATGCATTTTTAGACAGATAAAATTCCGTATTTGATTACTTTTTCTAAAGAAAATAATTTTTTCAGATATAATAATGCCGGGCATAGGCAAGGGGAAACAGCCTATAGGAGGAAACCATGAAAAGAAACCACATTGATACAGATTTAGGTGCCGCAATCAAAGAGGGCATCATACTGAACAATATGACACAAAAGCAGCTCGCAAAGGCTCTCCATATTTCACAGCAGACACTCAGCTGCTATATACACAACCAAAGAACACCGAATATACATGATCTCGTGGCGATATCGCAGATTCTGAATCTGGATATTTACGTTTTGCTTGGCTTAAAGAAGGATATTCCGGATCAGCTGGACCATATCATTTTTAAAAATGTGATGAAGCTGGATCATAAAGGAAAAAAGATGGTTTACGATTACGTAGAGCGTTTATTAAAATACAGCTGCCCGCATTAAAAAAGCGCCGAACATTTGCTCAGGCGCACTTCTGCTTCCCTCCTGTTTCAGAAGATACAGGCTGCCAGATATGCCGTAACACAGGACGCTACCGCAACACTCAGCAGGCCTTTTCCCTTATATGCCAGTACCAGCCCCACGAAGCAGCCGGCACAGCTCGCCAGCGTATGACCGGTAGCTGTGAAGATGGCGGGAAACGTCATGGCTCCCAACACGGCATAGGGCACATAAAATAAAAAGGATTTTATAAAAGGACTTTTTATTTCCTTCTGAAAGAAGGTTAGCGGAAGCATACGGATCAGATACGTAACAACCGCCATTACCAGAATGTAAGGAAGATATTCACTCATGCTGCACCTCCTCAACCGGAAAGAACCATGCTCCGAATGCAGATGCGGCAATCGTGCAGATAATGATCACGAACCCGGAGCTGACAGGCATGACTGCCTGCATTGCTGCGAACAGACAGCTCAGAAGCACCGATAAAAGCAATACGATCCGCACGGAGCGCAGCTTTCTGGCCGGAGGTATGATAATAGCAAGAAACATTCCGTAAATGGCGATGCCCAGTGCAGAACGAATTGCCTCCGGAAGCAGGGTACTCGCCGCTCCGCCCAAAAAGGTGCCCAGTGTCCAGCAGAACACCGGAAAAGCGATAAGCCCTGCCATATACCATTTACCGACACGCTCATAGGTACTGCTGGCAAGAGCGAAAATCTCATCGGTGACACCATAGGCAATCATAGCGCGCTCATGCGTTTTCATATGCCGGTCAACCTTCTGCGTCAGGGACAGGGACATAAGAGCATAGCGCAGATTGATGATAAACTGTGACAGCGCCAGCTCCACATAGGAGCCATGTGCCAGCATCAGTGTCAGACCGGAAAACTGCCCGGCGCTGGTCACATTCGTTAAGGATATCACAACGGCAGCCTCCACCGGAATCCCGTTGGAAACCGCCATCATCCCAAAGGTAAAGGATACAGACAAGTAGCCCAGTCCAATCGGAACACCATCCTGAATTCCCTTTTGAAATCTATTTTCCACAACTTCCAAATTCATACACCCCGCAATACTTAGGTAACATTATACAAGAAATTTCTATGTTTTTAAAGGGTGAATCCCGAAACTGGGAAAAGAATACATACCGAAAGCTAAATCATATCCTACTGATACAAGTTGCAACATCATGCAGTGAAACAGCATAAATGTACATATCGGCCAGATTAACGGCGCAGCGACTGCTTTGCCTTGTTGATTCAACAGCTATCCAATATGAAGCTCTGAAAACAAATCTCTTAAAGCTGTCGCTTCGCTGTGCCTACAGGTATCCGCTTGTCCGACATTCGATTTCACTCGCTGAAATGCTTTCTTTTATTCCACGACAGAAATCAAAAAAATCCTTTCCTCAGTAATGGAAAAGGATTCACGGTTTTAGATACTTTCCAATCAGACAAAGATGAAACGCTCAATAACTTCTGCGACAGCTCCTTCATTGTGATCGGCTGTACAGACATAATCACACATAGCCTTGATCTCAGGTACCGCATTCGCCACAGCTGCGGAAAGTCCTGCCTCCCTTAGCATTCCCACATCGTTGAAATTATCTCCGATTGCGATGGTTTCCGACAGGTCAATCTGCAGATGCTCACACAAATCACGCAAGCCGAGCCCTTTATCCACACCATATGGATTCAGCTCAAGATAGCGGTTGCTGGAGAAGGAAACGGCAACCCTGCCCTGTGTAAACTCGTGCAGCTTTTTTTCCAGCGTTTGAAGATAGGGGATATCCGTATTCTGAAACAGAATTTTTGTAATCGGTGTTCCCTTTAAAAAGGCAATAGAGGCTTCCTCACATACGATAGAATCCGGTTTGAAGGAAAACAGCCACGAACGCTCATCCTCATTCAGGTGAAATGCATACACATCCTCCGCTGTAAACACCTGTATGCAGACATCCTGTTCAATGCCGAAGGCAAACAGCCTTTCAGCGATTTCATAAGGCAGCTCATGAAAGGAAAGCTTTCGGTAATTCTTATTCTCCGTAACGACACCGCCGTTATTGGAAATCGTATATTCCTGCTCAGCATCATAGACCCCCAGCGTATGCAGCACATTATCAATACAGGTGTAGCCGCGTCCGGTAGCCGGTACAAACCGCACACCATACTCCCGCTCTGCGCGTTTGATAGCCGCAATATTTCTGGCACAGATTTCCTTATCCGTATTCAAAAGTGTTTCATCCAGATCACATGCAATCAGCTTATACATCCGCGCTCCCTCCTTCCTTCTTTTGATAATTCTCCTTCAGCCACAAAGCCACAGCATCCGCATCATGATTCCCGATCACCGCTGTTGCCGCGTTTTTCAGCTCCTCGATGGCATTTTCTACCGCATAGCACTCATCGCTGATTTGAAACATCGGCAGATCATTGATGGCATCCCCAAAGGATATCACCCGCTCATATCCGCCTTTTTCCTTCAGCTCCAGAATTGCCTGCGCCTTGGAAACTCCTCGGGGCATGACCTCCAGCCAGTATTCCTCTCGGTACAGCTCCTGTTGAAAAACAATCACATAGTCGGTTGTTTCCTCCAGATATTCATACATCGGCTTTAAAAAGGAACCGTCGTGAATGCAGGTGAAGTAGAAGACATCCCCCTCCAGCAGCTGCTCCGTGGCAGTCACCTTGCGAAAACGCTTGTCATAGGGACGGGATTCCATGTAGTATTTCCCACCTTCATGCATCCCCTCCTCCATATAGCTGACCCTCTCCTTCCCATCAATATAGGAATAAACAAAGGGAATCATATGATGCCTTAACAGATAGTTCAGAATATCCTGTGCATCCTGTTTGGTAAAGGAATGCGAATACAATATTTCATGAGAATCCGGATCCAGCAGATAGACCCCGTTGTATACGATCAGAGGCGTACGCAGGTGGAGCCCCTTGGACACCAGAGAAGCAGAGGTTATGGAACGGGCTGTCGCAAAGGTGAATTCCATCCCCTCCTCCACCAGAGCATTGATTGTCTTTACCGTTGTATCGGATAATGCGGTGTTGCTGTTGAGCAGTGTACCATCCAGGTCACTGACGTAAAGTGTCTTCATGACGCGTACCTCCTATTTTTTTATGAAAGCAGAAATAATACAGACCATAGGTTATAAACAGAAACAGAAAGAATACCAGGGTAAACTGCAGACTGAAGGTATCACTGCCCTGTACGATTTTATCCATCAATGAGGATGGATGCATAATATCCCAGGAATTCAGACGCAGAAACCGCCCCAGATACACACCATAGCTGCTCAGCAGACAAATCAGGGCGGCTAGCAGCCAGGTGCGCAGCTGTCCCAGCCTTTCTGCCGTGAATTCATGCAGCAGATAGAGCGAACGATAGCCGCTCATGATGCCAAAGAAGATTCCGACAGCCAGATGCAGCAGCTCCAGCCAGGGGAGAAGCGCCCGGACATAGACACTCCCGGTTTCCTGAAAGATATAGAAGGTCAGTGGTGAGATATGTATAAAATCCGTAATCAGATACGGTACATTGGGAAACAGCAGCAGCCAGCATAGAAAGGCAGCCAGCATGCCAAGGTGATGCTTTCGCTGCTGTGCCGCAAAAAACAGCGTCATAAACAGATACGGCAACAGGGCGAGAAACACATTCCACACGATTGCTCTGTGAATAAATATACCGCTTCGCTCATAGACATAAAGACTAACCAGTGCATAGGCACCAAGTGCAGCCAGAAGCCAGAAATTCTGCTTCCATAGCTTTTTCATCATGGACAGCCCTCCCTCGTTCATCAGTATAGCATATAATTTACAGCCACGGTTTATCATTTCCATGACATTCTTCATCTTTTCTTTCTTACCGATTCGTGATACATTATACTATATCACACGCAAGAGAGGTATCTTTATATGAAGAAAAGTGAAAACAGTAAAATTCTACCCTATACAAAAAAGCAGATTGCTTCTGTTATTCTGCATCCGGAAACCTGCAATATACGTGGTTATCAGGTATATAAAAAACTGGATGAGGATAACTGGATCGAGGATTACGGCGATCATTTTCTAATGAAATTCTATTTTACGGAGGTTGGTGAGGATCGTATTGTTATGGAGCGTTATCCGTTTGCACAAAGCAGTGTACATGTAACCAAAACAATATTTGAAATGAAGGATGCAGAGAATGGTCAGGTGGAACTGAGTATCAAGGAAAAGGTCACCAAAGGGGATTTCGTACGAAAAATCACAAAGGTCATAGAGAATCATGATCAAAACGACACCTATTACATGGATTTGATCACCAGAATTCAAAAATACTGCGCAAAGGGGAAATAACTGGACGTTTCCTCTTTTTGTTTATTGATTTTATAAACAAACAGTGATAATATCATATTACAGTTTATTATTTTGATAAACAGAAAGGAGATATGTTTATGAAAAGTGCAAACTTGGACGTATTCTATCAGGCAGAGCCGTTTACCATTCATCAAATGCCGAAAAAACAGGAGCCGCGAAAAGCGGTACTTGCACTGGCGGCTGCACAGCTGCCTGATCGAGATCTCAGTGAGCAGGAATTGAATGCATTACTCAAGCCTATGTACGAGGATTTTGTAGAGCTTCGCCGGTATCTGGTAGATTATAAGCTATTAAATCGCAGCAGGGACGGGAGCCGATATCACATCAGTAAATAATATGGTGATATGATAACGAATGAAAAAGAAGCTGCAAAATCTATCTTCATAGATTTTACAGCTCTTTTTTATGTTCTTAAAATGGTAGGAAGCAGATGCTTTGATGAAGCAGCTTCCTGCTTTCTTCCAAGCCTAATCCCTATGTCCTTTATTTCGTATGAAATAGATGATTTCCTGTAGCAGGAATAAAATCAAAAGGACAGCACATATAGAAACGCCTGTAAACCAATCTACGCTTCCACCGAAATTCATCGAAAGAACATATGCAATCAAACAGCCCAGCCACACGCCAATAAAGGTTATTATGAGACGCAGTATCCTTTTCTTCATCCTAACCCCTTTCTTTCTCTATGATAAGAACAGTCATCCATCATCCCTATTCCATACATTTTTAGGCATATCTATCATTTCACTTCTACGCTGTATACCAGTCAACTGCTTTGTACATTTCGCAGCTTCGTACACAGTATAAGAATCCTATGAGCATTGCTTACGGCTATGTTTAGGCGATATCTTCTATTATTTCGCAATACGATAGATAGCTTCCATATCCGCTTTCTTCAAAACCTTGAAGCACCCGATCGTGCGTTCATCCTCAAAGCTGCATTTCCATGCCAGCGTTCGGATATCCTCCTCACATAACGTGATTCCCATTTCATGGATGGACGTCGGCATACCGATTTCCTTAAAGAATTGCTCCGTTGCTTCAATTCCAGCCAGTGCACATGCGACATCGTTTTCTTCCCGGATTCCCATTACGTTTCTGGCATACTGTGCAAATCTGGACGGCTCTTCCTGATAGACATAGCGTGCCCAGCTGCCCCATACAGCAGCCAGTCCAGCACCGTGGGCAACCTTGTACATACCGCTCAGCTCATGCTCCAGCTGATGACAGGCCCAGTCACCAAAGCTGCGGCTTCCTGTAATATCGTTATGAGAAAGACTGCCTGCCCACATCACCTCCGCACGGGATTCATAGTTATCCGGCTCCTTCATCAGTTTACGGGTATGCTTCATAACCGTACGCATCAGACTTTCTGCAAAGCCGTCGGTGATATCCATATTATTTTCCTTTATAAAATAACGTTCCATGGTGTGTAAAATAATATCCGTACAGCCACTTGCAGTCTGATAAGCCGGAAGTGTCATAGTCAGCTCCGGGTTCATAATGGCAAACCGGCACCGTCCGTAATCAGAGCTTAATCCCCGCTTCAGCCATCCGTCTTCATTGGTGATTACACTGGAATTACTCATTTCACTGCCGGCAGCCGCAATCGTCAGGATTGCACCGATTGGAAGACAGCCGGTTACCTTTTTCTTTCTTGCATAATACTCCCATACATCGCCTTCATTCACAACGCCATAACCGATGCCTTTCGCAGAATCGATCACACTGCCGCCTCCAACTGCCAAAATGAAATCCACCTGTTCCTGTTTAGCAAGAGCGATTCCCTCGCGCACCTTGGAAAGCTGCGGATTCGGCACAACACCACCCAGTGTGACTGCGGGAATGCCGGCTTTTTTCAAAGATTGCAAAACACGCTCAAGCAGACCGCTTTTTACCGCACTCTGTCCTCCGTAATGCACCAGTACCCTGCGGCACCCCTCCTGTTTCAATATAGAACCGATTCGCTCTTCTTCTTTTCGACCGAAATACACGCGTGTCGGAGCGTAAAATGTAAAATTGCCCATAAGCTACCTCCTGTATATGTCATTAGTTTACAACGAATCATACGAAGGTGCAAGCCATGCGGCAATCTCACAAAAAAAGCAGTGTGCAATACACTGCTTACCCGTTGAATTTTTCCCACAGCCCAAATAGAAAAATGAACATTACAATCAGCGGCAGAACATAAGATACATAGCCCCTTGCCTTTTCCGGGAAGCGAAGGCCTTTTCCGGCATTAGCCTCTGCCACGAAATTTTTCCAGCCCCAGCCAAGCCTTCTCGTACAGAAGAACAGGAAAACCAGTGAACCAAGCGGCATAATAACGTTGGAAACAAGGAAATCCAGCAAATCCAGCACGGCACTTCCTTCACCGAAGGGCTGAAAACCGGACAAAACACTGAAGCCAATCGCGCAGGGAATGCTCCCCACAGCGATAATAATAAAATTCAAGAGAACACTCTTTCGCCTTGTCCAGTTACATAAATCAATCGTAAAGGAAACGATATTTTCAAATACAGCAATGATGGTGGACAACGCAGCAAAATTCATAAATACGAAGAACAGAGTCCCCCACAGCTGTCCGTTTGCCATTTCATTAAAGATATTGGGAAGCGTCACAAACACCAGCCCGGGGCCGCTGTCAGGTGCTACACCGAAGGACATGCAGGCTGGAAAGATAATCATTCCTGCCATAAATGCCACAAACGTATCCAGCGCCATGACACGCACACCCTCACCGCTCAGGGAATGCTTGCGGTCAATATAGCTTCCAAAGATCGCCATCCCCCCCATTCCAATGCTCAGTGTGAAAAAGGCCTGCCCCATTGCCGCATAAATGGCATTGAAAATACCATTTTTCATCAATTCATCAAAATCCGGTATCAGATAAAAGGAAACACCCTTCATCGCACCATCCAGACTCAATGATTTTACTACCAGCAATATCATAACTGCCAGCAGCAGTCCCATCATTCCTTTTGTGATTTTTTCCACACCGTTTTGCAGACCAAGCGCACATACACCGCAGCCAATGGCGACAATCAGCAGCATCCAGAACAAGGATGCCTGCGGATTTTGCTGCAAAGCGGTAAAGACATGCTTCACCTCCTGCGGATTCAAATTGTTAAACTCCCCGCTGATCATCTTTGCGAAATATGCGAGCATCCAGCCGGATATCGTTGTGTAAAACATGACAAGCAGATAGTTACCCGCCATGGCCACATAGGAGAATCGATGCCAGAGCTGCCCTGGCTTCTCTAACATATGAAAGCTTCTTGCTACACTTTTTCCGCTCCCTCTTCCCACGGAATATTCCATAACGATAATGGGAAGCCCAAGAAGAACAAGGAAAAACAGATACACGAGTACGAACGCCCCTCCCCCATATTTTCCGACCATATAGGGAAATCGCCATATATTGCCCAGACCGATGGCACATCCTGCCGACAGAAAGATAAAACCGAGTCGGGAGGATAATTTTTCTCTTTTATTTTCCATAACTACTCCTTTAATAAAGTATCCTTGCGGCGAACATGCTCCGCTGACACAGACGTTCTTCATTGTAAAAGAAATTTGTATGGAAGTCAACGAAAACGAAGGGAAAACACGTTTGTACCGCTATCGCAATGCCGCTGTACAGTATCACGCTATCCACACGCTAACAGCCGCTGCCCTATATAAAGCAAAACCCGATGCCTCCTATCCTTTTCTAATGTATACATCACCTGCTCCTTCCTCAATCAAAGCCCCCTTGTTCATAAAGCGCTTAGCAATTTCCAAAGCTGCCACCGAAGGGTATGGGATGCGCCATTCCCGATTCCATACAAGAAAAAAAGGCATAAAAAAATCCCAATACGGGATTTCATATTCTAAATTCTTAATTCAGATTCTCTGTCTCTATATTTTGTACAAATGCAGGAATCTGTTCTGGGGAAGAAAGACAGCCTTGCGATACCGGACCCTCTGCTCTCCACACTGCCTGCGCAAAGCTTACCCCAGCTCTAACAGCACATTCCCTATCCGTATCCATATCTCCGATATAGATACTGTCTTCTTTTGCTGCATTCATCTTTCGCAGATAGGCAAGAAGAGGTTCCGGATCCGGTTTGTGAAGCTTTGTATCCTCCTTACAAATTATACAGGCAAACAGAGCATCAAAGGAAGGGGACGAAAAATAAGCCCTGTATTCCTTCCAGTCACGAGAGGTAACGATTCCCAAGGTGTATCCCTGTTCCCGCAGGGTATTCAGTACCTCCTGCATACCGGTGAACATCGCAATATGCTCCACCTGTGTTTGATATTGCAGCTGCCAGTAATCATCGAACTGTGCTACATCACTCATATCCACCTGCAGCATGGATAATGCTTTTTCCGTGGTTACCCCCAGTATGGCTTTCAGCTCTGTATTTGAAAATGTACGCCCTGGCACATAATAGCGCAAGGTCTTTTTCCATGCATACAGATTCCCCTTCTCTGTATCCATAAGAGTTCCATCCAAATCAAAAATGATATGCCGTATTGCCATAAATACCTCCTGTCCTGTTCCTGTTGCTGAACAGGTACTTTTCTTCATTGTATAATGATGCAGCAGGAAACGCAATAGCATGACTTAAAAACAGAAAAAGAGGCAGCCCCTGCACAATTAGAAATTCTAAACAAAAAACCGATAGAATACAGAACATAGAGGCAAAGAGAAAAAGAAGCAATCCCTTCCATATCAAAGAAATTGCTCCTTTTTATTTCCTGCTTACCATGTGGCCCTAAGGCAGTGTACTTCAGCTTTCGCACACAGGCTTGGTTTCGCTATATAGCCATCGCTGCCAGCGTTGCATCCCGTACAGCCTCAAGTGCCTGCGCTACGGTTGCGGCATCCCCAACGACATATACATTGTCCTGCTTTGTCAACGCTGAAGCCAATGCTGTATTGCTGCGGGAGCCGGTCGCATACACAACATGTGTAAAATCGTGACGCTCCAGCGCTTCTCCATGAACCTTCAGCTTTACACCGCTTGCTTCCACAGCCTCCAGCTTGGTATTTGTCAGCAGCTGTACCTGTGCCTTATGCAGACGGTCCATGACCAGCACCTTTTCATTTACAACCATACCGGCCGCAATTTCATCCGTCATTTCAATCATCGTAAGCTGCAGCGGTCCCCGTTTGTTGTGGAGAAGGTGTTCACATACCTCACAGCCGACCATTCCCCCGCCGACTACCAGAACGTTTCCGCCCAAAATGAGCTGCTCGTTTTTCAGCACCTCCCAGGCACCGATGCCATGCTCTGCCAGCCCGGGAATCGGCGGTACTGCCTCCGTTGCACCGGTTGCCACGATCAAAGCATCGTATCCGTCCTTCATATTCTCATGAAATTCCGTACGCAAACGAATTTCGACGGATAAACGTGCCAGCTCATGCTCCAGATAAACAACCCATTTACTGATTGGC
>ERZ781275.1092-NODE-1092-length-21660-cov-3.347327_pt1 | contig 21660 bp, 15 predicted proteins | sample MGYA00375853_ERZ781275 | MGnify/ENA primary metagenome ERZ781275 (study PRJEB29790, sample SAMN03653691) | human gut metagenome | host: Homo sapiens | place: USA: Dallas, Texas | collected 2012-07-23 | study: EMG produced TPA metagenomics assembly of the Gut...
GCGAGTCAGGAGTTGAGTGACATGGAAGGACTGCATGCTATGGGCATTCATGCATTCAGTGATGACGGTGTCGGTGTAGCAACAGCAGACATGATGAAAGCAGCCATGCAGAAGTGTCGCGATGTTGACGGTATCATCGTTGCCCATACCGAGGATATGAGCTATCGCAAGCCGAATGCCTGCATGCATGCGGGCATTCGCAGTGAACAGCTTGGTCTTACCGGGATTCCCAGTGCCTGTGAATATGCACAGTTTCAACGGGATTTAGCACTTGTCAGGGAAACCGGCTGCCGCTATCATGTATGCCACATGAGTGCGCAGGAAAGTGTGGAGTCTTTGCGCAAGGCAAAGAAGGACGGGCTGAATGTCAGCGGGGAGGTAACGGCACATCACCTGCTGCTCAATGAAATGGACGTGGAGAACGCCAATCATAAGATGAACCCGCCACTGCGCAGGGAAGAGGACCGTCAGGCTCTGATTCAGGGGTTGCTGGACGGTACCATTGATATGATTGCCAACGACCATGCTCCGCACAGTGAGGAAGAAAAAAGCAGAGGAATGGAGAAGGCTCCCTTTGGCATCGTTGCGCTGGAAACTGCATTTCCGCTGCTGTATACCCGCTTTGTGAAAGAAGAAGGCATCTTCACGCTGGAACAGCTGGTGTACTGGATGAGCGAGGCGCCCGCAAAACGCTTTCAGATGGAGCGTAAGGGAAAACTGAAAGAAGGAAACGCTTCGGATTTTGTATTGATGGATCTGGACAGCGTACGAAAGATAGAGAAACAGGGATTCTATTCCATGGGAAAAAACACACCGTTTGACGGTATTGTCTGCAGCGGCTTTGCGGCAAAGACATTTGTGGATGGAATCTGCGTATACGATAACAGGGAGGGTTTGCTGAAATGAAAAAGCGACTATTGATTCTTGAAGACGGCAGTGTTTACGAAGGAATCGCCTTTGGAGGCGACCGGTATCAGATGGGAGAGCTGATCTTCCAGACGGGTATGAGCGGGTATCAGGAAATTATCTCCGATCTGTCCTACTATGGACAAATCGTCATGATGACCTATCCTGCGATGGGAAACTGCGGGATCAACCGTGATGATTTTGAAAGTATCTCACCGAAGATGTTTGGCTTTGTTGTCAAGGAATACTGTGAGACACCGAGCAACTTCCGCAGCGATATGACGCTGGATGCCTTTATGAAGCTGAAGGGAATTCCCGGTATAGCGGATATTGATACGCGTGAAATTACAAGAAAAATTAGAGATCACGGTACGTGCAAGGCAATCATGGCAGATGCGGATGCTGATGTAGAAGCGCTTGTGAAGCAGCTGCGGGAAACAGAGCTTCCTAAGGATGGTGTACAGGTGGTTTCCACAGTGAAGCCGTTCCCGATTCCATCCCGTGGACAGAAGGTTGTCATGGTGGATATCGGAACAAAGTTTGCTGTGATTCGTGAATTCAATATGCGCGGCTGCGATCTGATCGTCGTACCTTATAATATGAGTGCACAGGATATTCTGGCAATCCATCCGGATGGCATCGTCTACAGCGGTGGTCCGGGAGCACCGCAGGACATACCGGAAACGGTAGCCACCTGTAAGGAGCTGCTGGGCAGTGTGCCGATGCTGGGAATCGGTCTGGGTCATGAGGTTATAGCGGCTGCATGCGGTGCAACGGTTGTGAAAATGAAGGTTGGTCACCATGGGAATTCTTCTCCGGTGCGTAATCTGAAAAAACAGAAAATTGAATTTACCGCACAGAATCACGGATATGAGGTCACACCGGAATCCATTGAGGGAACCGGGCTGATTACAACCTACACGGCGCTGAATGACGGCTCCATAGAAGGCTTTACCCATGAAACCTATCCGCTGTTCTCCTTCTCCTTTGAGCCGGAGGCAGCACCAGGTGCGGATGACTGTACCTATATCTTTGATGATTTCTGCAATTTGATGAAGGAAAGGAGTGCTGAATAGAATGCCGAAAAGAAGCGATATTAAGAAAATTATGGTGATTGGCTCCGGTCCGATCGTCATTGGACAGGCAGCGGAATTTGACTATGCCGGCTGTCAGGCATGTACAGCGTTGCGTGAGGAAGGCTATGAGGTTATTCTGATCAACTCCAATCCTGCAACGATTATGACGGATACCGTCATTGCGGATCGTGTATATATCGAGCCGCTGACACTGGAATTTGCAAGCCGCGTTATCTATAAGGAGCGCCCGGATGCTATTTTGGGTAGTCTGGGAGGACAGACCGGTTTAAATCTGGTTGTTGAGCTGGCAGAAAGCGGTATTCTGGATGAATACCACGTGGAGATTTTGGGAACGGCACTGGATGCTATCGAAAAGGCAGAGGATCGTGATAAATTCCGTGAGCTGATGTATGAAATCGGGGAGCCGGTTCCGGAAAGTGTGATTGTCCACACCGTCGAGGAAGCTGCTGCATTTGCTGCTGAGAACGGCTATCCGGTTGTTGTTCGTCCTGCGTTTACGCTGGGTGGAACCGGAGGCGGATTTGCACACAGCGAGGAAGAGCTGCGTGTTATCTGTGACAACGGTCTGAAAATTTCTCCGGTACACCAGTGCCTGATCGAACAGAGCATTGCCGGTTATAAGGAAATTGAATACGAGGTTATGCGTGACAATGCAGATAATGCAATCGTTGTCTGCAATATGGAAAATGTTGATCCGGTCGGTATTCATACCGGGGATTCCATTGTTGTTGCGCCAACGCAGACACTGACGGACAGAGAATGCGGCATTATGCGTGCATCTGCACTGAAAATCATCCGTGCATTAAAAATCTGTGGCGGCTGCAATGTACAGCTGGCACTTGATCCAAACAGCTTCAACTACTATGTCATTGAGGTCAATCCGCGTGTATCCCGTTCCTCCGCTCTTGCCTCCAAGGCTACCGGCTATCCGATTGCCAAGCTTGCGGCAAAGGTGGCGGTTGGCCTGACGCTGGATGAAATCATCAATCCGGTCACAACGACCAGCTATGCGTGTGTGGAGCCGTGCATTGACTACGTTGTCGCAAAATTTCCGCGCTTTGCCTTTGATAAATTCCCGAAGGCAGACCGTACGCTGGGAACACAGATGAAGGCGACCGGAGAGGTTATGTCCATCGGACGCACCTTCGATGAAGCGATTTTAAAGGCTATCCGCTCTCTGGAAATGAAGACGGATCATCTGGAACAAAATGATATCAATGCGATGGATGAGGATGCCTTATGGAAGAAGCTTGCACAGTGTGATGATGAGCGCATCTATGTCATTACCGCATTGCTGCGCAGAGGGGCTGACATCGAGGACATCTTCGCAGTGACAAAAATGGACCGCTACTTCCTGAACCGCTTTAAAAATATCGTTGCACAGGAGGCACTTATCCGGCAGCATCCTATGAATCTGGAGATTTTAAAGGCTTCCAAGAAAATGGGCTTTGCGGATTCCTGGATAGCAAGAAGCTGGCATGTAGAGGAAGCAGCTCTCTATGATACAAGGAAACAAAACGGCATTACGCCGGTATATAAAAATGTGGATACATGTGCAGGGGAGTATGTTTCCCATACGCCGTATCTGTATTCCACCTATGAGCATGAAAATGAATCCATTCGCAGTGACAACCGCAAAATTATCGTTCTGGGCTCCGGTCCCATCCGGATCGGACAGGGTGTGGAGTTTGACTATGCGACCGTACACTGTGTGAAGACGATTCGTGAACGCGGCTATGAAGCTATCGTTATCAACAACAATCCGGAAACCGTGTCAACGGATTACTCCATTTCCGATAAACTGTATTTTGAACCGCTGACGATTGAGGATGTTATGCATGTCATCGATTTGGAACAGCCGCTGGGGGTTGTGGTTCAGTTCGGCGGGCAGACGGCAATCAATCTTGCTGACAAGCTGGTTGCACGCGGGGTAAAGATTCTGGGAACCTCCCTGGAAAATATCGATCGTGCCGAAGACCGTCATGAATTTGAGGAAATGCTGCATAAGCTGGATATCCCGCAGCCGCAGGGAGAAACTGCTGTAGAGGTTGAGGAAGCGGTGAAAATCGCAAACCGTATCGGATATCCGGTACTGGTACGCCCATCCTATGTATTGGGCGGACGTGCGATGGAGATTGTGCACAACGACGACGACCTGCGTGTCTATATGGCAACGGCAGTGAAGGAAATCAGCCATGATGCACCGATTCTGGTTGATAAATATATCATCGGCAAGGAAATGGAAGTGGATGCGATCTGTGATGGTGAGCATGTGTACATTCCGGGCATCATGGAGCATATCGAGCGTGCCGGTGTGCACTCCGGTGACTCCATCAGTGTCTATCCGGCGCCGACAGCCAGCCAAAAGGTGAAGGATACAATTACAGATTATGCGATTCGCATCGGTAAGGGATTCCATTTCATCGGTCTGTATAATATACAGTTCATCGTGGAAACCGATAAGAAAAGCGGAGAAGAAAGAGTGTATGTTCTGGAGGTCAATCCAAGAAGCTCTCGTACCGTACCGTTCCTGAGCAAGGTTACCAATGTTCCAATGTCCTATGTAGCAACACGCTGTGTTCTTGGTGATTCCCTAAAGGAGCAGGGCTATGAGGAAGGTGTGCATCCGGAAAGTGAGCGTGTCTTCGTCAAGGCACCGGTGTTCTCCTTTGCGAAGCTGCGAAGTGTTGATACGACACTGGGGCCGGAAATGAAATCAACCGGAGAAGCACTGGGCGGTGATGTGACGCTGGAAAAGGCGTTATACAAGGCGCTGCTGGCAAGCGGGGTAAAGATTCCGCTGCATGGAAATGTTTTGATTACGGTTGCGGATGATGACAAGCAGGAGGGTCTGAAGATTGCGAAGCGCTTCTCAGCCATCGGCTATGGCATTTATGCGACAAAGGGAACGGCACAGTATCTTTCCTCCAACGGCATCTATGTGAAAACCGTAGACAAGGTGAAGGAGGAAACGGACAACAATGTCATTGATGTCATCCGCAAGGGACGCGTCAATTATGTGGTTAATACGATGAGTATCTCCAGCGAGGTGAACCGTGACGGCTTTGAAATCCGCCGTGCTGCCGCTGAGAATAACATCAGCTGCTTCACGTCACTGGATACCGCCAATGCGATTCTGCGCGTGCTGGAATCCCAAACCTTTACAACCATTTCCATGAATGAACTGGAGGGATAAGATGCAGGAAGAAAAAGGACTGATCTTAAGTAATAAGAAGTTAGCGAAGGATACCTACCGTATGGAAATACAGGCATCCATTGCAAAGGATATGAAGCCGGGACAGTTTGTGAATGTAGCGGTGGAGGGGTTTATGCTGCGCCGCCCCATCAGCATCTGTTCTGTTGAAGATAAAACACGCTTTGTCATCATCTACAAGGTGGTAGGGGATGGCACTGCCAAGCTTTCCACGCTGCGCACGCAGGGAATCATCGATGTGTTTGGTCCCCTTGGCAGCAGCTATCCGATTCATGAGGAGGAGCATGAGGTGCTGCTGATCGGTGGCGGTGTGGGAGTGCCGCCGCTGTATGAGCTGGCAAAGCAATACCGTAATATCAATGCCTCTGTTCATGTGGTGCTTGGCTTCAATGATCAGGAAAGCGTATTTTACGAGAATGAATTTCAGCGGCTGGGCTGTCATGTTGCGGTAGCGACCATGGATGGAAGCTATGGGACAAAGGGAACGGTGATGGATGCCATCGAAGAGCATCATATCACGACAGAGTTTACCTGCAGCTGCGGTCCAAGACCGATGCTGAAAGCAGTGGAAGCGCACTACACCCGCGGCTATATGTCCTTTGAAAGCCGTATGGCATGCGGCATCGGAGCCTGCATGGCGTGTGTGGCAAAGGACAAGTTGGAAGAAAACATGTACCATCGCATTTGCAAGGAAGGTCCTGTTTTCCCAATCGGAAAGGTGGAATACTGATGGATCTGCATGTAGAACTACCGGGACTTCATCTGAAGAACCCCATCATCCCGGCCAGCGGCTGCTTCGGCTTTGGACGTGAATTTGCCGAGCTGTACGATCTGAGTCTTTTGGGAGGTATTGCGATCAAGAGTGCAACACCGCACAGCCGATTCGGAAATCCGACACCGCGTGTTGCGGAGACACCGTGCGGCATGCTGAATGCCATCGGTCTTCAAAATCCGGGGGTGGATGTCATCATGGAGCGGGAGCTGCCATGGCTGGCGCAGTTTGATACGGAAATCATTGCCAATGTGGCAGGTGCCAGTGAAGAGGAATATGTCGAGGTGATCACGAAGCTGAATCAAAGCGAGGTTGTCAAGGCATATGAGCTGAACATCAGCTGTCCGAATGTGAAGCACGGGGGAATCGGTCTGGGTACGGATCCCAAGCTGGCGGCGAGTGTCACCCGCATGGCTAAGGAAGCGGCGCAAAAGCCGGTCTATGTCAAGCTGTCACCGAATGTTACCAACATCGTAGAGATTGCCAAGGCAGTAGAAGCGGCAGGGGCAGATGGGCTGGTGCTCATCAATACCCTGATGGGTATGCGTATGGATCTGCATACGGGAAAGCCGCTGCTGGCCAATGTGACCGGCGGTCTGAGCGGTCCTGCCATCAAACCGGTAGCACTGCGTATGGTGCATCAGGTGGCATCTGCCGTCAATATCCCGATTATCGGTGTCGGTGGTATCACGCGTGCGGAGGATGTACTGGAATTTCTGTATGCCGGAGCAAGTGCGGTTGAAGTTGGAATGCAGAACTTTATTGATCCGCTGTGCTGTGTTAAAATAATAGAGGATTTGCCAAAGGTCCTGAAGAAATATGGGAATAACAGTCTGAATGATGCTGTTGGAAGGAGTTTTCGTTGATGAGTAAAACAATTGTTGCTCTGGATTTTTCCAGAAAAGAAGACGTCATGAATTTTCTTGATAAATTTAAAGAACCGGTATATGTGAAGGTCGGAATGGAGCTTACCTATGCGTTCGGTTTTGAAATGATTCATGAAATCAAAAAGCGCGGACACAAAATTTTTCTGGATCTGAAGCTGCACGATATACCAAACACTGTAAAAAACGGTATGAAGAATCTGGCAAAGCTGGATGTGGATATCGTTAATCTGCATGCGGCAGGTGGAAGTGCCATGATGAAGGCAGCAATCGAAGGTCTGGAAGAGGGAGCTGTCCATGGCAAGCGTCCGCTTTGTATCGCTGTAACTCAGCTGACAAGTACATCACAGGAAGCAATGAATGAAGAGCTGCTGATTCCCGGAGATGTAAAGGATGTTGTCATCTCCTATGCGAAGCTGGCAAAGGAAAGCGGACTGGACGGTGTTGTGTGCTCTGTTCATGAAGCAAAGGCAATTCATGAGGCATGCGGGTCTGACTTTCTGACGGTTACACCGGGTATTCGTCTTGCGGATGATTCCAAGGATGATCAAAAGCGCGTGGCAACCCCGGCATTTGCCAAAGAACAGGGCTGTGACTACATCGTCGTGGGAAGAAGCATTACAAAAAGTGCCGATCCGGTGGCTACCTATCATGAAATTGAAAAAACGATGGAGGGTAAATAAATGAATATTGAAAAAACTGTCGCAAAGAATCTGCTGGATATCCAGGCGGTATCTCTGCAGCCAAATGATCCATTTACATGGGCAAGCGGAATCAAATCACCAATCTACTGTGACAACCGTCTGGTACTTTCCTTTCCGGAAAAGCGCAGTGTGGTTGTGCAAGGCTTTGTAGAACTGATCAAGCAGGAATATGCAGAGGCTGAGGTCATCGTCGGTACAGCGACTGCCGGTATCCCATGGGGAGCGATGGTGGCAGACAAGCTGGAGAAGCCGTTTGGCTATGTGCGCAGCTCCAACAAGAGTCATGGAAAAGGAAATAAAATTGAGGGAAAAATCGAACAGGGTGCCAAGGTTGTTGTCGTAGAGGATCTGATTTCAACAGGAGGCTCCGTCAAGGATGTCATTGAATCTCTGCGTGAGGCAGGTGCCGAGGTACTGGGCGTTGTGGCAATTTTCACCTATCTGTTACCGGCATCTACAGAGCTGTTTCACAGTATTTCCTGTGAATTTAAGACATTGAGCAATTATGATGTACTGATAGATGTGGCATTGGAGAATGCCTATATCAAGGATGGTGACCTTGAGAAATTAAAGGCATGGAAACAGGATCCGAAGGATGAATCCTGGATGGAAAAATAGAATAGAGAGCACAATGCATTGGGGCATAGAATACAGCAGGTATTCTATGCCCTTTTGGTGGAAACGGCAATTGTAAGGACTTACAGGAGGAGCTATATGAAAAAACGTTTACTGATACTGGAGGACGGCAGTGTATATGAAGGCTGCGGCTTCGGAGCTGATCATTATCAGGTAGGGGAGCTTGTATTCAATACCGGAATGAGCGGCTATCAGGAGGTACTGTCCGATTTATCCTATTGCGGTCAAATCGTTATGATGACCTATCCGATGATTGGAAATTATGGAATCAACCGGGATGACTTTGAGAGTCTGGATCCTGCTGTGTTCGGCTTTGTTGTGAAGGAATACTGTGCGCAGCCAAGCAACTTCCGATGCGATCTGACACTGGATGAATTTTTAAAGCTAAAGGAAATACCGGGAATCTGCCATGTGGATACCCGCGCGATTACAAGAAAGCTGCGCAGCAGCGGTACCATGCGTGCCATTATGGCAGATGCGGATGCAGATGTGGAAGCAATGGTCAGGCTGTTGAAGGAGACTGATTTTTTGCACGATCAGGTTGCACGCGTATCCACGCAGAAGCCATTTCCAATTCCAGCTCGTGGGAAAAAGGTTGTACTGATGGATTTCGGGGCAAAGCATGGCATCATCCGCGAGCTGTCCCGCAGAAGCTGCGATCTTGTTGTTGTACCATATAATACATCAGCACAGGCAATTCTTGCCCTGCATCCGGATGGCATTATGCTGAGCAACGGTCCGGGGGATCCCAAGGATATGACAGGCGCAATCAAGGAAATCCGCGAGCTGATCAAGCATGTTCCGGTATTCGGCATCTGCCTTGGACATCAGCTGATTTCTCTGGCGTGCGGTGCCAATACGGTCAAGCTGAAATTCGGACATCGCGGCTGTAATCATCCCGTCCTGAATCTGTCCAGCGGAAAAGTGGAAATCACCTCGCAGAATCACGGCTATGCTGTGGAAGTAGAAAGTCTTGCGAGCACAGACCTGATAATGACACATCAGGCACTGAATGATAAGAGTGTGGAGGGTGTCCGCCATAAACGCTACCCGGTATTCAGTGTACAGTATCATCCGGAGGCTGCACCGGGACCGGAGGATGCGAATTATCTGTTTGATCAATTCATGGAACTGATGGAAAAGGAGAATGCGTAATTATGACAAAGCGTACAGATATGAAAAAAATACTTGTGATCGGGTCTGGACCAATTGTCATCGGACAGGCTGCGGAGTTTGATTATCCCGGAGGTCAGGCCTGTCAGTCCCTTCGTGAGGAAGGCTATGAGGTCGTCCTGATCAATTCCAATCCGGCAACGATCATGACCGATACGGCGATTGCGGATCGTGTCTATATTGAACCTCTGACCCTTGAATTTGCCAGCCGCATCATATATAAAGAACGCCCGGATGCCGTACTGGGCAGTCTGGGGGGACAAACCGGATTGAATCTGGTTGTTGAACTAGCTGAATCAGGTATCCTTGAGGAATACGATGTGGAGATTTTGGGAACGGACTTAGCTGCCATCAACAAGGCGGAGGATCGTGAGCTGTTTCGGAATCTGATGTATGAAATCAACGAACCGGTACCGGAGAGCGATATCGTACATACCGTGGAGGAGGCGATTGCCTTTGCGAATTCCATTGGCTATCCGGTAGTTGTTCGTCCGGCGTACACACTGGGAGGAACCGGTGGAGGCTTTGCGGATACGGAAGAGGAGCTGCGTATCATTGCGGATAACGGATTAAAGCTGTCTCCGGTACATCAGTGTCTGATTGAACGCAGCATCGCAGGCTTTAAAGAAATCGAATATGAGGTTATGCGGGACAATAACGATAATGCTATCATGGTCTGTAACATGGAAAACATCGATCCGGTGGGAATTCATACCGGTGATTCTATGGTTGTGGCGCCTGTGCAGACGTTGTCCAATCGTGAGCATCAGATGCTGCGCAATGCCAGTCTGAAAATTATACGTGCCCTGAAAATATGCGGCGGCTGCAATGTACAGCTGGCTCTGGATCCCAATAACTTCAAATACTATATCATTGAGGTGAATCCAAGAGTATCCCGCTCTTCAGCGCTCGCCTCCAAGGCTACCGGCTATCCGATTGCAAAGCTGGCCGCAAAGATTGCAGTCGGTATGACGTTGGATGAAATCATCAATCCGATTACCAGGACGAGCTATGCCTGCTTTGAGCCGTCACTGGATTACATCGTTACGAAGCTGGCACGATTCCCGTTTGATAAATTTGAGAGGGCCGATCGTCGTTTGGGAACACAGATGAAGGCTACCGGTGAAGTTATGTCCATCGGTCGCAATTTTGAAGAAAGCTTTCTGAAGGCAGTACGCTCTCTGGAAATGAAATGTGATCACATCGATCATAAGGAAATCGATGCCTGTACAACCGAGCAGCTGTGGGAGAAGATTGCGGTAAAGGATGATCTGCGCATGTTTGGCATCGCTGAGCTGATTCGCCGCAAGGAATCGCTGGCACGTGTTCATGAAATCACGAAGATTGACATGTTCTTCCTGCATAAATTTGCGAATATCATTTCTCTGGAAGAGGAAATGATGGCACATCCACAAAATCTTTCCGTACTCCGTACGTTGAAGGAAAACGGCTTTGCGGATTCCTATATCGCCCGCAAGTGGGGGATGAAGGAGCGCTCCCTCTATGAGCTGCGGAAGAATAACGGCATCGTACCAGTATACAAAATGGTAGATACCTGTGCAGCGGAATTTGAAAGTGCGACACCGTATTTCTATTCCACCTATGAACAGGAAACGGAATCCTTCCGTACAGACCGTAAGAAAATCATCGTTCTCGGCTCCGGACCGATTCGTATCGGACAGGGTGTGGAATTCGACTATGCGACCGTACACTGTGTAATGACACTGCGGGAGCGCGGCTATGAGGCGATCGTTATCAACAACAATCCGGAAACGGTATCGACAGACTTTTCTATATCCGATAAGCTGTATTTTGAACCGCTGACGATTGAGGATGTTATGCACGTTGTGGATCTGGAACAGCCGCTGGGCGTGATTGTACAGTTCGGCGGACAGACGGCAATCAATCTGGCGGATAAGCTGGTGGAGCGCGGTGTGAAGATTCTGGGAACCTCCCTCAAGGATATTGACCGTGCCGAAGACCGCCATGCGTTTGAAGCAATGCTGCATACGCTGGATATTCCACAGCCACAGGGGGAAACAGCTGTGGAGGTTGAGGAAGCAGTCGACATTGCGAACCGCATCGGGTATCCGGTACTGGTACGCCCTTCTTATGTCCTTGGCGGACGTGCGATGGAAATCGTGCACAATGATGACGATCTGCGTATTTATATGGCGACAGCAGTTAAGGAAATCAGCCACGATGCACCGATTTTGGTGGATAAATACATCGTCGGCAAGGAGCTGGAAATCGATGCCATCTGCGATGGTGAGCATGTGGTTATTCCGGGAATCATGGAGCATATCGAGCGGGCCGGTATTCACTCCGGTGACTCGATCAGTGTCTATCCGCCGCAGACCATTTCCGACAAGGTGCGCGACACCATTGTTGATTACAGCATTCGTATCGGAAAGGGATTCCACTTTATCGGCTTGTTCAATATCCAGTTTATCGTGGAGGCGCCAAAGGATGGAAAAGAGGAAATGGTATATGTTCTGGAGGTCAATCCGCGAAGCTCCCGTACCGTACCATTCTTAAGCAAAATCACCGGAGTGGCAATGAGTCATATCGCAACACGCTGTGTTCTAGGTGACTCCTTGGCTGAGCAAGGCTATGAGGAAGGTCTCCGTCCGTTTGAGGATCGTGTTTTTGTCAAGGCGCCGGTGTTCTCCTTTGCGAAGCTGCGCAGCGTTGATACGGTGCTGGGACCGGAAATGAAATCGACCGGAGAAGCACTGGGTGGTGATGTTACCTTGGAAAAAGCACTGTATAAGGCACTGCTTGCCAGCGGTATCCGTATTCCGAATCATGGAAATGTATTGATGACGATTGCGGATGACGACAAGGAAGAGGGGCTGCGCATGGCAAAGCGTTTCTCTGCCATCGGTTATGGCATTTATGCGACAAGTGGAACCGCGAAGTTCTTACAGGAAAACGGGTTGTTTGTGAAAACGGTTAATAAGATTTCCCAGGAGGGCGATTTGAATGTCCTGGATGTGATCCGCAGGGGGAAGGTAAATTATGTGATCAATACCATGTCCAGCGAGGATAAGGAGGTAACCAATGACGGCTTCCTGATTCGTCGTGTATCCGCAGAAAATAATATCAGCTGCTTCACCTCCTTTGATACGGCAAATGCGATATTAAAGGTGCTGGAGGCCTTGAATTTTACGACCATTTCAATGAATGAGCTGGAGCACTAGCAAATAATTGCTTAGTGCAGCCTTGTAAAGGAAAATCGAATAGCTTTTTTGACATTTCAGGCGAAAGGAAAAGACGGGTTCTATGTGGCTCGTCTTTTCCTTTCTTAAGTTGAAGTTAAAAATCAGTTGTGCTATAGTGTACTTAACATACAGGAAAGGAGTGCTTTCATGAGTACATTCGAGTCTTTAAAAGACAAGGTAGTAGTTGTAACAGGGGGAACACGCGGTATCGGTTTTGCGGCAGTAAAAGGATTTTTGGATAATGGATCAAAGGTTGCAATGTTTGGCTCCCGTCAGGAAACCGTTGACAAGGCAATGAAAGCTCTAAAGGAAGAAAATCCGGACTATCCGGTAAGAGGATACCATCCGGATTTACAGAGTGAAGAGGAAATTACAGAGGTGCTTGCGGATATCAAAAAGGAATTTGGTACGGTTGATGTTCTGATCAACAACGCAGGTGTTTCTGATGCTTACTCTATCTTTGATTACAGCGATTCTCATTTCCTTGAGGTAATGAAAATCAATGTCGATGCAGTTTTCCGTCTCTCACGCCTGTGCGCACCGATGATGAAGGAAAAGGGGGCTGGTGTGATCATCAATACAAGCTCGATGGTCTCCCGTTTTGGTCAGCAGTCCGGTAGTGCATATCCAACAAGTAAATTCGCAGTGAATGGAATGACGCAGTCGCTTGCCAGAGAGCTTGGGTCCTATGGAATCCGAATCAATGCAGTTGCCCCAGGCATCATTGGTACGGATATGGTAAAGGCACTGGATCAAAATATGATCAATGCCATGGCATCAACGATTCCTTTAAAGCGAATTGGAAATCCGGAAGACATTGCTAATGCAATGCTGTTTCTAGCAAGTGATCTGGCAGCATATGTCACTGGTGCTGTCTTGTCTGTTGACGGCGGCTTTGTAGGATAACACTTCTATAAGGCATTTTCCCTTGTGCAGCATCCCGAAAGGCCCAAGTATTGTAAAACGAGTTTCCAGAAGAAGCCAGGAAACAGTATGATTTGAAGCGCCTACATACAAAGCGTAGGAGCTGCTGTGGTTTTGACTGGAATACATAAGCAATCCGCTGCCCCTGCTGCTTGCGCAGTCGTATGATGATTACGCATAGCGCTTTAGCTGATTTTGATGCCGTTGGCATACTATGATTCACATACAAGCGAAGAGGACATGAAAACCTCTTCGTTTTGTCATCTGCAGAAGGGAGCTTAGATTGGACTGCTTTTGCATGAATAGGTGCCAGAAGTAAATAAGGTGGAGTATGAAACAAAAAAACAAGAAGGTTATTGTTGACAGATTCTGTAAAATAGCGTATTCTATAAATGGAGTTAGATAAAACTAACAAAGAGATTGCAGTGTCTTTGTTTTCCTTATAACCTTACAACCAGAGAACATCTGACTTCATAAAAAGACTGTCTGTTTCTGCCGGTAAGCTGCAACAGGCGGTCTACCTTTTTGTAAGCTTAATTTGTATGCAAGCCTATTGACGTTCGGCTAAAAAAATGATACAGTTTAGTCAGTTATATGACTGACGGAAGTGGAATTGACCACAGGGAGTATAATGTATAGGAGCCGACCGTCTGGGCAGAAGAGCTCGGGACAACTGTCGGCTCTTTTCTTGTGGATGAATCAGTCATATGATTTATCTTACGAAACCATTTCATAACAGAATGAAACAGGAGGACGCAGGATTTATGATGAATGAACGCAAAGAATGGGAAGGCTTTACAGGCCGCCTCTGGAAAGAGGAAATCAATGTTCGGGATTTTATTCAGAACAACTACAAGCCATATGATGGGGACGAGTCTTTTCTGGCTGAACCAACAGAAGCAACGAACAAGCTGTGGCAAGAGCTGCAGAAGCTGCAGAAGGAAGAACGCGCAAAGAACGGTGTTCTCGATATGGAAACAGAAATCGTTTCCTCTTTGACCTCATACGGTCCCGGCTACATCAAGGATGAATTAAAGGATTTGGAGGCAGTCGTTGGCTTGCAGACAGACAAGCCGCTGAAGCGTGCTTTCATGCCATACGGCGGTATCAAAATGAGCGAAGAGGCTTGTACGACCTATGGATATGAGCCAAGTGAAAAGCTGCATGAAATCTTCCACGAATATCACAAGACACACAATGATGCCGTGTTTGATTGCTATACACCGGAAATGCGTCTTGCCAGACGGAACAAGATCGTCACCGGTCTTCCGGATACCTATGGACGCGGACGGATCGTTGGCGATTATCGTCGGGTTGCCCTGTACGGTATCGATTATCTGATCGAACAAAAACAGAAGGATAAGGCAAATTGCGGCTGCGGTGTGATGAGCGATGACATCATCCGGCAGCGTGAGGAGCTAGCGGAGCAGATCAAGGCGTTAAAGGGTATGAAGGCGATGGCTGCACTTTACGGCTTTGATATCAGCGGACCTGCAACAACTGCGAAGGAGGCTGTTCAGTGGCTGTACTTCGGTTATCTGGCTGCTATCAAAACACAGAACGGTGCTGCGATGAGTGTCGGCCGTGTTTCCACCTTCCTTGATATTTATATCGAACGTGATCTGGAGGCAGGAATTCTTACCGAGAGCGAGGCTCAGGAGCTGATCGATCATATGACGATGAAGTTCCGTATGGTGAAATTTGCACGTATTCCTTCCTACAATCAGCTGTTCTCCGGTGACCCGGTATGGGCTACACTGGATCTGGCAGGTCTGGGAATGGATGGCCGCCACATGGTTACAAAATCTGACTTCCGTTTCCTGCACACACTGGAAAATATGGGGCCGGCACCGGAGCCGAACCTTACGGTGCTGTATTCTTCACATCTGCCGGAAAGCTTTAAAACATATTCTGCGCGCATCTCGATTGAAACAAGCTCTGTTCAGTATGAGAATGATGATGTTATGCGTCCGGTATGGGGCGATGACTATGCGGTATGCTGCTGTGTAAGTGCTACACAGACCGGCAAGGAAATGCAGTTCTTCGGAGCACGTGCAAACCTTGCGAAATGTCTGCTGTATGCGATCAACGGTGGAGTCGATGAAAAGACGAAGGCACAGGTTGGTCCGGAATATCGCCCAATCACAAGCGAGTATCTGGATTATGATGAGGTTATGCATAAGTATGACAACATGATGGAATGGCTTGCTGACCTGTATGTCAACATTTTGAACCTGATTCAGTACATGCATGATAAATATTATTATGAAAGCTCCTTGATGGCGCTGATCGATACCGATGTGCGCAGAACCTTTGCAACCGGTATTGCCGGATTCTCACACGTTGTAGATTCCCTGGCAGCAATCAAATATGCCAAGGTTAAAACAGTTCGTGATGAAGACGGACTGGTGATCGATTATGAAATTGAGGGTGATTTCCCTCGCTATGGAAACGATGATGACCGTGCAGATGACATCGCAGTATGGCTGCTGAAGACCTTTATGGAGAAAATCGAAAAGCGTCATACCTACCGTGACTCTGAGCCGACAACCTCGATTCTTACCATTACCTCCAATGTCGTATACGGTAAGGCTACCGGAGCGCTCCCAGACGGGCGCAAGGCCGGGGAACCACTGTCACCGGGGGCAAATCCTTCCTATGGTGCAGAGCAGAATGGTCTGCTGGCTTCCCTGAATTCTGTAACTAAGCTGCCTTATGAATATGCATTGGACGGCATCAGCAATACGCAGACGATCAGTCCGGACGCATTGGGACACAACGAGGATGAGCGTGCCGATAATCTGGTACATGTTCTGGACGGATATTTCGATCAGGGAGCTCACCACCTGAATGTCAATGTATTCGGTATTGAAAAGCTGCATGATGCTATGGAGCACCCGGAGAAAGAGGAATACGCAAACTTCACGATCCGTGTTTCCGGATATGCTGTGAAATTTATTGACCTGACACGTGAACAGCAGCTGGATGTTATTTCCAGAACCTGCCACGCCAGTCTGTAATTAACAAATCAAAGAGGTCTGTTATACAAACAGGCCTTTCTACATTTACGGAGGTTATCTTATGAGTGTAAAAGGAGCAATTCATTCCATTGAAACCTTTGGTTCCGTTGATGGACCAGGGGTGCGCTTTGTTATTTTTCTAAAGGGCTGTGCCATGCGCTGCCAATATTGCCATAATCCGGATACCTGGAAATGCGAAGAGCCGGATACAGACAGTGAGGCATTGCTGAAGCGTGCATTGCGCTATCGCAGCTATTGGGGGAAAACCGGCGGTATCACTGTCAGCGGGGGAGAGCCTTTGCTACAACTTGACTTTCTTCTGGATTTGTTTCAAAAGGCGAAGAAGGAGAATATTCATACGGTTTTAGATACGGCAGGAAATCCATTTACCAGAGAAGGAAAATTCTTTGCGATGTTTCAGCAGCTGATGGAGGTTACCGATCTTATTCTGCTCGATCTTAAGGTTTTCGATGAGGATAAGCATCGTGCGCTAACGGGCCAAAGCAATCGCAATATTCTGGATCTGGCGAGATATCTTTCTGATATCGGTAAGCCTGTCTGGATACGCCATGTACTCGTACCGGGAATCAATGACAGTGATGAGGATCTTCACAAGCTGGATGCTTTTTTACAGACCTTGCACAATGTGGAGCGTGTTGAGATTTTACCATATCATACACTGGGTGCCTATAAGTGGGAGGAGCTTGGCTATCCCTATGCACTAAAGGATGTCCTGCCTCCGGACAAAGCACTTGTAGAGCATGCGAATGAGCTGCTGCACACAGCGCAGTATGATTCATAAATAATTTTGAAGCCGGATGCTGCAGAAAAATCCGGCTTTTTCATACTGTTTTATGAGCTGGTGCAGTTGTAGCGGAAGGGCTGCATACCGATATCTTGAAAATTCTCAAAAGCACTGTTTTTCTATATCATAAAGTGGTATGATGACAATAGATGGAAGGAGGTATCATCATGAGTGATCCAAGACGTATTCGCATGCACACAGGCAAAGGTTTTATTGCAGCGCTTGATCAAAGCGGCGGCAGTACACCGAAAGCACTTCGACTGTATGGTATTGCAGAGGATGCATATCATAGCGATGAAGAGATGTTTGATCTGGTTCATGAAATGAGAACCAGAATAATGACGTGCCCTTCCTTTACAAGCGAGCATATCCTCGCAGCTATTCTGTTTGAAAACACCATGGAACGAAAGGTGAAGGGGGAGTACACCGCGGATTATCTGTGGAATCAGAAGGGGATTCTTCCGATTCTGAAGGTGGATAAGGGGCTTGCCCCATTGGCAAACGGTGTACAGCTGATGAAGGAAATTCCACAGCTGGAGGAGCTGCTCGAACGTGCAAAGCAGCGTCATATCTTTGGAACGAAGATGCGCTCTGTTATTAAGGAAAGCAATACGGATGGTATCCGCGCTATCGTCGAGCAGCAGTTTGCTATCGGCAAACGCATCTGCGCAGCAGGATTGGTACCGATTCTGGAGCCTGAGGTAGATATCAAAGCATTCGATAAGGCAGATTGCGAGGTTCTGCTGAAGGCGGAAATCAAAAAGCATCTGGCGAAGCTGACAGCAGATGAAATCATTATGTTTAAGCTGACCATTCCAAGTATTGACGACTTTTACAGCGAGCTGATGGAGGACCCGCACGTTCTTCGCATTGTCGCATTATCCGGCGGATATACAAGAGATGAAGCAAATGAAAAACTGGCAAGAAATCCGGGTCTGATTGCGAGCTTCTCCCGGGCATTATCGCAGGGGCTTTGTGTGACACAGAGTGATGAGGAATTTGATGCTTTACTGAAAAGCTCTATCCAATCAATTTATGATGCCAGCATTACCTGAAAGACATGGTCTGCACATGAAGCAATCGCGAAAGGGCTTTTAATTAACGTAGGATTGAGTGAATATCACTCCACACCCTTATGAGATTTCGTAGGTAACTGCTTTGTTTCACATCATCATGGGATTAAAAAGATGCAGAGGGTCTGCATCTTTTTGTGTACGCTAAAGGTCAGGGGACTTGGATTTTCGATATAGAAGCTTCCTATATGGGATTTTATATAGATATTTTCTCCAGTTTGTCTGCATGCATACCTTATATAAAGCCAGCGTCAGAAGTCCTCCCAAAACGACATCAATGATGGAGTGCTGTTTCAGGACAACCGTTGAAAGACACACCGCAATTCCGCTTACCAGGGTAAGACTCTTGACGAGCGCCGCATGGGAAAACGTTTGGTAGCGCATGACGATGATCATGATTGCCACGGTACTGGAAACATGGATGGAGGGACAGACATTGGTTGGTGTGTCGATGGCATACAGCATACCGGCTATTCGTGCAAGCAGGTTGTCATGTACGATCGTTGGACGCAGCTGCAGTCCGTTGGGCAGTATGGTATAAATCAGCAAACAGATTGTCATACCGCTAAACATGATAAAGCAAAGGTCCAAAAAATCCTTACGTGAATGAAATAGAAAATACCCGAGAGAAGCTGCAAGCATGGGGAACCAGGCAAAGTAAGGAATCACAAAGCCTTCATGAAAGGGAATCCAGTCATCGATGGGGCAATGTATGATAAATCTGGGAACCGCAAAGGCCTCCAGAAGCTCAAAGTAAAGCAGATAGGGGATAAAATAAAGAAGGCACAGCGCATACGGATGCTCTTTGACCCAGTCCACCGCTTTTTTTAACATGCACATCCTCCTCTCCGAATGGTATTTATTATAGTACGAATTTCCATTTATTTCAAATGAAAAAAAATCCGACCTGTGCCGGATTACGGTTTGATGTAGGAATATCCCTCCTGCTGTTTGACAGCCAGCTCGACGACACCGCTTGCTACGGTAGATACGCCGTTTAAAAGCTCCTGTTCCTCCAGCTTCTGCCCCTTCATCGCATTGCGGCAGGCTGCTATGATTACACCGCGCTTCATAAAATCACAGAAAACCGCTTTGTATTCCAGCTGCTCAGCGGCCTCCTCCTTCAGCTGACGGACTGCTCTGCCGTTAACGACGATTTCAATATGGGAATCCTGATGCAGCTGTTCGCAATATGCAAGCATATGGGTTACATTTCCCTGTACAAGCGGCCAGCGTTTTTCTTCATCAATGTGAAATACCACGTTCATATGAGGACCTCCTCCTTTTGATTATCTTTATGGTCATTGTACGATACCTGGCTCTTACTTGCAAGCGGGAAACCTGTCAGGTTATCATATGTTGTGAAAAAATTCATAAAGTTTTTATTTGAAAGCGGTATCACAAGTGTTAGAATAGCTGTGTAAGAAAGGTGAGTGTGATAAGCATATGAAGAATCTGGAGCATCATCTATTGGGCAAGCACCCGAGAATCGGATTTGCTGAGGGTGCCAATCCCGATGTGATCCGTGCGGCTATACGGCATGTCGAGAACGGCTTTATACTGCCGGTGCTGATTGGTCATAAAAAGGAAATTCTATGGCATGCGAAGGAGATGGGTGTTGATATCAGCGGTGTGGAAATCGCTGATATAGAAAGCTTTGCAAATAAGGCGGAAATGGTGTCCCGCATGCTGATGATCCGCCGTGGTGACTGGAGCAGAACAGACTGTGAGGAAAAGCTGCGGGACATCAATTATTTTTCAACGATGTATCTGGAGCTGGGCTATATCGATGGCCTGGTCGGCGGTGTTATCGCAACGACAGCGGAAACCATGCGGCCCGCTTTACAGCTGATCAGAACTGCGGAGAACGAGCGGACTGTATCCAGCTGTGTATTGCTGGAACGGGATAACGTTCATTATATTATGGGTGATTGTACGCTGAATGTGGATCCATCCGTTTCAGAGCTGGTCGAGATCACCCTGCAGTGTGCCAGAACAGCACGACAGTTTGGCATTGAGCCAAAGGTAGGCATTTTATCCTATTCCACGTTTGGCTCCGGAAGCGGTGCAAGCGTGGATAAAGTGCGTGTTGTGGCTGAGCATCTGAAACGAATGCCGCTGGATTTCGCTGTTGATGGGGAGATACAGGTGGATGCCGCAATCTCACCGATCGTCGCAAAGGTTAAGGCGAGCGAATCTACGATAGCAGGAGAAATGAATACGCTGATTTTTCCAAATATCGATGCTGGAAATATCGGCTATAAGATTGCTGTTGAGCTGGGCGGCTTTACCATGTTCGGCCCGATTTTACAGGGCTTGCGCAAGCCGGTAAATATTTTGACACGAAGAGCAAGTGTGGATACGATCTATTCCATTGGCATCATAACCGGTGTCCAGGCAGTAGAGAATCGCTCCTGAAAAAGATGGAGGCTGCAAGGCTGCTAAAATAAATACGAAAAGAAAAAATGGGAATGCGATGAAAATAGTTTCCCATTTTTTGTATAAAAATATGTCAAATGTAGTGATTCCATCTATTTGCGTGTATATAGTTGGACGGTGAAAGGGTGAGAAGATACAACGTTCAACATCCCCTACGATTCGGCAGCATGCGGATGCCATCTTTTCCCATGCTTTGAAAATGGCTGATCAAAGGTGCTGTGCAGCGCAACATTCAGCAAACCGGCTTCAAATACAGGCTAGGAAGCAAAGGATAAAAAGGCATTCATATGTGGAGTGAGCCACTTGCTTTTATGATATACGATCTGGCGGTATACCCGCAGCTGAAAATCCCGCGGTCGTAGAATGGACAGACGTCCCTGATCCACATAGGGCTGTACACAGAAGGCGGGAAGAAAGGAAATCTCCGGTTCGCTTAACAGCTCCCGTATGATAAATTCAGTATTTCCTATTTCCAAATACGGGTGAACCTGCTGCTTGATAGACAAGGCATACTGATCCAGCTCATAGCGATAGCTGGCAGCACTCTCCGTAAGAATCAGCTCCTCCTGTAATAAATCCTTGAGAATCAGCGACTTTCGTTTTGTCAGTGCATGGGATGGGTGGCACACAAATACGATTTCCTCCGGTTCATCTACGACGCGAATCCAGTCTGGATGATACTGTCTGCGGTCGATAAAATATACAATATCGAGTTCGTTGTGATTCATCATATCCAGTAAAATCTCCGGAGATGAGGTTTCCACGCTGATAGAGATTTGCGGATACGTC
>ERZ781275.1110-NODE-1110-length-21368-cov-6.690283_pt1 | contig 21368 bp, 15 predicted proteins | sample MGYA00375853_ERZ781275 | MGnify/ENA primary metagenome ERZ781275 (study PRJEB29790, sample SAMN03653691) | human gut metagenome | host: Homo sapiens | place: USA: Dallas, Texas | collected 2012-07-23 | study: EMG produced TPA metagenomics assembly of the Gut...
AATACCAGGTAGGGGAGATGTCTTTCGAGCAGTTTGCGGAAAGTATTCAGATTCCGTAGGTATAGAAATAGTTATACTTTTGGCGGTTCACTGCAGTCCTTGCACAGGCAATCTTCAAAAAGTCCCAATTTTGCCTGCAAGAGGATTTCCAAGCGTGAGATGCTATCAACCATAGAACGTACCGATTTATTGGTTGCCAAAAGTTGTTCCGGTGTTGCGGTATCCAAGGCAATCATCTTTTGAATTTTTTCTCCCTCTGCATTAAGAATGTGGGAGAGCGCGGTTTGTTCCAGAGCTACTGATTGTATCATGTCGGTAATCGCGCTGCAACGTTCAATATGGCTGGGAACAATGACGGGCATACTCATAAAACAGGCCCCCTTTTATTTTAATTTTGAGTCAATGGATTGCCTCGGTATATTCTATTCCAGCACATACAAAAAGGTGATACACAAAACCAATCCGGTAAGCTTGGATGGTGGTAGAATAAAGGCCGCACAGAAGATATCTCTCCTGTACGGCCCGTTTATTCTACTTCAAAATCATATCCAAACAAAAAACAAACCCGAACCCGCTCTCATACAAGAGTAAGTTCGAGTTTGCTGGTAATGGTGAGCCATCGGGGATTCGAACCCCGGACACCCTGCTTAAAAGGCAGATGCTCTGCCGACTGAGCTAATGGCTCATAAAGAAAAAGAGAAAAGACGGAAATACTGTATTCTCCAATGACGCTTGACTATTATATCAGCCAGGTGGTATTCTGTCAATACCCCGCCGGAAAATTGTCCCGCCGGCAGCCGCCGTGCACGCACCGACGGTGCGCGGGAAAGCGCGGCTCCCGGGGCTTTCCTGCCTCCTTGAAGGCGCCGCTCTTGTGTGAAATGTTTGCCTTCCTATTTACAAAAGCTTCGGTTTTGTGTATATTGTATAAGGATAGTTACGCTGAAACGCTATGGTGAAAATGGGATAGGGAACGAAACAAAAGATAAGGCTGCTTCGTCTATACAGATGCCGCCTTTTCTTCTTATTTGCTTCTTTCCGTCTCGTTTTGCCGATCGCGAGGTTGACAGGCATGACGAAACGTTTGTGCAGCGCCCTGTTGGCGCTGAGTACGGCTGTGATGTGCCTTTGCGCCTGCACTGCGGGCGGGCAGGTCTCGGCCTCAGGCGCGCCGCCTTCCGGGAGTTCCAGCGCGCCGGCGCCTTCCTCGGTGTCCCAGTCTGCGCAGGAGCCGCAGCCGCAGCCCGAGCCGGAAACGCCCGCTATCGTGACAGACCCGTCGGCGAACCCCCTCACAGGGCTTGCTAAAGCGGATGATTGGCCTGAGGGCATGCGGCCTCTGGCCGTGATGCTCGACAACGTTCAGGCGGCGCTGCCCCAGCGTGGCCTGCAGAGTGCGGATCTTGTATATGAAATGGTGACCGAGGGCGGCATCACCCGTCTGATGGCCGTATATTCCGATTATACTTCCATGCCCGAGGTGGGGCCGGTGCGCTCCGCTCGGGACCAGCATGTGCAGCTTATGTTCCCCTTGGGAGCGATGTACCTGCATGTGGGCGGCTCCACGTATGCGAAGGCGCTTCTCAGCCAATACCATTATGAGGTCAAATCTTTGGATGGTTATTTTCAGGCTGGCGCGCTGGAGTTGGATGCACAGCGCAACCTGACGGCGGCCATTGAGCATTGCTGGTTCACCAGCGGGGAGTTGTTTTCTCAGGCGGCCGCCCAATACAGGCTGGACACCGAGATGGACGGCCCACAGCAGGCCGTGTTCCAGTTCGTCCCCTACGTTCAGGAGCCCCGCGTGCTGGCGGGTGGGGAAGCGTCCCAGCTCTATATCCGTTTTTCCAGCTATGCCAACAGCGCGTTCCGCTACGATGCGGAGAAAGCGCAATATGTAAAGTCACAGTTCGGCGCGCCGCATCTGGATGAGAACACCGGTGAGGCCGTCACGTTCGATAACCTGCTGGTGCTGTTCACGGACACCGAAAAATATCCCGGCGGCATTCTCACGAAAGTGAATTTTGCGTGGGGCGGCGTGGGCTGGTATTTCAACGGCGGACGATGCGAGCCGGTACGATGGCTGAAAGGCGCGCCGGAACAGCCGCTGCGCATCGTGTCCGCCGACGGCGCCGAAACGCCTGTGGAAGTCAACCCGGGCCGCACCTATATTGCGGTGGTGGGGCTGGACATGTATTCCTATTTCCGCATCAACGATACGGCGCCTGTTTGGCAGGCGGCGGAATAAAACATTTTTGCTTCAATATTTTTGGCAGCACCGCACGATTCCCGGCTAGCGTTTTGCCCGGACAATTGTCTTGAGCGGCCCGGTACTCGGAATGACGCAGTAGTGCCCGATATTGAAAATAGATCACTACAACAACAGGAGACCATCAGATGAAAAAATTTCTTTCCATGCTTTTGATCCTGGCTCTGGCGGCGTCCGTGTTCACGGCGTGCGGCGACAAGCCCGCTTCGTCCGGTAGCACGACGGACGCTCCAGCCGCTTCCTCCTCGGAGCCTGAGCCGCAGGAGCCGCCGTATGACCCGGCCGTCCTCACCGGCCTGCCCAAGAGTGACGATTATCCCGAGGGCCAGCGCGTCACGGCTGTCATGGTGAACAATATCTCCAATACCTCTTACCAGCAGGCGCGTCCGCAGAACGGCCTGTCCGAAGCCGACGTGCTCATCGAGATCAAGGTGGAGGGCGGCATCACCCGCTTTTGCGCCCTGTTTACCGATTACCGGGACCTGCCCGAGATCTGCCCCGTGCGCAGCGCGCGTGACCAGTTCTTCCAGCTTATCCTGCCGCTGCAGCCGCTTTATGTGCATATCGGCGAGAGCGTGGTGCAGACGCAGTATGTTAAGGATTACTCTTATCAGGATATGGATGTGAATCTCGATAAGGTAGGCTTCAGCCGCGACGAGAGTAAGGGCAATGTAGCGTCTGAGCATAAAGCGTATGTGGACGGAGAAGCGATTCAGAAGGCCATCGACAAGCTGGGCAGTGATACCCGCCGCGACTACACCAGCCCGATCTTCGACTTCGTCAATTACAATGAGCCCGCCCGTGTGCTGACAGGCGATAACGCGCTGGGCATCACCATCGAGCACTCTCAAAGCTACCGCACCTATTTCGACTGGGACGCCGCCGCCGGCAAGTATCTGATGAGCCAGTACAGCTATGCGGCCCGCGATATCCTGCCCAGCACCGACGCGAACAACGGCACGCAGCTTTCGTTCGACAACGTCATCGTGCTGTTCACGGATTTTGACGTGTATCCTGATCCGGGCGGATCCGGCTACGACCTTCAGAAAGTGGATTACACCTTCGGCGGCGTGGGCTACTACTTCAACGGCGGAAAGGCGGAACCGATCCGCTGGAAAAAGGGCTCTCCCCTTGAGGCGCTGTATCTGGTTGATACTGAGGGCAACGAGACCAGCGTAAAGGTGAACCCCGGCAAGACGTATCTTGCAGTGGTGAACCTGGAAGAAGCAGGAAAGTTCAGCTATGACGCGGGCGCGGCAGCCACGGATACGGCCGAGGTGCCCACCGGCGACAACAGCACGCTGGAAAACTTTGAAGAAACGGACGGCTGATCCGCGGCCGTCCCGCGTCGCCCCGCCCGCAAACGCGCGCGGGGCGGACCCGGTTTTATGTATCAACAACGGAAAGGAGTTGAAGCCCGTGAAACGCATGATCGCTTTTGCGCTGGCCGTTATGCTGGCGTTTGGCATGACGGCGTGCGGCGACAACACCTCGTCGGGGACGCAGAGCGCGTCCTCCGCCTCTGCTCCGGGAGCCAGCCCGCTGATTCCGGACGGCCCTGCGCCGGAGATCAACCTCATCACAGGCGAAGCGCTGGCCGAAGGGCTGGCGGCGGGTGACAGGCCCGTGGCCGTCATGGTGAACAATGCGCAGGCCGCACTGCCCCAGCGGGGCATCGGCAGCGCCGACGCTGTTTTTGAAATGGTGACGGAGGGCGGCATCACCCGCCTGCTTGCGCTGTACGCAGATAAGGACACGGTGCCCCAGGTGGGGCCGGTGCGTTCCGCGCGGGACCAGCATCTTCAGTGCGCGATGCCGCTGAACTCGGTTATCGTGCACATCGGCACCAGCATTTATGCTGAAAATCTGCTCAACCAGTATCAGTATTCCACCATCAACGGCATGTATTTGGGGTCCACGTCCTTTGTGTTTGATGAAGCGCGCAGTGCGGCCGGTTACGCCAATGAGCACTGCTGGTACACAGACGCGGCGTTGATTGCAGCGGGGATGGAAAAGCTGGGGCTTTCGGGAACGGGCGCCAGCCAGGCATTGTTCGATTTTGTGGCTCACGATGCTCAACCGGTGGTGCCTGCCCAAGGTGACGCCGCAGACGTGGCGTTCAGTTTTTCGGATTCCGGCGCGGTGACCCTCACCTATGACGCCGCTGCGGCCAAGTATCTGAAAACAGCTTACGGCGCGCCGCAGGTGGATGAATCCACGGGCGCACAGCTTGCGTTTGACAACGTACTGGTGCTTTTTACGGATATAAAACTGAAAAATCCCGACGACCCCAACAATCTTGTGACGGACTTCGCTATGAGCAGCGGCACGGGCTATTACTGCTACGGCGGCAAGTTCCGCGCGGTGACATGGGAAAAAGGCAATCCGGAGGACCCGCTGCGCCTGAAGGACGAGAACGGCGCGGCGCTGCAGGTCAATGTGGGTAAGAGTTACGTGGCTATCGTGGGTAAGGACAGGGAAGGCACGCTGCTGTTCGGCGGCGTCAGCCCCACGGGCGTCATCGGCGGCGAGGGCGCGTCTTCGGACGCGCAGAGCGGCGCGGCGGCTTCGGCCGAACCGGAGCTGTAAGGTGTACGGGCGACAAGAATAAAAGCGGACGGCTGTTTTATCAGCCGTCCGCTTTTGCATGCTGCCGTCGTGTTCCTTATTCCGGTTTACCAACATACGCCGTAAAATCGATGTTATTGCCGTCCGGATCGCGAAATCCGATGGCGCGGTACCCCCACGGGTAAGTGACGGGAGGGCGTTCCACAGAAACACCCGCAGAAAGCAGACGTTCGTATTCCGCGTCTACGTCGTCGACCGCAAACTCCAGTCCGCAGCAATCGGGGTTGACAGGTGTTTTTGTGTCGGAGTGCGTGATAACGACAAAAGCGCCGCCGGTGGGAATTTCGAAGCGGTTTGGAGCGCGCCGCCGGCAGGGCTGGCCCAGTACCAGCGAGTAAAATCGGCTCATTGCGGAGGGGTTTGGCGTCGCAATATTCACACATTTCAGCTTCATAATATTTTCTCCAGACCTTCAAACCAAAGGCAGAAAGCTTCGGCGGCCGGGCGCCGCGCTCATTCGTCCAGCTTGAGCACGGCGGTGAACGCCTCGCTGGGCACCTGCACCGTACCCAGCTGGCGCATCTTCTTTTTGCCTTCCTTCTGCTTTTCCAGAAGTTTTTTCTTACGGGTGATGTCGCCGCCGTAGCACTTGGCCAGAACGTCCTTGCGCATGGCCTTCACGGTTTCGCGGGCAATGATCTTGCCTCCGATGGCCGCCTGGATGGGGATCTCGAACATCTGGCGGGGAATGTTTTCCTTCAGCTTTTCCGCCAGACGGCGACCCTTGGCATAAGCGGTATCCGCGTGGACGATCATCGAAAGCGCGTCCACCATGTCGCCGTTGAGCAGGATGTCCAGCTTCACCAGCTTGGATTCCACAAAGCCCTTCATCTCATAGTCATAGCTGGCGTAGCCGCGGCTGCGGCTTTTGATAGCGTCGAAGAAGTCGTATACGATCTCGCCCAGCGGAAGCTCATAATGCAGATCTACACGGGTGGCGTCCATGTACTTCATGTCCCGCATGATGCCGCGGCGGTTCTGGCACAGCTCCATCAGGCTGCCCACATAATCGGTAGGGGTATAGATATGCGCATCCACGAACGGCTCCTCGGCCTTGGCGATTTGCGCCGGATCGGGGTAATTGGTGGGGTTGTCGATGAGTTTTACGGCACCGTCTGTCAGCGTGATGCGGTATTCCACGCTGGGGGCGGTGGTGATAAGGTCCAGGTCGAACTCGCGCTCCAGGCGCTCGATGATGATCTCCAGATGCAGAAGGCCAAGAAAGCCGCACCGGAAGCCAAAGCCCAGCGCCACGCTGGTCTCTGCGTCAAAGCTCAGGGACGCATCGTTCAGGCGAAGCTTTTCCAGCGCGTCCTTCAGGTCGGGATAATCCGCGCCGTCGGCGGGATAAATGCCGCAGAACACCATCGGCGTCACCTTGCGGTAGCCGGGCAGCGCCTCAGCCGTGGGAGCGGACACACCCGTGATGGTGTCGCCTACGCGGGTGTCCTCCAGCGTTTTGATGGACGCGGTGAAATAACCTACCTCACCCGCCTCCAGCGTGCCGCAGGGAGCCAGCGCCGTAGCGCCCATATGGCCGACCTCCACGGGCGTGAATTGAGCGCCCGTCTGCATCAGCTTCACGGGCTCGCCCACGGAAAGGCGGCCGTCGAACACGCGCAGATAGACGATGACGCCCTTGTAGGGGTCGTACACCGCGTCGAAGATCAGCGCTTTCAGCGGCGCATCTGCATCGCCTTTCGGCGCGGGGATATCGGTGATGACACGCTCCAGAACATCCTGGATGCCCACGCCCATTTTGGCGGAGACGCGGGGTGCGTCCATGCACGGCAGACCGATCACGTCCTCCACCTCGTGGGCCACGCGGTCCGGCTCGGCGCTGGGCAGGTCGATCTTGTTCAGGATGGGCACCAGCTCCAGATCGTGCTCCAGCGCAAGGTAGGTGTTGGCCAGCGTCTGCGCTTCCACGCCCTGGCTGGCGTCCACCACCAGCACAGCGCCCTCGCAGGCGGCTAGACTTCGGCTCACCTCGTAGTTGAAGTCCACATGGCCCGGCGTGTCGATGAGGTTGAACTCGTAATCCTGCCCGTCCTTTGCCGTATAGTGCAGGGTAACGGCGCGCGCCTTGATGGTGATGCCGCGCTCGCGCTCCAGCTCCATGTTATCCAGAAGCTGGGCCTCCATCTGGCGCTCGTCCACGGCCTGGGTACATTCCAGGATGCGGTCGGCCAGGGTGGACTTGCCGTGGTCGATATGGGCGATGATGCAGAAATTGCGGATGTTTTTCTGTGCCAAGGGGCGTTCCTCCGTCGAATCAGAATGATAGGCGCCGGGCGGTGCTGCCGCCGGGTCTCTAAATGCTTCGTATACCATGTTTCTATGCCGCCCTGCTTTTGCTTCGCCTGCGGCTCGCATTCGCTAAGCGGGCATATTATACCATGACGCCGTGAAACGGCCACAACAAAACCGCACCTGCTGCGGTTTTGCGTGGTTCAATGTTCCCAAAGCCCTGTGCATCAGCACAGGGGCGTGTGCCTTGCACACGCGCAGCCGTGTAAACGGCAGCTTTGGGGGTTATTATACCATAAAAATCAGGGTTTGCACAGGGGGAAACATGCAATGTCCGCCGCCGTGGCGAAGCGTGCGCGGAGCGTCTGGACAGGATGGCAAAAAAGAAAAAATCTGCGTAAAATATTACCAATTGTATAGAAAAATGGCGGTTTGAAGCCGAAAATTTGACGCGGCGGCTTTCTTTTGCTATAATGCACAGGTACCAAGGCCTGCCCCTGCCGCATGCATCCGTTGTTTTTGTTTTCAAAAACGCGCGCGGCGCTGTTCTTTTTTGTTGATACACGGGCGGTCTGGTGCGGGCCGTCCGTTTTGTTTTGGCTGTGCGGCCCGGTGTGTGGACGGAGAACCAAAGGAGTTTTTGCATGACAAAGCGACAGGAGCATATCCGGCGCTGGCTGGCCGCCGCCGGGCCCCGCATCGTTGCGGTGGCGGCGACGGCGGGCAGCCTGGGGCTGGTGTGCACGGCATTGGCCGCTACGGTGAATACGGTTACTGTGGCGGATTCCGCCGGTGCGCAGCGCACAGTGATGGCTGCGGTGACGGAGCCCGAGGTCCTGCTGGACCTGGCGGGTATGGAACTGGAGAGCAACGACAGCACCCGTCTGCACGAGGTGGAGGACGGCACGCTGCTGCTTTCTCTGCAGCGGGCTTTTCCGGTCTCTGTAGCGGCGGATGGAGAATATTACGAGGCGGAGATCAGCGACGGCACTGTGGCCGACGTGCTGGCCCGCGCGGGCGTGACGCTGGGGCCGGACGATTACACCACTCCCAGTCTGGACAGCCCGGTGACCGAGGGCATGGGCCGTGTGCGCGTACACCGTGTAACATATACTGAGAATACCGCCCGGGAGACCGTTCCCTATGAGACGGAGTATCTGGACGAAACCGCCGAAAGCACGGGGAAATATTCCCACGAGGTGCTGGTGCAGGCGGGGCAGGACGGCCTTGTGGACGTGACCTACCGCCAGAAGTATGTGGACGGCGGATATTCCAGCACCGAGGTGGTGGATACCCAGGTCGTCACCGAGATGATACCGGAGATCTACCGGAAATACAATTCCGACGCCGTCAGCCCGCTGCAGGCCCCCGAGGGCATCACGGTGGAAAACAACGTGCCCAGCAGCTACAGCAAAATGTATTCCATGAAGGCGACAGGCTATTATTCCGCCCGCGGACGCGGCGCAAGCGGCCTGGGCCTGTATTACGGTACTTTTGCGTGCGACCCGACGCTCATTCCCTACGGTACAAAGGTGTATATCACCTCCGCTGACGGCAAATTCGTATATGGCTGGGCCATTGCGACAGATACGGGTGCGTTTGTGCAGTCCAACCGCATGCAGGTGGACCTGTTCTACGAGACCTATGCCGAATCCGTGGCAAACGGTGTGAAGTATGTAAACGTGTACGTTCCCTGAGAATATCAGAAAACAAAGAGCATCCCCGGCGCGGGGTATCCGTGCGCCGGGGATGCTCTTTTGCATTCGGGTCAATCCGCCCGGCCCGCCTGTTTGACGAGCTGATTGGCGTATACGCTGCAGCCGGCCACCAGTACGCCCTGCACGATACCGGTAAACAGGCCCAGCGCAATGCTCTGTACGCCGTCGAAGCTGCCGGTTGCCACCACCCACAGCATGGCCAGGAACACGCCCGCGCCGCCCAGAATGAGCGGGATGTGCTTGTCTTTTACGTCCTGCGAGGCCTTGAGTGCTTTGCCGACGATGTAAAGCACCGCCACCAGCACCAGCAGCTCGGGCCGGATATATTCCATTACGCCGTCCATCAGTTCCATAAGGGGACACCTCCTCGCTTTTGGATATGCGGCGCGGGGAAAATATAGTACATGCACAGCCGGATATTTTGTGTGGGAATCTGTATTCTTGGCCTTTTGCTGAAAATAAGGGAACGGTTTTCGTTATTGCGCGTAGAAAATGAAGAAGCCGGCCGGACCATATCGTTGCATAAATGTTAAGATGGAAAAAATGCCCGCGCAGCGGGCACAGGGAGGGATGGGCTTGGAACAGGCCATCATCGATATCCGGAATATGTACAAGATCTACAATCCCGGAGAAAACGAGGTGCGCGCGCTGGACGGCGTGAGCCTCGCGGTCTACAAGGGGGAGTTTGTGGCCATCGTAGGCCATTCAGGCAGCGGGAAATCCACGCTGATGAATATGATCGGCTGTCTGGACACGCCGACGTCCGGTACATATTTTCTCAACGGGCAGGACGTAAGCGCGCTTTCCGATAATGCGCTTTCAGCCATCCGCAATGAACAGATCGGTTTTATTTTCCAGAGCTTCAACCTGATCAAGAACCTGAACGCGCTGGAAAACGTGGAGCTGCCGCTCATTTACCGGGGCCTGCCCGCCGGAAAACGGCGTCTGCTGGCGTTGGAGGCCCTGGAGCGTGTGGGCCTTGCGTCCCGTATGGACCACCGTCCAAACCAGATGTCCGGCGGCCAGCAGCAGCGTGTGGCCGTGGCTCGCGCCATCGCGGCACATCCGCCGCTCATCCTCGCGGATGAACCGACGGGCAACCTGGACACCAGAGCGGGCGCCAAGGTGTTCGAGATCATCCGTGCTCTGCACGCCGAGGGCAACACCATTGTACTGATCACTCACGACGAAGGGCTGGCCCGCAAGGCTCAGCGCATCGTGCGTATCACAGACGGAAAGATAGATGACGGGGAACGGGAGGTTTTCTAAAATGGAAACAAAGGAATTGATGGCGCAGAACGTGCAGGACCCGGCGCAGGCCGGCGAGGTGCTTTTGCAGCCGCCCAAACGGCCGAAGAAAAAGCGCAGCATCAAAAAAATCGTGCTGCTTTCATTGGCGGGCATTGCGGTGCTGGCCCTGGCGGGCAACGCCGTTCTGAGCGCGCTGCGCGGCCCGCTGCCGACCTATGTGCAAACACAGACGGCGGCAGCCGGAGACATCAGCCAAAGCCTGTCCACCACGGGTACGCTCACCTCGGGGCAGACCATAGTGGTGCCGTCGCCCGTCACCGCGCCTCTTGCAGAGGTGAAGGTGGAAGCGGGGCAGATCGTGAACGCGGGCGACCTGCTTGCCACCTTTGATACAGAGCCGCTGGAGCGCGCCTACCGGCAGGCTTCTGCCGCTTATGAGAGCGGCCAGCTGCAGAAAAGCGACGCGCTTACCGCCAGCGACAGCGCACAGGCACGCTTCAATGACGCGGCTGCGAACCTGAACAATCTTGCCGTCCAGAAAGACAAGGCTTCAGCCGCGGTGAACAGCCTGACCGCGCAGTACGAGGCCCTCGCGGATAAGCAGAGCGAGGAGGCGTTGTCTGTTAAAGCGGCTTTGGACGACGCCGCCGCGGACCTCGCGAACCAGCAGCAGGCGCTGAGCGCGGCCAAGGCAACCTACGACGCGGAAAAGCAGGCCGTCCTGTCCGACAGCGCCAAGCGCCAGTTGGAGCTGGCACAGGTGCCATCATCCCTCTCCGTGCAAAGCGCCAAGGAGGACCTTGCCCGCGGCAGGGACGGCGTGACCGCACCCATCAGCGGCGTCGTCACCTCCCTCAGTGCGGTGCCGGGCTCCAGCGCGGCGGCTTATGGTCCGCTGTGCACGATCCAGAGCCTGAGCGATGTATATGTGGACGTGGCGCTCTCCCGCTACGATTTGGAAAAGGTAAAGCCGGGCCAGAGCGCCGTTGTCACCACGCTGGGCAGGACATACACCGGAACGGTGGCGTCCATCGACGCGATGGCCACGGCCGGGGCCTCCGCCACAGGCACGGCCACGGCCTATGTGCACGCCAAAGTGCAGCTGGACGCGCCGGACGGCGATATCAAACTGGGCCTGGAGGCCAACGTGGTCATTGCCACAGGGGAGGCGAAAGGAGTGCTGAGCCTGCCCATCAGCGCCGTCAATACGGATGTGAGCGGCCAGTTCTGCTATGTGGTGGAAAACGGCGCGGCTGTGCGCCGGGATGTGAAGACAGGCCTTTCTTCCGATACGCAGGTGGAGATCGCCTCCGGCATTTCCGCGGGGGATGAGGTCATCCTCAACCCGCAGGATGTGACGGAGGGCATGGCTGTCAGCAGCGACCCCGCCGCCGCGGCGCAGATGCCCGCGGACGCGGGTATGGGCGCTGTGATGATGGGCTAAGGGGGCGTCCGGATGCGTCAGATCTATGAATACGCCAAAATGGCGTACCGCAACATCATGGGCAGCAAAATGCGCTCATTTCTCACGATGCTGGGCATCATCATCGGCATTGGGGCTGTCATTATGGTGCTGTGCATCGGCAGCGGCGGGCAGCGGATGATGGACAGCGAACTGGGCATGCTGTCTTCCGGTTCGGTGTATCTGAGTGTGACCGGCGAGGATACCACTGTGAACGATTATTTTACCGACGGGGACGTGGAGGCCGTGGGCCGTATGGAAGGCGTTGCGGGCGTGACGATGGCCGGCGGCGCCAGCGGAAGTGTGCGCGGCCCAAAGGGAGAAATAGGCGCCAGCCTTTCGGCGGGCAACGGCAGCATGTTTCTGGTGTTTCCGGCTACGCTGCAGGCGGGGCGCTTTTGGGACGCGTCGGATTATGATGCCGCGCGCCGTGTTGTGACCGTGGATTCCGCGGGAGCAAAGGCGCTGTTTGGAACCGACGACGTATTGGGCATGACGGTGCAGCTCACGGTGGGCGGACGCACTTCGGATTTCACGATCATCGGCATAACCGAAAGCCAGAGCGGATACAGCTACAACGGCAAGATCACTGCGCAGATGACGGCGCCGCTGTCCAGCCTGTCCACTCTTTCCGACGATGTGGGCCAGCCGTATTTCCAGATCGCGCTGCTGGCGCAGGACACTGCGAACAGTGTACCGCTGGCACAGCAGGTGCTGCGTCTGGTGGAAAGCCGACACGGCAACGCCGGGCGGGACTGCTACGGCATTATGGACGTAAGCCAGTACACCGCGCAGATCAGCAGCGTGACAGGGATGTTTACGGGCATCATCGCCGCCATCGCGGGCATCAGCCTGCTGGTGGGGGGCATCGGCGTTATGAACATCATGCTCGTCAGCGTCACCGAGCGCACGCGGGAGATCGGCATCCGCAAGGCGCTGGGGGCAAAGACGGGCAGCATCACGTTCCAGTTCCTCATTGAAGCGGGTACGCTTACGCTCATCGGAGGCGTCATCGGTATTGTGCTGGGCCTGTGGGGCGGCTACGGCATCAGCAGCCTGATGGGCATGGAGGGCTATGTGGCACCCTCCACTGTAGTTTATATCGCGCTGTTTTCCATCGCCATCGGCATTTTCTTCGGCATTTACCCCGCGCGCAAGGCGGCGCGCCTGAGCCCCATAGAGGCGCTGCGCACAGAATAATTGGTTTTACAGGCCTGCGGCTCCGCGCTGTGGGCCTGTTTTGATAAGAAAAGGCTGTGTTTTTGGGCATAACGCCAGTATTTTGTAAATAAGGACGAATTTTCCGTAAAAAATTTGACAAATATTCACATCTGTCCGTTGATTTTTCGACAAAAAGCGGTAAAATACTATGATATAAGGTAAAGATAAGGTTAAGATAGGAGGTCCTGTCTTACCGGCGGGCTGCGGCGCGCCCGGCGCGCCGCTTAAGGGGAAAGGGAGAACAGTTTGAAGATCGGGCTTGACATCGGGTCCACCACCATCAAATGCGTGGTGCTGGACGACGCGCTGAATATTACATACAAAACCTATGAGCGTCATTTTTCCCACATCGTGGAAAAAGCGGCGGAGCTGGTGCAGCGCATGCACACTGAGGTGCTGCACGGCGCGCCCGCGCAGCTTTCCATCTCCGGTTCGGCCGGCATGGGCCTGGCCGACGCCTGCGGCGTGCCCTTCGTACAGGAGGTGTTTGCCACACGGGTGGCGGCAAAGCGTTACGCGCCGGATGCGGACGTGGTGATCGAGCTGGGCGGCGAAGATGCGAAGATCCTGTTTTTGACGGGCGGTACCGAGGTGCGCATGAACGGAAGCTGCGCGGGCGGCACCGGCGCGTTCATTGACCAGATGGCAACGCTGCTGAAGATGACGCCCGACGAAATGAACGAAGCCGCGCGGCATGCGGAAAAAACATATACCATTGCCAGCCGCTGCGGCGTGTTTGCCAAAAGCGATATCCAGCCCCTCATCAACCAGGGCGCAAAGGCCGGGGATGTGGCGGCCAGCATTTTCTATGCCGTGGTGAACCAGACCATCGCGGGCCTTGCGCAGGGCCGGAAGATCGGCGGCAACGTGCTGTATCTGGGCGGGCCGCTCACATTTTTGCCCCAGCTGAAAAAGAGCTTCGACAAGACGCTGGGCGTGACGGGGACCTGCCCGGAAAACAGCCTTTATTTTGTGGCGCTGGGCGCGGCGCTGTATTCCGACAAGGAACTGGACCTGGCGGGTGTGGTGGAAAAGCTGCACGCATACAGCTCCACGGCGACCTATGCGTTCAACCCGCCGCTGTTCCGGGACGAAGCGGAATACGAGGCGTTCCGCGCACGGCATGCAAAGGCGAGCGTGCCGCGCCGTCCCTTTGCGGACAGCACCGGCCCTGTGCATATCGGCATCGACGCGGGCAGCACCACGGTAAAAGCCGCCGTCATCGACGGAGACGACAATTTGCTTTTCACCAGCTATCAGCCAAACAGCGGCAATCCCATCCCCATCATCCGGCAGATGCTCATCGACATTTACAAGGCGCGTCCGGGCCTGCGGGTGGCCAGCGTCACAGCCACGGGCTACGGCGAGGACATTGTGAAAAGCGCCTTCGGCGTGGATTTCGGCGTGGTGGAGACAGTGGCCCACTTTACGGCGGCCAAGCACTTTATGCCGGACGTGGATTTCGTCATCGACATCGGCGGGCAGGATATGAAGTGCTTCAAGATCGAGGACGGAGCCATCAGCAACATCTTTTTGAACGAGGCATGCAGCTCCGGCTGCGGCAGCTTTTTGCAGACGTTTGCGGGCGCGCTGGGCTACGGCGTGCCGGAGTTTGCGAAGCTGGCTCTGTTTGCGGATAAGCCCGTGGACCTGGGCAGCCGCTGCACGGTGTTCATGAATTCCAGCGTCAAGCAGGCCCAGAAGGACGGCGCGTCCATCGAGAACATTTCGGCCGGGCTTGCCATCAGCGTGGTGAAAAACGCGCTGTACAAGGTCATCCGTGCCTCCGGCCCGGAGGAGTTGGGCCGCAAGATCGTGGTGCAGGGCGGTACGTTCTACAACGAGGCTGTACTGCGCGCGTTCGAGATGGAAATGGGCGTAGAGGTCATCCGGCCGGATATCGCGGGCCTGATGGGCGCGTTCGGCGCGGCACTGTACGGCAAGGCAAAGGGAAAGAGCCAATCGTCTCTGCTTACGCTGGAGGAGCTGGAGGGATTCACCCAGAAGGTGCGCAGCGTCAACTGCGGCCTGTGCGGAAACAACTGCCAGCTTACGGTCAATATTTTTCCGGGCGGCAAAAAATACATCAGCGGCAACCGGTGCGACCGTCCGGTGTCCCACCGGGGCGCGGAAAACCCACTGAATCTGTACGAATACAAGCAGCGCCTTCTGGCCGAATACAAGCCCCAGCCGGGCATCCGCGGCACTATTGGCATCCCCTTGGGGCTGGGGATGTACGAACTGCTGCCTTTCTGGTATGCTTTCTTCACGAAACTGGGCTTTTCGGTGGTGACCAGCGGTCCCTCCAGCCGGGAGCTTTACTTGGAGGGCCAGAGTACCATTCCTTCCGACACTGTATGCTACCCGGCAAAGCTGCTGCACGGCCATATCCACCGGCTCAGCCGGATGGCTGTGAACGCCGTTTTTTACCCCTGCCTGACGTATAATGTGGACGAGGGCCTGGGTGACAACCACTACAACTGCCCTGTGGTGGCCTATTACCCGGAGGTCATTGCGGCCAACTGCCACGAGCTGGAGAATATCCGTTTTATTTATGATTATATCGGCATTCACCGCCGAAGGGATTTTCCCAGGAAGATGACGGCCATCCTTGCAAAATACTTCGCGGGCATCAGCCTGGGCGAGGTGAAGGGCGCTGCGGACGCGGCCTATGCCGAATATGCGGAGCATATGTCCCGCGTGCGTGTCCGGGGCGGGGAGATCATCGCCCAGGCGCGGGCCGAGGGCCGGCAGATCATCGTTCTGGCGGGCCGTCCGTACCATGCGGATGAGGAGATCAACCACGGCATCGACAAGCTGATCTGCAGCTATGGAGCGGCGGTGATCACAGAGGACAGCATCTCACATCTGGTGGAAAAATTCCCCACCAGCATCCTCAACCAGTGGACCTATCATTCCCGCCTGTACGCGGCGGCGAAATACATTGCGGACCAGCCGGATATGAACCTCGTCCAGCTGGTGAGCTTCGGCTGCGGCGTGGACGCCATCACCACCGACGAAACGAGAGAAATTTTGCAGCGGGAAGGCAAGCTGTACACACAGATCAAAATCGATGAGATCGCGAATCTGGGCGCGGTGAATATCCGGCTGCGCAGTCTGTTCGCAGCCATAGAGCCGGCCTCCGGCGAAACGCCGGACGCGGAGTAATGCTCCCGCCCGTATCCATAACTGCGTATTTGCCCAAAGGAGGGGCATGCCCATGGAAAATGTCCATACTTATCCCAAATTTACTCCGGAGATGAAAGCGACACATAAAATCCTGATCCCCAACATGGCGCCCATCCATTTTGAGATGATGCGCGCCGCCATGGAGGACGAAGGCTATCATGTGGAGGTGCTTGGCTCCGGCGGCCATGCCGTGGCGCAGGAAGGGCTGAAATATGTCCACAACGATACCTGCTACCCTGCGCTTCTTGTCATCGGGCAGTTCATCAATGCGCTGAAAAGCGGAAAATACGATCTGGATCACACGGCCCTGCTTATCACGCAGACGGGAGGCGGGTGCCGGGCGTCCAACTACATCCACCTTTTGCGTAAGGCGCTGGTGAAAGCGGGCTTTCCTCAGGTGCCCGTGGCCAGCCTGAATTTTTCCGGCCTGGAAAAGGACAGCGGCTTTCAGTTGACGCTTCCGCTCATCCGAAAGATTGTTGCGGCGGTGTTTTACGGAGACGAGCTGATGAGCCTTGCCAACCAGACGCGCCCCTATGAAAACGATCCGGGCACGGCGGATGCGCTTGTGGCTGCCTGGACGCGGAGGGTGGCGAGCCAGTTCGATGAAAAAAAGGGCTTCTCGAAAAAGGATATGGCTGCGAACTTTGCAGCTATCGCGGCGGATTTTGCGGCGGTGCCCGTTACCTATACGCCCAAGGTGAAAGTGGGTGTCGTGGGCGAGATCTATGTGAAATATTCACCGTTGGGCAATAACGATCTGGAGCAGTTCCTTCACGGCGAGGACTGCGAGGTGAACCTGCCGGGCCTGATGGGCTTTGTGCAGTACTGTGTTGCCAACATGGCCGAGACCGTGCGCCTGTACGGCGGCAGCAAGCTGTTGGAGCTCGGCTCCGATACGTTGATGAGCTGGCTTACCGTGCGGGAAAAGCTGATGATCGCGGCGATCAAAAAGCATCCCCAGTTCCATGCGCCCACACTGTTTCTGGACACGAAAAAAATGGCGGACGGAATCATCGGCATCGGCAACAAGATGGGTGAGGGCTGGCTGCTGACGGCCGAGATGATGGAGCTGCAGCAGACGGGCTTTGAGAACATTATCTGCGCCCAGCCCTTCGGCTGCCTGCCCAACCACATCTGCGGCAAAGGAATGATTAATAAGATCCGCACCATATATCCCCGCGCCAACATCACACCCATCGACTATGACCCGGGCGCAACGCGGGTGAACCAGGAGAACCGTATCAAGCTGATGCTGAGTGTGGCCAAGGAACGCCTTGGGCAAAGCGGCGGCACGCCCCCGCAGGGCGGCGCAGCCGAGAAAGTGCCGGTATACGGCGGCATGGAGGTGCCGGCCGTGCACGTGCCCGGCTTTGCGGAAAAGCTGCCCGCCAATGGATGAGCGCTGCAGCGCGGAATACAGACGAAAAACCAGCGGAGCCTGTGCCCCATAAAAAGGGCAGGCTCCGCTGGTTTCTCTGTACGATGAGATTATAGCGCGCCGCGTGCTCAATACGCGGCTTCAAGCTCGGCAATGCGGCGGTAGAGCATATCGTTCACGGGGGTAGGAACGCTGTGCTTCTCCCCAAGGCGGCGCATGGCGCCTGCGAACAGCTCTACCTCGGTGGGACGCCGGGCCAGCGTATCCTGGCGCATGGAGGGCATCCCGTCGGGGTTCAAAGCATCGGTCATTTTCATCCAGGCGGAAATATCCGCGTCTGTCAGCATCACACCCTCCCGTGCGGCCAGGGCCTGTGCCTCCCGCATGGCGGCCAGCATGGTGTCCCGCGCCGTCCCCGGGTGCTGTACGCCCCGATACGGCACATTGTAAACCGCGCATACCTGGTTCAGCCCCACATTGAGCATCAGCTTGCTCCATTGGCGGTACAGAATATCTTCATGTATTTCGCAGGGCACGCCCGCCTTCAGCAGCAACGCGGCCGCGGCGTCCACAGCCGGGGTGCGCGCGCCCGTACCGCTGCCGATAAGAAGCTTTCCCATATTGCGGTAGGTGACGGCGGGGCCGTCCTTTACGGCGTCCATCCCCTGGGCCACACAGTAAAGCACGTGCTCCGGCCCGTAGGCTGCGGCCAGCTCGCCCTCGCTGGTAATGCCGTTGAGCAGGGAGACGACCAGTGTTTCAGGCCCGATGAACGGGCGCATCGTTTCAATGGCGGCGGCAAGCCCGGTACTTTTGACGGCGAAGACCGCCAGCGCGGCAGGCAGCGCCTGCTGCGGTGTCACAAAGCGGAAGGTGCAGGCAGCGCCGTTGCAGGTGAAGCTCTGTGCCGCATAACGGGCTGCACGCTGTGCATCCGCAGCAAAGAATACACGCTGCGGGCCAAGTGTCTGCGTCATGCGCTGGCCGAACATGATGCCCAGCGCACCTGCGCCGATGACTGCAATGACAGGTTGTTTTTTCATAATACATTTCCTCCGGGAGCTTTTGGTGCTTTGTAAAATACGTTCGGATGCGTGCGGCGCGGGAACGGCCGCAGCTGTCAAAAACGGCAGAAACAAACGGCATTTCCCGGTTGGGAAGACAGTGTTTGTTTCATTATAGCATGCCGCCGCAAAGGGGTACAACAGAACCGTAGGGATCGCGGCTTTGCAGTCTGTTCAAAAAGAATATCGAAAATTTCCGAAATATGATTTTTCATCTGGTATTTTGTGCGGGGCCATGCTATGATGTGCTGGGATTTATGCTGCGCTGCCGGCTGTTTACAGGCGGGAACGGCGGAGCGCATCCCATAGTACAACAAAATAAGCATCAAACGGATGCGGGGGCGGACAGCAAATGGAAAAGACACCGCGCGATTTTATTTTCGATAACCTTCTTTCCATGTCGGCATACTGGGCCTGCACAGGCGCCATCATTGCCAGCCTGACGGCATATTACGGTTTTTCACTCGCGCTGTCCAATGTGGTCACGGGCCTGAGCGGCACGCTGCCCATCCTACAGCTGGCGGGCGGCCTTGCCTACGAGCGCACAACACGTCCGCTGCGCTTTCTGCGCCTGTGTAACGGCACATGGCGTGTACTGCTGCCGCTGGTGTTTTTTTCGGTGCTGCTGCCGAGGACTGCCGGCGCGCCGTTGATGGTGGTGTGCTATGTGTTGGCCATCGGCATTTATCAATTTGCATGTCCGTCTCAGACGGACTGGCTGGTGAGCAGTGTGGAGGGCCGTGTCCGGGGAGACTATTACTCGGTGCGTGAGATGTTTTTCATGCTTACATATACCGGTGTGTTCTGCGCCGTGAGCCTGATTATTGACCGCGCTGCCCGGCACGGCGCACAGCAGACCGGCTTTTTGGCCGTAGGCGTGCTGGAGACCATGCTGCTGGCCGCCAGCTTGACGGTGCTGCTGCGTTTGCCTGCGCCGGAAAGGCCTGAAAAGGAGGAGCCTGCCCCAGCTGCGACCGCCTTGTTGGAGCCGCTGCGCAACCGCCGTTTTCGGAGGGTGATGCTGACGAATATGGTGTGGAGCCTTTCGGGCATGTTCATCGGCGGCTTTGCCGCGGTGTACCAGATTCAGGTGCTGGAACTGACGTTTTTTGAAATCATGGTCTGGGTGACGGCAGGAAACCTGTGCCGGTCGCTGTGCACTCCGCTGATGGCACGTCTGGCTGCGCGCATCGGATGGAAGAATGTTACCGCGCTGACCATTGCGATGATGGCATGCGTGGCCGCGCTGTGGGCGGCGGCCACCCGGCAAAATGCAGCATACCTGTTTCCGGTGTTGTCCATACTGGGGGCGGTGCCTTACGCGGGCATGGGCGTCGGTTTCCTGAAAATGCAGGTGGCCACCAGTCCGTCCGCCACGCGCAGCATGTATTTTTCCGTCAACTCACTGTTCAACGGGGCCTCAGCTCTGCTGGGCTCGGTGCTGTGCTCTGCGCTCATCGGCGTGCTGGAGGCCTACCCGCCCCACGCACTGCGCTGCATCTTTTTTGTGGGCTTGGCAGGCGCTCTTGCCGCCGCAGTGATGGCCGCGCGCATTCCCTGCCGGGAAGCGTGAACCGCAGGAAAACAGAAAAATTTTTAGGGCTTTTCTTTTTGGAGAAAATCCTGTATAATATATAAGCCGCATCACTGTGTGCCGCGGCGTGATTGGGGGCCTTAGCTCAGTTGGTCAGAGCATTCGGCTCATAACCGACCGGTCCAGGGTTCGAGTCCCTGAGGCCCCACCATAACGAATAAATCCGAACCTTGTGCCTGTAGGCGATGGGTTCGGATTTATTGTTTTTCAGAGAATTTAATAGAAAAGCAGAAGGGCAGGTATAAACGCTTGTCCTTCTGCTTTTCGGTATCGTAATGCTGTAATTTAAATCGCATTTTCTTGAGCCCGGTTAATTGCTCCATGGCAAACCGATACGAACTGAGCGATGAAGACTGGGAAGGAATTAAGGAGTATTCCCGGTTTTCAAGATGGGAAGACCCGCAAAGTGGAGGAATCAATTATGCTGAACGCAATCCTTTGGTTTGCTCGGAACGGTTCAGACTGAGGGATATTCCTGGTCGCTATCCACCGAATCAAAGTGTAATATAGCCGTTTCTGTAAGTGGCGTGATAATGGGACTTAGAAGCTGTGTTTCATACGCTGCATGCGGATGTGGAGAATTTGAGTATTGACAGCGTCTCCGTAAAAGTTCATCCGCAAAGTGCAGGGGCTATAAATATTAAGGCAACGCCGCACAATTCACGGCTGATGCCTTAAGCGTCGCCTCGCTTGCAGATTTTCCGGCAACTGTCACAAAAATCTGCCGGCGTGATTCGACACTTAGAATTGTGCGGTGTTGCCTTAATTTAATCAGTTTATTGGCACAAGCAAAAGTGGAAAGAACACAAAAACACACGCTTCGGTGGATTTTTTAGAAAATCCAATTGCTTTTTTTGCTGTCCGGCGGACAGGTATATGACAGTAAAATGGAGATTCCACTGCTCCAAACAACGGACACTGAGCATAACTGTGCTCTCGCTGATCGTACCTGCGGAAACGAGGATATTCGCTCCTATGTCCGTTCCCATAATGCAGAGTATGTCATTCCATCAAGGCAAAATACCAAAAATCACGGGCCGGTCGACTGGCATTTTTACAAGGAAAGACAGTTGGTGGAATGCTTTTGAATAAGTTCAAGCAAGCTTGCTGTATCTTTTTTAGTCTTTACCCATCTTGTTGCTGGTTTGTTGAAATGACCTGGCCTGAGGACTTTTCGGACAGGCCCTAAATAGAGCAGCGCATTTGAAAACTACGGCAATCTGAACCGCATCCTGCCAAGAGGATGTTGAAAATTTTCTCGGCCAGTAGCCCTTGGGCTGCTGGCCGCTTTTTGTATGTCGAAAACCACTCGCTAGGCGAGTGGTTCAAAAGAAGACTAAT
>ERZ781275.1111-NODE-1111-length-21338-cov-3.946624_pt1 | contig 21338 bp, 17 predicted proteins | sample MGYA00375853_ERZ781275 | MGnify/ENA primary metagenome ERZ781275 (study PRJEB29790, sample SAMN03653691) | human gut metagenome | host: Homo sapiens | place: USA: Dallas, Texas | collected 2012-07-23 | study: EMG produced TPA metagenomics assembly of the Gut...
GATAGGAATAAAAAATAGCATCAACCAAATTTCCTTAGGTTGATGCCATTGGCCTTTGTTTATAAGGCTTTTTCAAATTATTTTCTACATAGCAATGCGATTGATTCCACATGATGCGTGAACGGAAACATATCCACAGGCTGCACAATTTCTGTACGATATCCCTTCTCCTCCAGCAGCTTTAAATCCCTTGCCAGCGTCCCGGGATCACACGACACATAAACAATCCGCTCTGGCTGCATCATCACCATACTGTCAATCGTCTGCACATCACACCCCTTGCGCGGCGGATCTACCACAATCACATCCGGATGTGCCCCCTGCTCACACAGCTTTTTCGCATAGGCAGCCGCATCACTGCATACAAAATCAATATTCGCAATACCATTCAATGCCGCATTCTTTCTCGCATCACGAATCGCCTGCGATACGATTTCAATTCCCGACACATGCTTTGCCCGCTGTGCTAAAAACATGGAAATTGTCCCGACTCCACAATACAGATCCAGCACCGTTTCCTTTCCCGTAAGCTGTGCAAACTCCAGAGCCTTTCCATATAATATCTCTGTCTGTCTTGGATTCACCTGATAAAAGGACTTTGAGGATATGGAAAATTTCAAATCATGAATACTGTCCGTGATAGCACGCTCCCCAAACAGCAGCTGTTCCTTATCCCCCAAAATGACATTATCATCCCGCACATTCAGATTTAATATGACACTCTTCACAAACGGCAATGCCGCTGTCAGCTCCTGCACCATCTCCTTCCCATGTGGAATCTGAAAGGATCGCACAATCCAGACAACCATTACCTCATCACGGGAAAATGCATGCTTGATCAACAGATGACGAAACAGCTTCGCATTCTGATATTTCTCAAATAATTTACGCATTTTCTGTAATACCGCATTGATCCGCTCACTCTGAATCAGACAGGTATCCGTATCAATGATGGCATTGGAATTGATACGATAAAAGCCGGTAACCGTCCTACCTTTATCAACACCAACCGGTATCTGCCCTTTGTTGCGATACTTTGTATAGCCATCCTGCATCCCCAGCACATCCTGCACCTCAATATCAAGGTGTGCAATCCGCTGCATCACATCCTGCACCTTCTCCTTCTTAAACCGCAGCTGCTCCGCATAGGACATATGCTGAAGCTGACAGCCTCCGCACTGCTTTGCAATCGGGCAGGGTGGAGCAACACGCTGTGAGGATGTTTTACTTCTTTTCATCAGCCTGCCATAGCCAAATTTCTTTTTTGCCATCGTGACAACTAGCTCTCCTGCTTCCCCTTCCAGCATGCCCTTCACAAACAGCGGAAAGCCATCTATCTTTACAACCCCATGCCCGTCATGCGTATATCCGCTGCAGACACCATATACCTGATCATTTTTCTTCATCTTCTCACCTCATTGAAAAAAGGGCAGGCCGCCCTTTTACTTGTTTTTCTTAGCTGCTTCTTCCTGCTGCTTTAACAGCTTTTCTGCGACGGATTTATTTTTCGGAGATGAAGGTGTAGAAACATTCGGCTTCTTTGCTGCCGCTGTCTTCGTCTTGATCTTATAAATCTGATCATCCGCAGAATGCTTGTCATCCGGAATGAAATTATATACATGCACTTCCAGATCATACATCTTATCGGAATCGTTATTTGTAAAATACTTCTTGATAGGAAGAATATCATTCACCTTATCATAGGCTTCATTCATAATACTCTTCACCTTGGCACTGCTGGCATCATCCTTTGTATCAATATTGATACGCAAGGTAGCACTGATCAAATTGACCTCAACGCTTTCAACACCATCCAGCTTCATTGCGGACTTCACCTTGTCCAGCTGTTCTTCTGTTATGGCCGGATTCAGTGAATTGTCAAAACGGCTGCCTACCGTAGGACTTCCGCTGCTTTCCTTGGCACTCAGATAAATCCATCCAAGCAGCAGTACAGGAATCAGAATAACGATACCGGCAATCCAGTATAGTATCTTGCTCTTTCCGCCGCCTGCTTTTGTTTTTTTCTTCTTTTTACTCATGGGGTTCACTCCTGACTATATAGACAATGAGCATACTCCTTAGGAGTCATGCCTGATTACACGATTGTGTTTCTAGTATAGCACATTTACCAGTATAACACAAAACCGTGAGAATTACAGCGGGAATCTTCTTACGATTTCCTAAAATTGAAGGGCAGCATCGATAGTCCGCTTCATCGAATCCTGTATGCTTAAAAGCCTTGTCATCCACATTCAGACAGCAGTTTATACATAAGAGCTGTACAATGCCGCTTTAACAAGCACCAGCCTGCATTTTAACGATTTTTCAATTCCTCCTGAATCAGCTTATTCGTCATCGCCGGATTGGCCTGTCCCTTGCTGGCCTTCATCACCTGTCCTACCAGGAAGCCGACAGCACGGTCCTTACCGTTTTTGAAGTCTTCAATGGATTGTGGGTTGTTATCCAGAACTGCGGTTACCATGGCAAGCAGCTCACTGCTGTCACTCATCTGCTTCATGCCCTTTTCTTCCACGACCTTCTTCGGATCCTTGCCCTGCATAATTTCCTCAAACACGATTTTTGCCTGCTTGCCGCTGATTTCTCCGGCATCCACCATATTTACCATATCCGCAAGATGCTTTGGATTACATGGATTATCCACCAGCTTGATATTTGCCTTATTCAATGCAGCTGTAACCTCTACGATTACCCAGTTCGCTGCTTTCTTATAGTTTTTTGTATACTGACATACCTCATCGAAAAAATTGCTCAGCTCACGATTGGCAACCAGAACATCTGCATCGTATTCCTTCAGTGCATAATCGCGCATATAGCGGGCCTTACGCTCATCCGGAAGCTCCTCCATATTATCCTGAATGTCTTTGATCCATGCCGCATCCAGACGAATCGGTGGAATATTCGGCTCCGGGAAGAACTTGTAGTCCACGTTTCCTTCCTTTTTCCGCATCAGAATTGTTGTTTTCTGCGTTTCATCATAACGACGGGTTGCCTGTACGACTTCCTCTCCGTTTTCCAGGAGCTCTTTTTGTCGTGCTACCTCTGCATCAATCGCCTTTTGTACATTGGAAATGGAATTCAGGTTCTTGACCTCTGTTTTTGTTCCCAGAGCTTCACTGCCCTGCGGACGAATGGAAACATTGACATCGCAGCGCATGCTTCCCTCTTCCATTTTAACATCACTGACGCCAAGGTAATACAGCATACTTCTCAGCTTTTCCACATAGGCAGCTGCTTCCGCCCCGTTTCGGATATCCGGTTCACTGACGATTTCCACCAGCGGTGTTCCTGCACGGTTATAGTCTACCAGAGTCCCTGCATCGCTGTGAAACTGCTTTGCGGTATCCTCTTCCATATGAATGCGGTTGATGCGGATATCCTTTTCCCCGTCATCCGTTTTAATGGTTATTACACCGTTGGAGCCAATCGGGTGAAACTGCTGGGTAATCTGGAAGCCCTTTGGAAGATCGGAATAATAATAGTTCTTGCGATCAAACTTCACCAGCGGATCGATTTCACACTTTAATGCCGTTGCGGCCAGAATGGCAAGACGCACAGCATCCTTATTTACACAGGGGAGTGTTCCGGGATGTCCCAGATCCACTTCATTTACACAGGTGTTCGCAACCTCTCCAAAGGATGTAGGTGCCCCTGAGAACATTTTTGTTTTGGTTTTCAGCTCGCAGTGGATTTCAATCCCTATGACTGTTTCGTATTTCATGCGTCTACCTCCACATCGTTACCTTTTAATCCTGTTTCCTCTTCAATCGCCAATCCGATATTAAACAATGTCTGCTCATCAAACGCCTTCGCCGTCATATTGATACCAATCGGCATACCTTCCGCAAAGCCGGTCGGCATAGTCATGCTCGGATATCCGGAGAAGTTGCCCAGCACCATATGATTTTCAGCCACATTGTTATCTGCCCCCAGATGAGAATCCTTGGATTCTTCTGCCAGTGGCGCGATCGTTCCAGCAGCAGAGGCAATGACAACATCGCTGTTGGCAAGAACACGGTTCAGCTCCTCCACAATCAAACGGCGAACCTTCTGTGCCTTGCGGAAGATCTTATCCTGATTTTCCACAAACAGAGAATAGCTTCCGATGACAAAACGCTTGCGTACATAGGAACAGAACCCCTTTGTACGGGTGTTGATCATGACATCCTCCACGTTTTCTCCAGCCTCACGCATACCAAAACGGATACCATCCAGATTGGAATGGTTGGCTGTAGCCTCGGCATTCGCAATAATATAGTAGGTAGGCATCAGTGCCTTCATCAGCTTATCATCCATTCGCACATGCGTAACAGTAGCACCACGTGCCTCCAGCTTCTTCATCAATGCGTCAAAATTCTCACGGATTGCAGGATCCGCAACAGCCTCCTGTACATTATCCAAAACAGCAATGCGCTTTCCGCGAAGGTCATGATTCAGATTGGCAGCATAGTTCTCCACTGCACGACTGGATGATGTCATATCGCGGTCATCACGACCTGCCAGCACCTCGAGTGCAACCGCTGTATCCTGTACGGATGTGGTAAAATAGCCCACATGGTCCAGACTGGATGCATACGGAATGATACCATAACGGGAAATTCTTCCATAGGTTGGCTTCATGCCGATAATCCCCTGGTATGCGGCTGGCTTGCGCACACTGTCACCGGTATCCGTACCAATGGCGAATGGAACGACTCCAGCCGCTACAAGGGCTGCGCTTCCACCACTGCTTCCTCCGGAAATTCTGCTTTCATCCCAGGCATTGTTGACAGGTCCTGTATACGCATTCCGGTTGGTACCGCCCATGCCCAGCTCATCCATACTGGCCTTTGCTATTACAACTGCTCCAGCTTTATGCAGCTTATCAACGATATGCGCATTGTATACCGGGACATAATTATCCAGAATGCGGGAGGATGCCGTAGTACGGATTCCCTTCGTGTTCACATTATCCTTTAAAACGATTGGCATACCATACATCGCTGCATCTACTCCGATTGCTTCCAGCTCTTTCAGCTGCTCTGTCGGATCAACGAAGGTAACAACAGCATTCAGACGATCCTGTGCTTCCTTTGCTTTTTCCAAAGCCTCGTTAACGCGGCCCTCCACGTCCTGTTTTCTCGCTCTTTCAAAATCCATCTTATTTCACCACCTTTGGCACATGTACATGCCCTGCTTTTGCGCTTTTCACATTCAGAAGCGCTGCTTCCTGAGGTATTACGTTATCCACACTGTCCTCACGCAGAAATGTTGTTTCTGCTTCAAACGGATAGATCATTTCTTCAACACCCTCTGTATCGATGCCGTTCAGCAGCTCGATTTGCTGCAACAAAACCTTAAATTCCTCCTGCAGCTCGCTGACCTCTTCATCATTTAGATCAAACATGATGTCATGTGCCAGCTTCTTGAAATATTCCGCACTAAATTCTTCCATGATTGCCTCCATTCCTTCGCCTTGCGCGATTTAAACCCGTAAAAGAGATCGCGTCTTATCCGATTCCGCCACATCTCTTTTCATCCTTCTCTTTACTATCCATATAGCAGTTTACATACCGTTGAAAAGAAACAGCAGCTTGAACACTGCCGTTAAAGGGCAAGTAAATAGATTGCATATGCATTCGTCCTGCTTCTGCTTAGAAACCCAGACGTGGACAAGACCCGCAGCCTAATTCACCTATTTCTATTTGCGCTCTTCCTTTTCCTGCCGATCAATACAGCAGTGTCTGTGCAACCGTATCGCTGGTCCCCTTGTTTCTCGTAATGGTAGCGATATCCAAATCATCCGCCTTTACAACGACCGTAATTTTGAAATTGTTGCTGGAAAAGATGGAAAGACGTTCATCCAGCAGCTGTACTGCCGCAATGACCTCATCCGCACTCTTGGCATGCAGCTTCACATTGATGCGCAAATCCGTCAGCTCATTATCCATAAAGTGCCCTTTTCCGATCATGTCGATATCCTGTCCCAGAAAATCCTGAAAGCTCGCCTTATAGCGGTCAAAGTAGGTTGCATTCGTTCCATCCAGCTTGGTTGCCGTGCTTGTCGGGAACAATGCCCATTTCTCATTGATCGCCTTGAATTCTGCATTGGTCTTGGATTCAAAATAGGCTTCCTCAAAATAGGTTCCCGGCAGGGTCGCATCATCACTGGAGGTATTATACAGCGCTACATAAATCGGTGTGTTGTTTCCGATCTCCGGCTTTGCCTTTCGCAGATAATTGACCAGCTTCCGCGCACATTCCTCGCCATACAGCTTCATCTTATCACTTTTGATGGTTGCCTCATCCGGTTCCGTACCGATTTTATCATTCAATACGAGCGCCAGCGACAGCCCCTTCAGCTCCTTGTTCTGATACCAGTCATATTCAAAGATATCCAGCAGCAGTACATCGTTGGCTGTGATTTTTTTATCCCCATCATCAGTCGGAAATACATCACCGACAGCAGGATTTAAACCGTTGGCATTTTTCTTGCTTGTTCTCCCCAGCAGACCGCTGTTATCCGCGGAGGCATCCAGGGTATTGTAATCCAGATATTTCCCGCCTCGAAAGGCATAGGTCTTACTGGAAAAATACTCCTTGGATAGCTCCATCAAACCGGTACCGATCGTCAGTGTATCGCTCAGATTGGTTTGCATCTGGGCATGCTTCTGCCCCGCATCACTCACTGAAAACGGCAGCAGTGCAGAGTATTCCCCTTCATTGATGGCCTTTGTTTCCTCGCTGCTCTTATCATTATCCGCCTTGTTTTTATCTTCCTTATTACAGCCGCCAAGTACCAACAGGCATGTACAAAGCAGCAGTGCCGTGATTGCTCTAGGTTTCCTGTTCATTTGCGCTCACCTCTTTCATAAAGGTATCCTCGTCCATCGTCATAACGCCGAGGGAATTCGCTTTGGTCAGCTTGCTGCCGGCCGCCTCGCCGTAAATGACAAGATCGGTTTTTTTGGAAACTGACCCGCTGACATTGGCACCGAGGGATTCCAGCAAAGCCTTGGCATCATTTCGCGTCAGCTGCGTCAGCGTACCGGTCAGCACGACGGTTTTGCCGCTGAACGGACTTTCCTGAATCTGCTCTGCCTCCGTATCCATACGCAGGCCATAGCCCTTCAAATGGGCAATCAGCTCCATATTCTTCGGCTCATGGAAAAAGGCGGTGATGCTTTCTGCCGTAATCTGCCCGATATCCTTGATTGCCACAAGCGCTTCCTCATCCGCTGCCATCACTGCATCCATGCTTAGAAAATGCTTTGCCAAAACCTTTGCGGCTTTTTTTCCAACCTGGCGGATGCCCAGTCCATAAATCAAATCCTCCAGCGGGTTCTGTTTACTGTCCTCAATGGCATCCAGCAGCTTATCTACCGACTTTTCTTTAAAACCCTCCAGATCGATCAGCTCCTGCCGATGCTCCTTCAGGCAGTATATATCCTCAATCGTATTCAGAAAGCCCTGCTTATGGAAAAATTCTATTTTCTTATCTCCCAGTGTGTCGATATCCATCGCATCCCGACTCGCAAAATGAATCATGCTTTCCACAACACGAGCCGGGCAGTCCTGATTGATGCAATAATGCGCAGCCTCTTCCGGAAAGCGGACCAGCTCACTGCCGCAGATTGGACAATGTGTGGGAAAATGATAAACCGCCTGGGTATCATTTCTTCGCTCAAGCAGCGGACGTACGACCTCCGGTATAATATCTCCGGCCTTGCGCACCACGACCTCATCGTGAATGCGAATGTCCTTTTCCTTAATCATATCCTCATTGTGAAGCTGCGCCGCTGATACCGTTGTTCCGGCAACCCGCACCGGTTCCAACACGGCATTCGGGGTAATACGTCCAGTTCTTCCGACACTCACCACGATATCCAGCAGCTTTGTGATAACCTCCTCAGCAGGAAATTTATACGCAATCGCCCACCGCGGCACCTTCACTGTAGATCCCAGACGATTCTGTGCATCCAGATCATCCACCTTGATGACCATACCGTCAATCGCATAGGGCAGATCATTTCGCTGCTCTGTAATCTCTTCGATAAACTGCCAAACCTCATCGATGCGCGCACACACCCTACGAAGCGGATTCACCCGCAGATGCATTTCACTCATCTTCTGCAGTGCCTCTTCATGGGAATGGATATCGTATTCCTGTGCATTCACAAAATAATACCAGAAAGCATCCAGCTTACGCTTTGCCGCAACCGAGCTGTCCAGCTGCCTTATACTTCCCGCCGCAGCATTGCGCGGATTCGCAAACAGCTCTTCTCCATTCTTTTCGCGTTCCTCATTCAGCATCTGAAAGCTGGCATTGGGCATATACACCTCGCCACGCACCTCTACCTCACCCTGTAACGGGATATGCATCGGAATGGATGGTATCGTTTTGACATTGTGCGTAACATCCTCACCAACAACACCGTCTCCGCGGGTCAGTGCCTGTACGAAGCGCCCGTCGCGATAAATCAAAGACATGGCTAGACCGTCGATTTTCAACTCAACCACATAGCGTGCCGTTGGCACCACTTCCCGCACACGCTCATCAAAGGCATGCAAATCCTCCAGATTGAAGGCATTGCCCAAGCTCAGCATGGTGCGCTTATGCTCCACCTTCGTGAATGCATCCAGTACGACACCGCCGACGCGCTGCGTGATGGAATTGGGATCGCGGTACTGGGGAAATTCATCCTCCAGTGCCACCAGCTCCTGATAATAGCGGTCATATTCCTGATCGCTTTTACTTGGCTGATCCAGTACGTAATATTCGTACGCCAGCCTGTCCAATATGTTTCGTAATTCCAAAATCCTCTGCTGACTCATTAGAAACCTCCTATTTTTTCGATAAAGCCGGATGGTCGATCTTGATCTTTCGGATTCCGAATTTCTGTTCAAAGGCAATCGTTGCCAGCTGTTCCTCCAGCTTGATTACAACGCCGTCTCCGAAGCTTTCGTGATGAACCAGATCGCCTTTTCTTATTTTACCCTTTTTCTTAGGTTTCCTATCCTCATTTATGATGGGTGCACCGTCAAATGAATCTGCGATGCGCACATCGCTTAATTTTCGTTCTGCCTGTCTTGTAAAGCCGTCACTATCCTGGGGACGATGCTGTACCATGTCATGACTGTGCATGGACAGAAAGTCACTGCCGCTAAAGGTATCGACATCGCTGGAAAATGTATTTCGCGGCTTTGCGCCGACATCCTCGATGCAGTCCTCAGGAAGCTCCTTAATAAACCGGGAGGTTGTTTTTATTTTATCCAGTACATAGCTATAGCCGTAGGAATCGGATAAAAACAGCTGCTTCCGCGCCCGGGTAAAGGCTACATACGCAAGTCGGCGTTCTTCCTCCAGCGCCGGTTGTCCGCCTTCTCCAACAGAGCGTTCATTTGGGAAGATTCCCTCGCACAGGCTGTACACAAAGACATTATCAAATTCCAGACCCTTTGCGGCATGAATCGTCATCAGCTGCACAAAGTCTCCGTTCTCCTGCTCCTCCTTATCGGAATACAGGGAGATTTCCTGCAGGTATTCATTCAGGGTTCCCTCCGGATGTGCTTCCACATAATCCGAGATATCCCCGATCAGCTCCTTGATATTTTCCAGACGCTCGATTTCCTTGTCTTCCCGCAACATGTCCAAGTAGCCGCTATCCTCCAGCACCTTCTCCAGCAGCTGGTCAATGCTGATGGTATCCACCAGCATGCGGCATTCCTCAATCATCGCTACAAACGCCTGTATGTTGGCTCTTGCCTTGCCCTTTCCGATTTCATATTCGCACAGGATGTCATACATGTTCGTATCATCATGATTTGCCTGTAGCTCAATGGTTTCCATCGTCTTCGCACCGATTCCCCGCTTTGGAGAATTGATGACACGCTTGACGGCAAGATTTTTGTACATCGCCTTGGGATCCTGTTCATCAAAGGGAGCCAACAGACGCAGATAGCTTAAGGCATCCTTAATCTCCGCACGGTCATAGAAGCGCACGCCTCCATAGATACGATACGGAATATGAAAATCCAGCAGTGCTTTCTCCAGTCCTCTTGACAGAAAGTTGGAGCGATACAAGATTGCAATATCCCGATAGTCCACATGATCGTGATGCAGCGTCATGATTTTGCTGGCTACCCAGACCGGTTCGTTTGCATCATCCATGGCAGAGAAATGAACGATTTTATCATCACTCTCCACACGGGTGAACAAGTCCTTATCGATACGGTTGCGGTTATTTTTGATCAGGGCATTGGCGCCGTTTAGTATCTGCTGGGTGGAACGGTAGTTCTCGTTCAGCACAACGGTATGGCTGTCTGGAAAATCCCTTTCAAAATTCATGATGATATCCACCTGCGCGCCACGCCATGTATAAATCGTCTGGTCGGGATCACCGACCACGCACAGATAGCTGCCTTCCTTTACCAGCAGCTTGATGATGGCATATTGCAGATTATCGACATCCTGAAACTCATCGACATGCAGATATGTGAAGCGACGCTGCCATTTCGCGCGTACCTCCTCATTGCTCTTTAATATACGGTGGGCAAAAATCAACAGATCATCAAAATCCAGCGCATACATTTCCTTCAGACGCTTCTCGTAAAACTCGTAGACATCGGCCTTGATCTGTTCTCCCGCCCATTTGCCGGCACTCGCCTTGGCGGTTGCGGCATCAATAAAATTCGTTTTGTTGTTGCTTATGTACGACAGCACACTGTTGTAGCTGTAGCTTTTGACATCAATATGCATCTGCTTGTAGGCATCCCGCAGGATACTCTTTTGATCATCCGAATCCAGAATCGTGAAATTTCTCGGATATCCAAGCTCCAGAATATCCTCCCGCAACAGACGTACGCAAAAGGAGTGAATGGTGGAAATCGTAACCGCCTTGGCCACATCTCCCAGCAGATTCTCCACTCGCTCTTTCATTTCCCTAGCCGCCTTATTCGTAAAGGTGATGGCTAATACTTTATTCGGATATACTCCGCAGTCATTGATCAGATATGCAATTCTGGTCGTTACCACCCGGGTCTTTCCACTTCCTGCCCCCGCAATGATCCGCAGGTGATGATCCACACACTGTACTGCCTCTAACTGATGCTCATTCAACTGATCTAAAAACGACACAAAATCACCTCTTATTTACCTTCTCGACTATTATACTATACTTTGTCTTCCTTTTCTTTAGAAAACAACTTCAATTATAACCCAAAACGGCATGGTACTCTATAGTTATTACGAAATTTTCAGAAATCCGCCATAGTATTTTAAATTTGTTTATACTATAATGTAGACTGACTAACTGAGGTGTGATACATATGGCAAAACAAAAACCGAAACGATACTATACCCGCACGATTGACCTGCTGTTTCTGCTGGTGTTTCTGATTGTGGGAATCGTATCCTTTACCATAGCATTTACCTTCGGCATCCTTCCGGTGAAATGGACGATGGCAGCCGCAGGTATTCTGCTGATTCTATTCCTTATATTATTTATGCTGTCCATGAAGAAGCTTCCGAAGTGGGCCGTGATCGTCAAGCGTCTGTTTATCATTCTCTTGACGGTGGTCATCGGTACCGGTGGATATTTTCTGGATAAATCACGAAGCACGCTGCATAAGATGAGCAAGAATGCCGCAGGCTCCACTACGGAAATTTATGTGGTCGTGAAAAAGGGCAGCGGTATTGATTCCCTTTCCCAGCTGGAAGGCAAAACAATCGGCTACCAGAAGGGCGTCGACAAGAAAAATGCCGCCTATGCAAAGGAACAGCTGGACGCTGAGGTCGGCAATACCACGCCCAAGGAAGAGCTGGATTATACAACGCTGTACAGCGATTTGAATCTGGAAACAGTAAATGCCTTTGTTATTTCCGATTCCTATTACGATATGTCCAAATCCAATATTGACGGCTTTGCGGACAGTGTGGATATTATTCAGACCTACAAAAAGAAAAATGATGCCGCCAGCGGTCCCGATATCGATGTCACGAAGGATACCTTCACCGTCTATCTGAGCGGACTTGATAATATGGGAAGTCCGGACCAGCAGACAAGAAGTGATACGAATCTGATTCTGATTGTCAATCCGAAGGCAAATCACATTGATATGGTGTCCCTGCCAAGAGACGGCTACATACCGAATGCCGCCTATGATTATAAAAACGACAAGCTGACGCATACCGGAAACGACGGAATTGAAAACAGTGTGGAGACGATACAGAATTTCTTCGGTATCCCGATTGATTACTATGCCCGTGTAAGCTTCAATTCCCTGATTGAAATCGTCGATACGATCGGCGGTATTGATGTGGATGTGGAAATCGATTTCTGTGAACAGGATGAGAATCGAAGCTTTAAGAAAGAGGATTTGATTTGTCTGAAGAAGGGCAAGCAGCACTTAAACGGCAAGCAGGCACTCGCCTATTCCCGTCACCGTAAAACAAAGGGCTACGACAATGCCGGCAGAGAGCGTGCACAGCAGCGCATTATCAAGGCAATCATCAATAAGCTGATCTCCGCCAACGGGTTAACCAGAGTGAATGATTTAATGGATATCGCACCGAATTATATCATCACCAATATGCCGGCAGAGAAAATTGCGGATTTTGTATCCGGTGAACTGAATGAGCTGAAGCCATGGACGATTTCCTCAATCACCAGCGATAACGGTGTCTATGAAGACCTGTATGTGGCAAGTCTGGATCCGTCCCTTGGTGTAAGCAATGTGTATCTATTCAGCCGGGATGAGGTGCATGCGGTTGTGAATGCCTATGATGCGGCACGCAGGCAGCTGCAGATGAACAGCTTTACGTTTAATTTGAATGATCTGTATGCGAATACTCCGAAGATCAATACCTCGGAAAACATACGCTATGCGGATATGGCAGAGAATCCGCAGTAAAGAAAACAAAACCATGCAGCGTCAGCGATGAGTGATATCGTTGAGGGCATGGTTTTTTGATGTTTGTTATCATGGTTTCATAATGCTTTGTCTATAAATACATCCGGGCAGTTTTCTGCCTGTTATTCAAATGGGTGTGTGTTTCCTGCGATTGTCCGCTACAATCTGCATAATTTTTTTAAGCACACCGTATTGATCATTGGAAGCAATGATTTCAGATACCACTTTTTTTACTTGTTCCTGTGCATTTTCAGGCGCATAGGAATGTACAAAGCTCATCAGCATATCCATATCATTTCCACCATCTCCGAATACAGCAATTTTCTGTTTGTCCCATTGTTTCCGATGCGCCAGAAACATCAAAGCACTTGCTTTTGATATTGCTCTGTCCGTCAATTCAAAAACATTGGAATCGAAGGAAGCATTTACAATATCATTTTCAAACATAGTCAGTCTGTCGAGAAGGTCTGCACGTTTGTCCTGATGTAATTCCAAACCGTTTATTTTCAGAATATCCAACTTCAGGATTTCTTCACGCTTCGCTTGAAAATGAAACCGGCTGAGATATTCATCCAGATATCCGCTCTTTCCATTATCAAGAACCTTCTTTCTCCATATATCCCATTTCATATATTCCTCTATGTATTTTTTCCGTGGCAGCATCGTTAAAATTTTATCTTCTGTGAAAAATTCCAGTTTTGCATGCGGCATAGCATCCAGTATTCCCGCTACCGTCCTTTTCTTTATCGCCCCACGGAACAGTGTCGTTTTATCTTTATCCAAAATGAGTGCACCGTTCATAACGATAACATAAACCGGCAGCGCCCAGAGTCCTTCGCAACCTTTTACACCTGCAATCGTTCGCCCCGTTGTCACGACGAATTCATAACCATCCCTCAGGATCGCCTTCATGCCCTCATCCAGAATGGTATCCCATGCATAATCTGCATTTAATAATGTGCCATCCAAATCACTTGCGAAATATTTAATCATAGAGTGCCTCCTCATCTTTTAAAAAAGACTTCATTTTTGAAGTCTTTCACCCTTGCTCTTATAATTTCTCTCCGTTACTTTCGATAACCTGTTTATAATAGTAGAAACTGTCTTTTTTATACCGGTTATAGGTACCGTTGCCATAATCATCTATATCCACATAAATAAAGCCGTAGCGTTTTGACATCTGTCTCGTGGATTCACTGACAAGATCAATACAGCCCCACCATGTATAGCCCCACAGCTCCACACCATCTTCATTTATGGCATCACTCATCGCCATAACATGCTCCTTCAGATATTCACAGCGGTACGGATCATGTATTTTTCCATCCTCTGTAATCTGATCACGTTCCCCCAGACCGTTTTCCACGATAAACAGAGGCTTCCTGTACCGGTCATAAATATCAACAAGTGAAATCCGCAATCCGGTTGGATCCGTCTGCCAGCCCCATTCAGAGGATGGCAGATATGGGTTTTTCACACCATTCACAGTATTTCCTGGTGCCATATCCAGACCTTCTGTTTCTGCAGCCATACAGCTGGTCATATAGTAAGAGAAGCTTACAAAATCAACTGTTCCCTCTTTTAAATCCGTCTCATCACTGTCTTTCCATTGTATGACATACCCCTTGTTTCTGATTTCATTGTTTAAATAATTTGGATATTCTCCAAACACCTGTATATCTACATAGCGGTAGATACTGCGCATCCGCTGCTGTGTCGCAAGATTGTCCTCCGGCTTGCAGGTAAACGGATAGAAACACAGCTTTGTCATCATGCAGCCGATCTGTGCTCCGGGAACAAGCTCATGTCCCAGCTTCACTGCTCTTGCGCTCGCAACCATCTGATGATGCATTGCTTGATAAATCGCCTGTTCAAATGGGATATCAGCAAATCTGTCTTCAATCAGTGCTCCGCTTGTCACAGGATGCCTGAGCATAGCGTCCACCTCATTGAAGGTAAGCCAGTAAGTTACATATTTCCCAAAGCGTTCAAAGCAGACACGAGCATATTTTTCAAACAGATCAATGACCTCTCTTGAATACCAGCCACGATACTTTGTTGCCAGTACAACCGGTGGATCATAGTGGGAAAGCGTAACGAGCGGTTCTATGCCATATTTTTTACATTCCTTAAACATATCCTCGTAAAAAGCGATACCATCCTCATTGGGCTTCTCATCTCTTGGATCTGTAAAGATTCTCGCCCAGGAAATGGACATACGGAATATCTTATAGCCCATTTCCGCAAATAATTTAATATCTTCCTTGTAATGGTGATAGAAGTCGATTCCCCGTCTTTTTGGATAATTTGCATCCGGTCCAGCTGTCAGTGCTTCTTCTAAATCTCTGCTGCTGAATTGAAACTGCTTCGTAAAATCAGCAACGCCTACTTCACGATAAGGCAGACAATCTTCAATCGTCATACCTTTTCCATCCTCATTCCACGCTCCTTCAACCTGATTGGCCGCAGTTGCACCGCCCCACAGAAAGTCGTTTGGAAATTTCAATGGTGATGTATTCTTATACATAATTTTTCCTCCTATTTCAGAACCGTCAACAACGGTTCTCCTTTTACGATAATACCGCTTTCTTCATTCGCCAGCACATCCAGGTAGCTAGCGGAATTCGTGATGATAACAGGAGTGATCAGAGAATAGCCTTCTTTCAGAATTCCTGCCAGATCGACTTCCACCAGGATATCACCAGCCTGTACCTCCTGCTGTTCACGCACCTTCACATCAAAGTATTTCCCCTGTAAATTTGCTGTATTGATACCAATGTGAATAATACATTCCACTCCCTGCTTTGATGTCAGTCCGATTGCATGCTTTGTAGGATAAACCGCAGTGATTGTTCCATCAAATGGTGCAGCGATCACGCCCTCATCCGGATCAATCGCAATTCCCTTCCCCATACTACCAGAAGCAAACACGTCCTCCTCAACGTCACTCAGCTTCATCAGTGTGCCATTCATCGGTGCCTGTATCACTTCATTTCGGCTGTTTTCCACAGTCTTTGTATCTACAGCTGTACTTTCACAGCTGTTTTTTTCTTCAGATAAGCCCAATACCATAATCAACAGGAAGCCAAGGGCCGCAGACACGGCCATTCCCAAACATACTGCCCAGAATCCATCTCCCATGAAAACAGGCAAAGACAGGATACAGGAATTGACATATGCAGTTGACTGTCCACCAAAAGCACCGACGATTGCTCCACCGGCTGCACCGGCAATCATAACGGCAATCAGTGCATTTTTAAATTTCAGCAGTATTCCGTAAATTCCCGGCTCTGTTATTCCGATAAAGGATGATATAGCAGTGGATGCACCGATTGATTTTGTCTGTGTATTCTTTGATTTCACCCAGACTCCCATACAAACACCAAACAGTGCCAGTGTTCCCATTGTATTCATCGGCAACAGGAAGTCAGACCCGAACTGATTGATATTTTCCAGTATTACTGCCCCCAGCGATAAATGCATTCCGGTTAATACGACCAGTAAGCGTGTACCACCAACAATAGCTCCGGCAATTACCGGTGATAGGTCATACAGGAATTTGACGACCATAACCAATCCCTGAGAAATATAGCTTGCCAGCGGGGCAATCGCAATCAGTGTCAGAGGTACCATCATCATCAATACGAGCATCGGTGTAAATACCAGACGCAAAACCTTGGGAATGAGCTTATCAATGAACGGATAAAACCAGCTCAATACCAGAACAGCAAGAACAATCGGAATACTGCTTGCCGCATATTTTACGAACGGAATCGGCAACCCCAGAAAATGCATAGGATCTGCCCCTGCCGCAAGACCCGCTGTCATGGTGGGATACAAAAGACAGCCTGCCAGCGCCAGTGCACAGGCGGTATCTGTTTTAAAGCGTTTGGATGCAGACCATGCTACTAAAAACGGGAAGAAATAGAATACGCAGTCCCCCGCAATCGTAGCTACCTGAATAAAATCAGAGGCCGCATCAAAGCCGCAGTAAGAGGTGAGAATCGTGATCAGACCCTTAATCATCCCGGTTCCTGCCAATACTGGTATCGTCGGCAGGAAGATCGCCGCCATAGTTTCAAATACACCAGTGGCTCTGAATTTTTTCTTTTTCGCCATTGTCTCTTCATCGTGGATAAATCCGGTCAGTGCAGTAACTGCGTCATATACGCTGCCTACGTCATTTCCAATGATGATTTGCAGCTGTTCCGTCTGATACTGCGCCCCCATCACCCCATCAATTTTTTTAATATGTTCCAAATCCACCTTTTTATAATCCTTTAAATAAAAACGCAGTCTCGTCACACAGTGAAACATCTCCTTGATATTTTCTTTTCCGCCTACTTCTTTTAAAATCTGAGCGGCTGTTTTTTTAACGTCCATTACAGACTCCTTTCTAATTGTCAAAAAAAGACCCAAATTAAGCTATCTTATAAGCTGTCTTATAAAGATAAGGTTAATTCAGGTCTTGCCTCTTTTGTGAGTAACAATCCTAATCATTAGTCTCTCTTATTCGTTCGATATGTATTGTCAGATATAGTCGTTCCTCATTGGTCAATGAGTACCCGAACTCCAGATTCATATATTTCACAATTCTGTTAACACACTCATAGGAATTGGGATATTTCAGCTTTACAATTTCCAGTAGCTGAACATCCTCATTCGCTTTGCCCTGTATTTTTTTAGCAGTTATGCGCTGTGCAAAAAATTTCAGATGTGTAACTAAGCGATAATATGCGATGGAATCCTCCTGAAATGTCATGCTAAAGAAGTTTTTTATAACGGTCAGGGTATCCTGTACGATACGTGTCTGCTGAACCGTATCCTGCATACTTCCACCTGTGCTGGCATTGACGAAATGAAGAGCGATAAAGGCTGCTTCATCCTCCGGCAGTTGAACATTAAATGTTGCATTGATCAATTCCACCGCTTCTTTTCCTGCCGCAAATTCGTCCTTATACAGAACCTTAGTTTCCAGCAGCAGCCGATTCTCAATCAGCATGCCTTCTCGATATCTCTGAATTGTAAAATTGATATGGTCCATCAATGATATGTACAGATTATCATTAAAATCGTGATTCAGCTTCAGCTTTGCATTCAAAATGATCTTCTCCGCTATCTCCAGAAAGTCCATTGGTATTTCGCTTAACATCTTCTGAAATCTCGCTGTTAATTCAGGAATCTGCTGTGTAAAAATACGTTCTATTTTTGAATCATCAATTTGATCTCCATATTTTTTCTGAAATGCGATACCATTTCCAAGTACAATGACATCCTCATGATTCTCATTCATTGAAAGCACAACGTTATTGTTTAATACTTTCACAATATTCACGCATATCCCTCCTTAAATATTAAATATAAAAAAATACAGACCACCCAAAGTAACATCTTTTACTTTCGGTATTGCCTGTAACCAGTAACAATCCTCATCAAGTTTATTTTGTAAACGTTTACGAAATTATAGTATATCAGATTCACGGTAATGTCAACCGAAAAATTTATTTTACAACTAAAAAACTATATAGCGGTAATACTTCCTTTATTGAAAGATACCACCTTGGAATACCTACATATGCTTTTTCAAATTAACAAGATCTTAAATAGCAATACATCCTATCTGTCAACTCGTGGACAAATGTCCTTGAAAACGCTATCACTAATTGGCATAATGTCCATGGTCGCAATTATATAAAGTGAGGTACAGACAATGCATGTAAGAGAAGAAATTAACGAAGCGTACGAGTATATCAGGAAGCGTACGCACTACACTCCCACAATCGGAATCATTTTAGGAACCGGATATCATCACTTGCGGATATGATAGAAGATCCTGAACAATATCGCTATGCGGATATCCCCCATTTCCCGGTGCCCGGTGTCGCAGGCCATGAAGGAACCCTGATCCTCGGTAGAATACAGGGGAAAGAGGTTGTTGTCATGAAAGGGAGATGCCATTGCTATGAAGGCTATTCACCCAGCAGGGTTACACTTCCCATTCGTGTCATGAAGCGTCTTGGTGTGGAGACCATCATTATTACAAACTGCAGCGGGCAGGCCGGTGAAGCCGTAAAGGCACAGGACATATTCGTCATTCGCAACCATCTGAATTTCTCCGGCTTCAATCCTTTGATCGGAGAAAATTTAGAGGAATACGGGGAGCGGTTTCCCGATCTTGCCTATCCGTATGACAGAGACTGCATACAGCTGATAAAAAAGCTTGCGGTCCAGGAACACATTGAGCTAAAGGATGGCGTGTATGCAATGTTTTCGGGACCGAGCTATGAAACCGTTATGGAAACCTATATGGCAGCCAAACTGGGCGCTGACATTGTTGGAATGTCCACGATTCCGGAGGTTATTATCGCCAATCACTGTGGAATGAAGGTTTTAGCCTTATCCGGCGTTCCATGTCTGGCCGCCGCTTATTCGGATCAGGAAATCACACATGAGCAGGTAATGGAGAATTGTCAGAGCATTTCTGACAAAGCGATGATTCTGATTAGAAGATTCATAAAAGAACAATAGGAGGAGCCCGTATGAATATCATTAAGAAATCAACCGAATTAACAAAAAGCCCGATGTTTGCCATACTATCCTGTCTGCTCTGCATCCTAGCAGGCTACAGCATAAAGTCCAGCCTCATTGAAATTTTCGCCTCTGTGATGGGCATTATCAATGTATGGCTGTTATCGAAGGAAAAAATTTCAAACTTCATATTTGGTATTATCACCGTGCTTGCATATTTGTATATCTATTATACGACAGGCTTATACGCACTGGCGATACTGGCCTGCTTTCAGGTCATCTTCAATATCTACGGATGGTATTACTGGGGGAAGGGGGATGACGGCAGCAGTACAAAAACATCCGGCTTAAACAGAAGGGGGCAGCTTCTCTGGATTGCCATGATCTTACTTCTGTGGGCTGTGTGGGGATATGTGGAAATCAATATCCTGCATGCTCAAAATGCTGTTCTGGACAGTCTGACAGCTATCCTTGGCTTTATCGCTCAATACTGGCTAAGTAGAAAGCTGTATGAAAACTGGATTTTATGGATTATAAGCAATCTGCTTTTCATGGTAATTTATGTCTTGAACGGCTACTTTATCATGCTGATTCTGGTAATTATTCAATTCATCCTCTCCATTGCCGGGTTGATTGAATGGTACGAAAGCTATCTAAGGCAGGGCAGAAATAAAATCATGTTCTGATAAAGCATGGAAATACCTATATAATCTGTGATACTATACATATGATACACGTTGGAGGTACGTATGAAACCTGATCTGACAACCTTTATAGCCGCCTGTCCTGCCGATATCCGCTCTCATTTTCAGGAACAGACCTATTCCTTTCAGGATAAGCTGATGGAGCAGAATAAAAAAAGTGACTGCATCTACATCCTGTTGAGCGGTATTGTGAAAAACTATCACTCTGAAATCAATGGAAATGTCTACATAGAGGACATTGATACAGGGGTGACGATTTACGGAGAGCTGGAGGCACTCATTGATAAAGAGACCGTCTCCACTGTGGAAGCCGTTACGGAATGCAGGGTGCTGAAGCTGGGAAATGCGCAGTTTCTGAAATGGCTGCGTACAGATAATGCATTTACATTGTATATTACGACGTTGATTGCACAGAGGAATTACGATTGCAGTAAACGGGAAAGAGTAAATGCCTTTTATCCCCTGAAATACAGAATTATGTATATGATTTATAACACCCTGTGCAAAAAAACCTCACGATTACCAAGGATCTTCTGGTTGAGGGAACGGGCTCCAATATACGCAGCATCAACAGGGTTGTGAACACCTTGATCAGGGATGGGATTCTGAACTATACATCGGGTATTATAACGGTTCATTCCATGGAACGTCTGGAGGCGGAAATGGAGCTTTACAGCTAACGTAGCACTTGCTCACGGAATTGGATGGAAATCCGAAGGTGTTTTGATTCGCTTATGCATGAGAATGAAGCAATCAGCTGCAGGAAATTACGATCTGTCTGTTCCGGGACGAAGATTTTAAATTGATTTTCAGGAAGCACGAATTTTCAGGACAGAGATTTCCATGATTGATTATCAAAACAGCTTTTCCAAGTAAATAAATACATTACTTTTCGATAACCAGAAGATATTACGCTCAGGTGCAGCCTCGCCTGCACTTTTCATACTGGCTGCGTTTCTGTTGTGGATATGTAAAAAGGCAGGACGCAAGCTGATATTTGTAGTATACTGTACTTGCAAGCTATCAGATCGTCCTGCCCTGTTCTTTTATAGATGAATAACGCTGCCGCTTTCTGCGGATGCATGCACTGCTGCAGCAATTCTCGTTGCCTGTAAACCGTCGTAGGCATTTGTCCGGAATGCCCGCTGGTTTACGATGTCGCTGACGAATTCCTGCATCGGCTCCAGTCCAAAGCCG
>ERZ781275.1121-NODE-1121-length-21134-cov-3.617249_pt1 | contig 21134 bp, 20 predicted proteins | sample MGYA00375853_ERZ781275 | MGnify/ENA primary metagenome ERZ781275 (study PRJEB29790, sample SAMN03653691) | human gut metagenome | host: Homo sapiens | place: USA: Dallas, Texas | collected 2012-07-23 | study: EMG produced TPA metagenomics assembly of the Gut...
CGCAAGCAGGTAAACACAGGTTATTCCTTAATATCCTTTTGTTTGGGAAACTCCGCTCTCCCATTTTGAAACCGTCTGCCGGCTCACTTGTAGCTCAACTGCCACTTCTTCCTGTGACCAGCCTCTTTCTTTGCGCAGCTGATATAGCTTCTCAGACATCTCCATATACTTCCATCTCCTTTTTCAAATATTTCCCGGTTATTGAGCGTGTGCAGGAAATGATATCCTTCACAGGACCGCAGCATAATACCTCTCCACCGGCAGCGCCTCCTCCGACTCCCAGATCAACGATCCAGTCCGCCTGACGCAGCACCTGCAAATCATGTTCAATTACGATTATGGTATTCTTTTCCGCTGCCATTTTCCGCAATATCATCATAAGCTGCTCCACATCCTGCGGGTGCAGTCCCGCCGTAGGTTCATCCAGCACATAAAGAGCCTCTGCCTTTGTATTGCGCAGCAGCTCCCTTGCCAGCTTCAGCCGCATCTGTTCGCCGGTTGACAAGGTTGTTAGCCGCTGTCCCAAACACAGATGACCCAGACCGATTTCCTGAAGCAGTGTCAAAATTCTGGTCAGCTTATGATGCTCTTGAAACAGAACTGCCGCCTGAGCTACCGGCATACAGAGAATGTCATCCACCGTCTGCCCCTGTACGCGTACCTGTAAAACAGAATCCTGAAATCGCCTGCCATTACAAATTGGACAGGGCAGCTCAACATCCTCAAAAAACAGCATGCTGCTGGTAATTGTTCCTAATCCCTCACAGCGCGGACAGCGGCCGCTTCCCTTATTGAAGGAGAAATCCTGCGCCTGCAGATGCAGCTGTTTACTGTCTTCAGTTTTAGCAAACAGCCTTCGTATTTCATCCCAGACGTCCGTAAATGTGGCGACCACAGAGCGCTTCATAGTGTGCAACGGCTGCTGCTGTACCATTACAATATCCTGAATGCCTTCAAATCCAAAGCGCTGCATATCGTTGCATTGCATATTGGTATCATCCTGCAACAGGCAATCAAACAGCAGTGTGCTCTTCCCTGAGCCGGATACCCCGCTGACAGCATTTACCGCCTGCTTTAAAAAGACGGCATTCTGATTTTTCAGATTATGCATACTGGCATGCCGGATACCAAAGGTCTGGATACTGGATATTGTATGAGGTAGCTTCCCATGTCGTCGCCGCAAGGCCGCTGCATACAGGGATTTGGGATTTTTCAATACTTCTGTCATGCTTCCCGAGCACAATATCTCCCCGCCAAGCATCCCAGCGCCGGGGCCTACCTCAAGCAGATAGTCGCATGCCTGAATCACATGTTTATCATGCTCGATAACGATGACCGTATTGCCCTGATCACGCAGCTGCTTCATAACTGTAATGATTCCCTCGTTATCTCTGGGATGCAAACCGAGTGTCGGCTCATCCAGTATATAGATCATCCCCGTCAGAGAGCTGTCCAGACTCGCTGCCAGACGAACACGCTGCTTTTCTCCACCGGATAAGCTCATCATCGTACGATCCAGATGCAGATAGCCCAGTCCGATGCGAAGCAATCGGGAGCACTTCGTTTTCAAATCCAGCAGATAGGATTGCGCATCCTGCGATAGCTGCTTTTGCTCTGTAAAGAAGACTTCCACCCAATCCAGCAGCTCCTGCAGGGACAGCTGTGCCAGCTGCGGCAGTGTTTTCCCACAGAGGACAGCCTCTCTGCTTCGTTTCTGCAGACGCTCTCCGTGACAATGCGGGCATTCCTTTGACACAAGAAGACGCTTTCCCGAAAAGCTTCCCTCCGATTCCTTGTATCTCCGCCAGAAATTTGGAACGGCTCCTTCAAATTCCGCAAGGCTTGGATAGCGCTCCTTTACCGCTGCACTGCCATGTATCAATATTTTCTGCACATCCGGATGCAGCGAAGCAAATGGTACATCCGGTCGGACAGAAAGGGAAACCGGCTGCAGCACCTTCGCAAGCAGCTGCAGGCGATAGTCCAGATATCGGTGCTGCCACAGGGTTATCGCTCCTTCCTGCAGCGACAGCTGCGGCTGTATCAGGCGGTTCATATCCAGCGCAAAAACCGTCCCCATCCCCTCACAGTGGGGACAGGCTCCTCTTGCGGTATTAAATGAAAAATGTGTTCGCGTCAGCTTTTCAAAGCGTTTTTTACAATGTGGACATATGGTATAAACACTATATTCCTCATGCTCCTTAACCAGCTCCTCGCTGAGCATAGGCGCATGGACAGGCATGTGACAGCAGGGACATGGATAGACAGACAGCTTTTCAAACAGCATACGAAGATCTGTATACATATCCGTCATGGTACCAAGAGAGGATCTTGGATTCATATTTTTATAATCCTGAGATATCACGATTGCCGCAGCCGCATGCTGTATGGATTCCACCCTTGGCTTAGCAATTCCCTGATAGGAAATCGCCTCCAGATACTGCCGCTGACATTCCTGATACAAAACATCGATTACGAGTGTTGATTTTCCTGAACCGGAAACACCGATGACTCCTGTCAGCTTCCCATGCGGTATACATACACTGACATTTTTCAGATTTCCCTGTGTGGCATGTGTTATCACGATATCCTTCATCCTCATCACCTCATCATATACCTATACTATACAGGAATGCAGAAGGAAATGCTATCAACGCAAGACAGCATTTTGTCAACCAAACATAACAAAGAACGCGCTGCCCTTCAGGCGGATATAACAATAGAGCTGCTTTGTCATCTTTTCCTGCTTCTTATTTTATGGTATGATTCCCGCAGGTGATGATATGAAATATAAGCTAATGGTAAGTGATTTAGATGGGACGCTGTTAAACGAGCAAAAATTTGTAAGCAGTATAAATAAGGAAGCAATCCGCAAGGCAAGGAAACAGGGAATGTCCTTTGCAATCGCCAGTGGAAGACCGCTGTATCCGATTCTCTCCCTCATAAAGCAATGGGAAATGGAGGAGCTCGTGGATTATGTACTCGGTATGAATGGCGGATGCATTTATGATAAAGCAAAGGATACGCAGAAGAACTTTTATACCATAGACGGAGAGCTGCTGAAGCATATCATGGATCAATATCAGGATATGCCCGTGCGCTTCTGGATCTTTGAAAAGGAAAAGCGCTATGTGAATACGGGAACTGCGGCAACCCGTGCCAAGGCTGCTCTGTATCATGAGGATGAACAGATCACAGATTTGTATGCGCTCTGTGACCGACCAAGACAAAAGCTGATTGTAGAATGTCAGCCGAAGGATATGGATATGGTAGAGCAGCGTGCAAAAAAGCTGAATCTTACGACCTGTGCAGCCTTTCGTTCCGATCCTACCCTGTTTGAGTTTGTGGATAAGCGGGTGAATAAGGCAAGCGGGCTTCGACACCTGTGTGCGGATATTGGTATCGCGATGGATGAGGTGCTCGCCTTTGGTGATACGAGCAATGACAACGAGATGTTGAAGGAAGTCGGACACGGCGTATGGATGAGCAACGGGACCATGGATACCTTTGCCCATGCGGACGCCCAGACAATTTCCAATGAGGAGGACGGTGTGGCCTGGTATCTGGAAAAGCATATTCTAGCCAGATAACAAGTCCGCAATCTACCGCGTGAATTCCTGTGAATACGTAACAGAGGGAATGAAAAAGCCAATACGGCAGGTGATATACCTGCAGCATCGGCTTTTTTGTTTTCTCGCTTTATTTCTTTGAACCTGCCAATCCCTTGTACGATCATGCTATCCTCATGCACTTGTCACCCTATGTATATGACGTTCATATATCCCTTTTCATACAGCTATTCCCGTTGTCCTGTATTTTATTTCCTGCATTTCTGGTTACCTGCAATTCGCAAACAGGACAGCTTCCACAGGAAGGCTTTACGATGCACACAGGGCGCATACCTTGTCCTCCTTTATTGTGACAAGGAATCCCCGAATATGCATGATGTTCCATCCTGCTTTGCTTATATTTGCATATAATATAAGGAAGATGCACCTGCTGTTTCCCGTGCTGTATCCCTTACTGCGTATGCACATAGTCCAGCGCTGTCAAATCACAGCGTGCTATTTCCTACTAGTATTTTTAACGTCATCGCTCGCCTATATCTATCTTTTTTCATGATACCTCGCCCGCAGTGCGTACCCCATAGCACAGGCGCAGGGAGGTCAATAAAAAGCTGATACACGAGACGAAGTTGATGCGATTATACAAAATACGCAAGCCTGAACCTTCGGACGAGCTTTGTTTTTCTTATGTAAAAAAGACTGCCGCAGGACAGCCCTTGTACTATAAATTTTTTTCGTTCCTTTTCAGCATACGGTTCACCATGCGTTCAGACAATCCCATTTTCTCAGAAATCTGTGAAAGGCTCATCCCCTGCTGTGTGAAGCGGCTGACGACAACAGGCAGTGGTTCACTGACCTCGATGATGTGCATGTCCGGATCGTAAAAACGAATGCCTCTTTGTCCCCAGTCATGCTCCTTTACCGGATGAAGCTGCACGATATCCGTACGACTGTTTAACAGCTTTACAAAAGCGTCCAGATCCTCACATTCCAAATACAGCTCCGCATCATTGCCGCCGTAATGAACATCCATAGGCTCCTTCTCCAGAAAATCCGCCCAGCTTTCTCTTATCTGAAAGGATATACCTCCTGTCATCGTGAAATTTGTACCAAAATCCTGTATCACGCGAAGACCGCACACCTCCTTATAAAAAGCAATCGTGCGTTCTTTATCATCTACTGCATATAAGCTTCCCATGTATTTCATATCGCTGCCTCCCTGTGAATACAGCCATTATACCAGAGGGCCGTCAATAGGAATTGTAAAAAGAAGACATCCGTTGGAATTGAGCGATTTTATGTTCCATGGTATATAAAGCGAAATGCCCTGTTTTCCGATGCATAGGATCAAACCGTTTTCCTTTACACGCCGATTGCTTTTTTTCCCTGATTGGCAACAGCCTCCATTTTCTGCTTCAAAAGCTGCGGATCACCAAGATATCTATGGTGCAAAGGATTGCCCTGTGCATCGAATTCGTATAGCAGCGGAATGCCCGTTGGAATATTCACATTCACGATATCCTCCTCACTGAGCTTATCAAAATATTTCACCAATGCACGCAGAGAATTTCCATGTGCCGCAATGATGACGCGTTTCCCTGCCATCATATCCTTTTTGATGACCTTGTTGAAATACGGTACCACCCGTGCAACCGTCGTTTCCAAGCTCTCACAGCTCGGCAGCTCATCCGGATCCACATCCCGATACATTATCTGTGCAACAGCACTCCGCGCATCGTTTGGGTTCAATGCCGGTGGGAGGATATCGTAGGAGCGCCGCCACTCCCTGACCTGCTCTTCTCCGTATTTTTCAGCGGTTTCCGCTTTATTCAAGCCCTGCAAAGCTCCATAGTGACGCTCATTCAGCTTCCATGACTTCACAACTGGAAGCCAGGTGCGATCCATTTCATCCAGAATGTGATCCAGCGTATGCACCGCTCTTTTTAAATAGGAAGTATAGCAGATATCAAAATCCAATCCTTCCTGCTTCAGCACTCTTCCTGCCGCCTTGGCTTCTTCATGTCCTTTTTCACTCAGATCAACATCTGTCCATCCGGTAAACAGGTTTAATTTATTCCATTCACTCTCTCCGTGACGAATCAATACAAGCTTCATTTGTGACTTCTCCTTAGGTGTTAAAAGTTATCTCTATCTAACTAATAACAGTATATGCTTGTAAAGGAGTGCTGTCAATGCATTTGCCCACACTGTCATGAAAAGGTCCAAATCCCGGCAAATCGTCACACAGAAATAGGAAGCCCTCAAGAGTCAGTAAATCGATTCCTATAAAAGCTTACAATTTCCACATTACCATCCATCGTTTTTCTGCCCAGATGAAACCCGCATTTCTTTGTATAGAAGTTGATATTCTGTTCTTTGTCAGCAGGAGTGACGAGCGTAATTTGTTTCCAGTTGGGACAAACTGTTAGCATATATTGAAATGCCTGCGTGCCGATTCCCATTCCCTGATATGCTGGAAGTACACATAGACAGTTAAGCTCATACATTTCTTTTTCCTTTTCAATCACAGAAATTACTCCGACAAAATCCGTATCATACAACACGATATATTTGCTAGAGGTTTCGATAGCTGCCTCCATTTCCGCCTTAGTTTTCCCGTAACCGGGACATTCTCCATATCGTATGTAATCATCATAGAACGAAGCATTATAAATATCCAGCAGTAACTCCGCATCATCCGTTGTTGCTTTTCTATAGGTAAGTTCCATTCTTCCCACTCCTTCTTCCATCTGAAGCTTTTCGCTTCGTGTATTTCTCAGGGCTGCAAGACAGTATGGAATTATTTCACGCGGTGTCACATGCGCTTCCTGCATCCCAAGAATCCTACACTATAGGCTTACGGCCTTGTAATCAACGATTCGGAAAATGATAAATCTGCTGCTTCTCATTCTTACTGCGCTAGCATATCGCGTTTGCCTTGTGATGCAATATCGGAATTGCAAGCGCATCAAAGCAATTTGTATTTCAAAAATGCCTTATATAGTCCATCCTGATCCACGGCAGCAGTGATATCATCCGCCATAGCTTTGATTTCCTTACCTCCACTATCCATAGCGATTCCCAGCGCACAATATTCCAGCATAGGAATATCCACTGCCGCATCCCCAAAAGCAATCGTATCCTTTTGCTCCATATGAAGATAATTCAGCAGAAGAGAGATCGCTGTCGCCTTGTCAATATCCTGTATTCCAATATCACCAAAAAGAGCTGTTTCCCCCTTACCACCCCAGGTACTGATTTTTAAATCCGGAAAGTATTGCCTTGCGGCAGTCACATCCGCATAGGAATTTAAAATAAAGCTGATTTTATTAACATCCTTTCGATACAGATTTTCTCCAAACACCATATTCGGAAACTGTGTACGTATATGGATATTCTCCTGCGCTTTCCCCTTGCGCTGCATGTATTTCTGCATGACAGGTTCTCCTGCTTCTTCAAAATGTTCACTTGCGTACAGCCCCGTATTGCTTTCCAGATAAAATTCCAGATTACGGCTATGCAGCCAGTCTACGATTGCACTGCATTGTTCTTTTTTTAAATGTGCATGAAATAATATGTCTCCATGATGCTCGATATATCCGCCATTTGCGCCAATCATCCCATCCAGACCGATATTCCATATTTCATCATATACCTCACTGCGGCTTCTACCGGTACAGATGTAAACCAGATGTCCTTGCGCTCTGGCCATACGTATCGCTTCGACTGCAGAAGGCGGCAGATGATTTTCATAATCCACCAGCGTTCCATCCACATCGATCAGAATGACCTTTTTTTCTAAATTATACATCGTTATTCCCTCCTCATAGTATTGAGCTGTATTGTCTTCATAACACCTGCACACTTACATCAAGCGCCAATGATAAAGTCTGATCAAACAAATAGTGCTGTGATGAGAAGAAACCAAAGAATCGTTGGCTTTTATTGGCTATGCCATTATGATTTGCCTGCCTTCTGTATGGTTTGATTATAGCGGATGCGGAAATCATCGTCAACTGTGTTTTAACACGTATATAACCTTCTCGTACACTGCCTGTAAGAACAGTTTTGCAAATAAACACGATTCTATCTCTACTGTATTTTTATCATGCATTAAGGAAAGAAAGCAGACTACTCTATATACTGAAAGAGCATGATAAGTATTTAAAAAGCCTCTACAGCCTTATTCCTTCGTAAGATTATCCTTGCACACCTTCTCCGTATTGAATACCAGCCTTATTTTTATTGTCCACCGCAACGCAAAAGAAGACGGAATCCGTCTTCTTTTCAATTCATAGCCGCTTACTTATGCAAGCTGCTTTTTTTACGAACTGTTACAACAATAGCCATGGATACAAGACCAAGCAAAGCAAATGCAGAAAATAAGCCTGCTGCGGTAGTATCACCGGTATCTGGAGAGCTATGCTCCTTATCGTCCTTTTCCCCTTCTGTTGGAGTAGTATTTACTGCATCCTCTGTTATTTTTTCATAAATCGGTTTTACAAGAAGATTTTTACTTACCTTTGTGAAATCTGTATCCCATTTTACAAAGCGATAATTTTCAAGCTCAGGGGCCTGTGGAGCAGTTGCTGAAGCACCAGCCTCTACTTTATCTACTTTCAAAACAGCGCCGGTGTGATCAACGAAAACGACATCATAGATTGTGGTATCCGGTGTCGGATTTGTGGTAGTACCACCGTTATCCGCCTTTTTATCCTCGTATATAACAGCATAGGTTGAAAATTTATCGGTTTCAAAATTTAAAATATGCTCATTCTGCTTTGTAGTTAGAATTTCTGCTTTTCCATTATGTATGCGGACAACATGGAAAATTCTTCCCTCCTTCATCAGATTCTCTGGAAGTATAATTGAATACACCAGTGGTGAGGATGCTTCCTGCATATTTCCAACAACAGCTCCGCCAACCTTCAGTACAATCCGTAGGTCAAGATATTGAGCGATTCCCGTGCTGGAATTATTTTTGGCAGAAAGCTGTTCTAGCGTATCACCAATCTGTGAAGCTTCCTCCTTACTGATTTCAGATGCTTCTGTGCGTTGGGATACAACCTCAACCGTTAACGCTTTTCCATCCTCCAGCCCTTTTTTAATTTTAGCAGCTGTTTCTTCGCTTACCATTGAAGTTTCTCTTCCTGCCAAAATGCTTTCTGCAAGCACATCAATACTTTTATTGAGCTTTTCTATAACAGTTTTATCATTCAGTCCAGCTTCTACCCTTTCCGCAGGCTTTGTTGTATCGAGCGGCGGTATCACCGCTGTCACTTCATCCACTGTAACTGTACAGCTTGCACTCACATTTCCAGCAGCTGCTGTTATCACCGCTGTTCCCGGACGTAGCGCTAAAACCCTATTTGTATCCCCATCAAATGTAGCAATCGTAGGATCACTGGATGTCCAAACAAGATTCTTATCTTTTGCAAGGCTTGGAGCAGCTTCGGCATGTAAGGTTGCTGCTTCACCAGTCTGTAGCTTCAGCTCTGTTTTATCCATATGAACGGAGGTAACAGGGATCCGGATAAAATCACCCTGTAAATCAAATACACTGGTTGCTTTCTGTGTAGTCGCACCTCTTTCCAATGAAGGCTCCGCATTCATATGAATGGTAAGTGATGCAGACTCAGAGCCATCCAAGGTAGAAATCCAGTTCTTATATTTGTTTACGAAAACACTCTTATCAACATATTGAAATCCGGAGAATATATTGTCATACGCTGCATTACTTCCGATATTAACATCAATTGCTGCAGCCTGCCCGTAATTCACATCTCCTGCACCCCAGTTATTCCAATTTGCGGTTCCTAATGCGTTATCATTGTCATCATAGTAGGAGCCTGCATAAATATTGCCAACAACGCCGCCATTGACATTCACGGTTGCTTTTCCTGTAACCATCGTTCTCTGCATAAGAGCAATATCTTTGGTGGTTCCTCCATTAAAATTGATTGTCAGCTGACCAATTTCTCCATTCGTTCCACCCAAAACACCAGCCTGCATCGGAGATGTAGTAGCTGCAATTGCACCTCCATTTACCGTAACATTCGCATTCTCTACATAGGTATTGCCATAGCTGCCAGGAACAAGCGCCTGAGCAGAGCCGCCATTCATCGTAATATTTACTGTATGAACGGTATGCTCTTTTCTTTTTTCATACGATGCAGCCCCACCACCGGAGACTATATCCTTTGCCTTTGCCCCCTGATTTCCAATTGCCATGCCAATTGTTCCATTGTCAATAATAATATTGGAGGTACCAATACTTCCCGGTCCCTTATTTGAACCGATGATTGTACCAATGACGCCACTCTTCATTTCAATGGTTACCTCATCATAGCTGCCATTTTCCTCTGCTCCTGCGAACAGAAAGGTATCCTTGTCTACAACGATGCGTTTATTCTTATCGTTTTTTAAAGCTGCGTAGGTATTGCCATCTGTATCCTGCTCGATAACGACATCGTTTCCATTTGCAAATACATAGCGTTTTCCACTTACTGTATTCTCAGTTAACTTGTCTTCCGATTTTGAATCAGCTGCGAGCAGCTGAGTAGGCGTTAAACATCCAAGCATCAATGCGAGCGATGCCAGAGCTGTTATAAACTTTTTCATTGTTAAATTCCCTCCTTCATATCTCAATCATGAAATGTTCTTCTTAACCTCTGATTTTTCCCCTATCACCTCAATCCGTATCAATACGTATACTTTTATACACGCTGCGATTTTTTTGAAATGTAGCAAAAAAAGACTTATTTTTTTAAAAAACAAGTCTAAAAAAGGTGGTTTTTTAAATAACCACCTACTATTTACAAAGGTATACGATATGACATATATGTGATGTAACTGCCCCTTATAGTGATGACATTACACCTACAGTATAGCGCCAAATACAGTTAAATACAATATATTTTCTATTTTTATAGCCTCATTACCGGTATCCCTTTCTTCTTTGAAATCATGAGAAGGAAAGCTGTTTATCAGCTTTTTTATACAGGACATCATAAAAAAGATGCATATAGGAAAGGTACCCTCATGCATCAAGCTGTTAATTTTCTGTTATTATCTCTTTTCCACTGCCACCCATACCTCAGCCAAATCATTCTCTCCATAATATGTTATATCCGGCGCCTTTGCTTTCATCCTTCCGGTGATATATCCGGAATTCAGCGGTCTGTAATCAGATTTTGGCAGCCATTTGGTTATTGCCTGCACCTCTGTTTTTCCGATGGTATCAATCGTACATGGAAACACTGCCCAGGTTGCTGCCGGTACGATATATTCTTCCTGCGCCTTTGTACATGCATGGTCGCTGGAAACAGCAATCCAATGATCAAATTTACGACTGTCCTCTGCTGCTGTGTTATAAACGCTGATGCCAAACAGTCCAAAAGGCTCCTTGTTCATAAGCTGCAGCAATTCCTTCTGCAGTCCCTGTGTTTGAAGCTCCTCCCATTGCTGCGGAATCGCTTTTCGACCTTCTTTTCTCTTATTTGTCGTATGTACGCAATATCCTATAACACGAAAGCTCTCTCTAGCTTCGATACGAAACGGTTTGTTCATCATCAATTCCTCCTGCTTTTCATGATATTAGTATATCTTGTCCTATCCTTCCTATCCTCTCTTTCTCTGCCCGATATTGCGTGCTTTTCACATGTCGCTGATCATCAGCCACATCTCAAGTCTTGAAGAGCGAGGATCGGGATCCAGATAAACCTCCATCACCGGACCATTTACGTAACGATAGCCGGTTGACGGGAACCATTCCGTCCAGATTCTGCGTTCCAGCTCCTGAATGGACGCATGCGTACCTTCACTCTGGAAAACAATCCAGGATGCCTCTGGAAGCAGGACCTCCTCATATCCGTTAAGCGGCTCTTCCCTCGCCACTCCAATCCAGAATTTCCAGTCCGCCTGATCCTGACACATGCTGATTCCCAAAAGACCGCTCGGCTCACACAATCCACTATGTGCTGCAAGCTCTGCAATCGTCCCAGCTTCTGCCGCTGCACGCCAGAGATTGGGAACCACCTCATAATTGTTTTCCAGCTCCTTTGCCAGCTCATGGCTAACGCCAACAACGCGAAAGGCCGGCTTCTTCACGATTCTGTACTGCAGCTCGCGGCTCCCTGCGATTGACAGCTGAAAGTGAAGAGGAGGATACAGCTTTACAGCCGTCTGCGTATTGCGCAATAAGGATGGTGCGATTCCATGCACGGAGCGGAATGCACGATTAAACGCGGTAGGTGATGCATATTGATAGCGCAATGCGATATCAATAATCTTATCCGTGCCCTGCTGCAATTCCTCCGCAGCTAGACTCATTCTTCTTCTGCGTATGTATTCCGACAGGGAAATGCCAGTCATGTAAGAGAACATCCGCTGAAAATTATAGGAGGATGTACAGGCGATTTTGGCGACCTCCTCCAAGCTGATCTCCTCCTGCATATGCTCCTCCATATATGCGATTGCCTCATTCAATCGTTCCATCCATTCCATTTGATTGCAGCTCCTTTTCTATGATTTCTGTCTTTTTTTAAGAATTACAACACTATTTAGCAGCACTTACCAGCTGATAGCTTTCATCAATGAGCTCCTGAAGCTGCTTCCAGGACAGCTCCTGATCAAGCAGAATCGTAAACCAGTATGTTTTATTCATATGATACGCAGGATAAAAGCGCTTATAATCTATCAGCTCCTGGATGCATTCCGGACGATTTTTTAAGTTACAGACATCCGTCATACCATCGGCATCTATTCCCAGACTACGATAGGGGATATGCATGATAACACCATACCACTTTCCCTTTGCTGTCTTTAAGGTTCCATGCTCCGGAGCACTCTTCCAGGGAAATTGGGGATAGCTCTGATAACGCTTTGCAACATAATCCAGAATGCGTGTACGATAGGGATTTCCATCTGCACACTGCTGTACCATGTTCTCCAGCAGCTCCTCAACCTCCTCACGGATCGATGACACAAAGCTGCCATTTGCCATCGGTACATGAAACGGTGTATAAGGCTCCTTTAGCTGTGCATCGTATACTTCAACATGCAGTTCCTGCTTTTCATAGGTGATAACCGCATAAAAATCCGGAGCCTTCAGCTTCTGGATACAGCGGTACGTCATCCCTTCCTTACTACATCCATACTGTATCAGCTTTTGCTCTGACAGCTTTTGCACACGTTTATTTTTCATATAGCCGTTCCTTTCCAATCCATAGCAGAATACATCCTTGATTTATACGATTGTCCATCTTGCAATACATCCCCAGAGCTTCCATATCTCTTATGAAAATGGATGTGGTAAGCATCTGATAAGAGTCAGCCTGAGGGTTACCTATGAAGGAATGGTGAATCCTGCATTCCCATGATCACAGGATTTATGAATCCTCCTGTACACCCCCTGCCGCAGAATCACCTTCCATCACGATGCGATTTCCTCAACGGATTATTTTAAGTTTCTGTACAGCACCACATGAGATAGCCGATTACAAAGACCTGCGGTATAAACCGAATTTATAATCAATATGCTGCACTAGCGATTCGTATTCCATTATACCATCTATTACTCAAAAACGACATTCTTTGCTTTCAGAGAATAAAGGGTAAAATTTTCCTGTATGGATGTTTTTTCCAGAAGAAAAACAACCGCTTTGCACGCTTTGTTAAAGAAATTGATAAGCCCCGATGTCGTACTGCTGTGCAGATGCTTGTCCAAGAAGATTTTCATACTTACAGAAAAAGCCTGTACACGACAGGCAATTGGTTTTCAGGACAGAATCATTCCTTCACAAATCGTAAAATAGAGAATAATCAGAATCGCTGCCGGTGCCAGATAACGGATAGCAAGGGACCAGAGCTTTTTCCAGCGAAACCGCAGTGTACCTTCGTTCTCGAATTCGTCTGCAGCTTTCTGGACACCCCACACCCATCCGGTAAATACACAGAAGCAAAGTGCACCAAGCGGAATCATCAGATTATCTGTAAATTTCTCCATCACAGCATTCATCGGCAGCAGCTGTAACCCGTTACGCATATCAAACCAGGGCAGGTTCAAACCGCGTGATTCCAGCTGTGAAAGAGAATAACCGGCAGCTAAAATCATCAGCGGCAGAAACAGCCAGACTACAGCCTTTCTTCTCGTGATATGAAATTCCTCACTCATACAGGCGACAATGCTCTCCAGTATACTGATGGCACTTGTTAATGCTGCCAGAAACAAGAGAATAAAGAAGACCGCACCGAAGATAATACCTCCGGGAATGGAAGCAAACACATTGGGCAGTGCCATGAATGCAAACCCTCCGCCCATCCCTAGTCCTTCGGCTCCCATTGTCACAAAGACTGCCGGAATGATGGCAAAGGCTGCCAGAATTGCGACCAGGGTATCCAGCACACAAATCCAGACCGCACTTTTCATCAGATTTTCCTGCTTTCCCACATAGGAGCCATAGGTAATGAGAATGCCCATTCCCACAGAGAGTGAGAAAAAGGCCTGTCCTACTGCCCCTACCAGCATATCGGTATGGAAGGTTGAAAAATCGATATGCAGCATGAAGCGCACGCCCTCCATAGCTTTCGGCAATGTGACGGAGCGAATCGCCGTCGCAATCAGCAGAAGGAAGAGAGCCGGCATTAAAATCTTACTGATTTTCTCGATTCCCTCTGCTACGCCCTTTAAAATAATGAAGATACACAAGCCAAGAAACAGCAGTCCCCACAAAACTGGCTCGATCGGATCCGTGATAAAGCCGGTAAAGAAATCCTGATACTGCGTTGCAGCTCCGGAAAAATGTGCACCGCTGACATAAACGGCAATATATTTCATGATCCAGCCGCCAACGATGCTGTAATAGGATAAAATAACAAACAAGGTAATCATGCCGATCACACCGGCAAACATCCACTTTTTATTCAGCTGACGAAATGCTCCAACAGCGTTTTTCTGAGTTGCTCTTCCAATCGCCAGCTCTGCCAGCATAATGGTCAGACCGATTACTGCCACAACCACGATGTAAATCAGCAGAAACAAACCGCCTCCGTTTGCCCCAAGCTTTCCTGGAAATTTCCAGATATTTCCCAGACCTACTGCCGAACCGGCAGCTGCCAGGATAAATCCGAGGTGGTTAGACCACTCTCCTCTATTTTTCTGCACAAATAAATCCTCCCTCAAATTATACAGCTCTTCTATTTTAGAGGGTTCCCTCGTATATTTCAAGATAAAATGTAACAATTTCCAAAGCCATTGCGTTCTGCTTCGGGAAGTCTTTTCACTTTGTAGTGTGCCTTTCAACCAGTTGCACTGAGAAATCATTTATGTTACCCTTATATCATAAATGGAGGCCTTTTATGCACACTGACAATATCTTCCCCCAGCTTTCCAGATGGTGCGCTGATTCCTGTTATACATACCGGATATGGTGCGGATCAATCACCGGAGCTGGTGCTGCACGAAATTTGTGAGGAAGCAGTATCTCTGGCAGTTATCCTGAACGATATGGATCATCCGATACCGGCATATAATCACTGGGTAATCTGGAATCTTCCGGTAATGTCAATCATCCCCGGCAGTATTCCCTACGGTGCACAGGTACCAAGCCTATCAGGGGCAATGCAGGGGATTGGATATGGCAAGCATGTCTACAGGGGACCAAAGCCGCCGTTCCATTGGTCGCATACCTATCAATTTACCGTATATGTTCTGGATACTGTCCTGACACTGCCGCCTACTGCGAGAAAGAAGCATCTGCTGGCAGCCATGGAACAGCACATCCTACAGCAGTCTGTGCTAACCGGACATTACCGCTAAGCTAAAAATAAAAACGCTTCATATGAGAACCGTGCTCCTCGTTGATGCGTTTTCTCTTCTCCCAGCGCTACAGGCGCGTTTGTTGAAAATACAAGCTGTTCCATCATCCATAGATCCGCTTTGTCTGCTATGGCTGATGAACAACTTCATGTCTGTCCTTATGCTGTATGCCTTTTGTCCATGCAAAGCAATGTACATAGAAGCGTTTTTTTCGCTAGCGTTACAGATAGATTACCTTCTTTTCAAAAAGCTGTCCTTATCTGCTTATGCCTTTTGCAGCTCCTGCAGTGTGGCGATCGTACTGCCTTTTTTCTCGTAATATTGCAGCATTTCCTCCAGCTTTCTTTTATCATAGCTCGTAATACAGTCCGACAGAACCGTGACCTTATATTGCGCCTTCAGCAAATTATAACAGGTTGATTTCACACATGCACAGGCATCCGCACCTGTTAAATAGAACTCGGTAATTTCATGCTGCTGCACATAGGCAGCAAATGCCTCACTGGTTAATGCATTCCCCTTATATTTTGTGAAAACACGATCGGATACCACCTTTAAATCACAGGCCAATTCAGAACCACGCGTATTGGGCTTAAAGGTTCTTGTTCCCTGTGATAAATTCTCATGCCGTATATAAACAACCGGAATTTCTTGCGCCACCGCCCAGTCGATAGCGCTGTTGATATTATCGATGATCTCCTTATAATTTTTGGTAATATCATTTTGAATATCAATTACAATCAAAGCTTTCTTCATATGCTACTCCTTTCGCGTTATCGCCTGTCCCTGTCGTGCAGGTATCTGATAACAAACATATACGGCTATCTGCACTGCATAAGGCCTCTGACTGCGGCAGCTGCTGAAGGTCTGCATCTACGCTACTCCTTCAGCTTCTGCAACACCGTATTCCTTGGCATTCCTGCAGACTATTTCGCCTCCCTATGTTACCATCATCATACCATTCATAACCTGCAACACGATGTCATGTTTTATATATTTCTGTCATTTTTCTTACTCTTTGCGAAACCAGATCACGTACATGCCGGGGAGCCAGCACTTCAACCTTGTCCTGACAGGAAAAAATATAGCTGTATAATAATTCATTATCCGGCAGGATGGTATTCACGAGTAAGCTGCCATCCTCCCGCACTTGGACCTCATCATCAAATTTTTCATACACCTGGAAGGACATACACGCATCAAACAACAGGGTAACCGGGACGGTCTTCATTTCAAATTCATCTGATCTTTCAAAAATATGCTCCGGAGTTGCTCGCATAAATTCCTCATCCTGCAGCTTTAAATCTCTTATCCTTGTCAATTTGAAGAATCGAAAATCTTTACGCAGTTTGCAGTAGCCATACAAATACCAGTCAGAGGTCTTGAAAACAAGCTTATGTGGCTCAACAATCCGGTCGGTTTGTTCTCCTTTTCCACTGTAATAGTGAAAGGAAACAATTTTGCTTTTCCATATGGCATTTTGCAGTAACTGCACATTATGTTTGCCGGCACCGCTTTTTGTCCAGGTTGAAAAATCGATTTCCAGCCAGTTTTCCTGCGGTCTTTGAAATACTCCGCTCAGCTTGGAGCGAAGCATGCTTACCTGCTCATCCTCCATCACACGAATACCCTGCAGCGCCATGAGTATCTGCTTCTGCTCCTGCTCGCTGAGAAGTGATTTTTTAAGAACGTAGCTGTCCTGAATCGCGATTCCTCCCCCTTTCCCCTGCATAGCATAAATCGGAATCCCTGCTGAGCTCAGGATGTCAATATCGCGGTATATGGTTCTGACGGACACCTCGAAATAATCAGCAAGCTCCGGTGCAGTCATCTGCCCTTTTTCCAATAAAAGATAAATCATTTGAAAATATCTGTTCTCTTTCACACCTTACTACCTCCTATTACAATCGTATCACATGGCTGTATTTTTCCTGACAGGGTTAAAGAAAGCTTTGTTTACAGCGAACGAAATTCTTAAAAAGCCAGAACATGGGGTTGCTCTGGCTTAGGTATATGGTTTTTAAACTGCCTCCGGTAAAATATCATATTGGATTTCCTGCAGCTCGGCAGCTTCCTTTAATTCACGATAGAAATGATTGGGCAGATACAGGGATGGACGTCGTTTCAGCTTCAATGCTCCGGATTCCGCAAGTATTTCAGCTACGAACTGCGAACAGAAATAGTGCTTCTTTCGTTTAAACGGAATGCGTACGAAGCAGAATACGACACCGATGCTGGAATAACAGAATTCCTCACGGTTTTCCACAAACTGCTCAATTTTGCTTTGCAGCCGCTCAAAGGCCGCATCCGTCACCTGAAGCTGGAAGCTGATGCTCTTCTCTACACCATGCCGCTTGTATTTGGATACGGTTTCCATGCAGAAGCCCTTATAGTTAAAGCTGTACATCTTCTCATTCATCGCATCCAGACAGATGGAAGCATGCGTATATTCATAACCGTACACCGTCTCCATAAAGCTGGAGAGATGACTCGGATAATTGGTTAAAACAATGGATATGGTTTTCATGAATATGATGGTTCTCCTTCTTGCTTGTGAATTTTGTTCAAACGTGTCCTTGAAAGCAAGAACGAAGGTTGATAGCCTCTGCATTTCCTGCATCGTGTATCTACCGTTTGTTATCATCATTCACCAGTATCCTGCTGTTAAGCAGGAGGTCATACATGGCTAATTATTACATACCCCTATCCACAAGTCAAATGGTATTTCTTTACAGAACGCATCGAATTGTTTTTTGAATACAAAAAAATAACAAATTCTCAACAATGTAATTGCAGAATATCATTATGAGAATTTGTTGTCATATTCCTCAGAAACGCACCTTCCGTTTAGACATATGCAGTACATGATTCTGAATCATAGTGTTATTGTATCAAAAATTTCTTCTTCCTCTAGCTTCTCCTGATGGTCTGATGCATCTGAAGTCCTTATACTCAAAAGCTTTATGGCGATATCCGTTATATAAAATGCAAGGATTGCCCATTTATGTGCTTTCAATGATATCCGTGTATGCTTGCTTACCAGCATTATGTTTCTTTTTAGTTCTATCGACATGCCTTTTAATAACATCCCTTACTCTATTTTGACTTCATTTGTCTCCCACGCATCTCTGTATACCTTTGCCCATTTATAAAACGTCGACTTCTTCATTTTGATCTGTTCGCAATACGTAGAAAGATTCTCATGCTTTCTGATACGCTCCTTCAGCTGATTTTCAAAATCCTCCGGAAGCTCCACACGGGGTCTGCCATAGGTTCCCGTTCCCTCCTCCCGTCTTTTTAAGGCACGCTTGATTCCCGCTCTCTGCTCTACCTTCAGTTCTTCTCTTGTTCGCTTCATGATCATCTGATACACTTCCATCATCCACTCCGGCTCCACGGTCTTATTCTGAAAAGCAATCTTGACATCCTTTTTTTGACAGCTCTCCAGAAACTCCTTCAGCCTGCATCCCGTCTGTTCATAATCGGAGATCATCTGCAGATCGATACTTTTCTTTTCTACATAGCTTCCTTCTTCTTTCCTGTACATGTTCCATCACCTTACCTTATCCCTATTTCTTTTCCAATGCTTTTCTGATATCCTTGGCCGGTACATTATCCTCCAGCAACTTCTCTGCCTTTCCTTTTTTTATCTCAAATACAGCCGGTGATACACTTAGATCCTTGACACAGTTCATCAATGTTTCATATGCCTTGTTCATCTCATCATCTGTCCCTTTTTGTTCCAGCGGGAAGTGAAGTGCGATCACATCGATATCTTTTTCTTCCACGATCGGAATCAGCTTCTTGATGAATGCCTGATTATAGCGGTCACTCTGTGTGACCATCAGATAGAAGGTATCTTTATCATCGATTTTCTTCGCAACCTCTATGAGATTCTTATTTTCTATCTGCTTGCTTGTTGGAAACGTATAGTCTTCAGTTTTTTCTTCTTCCTTCTTTTCCCCTTTGATATATCCACAGTCGATCATGAAATTATATAATGCTACTTCACTCATTTCCCCACTTGCACTCTTCTTGATCTTCCCATTTTCATAACAGAACATTTCCGGTGTTCCACCACCAAATTCCGGCACCTTTTTCTGCAGTTTCGCAAAGTTCTTTTCTACATCCGCTTTCATTTCTCCCAGCATGTCGACCTCGATTTCATAGAAGGGGATATCTTTATGTTCTTTCAAAAACGGTACCAGTGTCTTTTTGAAGGAATTACAATACGTACAGGTGCTCTGTGTTACCATGAAGATGAATCTTTCCTTGTCATCGATCTTCTGAAAAGCTTGATCCAGATCCAGCTGCTTGATGCCATCCTGTTCCTTGATTTCCTTGGTCTTTTCCACAGTTGTTTCTTTTTCATTTCCTTTATCAGCCTCTGCTTTCGAGCTGCATCCAAACATCCCCACCAGCATTAGTAAAACGATCCCCACGATTACGATCTTCTTCACCATATCTCATCCTATCCTTTCAACAGTCTTCATTCAGGAACCTATGCATCTCACCACTGATGATCCAGCGAGCGAATTTCAATACGAGAAGCAGGATGCACAGATATTTCAAGCCGCTTAAGATCAAAAGGGATAATTCATTCATATCTGTCCACACGATATAAATCTGTAGAAAAAAAGCAGTAGACAACAGGATCACATTCACGATTCCTTTCTTCCTTGCTTCCATCCATTCCCATAGTGTCAGCTTCACGGTAGTAACATTCATCTTTTCGTACTCTGCCCTATCATCAGTTTCCTCTTCCATTTCTTCTCGCCGGAAGAATTCTCTGATCTGTACAGGATCCTCTTTATCTTTCCTTTTGATAGAAAATGAGGGATACTGTTCCTCTTCACCATTCTCCACCACGATGACAGCGCCGACACTTTTTCTATATTTTTGAAGATATCGTTCGCTTTCCTCCACCTTGATCATCAGATCCATGACAGCTTCATCATAGGACGATATCATTTTCCCATGCCTGATTCGTCTATCCATCCTCATCACCTGAATTCCAATCCTTTTTCATATGTCAGACCTTTTTCTCATATGAGCATAGATATGAAGAGGTTTCCTCATATCTACGATCATACAGGAAAACAACCTCCTGTATGAAACAGCATCGTTTCGTTTATTCTGAAACGATCTGTCCGTGCTTCATGGTACTATCTGATAATTCGCCTGCTCTGCGCTGTTCTCTTCGCTCTCTGCGTGCTCTTCTTTCTTCCTCCTTCGGATCGATCTTATCGCCTTTCACATACCGATAGATCTGATAGATGATCATGCCGATGCCGATGATCACAAGTGCCACGAATGCAAGGAATATCTGCTTGGTATAGAAATACAATACCGGAAAGCTTTCTGACAGCATGCCCATAAGGAATACGAAGCCGATCGGTACGATCAGGGTAAACAGCACACTCAGTAGGATGCCTGTGATCTTCCGCTTTCCTCTGTTTTTCACTTTTTTCTTCATTTCGTCATTCTCCTTATCGATAGACAGGAAAGCACATGGCTGTGCTTCCTATCTGTTATGTAATGCATTGAGTCTTTGTTTCAGCTTGACAGCTCCTGCCAGTAATAAGGACAGCACGCCAAGCATGAGTAGGGCGAAGATACTGCTTCCATCTCCTGTTTTCACAGTTCCCGATGCAACCGGAGTCCTCGTGTTTCCACTCATGACGCTCGTTCCCTGTCCGCTGCTCATGGATGTGCCATTACTGCTTCCATTGGAATTTCCGCTGCCCGTA